>Ga0163155_10002703_pt1 | contig 19582 bp, 23 predicted proteins | sample OliLakLV19SP4G1_FD_148611 | JGI IMG/M metagenome (GOLD analysis project Ga0163155, IMG submission 148611) | Freshwater microbial mat bacterial communities from Lake Vanda, McMurdo Dry Valleys, Antarctica - Oligotrophic Lake LV.19.SP4.G1 | ecosystem: Environmental > Aquatic > Freshwater > Lake >... | reverse complement strand
CCTCCTCACGTTCCTTTTTTCGATAGAGGATAGCAGCTTCGATCGCTGCCCCTGCTCCCAGCAGCTTCACGCCATTCCAGAACCAACGAGAGCCACTCACACCGCTGTCTCCAGTCATGGCAAAGCTGAACAGGCTCAAGCAAGCAATGCCTGTTAGGAGATGCGGTGTCGCTGCGAGATGGGCAGGTTGGCGATCGTGACAAGATGGACGGAGCTGGAAGGGGGAAGGGGCGACCATCGTTTAGACCTCCTATGAAGCAATGAACGTTGAAAAACGGCATCGAACCCAAAACTCAAACAAAAACCAGCAAAACACCGACCAAGCCTGCGACGGCACAGACTTTCGCTTCACGCTCGTACTCGTACCAGAGGGGGGAAGCCTCCAGTGTCGAGAACCAGGTCAGGGCAATCATGCCTACAGCGACTAACACCACAAGCCAAAGATTGGCTAGGGGTATGATCTGTGCCAGCCAGAGGGCACGGATACCCTCCGACAGCAAGTTGGCGACGAGCAAAGTGGCGACGGCATACGCAAGTCGTGGCATCTTCAAGCCTCCTTAACTGGCTTGCTTGCGTGAACGACTGGTGCTGGAGTCGGTCGTCACGGCTGGTGCCACTGCTTTCGTGGCGTTTGTTACCTTTGCTGCCAAGCCTGACAGACCTTTGAAGCTAAACGCCTCGGACTTCGCCCCCAACTCCGCCTGGGACTGTTTCACTTGCAGATCCAGTGACTCTAAACGGTTCCGAATGCCGTCCTGGTTAAACGCCCACTCTTTGACTTTTGCGCCAGCGTTATCCTGCGCGATCGCGGCATTTGCCCGGACTTCAATGAGCTTATATGCCTGGACATGGAAGTTTTGACGCGCAATCTCTACCCCAATCTCAGCGGTGCCTACTTCGATGAGCTTGGCGCGGAGGTTATGACGGTCTTTGGCAAGTTCGGCTTGGGCGATCGCCAGTTTCACCCCTCGATGTTGGCGTTTGACTCCTTCTAGCTGGTTGTCAAACTCAAGCTGTGAAAGTTCGGGTGTGACGGACTCCCGATCGTGCGGAACAATGTTTGTGACCGTCGTATCGGGCTGTTTCGAGTATCTGATGAGTTCTGGCATTGTGACCTTGTAGGTTGTGATGAGTTTGTGGTTAATTTGTGCAAAAAGACTGATGAAGCTAATTGAAACTAATTAAGCGGTATGGCAGAAGACGGGTATGCAGGTGCCAGTCTGACGGGCTGTGAGTTTGGCTGTGACTGCCCTCCACGCAGCACAGTGCTGGCAATGAGCCAGGTGCCCACGCCGATCACCGTGGCAAGGCTGACACCGACTAGCAGGGCGAACCAGGGATCATTTTCTTGCCACCACCCTGACCGTGATCGCTGCTGCAACAGCAAGACATCCGGTGTCGATCGCTCTACGTTGGGATTGCCGGCCGCTTGCTCGTATGCCCGTGAGATGTGGGTAGCCGTTTGCTCTTGGACTCTGAGCATGGTGTTTGCTACGCCGTCTACTAGCTGTAATGCTTGCTCTTGCTGGCTTTGAACCGCGCCCAGATGCCGAGAGACAGTACGATCAACGCTGCGATCGACATACGGTGCTAAGGCTGCTGCCACCTGGTGTGCTGGATCAGTCTGTCCAGACTGTCCATAAGGCTGTGGCTGTCCATAGGGTTGTTGCACGGGCAAATAACCGTGGGCGTTGGGCACAAGCTGTCCCGGCTGGTGGATCGCAGGCTGTCCCCATTGCTGAGACTGTCCAGGTTGTGCGTAGGTCGAGTCGTAATGTCCAGTAGGCTGGACTTGTGGCTGTGTATAGCTCATCCCGCTACCATGAGCGGGCACTAGCGCTCCCGGTGCCTGTGCTTGACGTTGGGCATGGTCAAGTAGCGCTTGTTTGAGTTGCACGGCTTGAGCCGATCCGACCAGATCAGATAGGAGCAACAAACCGCTGAAGGTATAAAAAACGCGCATGACGTGATCGGCACCATTGCCAGCACTTTTGATAAAGTGGACTCTTTCGGTTAAGTGAGGGCGATGCTTCGTAATGTGGTACTCGCTCATGGCTCCAAAGGCGGCAACAGAGCGGCTATGAGGGAACAAGTAACCATAATCACGATCCGGGATGAGAAATTGCAGAAATTCACTCATGGGGGACTCCGATAGAGGGTGGAGGACTGGCAAGTTTGACAGTGACAGTCAGGCGTTGAGAGGCAAGAACTGTCATAAGGGCAGCAACCGCTACGACACAGAGCCAGAGTTTTCGCTTTCGGATGGCTTTCCCGGCGCTGGTTCGGTTTGCTGCTGCCGGACAAGATTGAGTAGAGCATTCGCCTTCATGCCTGCGATCGCGTTGCCAACCTGAGCCTTCGCCTCGACATACTCAGCTTGAGCCTCAGCGGTAAAGCCTTGATTCAAGACCGAAGCAGCTTGAGCAGCTAAATCCTCGTAAAACTGCGTCTGTGCCTGAATCGGAGACGTATCAGCCGCTTGCACAGTGATGTTGAGTGCGCCAACGTTGACATTCACAAGCGAACCGCCAACCCGATAAGAGGTTTCATTAAAGGTCACTAATTGACTAGCCGGAACAGTGGATGCCGGAACAGTGGATACAGTGTCAATCAGTTCACCATCAAGAGCCGTTATCGCTGGCTGCACAGGCGTTTGGACAGGCTCAGCCGCTTGGACAGCTTGAGCCTGATACGTTGCATAGTCCTCCGCATGATCCTGGTGGACAGAGGCAATCCAATCCCCGTAGCTACCTTGAGCGGTTGCATTCATCAAGGCTTCCATCTGTTCACAGCAGAAGGGTGTATAGCGAGTCCCTTTACCAGAGCCAATTCTGAGTTCTTGCTCAGGCATCCAGCAATAAGCCTGCCGGATCACGGGATACCAATTAGCGACGTTGCGCCGAAAGTTTTCGACGCTGTTAGCAGTCTCAGGGTTGGGCACCAGCATTTCAGCGATCTCACGAGACGATTTAGGGCTGCCCCATTTCGCGGATGCGTTGCGGGAATTTCGCGCAACGTTTGCGGGAATTTCGCGCAAATTTCCTGGAACGACTCTCAAAGCTGGGGCGATTGGGTCAAAGTCATTGCTGATAAGGGGTTTGGGCATTTTTATTCGTCTCCATGCAAAGTTTTGCGATCGCTTCTGGCGTTGCATGGGGGCTACCAGGAAGTTCGCTTACAAGAAAAATAACATATTTTTAATTACAGACAACATACAGGTAATTAAAAATGGCGTATTGGTTATCTTTCGTTAACAAAGGCAGATAACTACAGGTAATTAAAAGTAAAATTCTTCTGAAGTGTGAGCCGTACAGCCCCTCCGACGTGCCAAGAATCAACACAGGAAACGTTGACTTACCTGACGACGACGCAGATTGGATGAAAGTCGTGTGCAATCTGCGGGGGGTCGCCCTTAGAGCAAAAGTGGGAGAAATTATTAGCGGTCATTTTGTCCGCTTCAAACCGCTATACGTCAAGCGTGTTGGGTATTTTGCCCGAAAATACGAGCTTTCCTGGGAAGCAGCCTATATCCTCCTTGTCTCACGCGATCCGCCTTACAAAGACGAGGATTTTGCGTGGGCAAGAGAACAACCGCCACTCGCACTACTAGAGGAACAAGGTACAAACTTTGGCTGTGAAGTCACAGCCAACCCCCCAAAAACTGATTTAAAGGAGAAAAGCGATGACATCGGTACTGGAGAAACTTAACAACCTGCATGAACTGGCATTCGTATTCCTCACACATCCACAATTCGGACTACAGCACATCGCCGATGACCCTGACGAAGTAGCTTTAGTTGACCGGGCGATCGCCATGCTGGAGCGGGCGAAGGCTGGGGAAGAATTTTCCCGCGAGGACTGGACTGACCTCAAAGAAGAATGTGCCAAACTCATTGGCTCTCCACTCGCTGATGCGGTCAGCCAGATCATGTCAGCCCTGCGAAATCCTCAAGCGGCTGCCATTTCTGGAGTGCGCGATGCTGGGAAATACATCATTCAAGCCAATGCGGAGGCGAAAGCACGACGGGTTCAAGCGCTTCTAAGGAAAGAGCTTCGAGTTTTTCTAAGCGAAAAAGATTAAAACCGAGGTGGGTGTTCGCGTGTTAACTGACCCTGAAAAACTTAGCGAGTCGTGGGAGGCAGATGTTTGGGCACCAAACCTTCATACAGCCCAGTCAATGTGTGAGGCGATCGCAGGTGATTTGACAGAAGTGATCAATGTCACCCAAGTCACTAAAAAGCCGACCAAGCAGGGCGAATATAAATTTATCTGTTGGTTCAAAGCGGAGATAACAAATGATGGCAGCAACACTTGAAGGCATCAAAACGATCCCAACCATTCCCAGGCAAGGAGAGCAATATCTCTCGGTCAACTTGGCGCTAGTGAGCTTGCCCGAACTGGTGACGGTGGCTCAAGCACTAGGGTTCAAAACTGAAGTGGTGCAAATCCACCAGCGCTCCGGCACTGAAGTCCATGCGCTGCTCTGGGAAGGCATGATGACAGAGGCAGCGGCTGATTTCGATGAGCGGGTGGATGCTCTCGCCGATCGGATCGATACTAAGGCGATTCGGTCTGTCCGAGGCGGCTGGACGCAACAAACCGCTTAAGACAGTGGCATCGTCTGCCAAAGATCAGGTACAAGTGCTATAACTGCATCGCTTCCACAATCTTATTGATTTGAAGCTTACCTTGATCGGACAACGCCAGCAGTCGTTTCAATGGCTCTTGTTGCTGCTCAAAATGCTCCACATCGGATTGACTTAAGCTATACTCGATCGCCCGTAGTGGCTTTTCAAGCATAATTGAGGCTATTTTCTCAACCTCTACGCCCTCTGAAGCCTGCCGTTTACGCTGTAAAACGAGTTCTCTTTGAGGTTGATTGCGGATGGTCAGACGGTACTGTTTACCGTCTAATAAGTTGAGGTGATAGCGATGTAACAGCCGTGCTGTATCAAGCAAAGCCATCGCGATCGCGTTCACTCTGTCCGTCTGAGCAAAGAAGTTTTGGATCTGTGCGTTGTCTCGCTCTGGCTCATATTGCAGGTTAAAGGTGCGTTGCAAACCAGGGAAAGTATAGCGGTTCCCCAGATCACTCCCACTCATGTTGACACCGTCCAGGCTGTAGCTGATACCCGCGATTTCGTTCGTCTGAGCATCACTATAGACTGCCAAATCAACTCCTGCTTCAGACATTGCTTGTAAAAACTGCATCACAGGAGCATCACGTTGAGCACTCTTTTCGATCAAGTTTTGCAGCCTGGTTTGCACCGCTTCGACACCAGTTTTTGTCAATGTCTCTCGCTGACCTCTGGTGGGCGATCGCCGTCCGACTTCCCAGCTACTCAACACTGGAGTCAAATTAAAGTCACGTTCCAGACCGCGCACCACCGCTTGTGAGCGATACCGCTCAAAGGAGTCATCCGCCACTAAGCCTGAAAGGACATTAATCCGACTGGCAATGATATGGACATGTTCATGTTGTCGATCGATGTGGCGTACCATCACATATTGGTGCTCATCCAAGTCAAAGCCCATCCCCTGAAGATAACGATCGCCCAGGTCTACCAGTGGCTCATCTGACAACGATTCATGGTGCGGCAGCGACAGCATAAGGTGGCCCACGGGACGCTTTAGCATCGGCTTGAGGTCGCGGGACAAACAGAACTCTGCGGCTAATTCATCCAGGCTAGAACCCACCATATTGCCACCAATGATCCGTGCCCCAGGCTTGCCTAGCACATACCCCGCTGTAGCGCGAAAGGAGTCGTTTTGCCTCACTTTACCAATCATGTTGCCTCACTCATGGCTTCATCTTCATTGCTTTGAGCCTCAATTTTCATCCGTTTTGCGATCGCTGATCGCATCCGCTTCATCGTGATCGAGGGGCAAAAGCGCTTTGCGGTTTTGTGGCTCCGTCTTCATTGCTTTGGGCCTCAATTTTCATTCGTTTTGCGATCGCTGATCGCATCCGCTTCCTCGTGATCGAGGGGCAAAAGCGCTTTGCGGGTTTGGTGCAGTAGCAGCGCTAATGCCTCTAGTTGACTCTGGTAGTCTTGGACGATCCGCACATCGAGAGCGGGCAAACTTTGCGTTCGTTGCAGCGCTTCATGCAGTGCCCGTGTCTGCTGATTGATGTTGCGACCAACGCGCAAAAGCTCAACGTAAACATCGCGGTTCACTTGAGGCACAGGCCGGCGACGGACAAGCGGACGCAAGCGCAAGAGCAGCGAGCGGATGAACTTTGAGGTGCCAATACCCTCACAGCTTTCATCCAGCTTTGCCTTCTCTGAAGGGGTGAGATAAACACGAATATACTCGGTGCGCTTCTCCCCCGTTTGCACACCCATAGCCGCGATCGCTGCCAGTTCTGGCTGCAATAATTGCTCTAATTGCCTTAGTCTTGCCTCGTCCATAGCAATCCTTCATCACCTTTATAGACCCCGAAGCCACAACTCGCCAAAGAAAGTTACGAGATTGCTACCAAGGGAGACAGTAGCTGTCCCAGAATAGAGTGCCCAAAGAAGAGCTAAGCTTCTACGCAGGTGTGGCGCATTCATACCGCGTGAAGGGCATCTTAGGGAAATGATGTAAGCGGTAATGGTGTTGTTGTGGCAAAGTGCAAGCAATATATCTCAGAGGAGCAGACGAACAAGGCTCTCGCGGCTCTGACTGAGCTAGCAAAAAAGCCGAAGTTCCTCACGCTTCAGCAAGCGATTGAGAAGCTACGTCCCAAGATTCTCATCGCCTTGCAGCAGGGCTATACTCAGCAAGATGTGGTGTCACTGCTGAAGACGATCGACATTCAGATTTCGCTGGTGACGTTGCGGCAATATCTGAAGGCTGGTAATGATGCTGTCACCACCAGAACTGACCCGGTGGTGGAAACAACCGAACAAAGGCTGCAAACGGTGCCAACAGCCTCTGCTGTAGACGCGGTGACTGCCAGCATGATTGCCATTGACCAAGGCTCAGCAGTCGTACCCGCTGCAAGGAACGGAAAAGATGAGGCTGAAACACAAACCGTAGCCCAAACCAGACCAGAAACGGGTGTAGAAGCAAACCCGCAACGACCAAAAGCGATGTTGCCCCTAGCGACCCCAAGCGTGGGAAGAACGCAGGCACAAACCTAATCGAATAAAGCCATCTGTATGAAAGGATCAGCGGTTGGCGTTGAGTCCGCAATCGCTAACCGTTGTGTCTGCACAGCTAAATCCCACAGCCAGTGCTCAACATCTTCGGCAGTCCATCCAGTGAACGGCTGTATCATGTCCGCTTGAGCGTCACCATACTGTTGCTTAAACATTTCACCCAACGCTGCGATCCGAGCCAGATAGACTTCAGAGCGATATAACGCTTTTGCTAGCTTATACCAGGCTCGAATCTGCTTGAGGGAAATTTGCACAGGACCAGAGCGGGCAGCATTGGCAAAGACGTTCAGTTGAATGCGCCCCTGTGCGTCCGCTGGCTCGGTGGCATACGGGCAAAGTTCTACGTCGCCAATAAAGGCTGGCTCTGGTTGCGGTCGAAAGTGGTCGGTGTAGTTGGCAGGCAAAATTGATGGGCGTGGCACACGGTTGTAGTGCTCGTCCATCACGATACCGCCCAAAAAATCAGCAACTGTGTATGCCGACCGCGTGAGATGGTCAGCGGCAAAGGCATCGTTTTTCTCTGGCTCTAGAAAGGTCATGGTGGACTAGAGCGCTTTGGCGCGTCATCACTTCCCACTCTAGAGTGACCTACACACGTTAAAACGAACGCAAGCGGTTCTAGCTATGTCTAAACATCATTGTTTAACTAATCACCTTGTCAATCAGTTGTAGCAGAACTTCCACATCAAAAGGTTTCTGAAGAAAGCCCTTAAACCCGTGACCAAGGAGCGTTTCTTGTTTGACGATCGTGAGTCCAAGCCCCGTAAAGACGATGACGGGAATAGCACTATCTACTTTTTGAGGCAAAGAATCAGACGTACCATCTGCCAGTTTCAGATCACACAGGACAACGTGAGGATGTAGTTCTTGGAGTAGCGTTTCTGCTTGCCTCAGTCCCTGACCTTAAAGCTGCTTCCAGAGATGTCCTGCGGCAGCACTCTTAGCTGTTTTCTTATTACTCCCTTCACCCTCGCCGACCAGCTCAAGGAAGTAGCATTTGCACTTAAAATGAATGCTGCTAACTGTTTCAAACTCATACTCTGCTTGAGGCTCTCCATGCTTCTGAGCATAGAGATTGATGGCGGTAATGTAATCTGTTTTAGCTTCTGCATCAAGCCTGTTTTGCTTTGGCGTTTGAGCGTGGGGTGCTGCTACTTCTTGCTCTGGCATCTGAGCTTGCTCAGGCGTTGTAAGTTCTTCCCACAGCCAGGACTCTAGCCACTGGTGGGCGGACTGTACCCGTGCATTCGCTTTTGACTGTGCCACTGACCAGAGCGGTGGGCACTGCTCTAGCCCTTCACTGGTCACAACGCAGAGCGATGCCCAAGCGTTCATTTCTCCTTGTTCACGGAACTCAACCTTTGTGCCTGGTTTCCAGTTATCGCGGAACAGGTTGATCACCTGGAGCGTAAGCGGTTTAGCAGCGATCGCCTGCCACAGTTGCAGCTTGAACTGAATGTTCTCGGCAGTGGTTGGCAGTGCTATTAACACTTGGTAGAAATCTAGCGGTTGTAATGTTTCAGCTTCTAAGCGCTGCAAGATGACAGCCTCTAGTGCTGCTATTTGCTGTTTGCTCACGGCTGTTTTGAGCACACGGGTAAACTCAGCAGGTGCCAGTGCCTCCAGCTGATCAAGCTTGCCAGTTGCCACTAGCTTGTCTCTGTCCTGATGCCGCAGTGCTCGATGGTGCTCATTCTTCTGATCTCGAATCGCTCGTTGCCGTGCGGTCAAACTGGCGGCAATGGTTTCCAGTTCAGCCTGGGTATAGGGAACGGGACTACCCGCGATCGTGGCTTTGAGCAGCCGATGATTCACCACATCCACATAGCGGCGAATCGGTGATGTAAAGTGCGTGTAGGCATCCAAGCCTAAGCCCACATGACGACCGGGAATGGCGCTATAGGCAGCGCGATCATAGTGGTTCGCTAGTGACCGTCGCAGTTGTTCATCATCGTTCATCGCCTCCAGTGATCGAATAAACCGTTGTCGCGCTGCGGGCAGTGCACTCAAATCTTTGTAATTGTGGGTGCGGTAAATCCAGGGCTGCTGCTGGTCATGCATGTACTGTGACACAACCCGATTGGTCAGAATCATGAGTTCGGCGATGATCTGTTGTGTTTTAGGTGACTGCGTGATTAGTCGCCCGTCTTCATCCACATAAACGCTGCCAAAGGTACGCCCATAGATAGCTCCCTGCTGCCGTCGCTGCTGCATGAGCGCCTGTGTGACTTGCTCTAGCAGCTTTAACTGTGGCTGAAGGTGATGAGGTGCGCCACTCAGTATCCCTGACACCGCTTCGTAGCTGAGCTTTTCCTGACTAACGAGGATGCTTTCAGCCATCTCAACGTCTAGCAGTTCCCCAACCGCATCAATCAGCATGATAATCGTCACGACTGGACGCTCGACAAAGGGTAGGAGGCTTAGTGATACCTCAACGCTCTGGGGAAACATGGGCTTAATCGACTGCGGAAGGTAGAGCGTTTCACCCCGCTTGAGTGCCTGCTGGTCAAGGAATACGCCCTTTTCGATTACCCGTGACACGTCTGCAATATGCACCTGTAGCCGCGTTTGCGCCCCTGCTGCTTCGACCCAAATAGCATCATCTAAGTCTTGTGATGAGGCATCGTCGATCGTAAAGCCTGTGACTGTTTCCATGCTCCTGGTGCCGCGTCTTGTCTTTTTGAAGGATATGAAATTAGCTATGCCGCACCGTACCGGAGTGAAAATTTTTACAGTGTTTTTTGAACTGCATCTTGGCACAACGACCGGATCAACTCTTTAAAGCCTGGATTATCGATCGCTTGATATTGCTCCTTCAGTCCCAGTGTCTCGGCAGAGCGACGATTCTTTTAACCTTGAGTTTATAGCTTCTTACCAAGATGGAGTGGCTGAAACGAGTTGGGATGGGTCGAAAGCACATGGTAAAAGTTTGTCAGTGCTCGTTCTGGGGTTGCAGCGTCAAAGTGATACAGCGTGGCATCAGCTTGCATCGCTAGAGCACTGGTATAACCGTCTTGTCCGGTCACAAGCTTAATCATTGCTGTTGGAACCAGCTCGCTTGTGCCTGTAGCCTTCACTGTCCCGCTTCGTGGATTGACACGAAACTGCCAGAGGAGATGAGGATAAACGTTGTCGCAAGCCACTTGCACCGTCGCAACCTGTTGAAGTAGAGCCGGATCATCAACCGCAGAGCGATCACATTCAGACTCTTGCAAATCTGTCCAGTTAAGCAACAATTTTTGCTGGTAAACGCTGCGAACATAACTGAGCGTTGTCCCGAAGCCATCTGTCCAACAGTCGGTTGAATCCATTTGGTTATGGAACCGCTCAACCCAATACCACACACGATTATGGTAAAGCCCTTCTTGACGAGCTAAAGCGACAACACCTGGAGGTAGATCCATCACATCTGAAGGCATGGCTGCGTATTCCCAAACAGCCCAGGTCGGGTACTTGGAAAGAATTTCAGGAATGTGCAAATTCGCAAAGTTGTCAGCAATATCCTCGGCATAAACCGCATTGAGAACCGTTGAAGCATGTCCACAGTGGGGACAGTCCCAAAACTCAGTCGAGCCGCTGTCTGCCAGATATTCATGCCGTTGTGTCGCAGTGTTGCAGCGGACGCAGCCAGGAGCGATCGCGCTATCACTTGGAGAATAGGCGCTCCATTCCTCCCACCGTTCGCTACGGGTAGGTTGTAGTGGCAGTCGTGCGGCACACTTAGCACAGGCAATATGATCAGGTGTTTCATCCTCTTCTCCAGGCAGACTTGAACAGCCTGGGGGTAGCGACCAACCGAAAATGCTCATCGTTTTCTCCTTATTTTTGTTGCTTGGTTTTTTAGTGAAAATTTTTACAGTGAGGAAGATGGAAAGAGCGTCTCCACGGCGGCTACAGATAAGTGGCTTGTGACTGACACAGTTAAAGCTTGTCTGCCGATAAGCTCGGCTGCGCGATCGACGCGTCGGGCACTAGCTCTGTTTGATAGCTCTGCTATTCAGAAACGAACCCTGTTTTCGCAAGCTCAGAAGCATTGTTCAGAAGCCACAGAGCGAAACCAGGCACATAGGCATGACCAGAAAGGTCTTGGATTTGGCAAAGAGCAGGATAATCCAGCAGATATAAAGCGCGTTCAATGTCAGCCTTGTTAGCGAGCGTTGCGATGCCGATCAAGATCGCACGTAGCTCCTTCGATGGTTGTTTCAGTTCTGGCATAGCAAGGTTCTCATAAAAGTGTTTTTCATCTTCTTACTGTAAACAGTTTACACTAACACTTCTTTAATGTAAACTGTTTACAGTAGCATTTGGATCGAACTCATGGCATCTAGACAACCAGCTTTAGCGAGTGGACTAGCGACGATAGAGACAAGCTGGCAGCATTCGGAATGGCGCTATCCACCGGAGTATATTGTTTCGTTGGGAAGCAGACCCACGTACTACGCTGCTCCTACCATCGACAAACTCCAAGTGACGGGTGAGACGGCAAAACAGGTGAAGGTGCTTGGGCATCGTAACCGCTATCAGCACAAAGTTTTCTGTCTGCCGAACGACAACGTTGAAGCAACCTGGAAAGAAATCTCACGGTTGCAGGAAGCGCTTGATATTGCTCTCTTCCGTGTGGCAGCGAAGCTGAAACAGTTTGGGCATTATCCCGACCGCTTGGCGGAATACGAAACGTTTGAAGAGGCACCAAATCCTCTCAGTGCATCCGTGATCAATGCCTCCAACCCAGACGATGAACGCGATTACGAGTATGGGTTGCCCTGGGAAGAACATTCCTACTTTCTTCATGCGCGTCGTCAGGTTGTCCTGCGTCACACGGCGCAAATGCTGCGGTACGTAGCGAAAGGCGAAAAAATTGACGGCACTGGCACCTACGAGGAGGAATCACTGACAGGACAAAAAGGTTGGTTCCTGTGTCCCACAGATGCCGCTTGGGAGGAGTATGAGTCACTCCGGCAGACAGCCCTCAAAGCAGCACTGGAGTTGCATCAATTCCTGCTACCATTGGGCACTTACGAGCAGGTAAGGGAGGATGCGGCTGTTCACGCCCTTCGAGCAAGCGACCCGGTAATTAAGCGTGTAGAGGCTCCCAAGGCTGAACTGGTAAATGCTGGGGAAGGCTTAAGCGATACGGACGCTGAAAAAGTTCAATGGAGTGAAACAGTAGTCGAGAGTGCTGCTACAGCGACCGTCATACTGGCGTTAGACCGAGACAGTGAACAGCCAGAAGAGGATGAGCCTGTAGCATCACCGCACACACCATTGTCTATCAGAACTGAACCGTCGTCAGCACCCATCTTGGTTGATCCGAACACGATGCTTTTGGATCTGCCTGTATTGTCATCAACTCCCGTCTGGATTGATCCAAGCATCGTGCGGCTAGATTTGGGTACTCAGCCTCGTGCGGGTGGCATGTTGGACAAACTACTCAAGCGCTATGCGAAGGAGATGAAAACGGAGTTGTGGAACTGGCAGAGTGACGTTCCGACCGTATTGTTTGATGGTCAGCACTACTTCCCCAATGGCGCGGGGCATCATCGGCTTGGTGCGGCGGTATTGGCAGAGAAGCAAATCCTTGTCTATCTCAAGCAGGGGACGATCGCAGATGCCAAGCTAGAAGCGGCAAAGGGTGAACAGCAGCACAGTGAGGGACGCACAAACAAAGATAAGCGGAATCAAGTTCGTATGGTGCTGACTGATCCAGAGGTGCTGGAACGGTTGGAAGCCTTGTTAGGGCATCCTGGTTCCTTCCCCTCTGACCGTGCGATCGCTGAGTACTGCCGCGTGACTCCTCCCACGGTGGCAAGTGTAATTGCAGAGTTGGTAGAGGAAGGCTTGCTCAGTCTCCCAGAGGAGCGGGTGGGAAAGGATGGACGCATCCAAAAAACCAAAAACATCGGCAAGAAAGCCGCTGAGGGGGATGAGGATGGTGGGGATGAGAGCGCAGCCCCGGAACGCTCGGAGCGTAAGCGGTTCAGCAAGCTGTACAAAGAGTTTGGTGGAGCGCGGGAGTTGGCGATTGAAATCCTGTCCGATTTAAGCGCATCCGATTTGAACGCGCTGACTGAAGCGATTCAAGCGCGGTTGGAGGATGATGGAGAATAGGTTAGAAACACTCAGAGCAGAGTTTGCCCCTCTGCTGCCCCCCTTGCCCATGCAGACATCAGACCAGGATCAGCCGACGCTTAGCCAGAGTGATTTGCTAAGAGCCACCTTGCAAGATGAGCCAGCGTTACTGGCGATCGCCACAGAGCGAACGGGTGTGTCCGGCATCCCCACGGTACGACTGCTGGCTGAGCACTTTGGTGTGAGTGCGGCGTTAGTGAGCCGGATTGAACAGGAACTGACAGAGAAGAAGCTGATTAACCTTCCGGCGGCACGGATTGGGCTGAATGGGAATCATTATGACAACAGCAAGTTCAAAGGCAATGTCCCCCCCCGGCTGGAGAAGCCACTGGCAAAGCTATGCGCTCAATTCGGAGCACAAAGAGTAGCGATCGCGGCGATTGAAGCCTGTGAGGCTGAAGCATTAGCAGCGGTCTTAGAGGCAGTGGAACGAAAGCGTCAGTTAGAGTAAGCTTGCTGCTCTACGCAAGAACTACACTTAACATCAACCTTAGTTCAAATGCACCGCTTGATTTAGCAACAAACAGTCAGTGAAAGGATTGTTAATTCAAATAAAATCTATAATTGTTTCTGTCAGCCCAGACTTTCGGAAGGTAGTTGTACGCAATGTTTAGCAGTAACGAATTAAATTCAAAACATTCACACCTTGCCGCTATCCTTTCCGCCATCAAAGCAGGGAACACAACTTCTAAAGCTCACGAGCAAATAATTAGAGCGATGCGGCTACAGCCAGAGTTTCAGTCTAACGGAGCTTGGCAAGAGCAAATTTTTGGCATGGCTCAAGTCAGCGCTTCTGCTAAGCTTATGGATCGACTAGGTATAAAGCTTACCTTGGACGAGGAGGCGCTCCAACAAATTTCAAAACCGCTCCAGCAGGCTTTAGAATCGTCTCGATCAAGTGTTGTTGGAAGACTTTTACAGCAGTCCACCCCAACAAGCATAACCCTTGTTGGGGTAGATCAAAGCTTGAAGATTTTATCTTCGATTATAGAAGCGACCAAAAAAATATCTGAATCCAACCAAGCTGTAGCATCAGCTTCTTCTTCAGCTATTTGGGCGAATTGTAATGCAATCAAGCTTACTGCTTTCAGAACGTTCGAAATGCAGGGGCTGATTAATGGAGTTATCAATCAAGTTGAGGCATCTCATAATAAAATTGCGGAAAATCTGAAACCACTGGCGATCTCTTTACCGTCGTTGTCTTCTCTCTCTGCAAGGGTATTGGAAGATTTTTCTGTTGAGCCGACAGCATTGAATGTGGCTTCTCGTTGGATTTTAGAGGCTCCTATCGTACAAACCTACGAAGCTTACCGCAACGTTGCACAGCTTTTGGGCACAGAAGAGGAAACCGATACAGTCCTCGAAGAACCTATTGTACTTTATCGAACTGACTCGGATTCTTTAGTGTCAAAGTTAGCAATATTAAATCCAGATTTTGTTGATATTTTCTTGGGTGCAAAAGATGCAATTATGTCGCAAAACCGTGATTATATGCGTCAGGCATCCGTCTCTTTTCGTGAGTTGCTGATTAAATTATTAGAACACCTTGCCCCAGATGAGCTTGTAAAGAGCTATTCTGAAAGCGCAAAGCACTTTCAGAAAAAAGAAACTCATAGAGCACGGCTAAAGTACCTATTTCGTGAAGTAATTTCTGGGAGCTATGCTGCTTTTATCGAAAAAGATATTGATATTATTTTGCAAACAATTCTAGCCTTGAACAAAGCAACACATTCCCCACCAAGACCTTTTGCAGACAGAGAAATGCAGGTTCTTGTAGCGCGAATCGAAGGGAATTTACTGATGATTTTGGCGGTTGCACAGCCATAATCTTATCTGAAAGCACTCCTCCTTATGAGCAAATTATTCCAGTCCGACGATTATGAACTCTTTCTACGTGAGCTAAAAGAACGGATTCGCACGGCTCAAATTAAAGCGGCTGTTGCCGTCAATAAGGAACTAATTCTACTCTACTGGCAGATTGGACAAGAGATCTTAGTGCGTCAGCAGCAGCAGGGGTGGGGCACAAACGTCATCAACCGCTTAGCCCAGGATTTGCAGAAAGAATTTCGAGAAATGAAAGGGTTTTCAGCGCGAAACCTCAGCTACATGAGGTCTTTAGCACTTTCGTGCCCCGACGAGCAAATTTTGCAAGAGGTGCTTGCAAAATTGACCTGGTATCACAACATCGCTCTACTGGAAAAGATAAAAGTGCAAGAAGAGCGCTTGTGGTACGCCCAAAAAGCGGTAGAGCAGGGTTGGAGCCGCAACGTCCTGGTCTTGCAAATTGAGAGCGGCTTATATAACCGTCAAGGGGGCGCGATCACTAACTTTGAGCAAAGGCTGCCCCCGGCTCAGTCAGACTTGGTGCAGAGCGTCATGAAAGACCCCTATCTGTTTAGTTTTCTATCGCTGGAGAATGAGCGTTCAGAACGAGTCCTGGAACGGGCATTGATCGACCACATTCGCGCTTTTCTACTGGAATTAGGAGTTGGTTTTTCCTTCCTGGGTAGCCAATATCCACTTGAAGTGAGCGGGAGAGAATACAGATTAGACTTACTCTTCTATCACGTTCAACTGCACTGCTACGTGGTGATTGACCTTAAGATGGGTGAGTTTGAGCCGGAATTTTCTGGCAAAATGAATTTCTATGTTTCGGCAGTGGATAACTTGCTGAAAACCTCCAGAGATGACCCGACGATCGGGATTATCCTGTGTAAGTCGAAGGACAGAACGATCGTTGAGTATGCCCTACAAGGAGTGCAAAAACCGATCGGCGTTTCCACTTTTCAAGTGAACCAGCTACCAGAAACATTGCGACAAAATCTACCCACTGTCGAACAGCTAGAGACGGAACTGAATACAGTCGTCGCGGACACGTCTGAAGTATAAGGCGGCTGTATCATCACCGCTCAAACCCTGGTTCTTCCTTCTGCCGCTATTGCAAGCTGGTTTCAGCCTCTTTTTTCGCTTGAGCCAGCTTAGTAAAACCGAGTTCAATTTGCGCGATCGCAAACTTTAACGCTGCTGTTTGTGCTGCTTGGAGAAAGCTAAAGCCGTCTGCGGAGTCCTTACCATTCATTGAGTAGTGCCAGTGCTCCCGATCGTAAGTCGGTCGAAATACAGCAAGACGAAGTATGCCATCAGCTAGATCCAAGCCAAAAATGTCGCGGCTGGTTTCTCTTCAAGCCGTAAGAAAGCCTCTCTATTGCTAAGTGATACCTTTTAGGTACAAAAGAGGTATCACTTAGGTATCGTTATCGTTTTCTAAACTCTAATCTAGGTTGCTCAAAATGCTTAAAAAACTCACGGTAGAAATTGAAGGCAAGCAGTACGTTTTCATGGGAGAAAGCTATTACGAGATGCTCATGCACATCAAGACGGTTCCAGGTAGGCAATACAAGCTTACAGAGGCGCTAGTAGGAGTTTGGCTGCTGCCAGGAACGCTAAAGGAACTACAAAAGCACCTCAGTTCATTGGCGATGTTTGAAGCGAGTGAGCCAGAGGCGAAGATGGCTGACCGTGCCCTGCCTAAACCGTGGGATGCCGTGCTTAGTGGGATGCCATCACTGAAGCAACCAATGAATACAGATGTGGTCTTGGGCGGTCGGGGCACGGAGCAAAAGCTGAATCTCAAAGCTTTGTACCCACCAGATCCGTTAATCTCGCTCTGGTGAAACAGCGATCGGCTTTTGGGCAATGTATTTTTTGTATGCTTCAATCCAGTTCTGAGAAATGGCTCTGTCGGCTTCCTCAAGGCTAACCTGCCTGTTACAGACCAGCTTATGCAGTTTGTTCTCCAAATTGTCTTTCACTGCTGCGCTCCATTGGGCATGTTGCGTTTGCGGAAACAGGTTCTCGATACTGTTGCTACCGTTCAGTTCCAGACTGATTAGATGGTCAACTTCAAAATCGCCTCTGTAGTGATGTGCAATGCCGTAGAGCGCATAGACTTGTCGCTTACGTGCATTCCACAGAATCAGTTAACTCACGTCTTACTTGTGTAGCGTGACCAGAGCGGCAGAGTTCGCTCAATGGAATGGCTGCTCGTACAACGCCAGGGGTTTTAGCGCGATCGGGCAAAAGGTGTTGAGCAATGAGCGCCTTTAATTGCTGGCTTTCAGCCGTTGAGTGCTTAAACGGGTTGAGCTGGCACCCGGTAAGGGAAAAGCCAGTGAGAAGAGAGAGTAGCAGCAAACGTGCAAGCATCGATGAAAGACTGCGTGCAATAGCCCTGACTGCTGCTCAGACACATTCTGGCTTTCCTAAAGAAATCAATGATAATCGGCTACCGCCTTCAGTGGCTTGACAGATCAACGGCATGATGAGTCTGCGTTGAGTGAAGTGCTACGCGCGATCGCGGGTCTGCGATCTATCAGCACGTTAACTCTGATATCAACGGCTGTGCTGGAACTGGTTGGCGGCTTCGATGGTGAGGTGAAGCCAGTTGTGACAGGTGAGGAAGGGTGGGCGATCTACATGCCTGTTCAGGTGGACGTACCGCATAGAGGGAACTGAGAGTTTAGGGTGAGTGCGATCGCTGCTGAAAGTTAGCTCAAAGGATGCCTTCGTTTGTTAAACAGAACATAGTGAATATCCCCTGCCAGCGGTAGGGGATATAGCAAGACACACGAAAAAATACTTGCTTCATTATGAGAAGGGGATTAGGTCAAACTACTTCTAGTCGTAGCTTCTCGCTCTCTTCTCGTAATGACCCGATCAAGCCTACTGTTCATCAGTTTTGCAAATTGAAGGCAGTAGGTACTTAGTATGAAGCTAACTAACAGATATATCCCAGTCGGTTCGTACCACCCAAATAAAAGCTTTTGTTTCCATCGCCTTCTTCTCACCCAGGCTTCTTCGGCTTGCTGCTGCTCATAATCTGACTGGGCAAGTATAAGCAGGGCTACAGAGGACTCTTCTTGACGCAGTCTATTCCTTCTAGAAGTCGTAGCTCCACGCTCACGTTTCCTATCAGAGTGTTTGAACTCGCACAGCAAATCCTCATTAATCTCTTCTAAGAGCAGCCGTCTGAGTTGGTCTTCTATTTTCATCAGCTCTTGCTTCTCAAGAATGATTCTATGCGCTGCTTTACGGCTCCAAGCTAATGGATTATGAATTTGTTCGCCCGATTCAATCATCTGCACCCCATCCTCGATAAGCGCGGGCACTAAACTACTGAAATTGTAGCCATCACCTAGATTAGAACTTGCCAATCGTGCATTAACAAACGCCTCAATGCCAATCTTCCAAGGGTTGTCAGAGTGCAGAAGAACATCAAAGAATTCCTCAACCTCATTAGTTGCACTAAGTGAGCGAGATAAGGCAGAACGAATGTGAATTCTATCCGCGCAGTCTCTTTCCCATAGAACAGCACACAGCTCTACGGCTCTCCAAAAGACTAACAAAACCCTGAGAAGTTTAGGCATCCCTTGAGATTTTAGCTCATCACTTTCCTCCCACAGATCCCCTGTAACCTCTTCTTGCATAAAGGCAGGAAGAAAGCTTTTGAGAATTACAGCGGTCAACTTCTCAATCCATAAAGACCACAAAGATACAAAGGAATACATGACTATTCTTCCTGTCATAGTTGTACTGTCGCACTTGATACTAAATTTCAGCCTCATCCAGTACAGGCTGATCACCTTTTAGATTTAGGCGAAAAGCATCTACGATTTCTAGTGCTTGGTCGCCATCAGCAGTAATGGTGTAGTACTTTCTTCGTGCGCCTTTTCTAGACTCAGGACGATCTTCTCCCCACCTACCTACTATCAAACCTCGCTTCTCCAATCTCTCTAGGGTTGGATATAAATTTCCAGGTTGAACGGTGTACCTTCCACAACTTGAAAGCGCAATGTGGTTTCGGATGTCTAGTCCGTAACGTTCTTTACCCTTCAATGCGAGTAACAGAAACTCCTCGAGCAAAGACAGTGAAAGATCTATGTGTTTCATAACACAGTCCTAGAGTAAATGGAGTGAGCCGTTGTAGCCAATATAGCCAAGCAATGCTCTTCTTCAGGGTGAAAAGAACTATCGGATGTTTGATAATTAACAAAAACTGGGGTGGCATCACTTACCTCCTGAAACAATTAACAATCTAAACCGTAACAGAAATCATTCTAAAAATCTGATTTTTAAGCAAATAAATAATTGTCTGGTTTTTGATAAATATCCTATTTCAATAATTTTATATGTTCCGATTTCACAATTAGACCTGTTGGGAAATAAGAGATAATCGTTAGCAGTTGCATCATGCTGTACCCATGCTGAACTTAGAACGCATTCTCCAGCACGACCGCTTGTTGCG
>Ga0163155_10002688_pt1 | contig 19622 bp, 17 predicted proteins | sample OliLakLV19SP4G1_FD_148611 | JGI IMG/M metagenome (GOLD analysis project Ga0163155, IMG submission 148611) | Freshwater microbial mat bacterial communities from Lake Vanda, McMurdo Dry Valleys, Antarctica - Oligotrophic Lake LV.19.SP4.G1 | ecosystem: Environmental > Aquatic > Freshwater > Lake >... | reverse complement strand
TGGGCGTGCTGCGGTACGTCATCGAACGAACCCTCGCGTGCTTCAGCCACTTCCGACGCATCCGGCTCTGTTATGAACGCTGGGGCGAACACTTCCAAGCCTTCCACGACCTGGCCGCCGCGATGCTCGTTTGCTCACGCCTCAAGTCGCTCCAGCTATCGTTCTGAAACAGGCTCTTAGCCTGAAGATCCCGCATCCTCTCCAGAATCTCAAGAACCCGCCGCGCAGAATTCGTCGTGTTCGAGGTCATGACGAAGCGTATTCCTAATCTGTAACCCTAGAACTTCTTCCTCAGCCTCGCCGGCGCGATGCCCAGTTGGCCGCGATACTTCGCCACCGTCCTACGCGCGATCTCCAGCCCGCGCTTCTTGAGTTCTTCGACCAGGGCGTCATCGCTGAGCGGGGCCGCCGGGTCTTCGGCATCAATGCACTCACGCAGGGCCGCCTTGATCGCGTCCCAGGACACGTCCTCGCCCGCCTCGTTCTGCGTCCCGCCCGTGAAGAACCGACGCAGCGGCACGATCCCGCGCGGCGTCTCCAGAAACTTCTCCGCCACCGCCCGGCTCACCGTCGCCACATGGATGCCAAGCCGTTCGCCCACCGCTGTCATGGGCAAGGGCTTGAGCGCCTGCGGCCCCAGATCGAAATAGTCCCGCTGCTCCTGCACCACCACCTCGATCACCCGCAGCAGCGTGCGTTTGCGCTGCTCGACAGCGTCGATCAGGAACTGGGCGTTGGAGAGGTTGGTCTTGAGGAACTCGCGGTCGTGCCGCGGCACCACGCGGTCCTTGCTCATCAGCGCGTACTCGCGGTTGATCCGCAGCGAGGGCAGCGTCCGGTCGTTCAGGTACGCGATGTACCGGTCCTGATCCTCATCAAACTCGACGATGGCGTCGGGGATGATGGGCTCGGGGGCTTCCTCGACCAGGCGGCGGGCCGGGGCCAGGCTCAGGCGACGCATGAGGCCGAGGCCCGCCTTGATGTCCTCGATGGTCAGGCCCGTCCGCTCGCTGATCCGGGGCAAGCGGTTCTGCATCAGGTCGTCAAGGTGGTGCTCGACCAGTTCGCGGGCGACCCGCAAGGCCCGACCATGCTCCGCATCATCGCCCTGTCGGCGGAACGGATGGTCGTCGTCCTCGAGCGCGTCGAGTTGGAGCAGCAGGCACTCGCGGGCATCGCGGGCCGCCACGCCGGGGGGCTCGAGCAGCAGCTGCACCGCCGCCAGGGCCCGCTCCAGGTCCGCCACCGCGATCGGCTTCATCCGCTCGGGCGCGTGGTCGGCCACGGTCTCCAGCGGCGTTCGCAGGTAGCCGTCGTTGTCCAGCGACTGGATCAGCAGTTCACCCAGGGGCCTCAGCGGCTGCTCGACATCGGCCACGCCCCACTGGCCCATCAGCTGCTCGCCCAGCGACGCCGAACGCGAGGGAGCGGCCGCCATCGCCTCGTGCTTGGCGTCGCGGTCGGCATCGCCCCGCACCCGCATGGTCGAGAGGGCTTCCAGACCGGCATCGCGCCGCTCCTCGCCCCGCTCTTCGTGGCCCGGCGTGGGCTCATCGCCCTCGGTGATCTCGGGATTCTCGGAGACGAAGTCGTCCAGGCGGGCAAAGTCCTGCTCGCCGGATTCGTCGACCTTCAGTTCGCCGTTGGAAGCCGACCCGTCCGACGGGGCGGGCGCGGTGGGCTCGCCATCGGCCTCCACCAGTTCGAGGGTGGCGTTGGACTCGAGTTCCTGCTCGATGCGTTCCTGCAGCTCAACCAGCGGCATCTGCAGGATCTCCATGGACTGGATCATCCTGGGGGCCAGCTTCATCGTCTGGCCGAGCCGCATGTGCTGGGAGGTCTCGAACCGCATCGGCCGCTCCGGCGTGTGGACCGGACCCCGGCGTCCGCCGAGATCCCGGGCGTGGGTCGCCCGTGGGTGTTGTTCGGGCGTCTGGTACGCCCTTTGCAGTCAATCGTATCGGCATGGCGGTTGCAGGGGCGAGAGAAACAGGAATCACCACGGCACAGAGACACAAAGGAAGGCAGAGGCGGGGAGAGGGGCCGCGGGAATGAACCACTGGGCGTACGACAAAGCTCCCCCGCCGCAATCCCGATCGCCGCCTCCGTCTGTGGCGCTGTATCTCTGTGCCTGTGTGGTGAATCTCCCCGACGAACCCGCCGCGCGTATGCTGGCAGCCTAGCCCCAGCACCACGGAGGGTGCCCATGCCCCAGCAGTCGCTCCTGCACGCCGAGCCCGTCATGGAAGAGACCAAGCCCGGCAAGAAATCCAGGTCCAGGGCTGGCGACGGTGCGCCCGCGTCGAGCGGCGGCGGCGGTGGGGGGGCCAAGAAACCCCGCGCCACCGCCGAGACCATGGCCAAGGGCCAGCGCGATATCTCTGTCTCCGAGTTCTTCGCCAAGAACCGCCACCTGCTCGGGTTCGACAACCCGCGCAAGGCGCTGCTGACCACGGTAAAGGAGGCCGTCGACAACTCGCTGGACGCCTGCGAAGAAGGCTGCATCCTGCCCGAGGTCGCGGTGGTCATCGAGGACTTGCAGCCCGACCGCGCGGCTTCCGCGAAATCCTCACGCTTCCGTGTCACCGTCGTGGACAACGGCCCCGGCATCGTCAGGAAGCAGGTCGAGAACATCTTCGGGCGGCTGCTCTTCGGCTCCAAGTTCCACCGCCTCAAGATGTCGCGCGGGCAGCAGGGGATCGGCATCTCGGCCGCCGGCATGTACGGGCTCATCACCACCGGCAAGCCCATGCTCATCCAGACCCGCCCCAAGGCGGGAAGCCCGGCCCACCACATCGAACTGGCGATGAACACCAAGACCAACCGGGCCGAGGTCACGGCCGACGAAGAAACCGAGGACTTCCCTCTGCAGCGCCTGCGCGATCTGCCGCAGGCCCGGGAACTGCCTGACTTTCTCGAGGTCGATCGCTTCCCCACCGGCACGAGCGTGACGATCGAGCTAGAGGGCAAGTACCAGCGCGGGCGCGGGTCGGTCGATGAGTTTCTGGAACTGACCGCCATCGCCAACCCCCACGCACGGCTCACGCTGGTGCGTCCGACCCGCGTGACGGAGGAGGACGATGACGCGCCCCTGCTCAGGGGCAGGCGCGGCAAGGCCGGGGCCAGCGAGCCCCAACCACCCGCCCCGCAACCCGTCACAGGGCAGCAGGCCACACCTGTCGACGACGCCGCCCCACCCGCGCCAGCGGAGACCGTCACGCAGGACCTCGGCCCCATCGTCGTCTTCCCCCGCGCCGTCGAGCAGCTCCCCCCCGAGACGCAGGAGATCCAGCCCCATCCGCGCGGCGTGGAACTGGGCATCCTGCTCCAGATGCTCAAGGAGGCCACCGCCGAGCGCGACAACTACTCGCTGTATGCCTTCCTGCAGGACAAGTTCAGCCGAATCTCGCCCTCGACCGCGTCGGAGTTGTGCACGACGATCGGTGTGACGAGCCGGACCAAAGTGAGCGACGTGGAGCCCGCGCAGGCCGAGGCGTTGTTCAAGGCGTTTCAGGAGGCCAAGCTGCCCCCGCCGCCGACCGACTGCCTGGCCCCGATCGGCGTGCAGCAGCTGCTCAAGGGCATGTTCAAGGGCGTGCGGGCCGAGTTTTACGCCGCCAGCAGCCGCGAGCCCGACGTGTACCGCGGGCGACCATTTCTGATCGAGGCCGCCATCGCGTTCGGGGGCGACCTGCCGGCGGACGATTCGGCCCGCGTGATCCGCTTCGCCAACCGCGTGCCGCTGCTGTACCAGCAGTCGGCGTGCTCAAGTTTCAAGGCGGTGGTGGAGACGAACTGGAAGAACTATGACCTGCAGCAGCCGCGCAGCGGCGTGCCCACGGCGCCGCTGGTCGTGATGATCCACATGGCCAGCGTGTGGGTGCCGTTCACGAGCGAGAGCAAGGAAGCAATCGCGGATTACGACGAGATCCGCAAGGAGATGCGACTGGCACTGATGGAGTGCGGGCGCAAGCTGGGCGCGTACCTGCGAAAGCGGCAGCGGATGCGGCGCGAGGGCCAGCGGCGCGACGTGTTTGAGCGGTACATCGGCGAGATCGCCAAGGCGGCCTCGAACCTGACCGGCACCGACGCCAGGGAGCTCTACGACGCGCTGCTCAGGCAGGCCAAGCGCCGAACCGAGATCGCCGACGCCAAGCTCAATGACGAGGGCAAGGTCGTGAAGGATGAGGAGGATCTGGAGAGCGACGCGGGCGTGGTGATCGTCCCCAGAGCGGATGCCGACGCCCACTCGGACCCCGAGCCAACCGCCCCGCCGCCGCCGAAGCCCTTACGCCACAAGCCCCGCGCCGAGGACTCCGAGGCCGGCGTCGACCGCGGGCCCGAACCCGAGCCCGCCGCCCTGTTCAAAGGCGACACCCCGCCGCCACCAAAGAAGAAGGTGCTCAAAAAGGTTCTGAAGAAGGTGCTCAAGAAGAACCCCCGCGGGTAGCCCAAGCGCCCACGGCCCAGCACGCTACTCCACCACCCAAGCCCCTTCCCCCACCAGCGCGAACTCCCCGGGCGTGCTCGGAAAGAACAAGTCCTCCGACACGTCGAACCCTTCGGCCCACACCACGCCCAGCTCCGGCGTCTGCCGAAGGTCCACCCGCTCCCGGTCCTCATAGGGGTCGGCCAGCGGATCGGTCGTCATGACCTCGACCGTCGGTTGGCACGGGTCCTCGGGCGACCAGTCCACGACCACGGCCCGCCGAGCATCGCTCAGCACCACCATCGTCCCCGGCGCGAACGCCGGCACGCACGCGAGCAGCGCGCGGTACACGACCGGATCGATCCACCGCGCGCAAGGCCCGCCGCGCATCAGTTTCAGCGCGCGGACCGTCGACATCCTCGCCACCCGCCCCCGCTCGCCCGGCGGGAACCGCAGGCGATCAAACAGGTCCGCGCACGCCGCGATCCGCGCGAACACGTGGATGTCGTGCCCCGCGGCCTGCCTCGCGTCGGCCTGTCCAGACTGCACCAGCGGGAACCCCGTCCCGTCGTACTTCTGGTGGTGGTGCAGCACCACCGCCGCGGCCGTCGGGTCCATCTCGCGTCGCACGCGCTCGAACCCGATCATCACATGCTTCTGGAACTCGGGGTCCTTGTCGTCCTGCGTCTTGCCCCAGCGCGTCACCACTTCCTCGGGCAGCTCGAGCATGCCGATGTCGTGCAGCATCGCGCCCAGGCCCAGATTCACGGCGTTCTTGGCCGCGCTAGCCGGGACGCGCTGGCGCTCCCGAACCAGGTAGAAGTCCAGGCGCAGCCCCAGCAGCAGGCTCAGGTGGCAGACGTTCACCGCGTGCGCCAGCATCGGCGCATCCAGGCGGCTGGTCTGCTGCACGAACACCATCGAGGCCCGGCTGGTGGTCAGCCGGTTGAGCAGGCACCCGATCGCGTCGCGATAGGCTGGCCAGTCCAGCCGCGCGCTCGACCCGCGCAGCACCGCCCGGAACGCCCCGCCCACCTGCTGCGCGATCCGGCTCCGCTCCCGAAACACCTCCGGGCACACGTGCTCGCGCACGAACTCGAGGCCAGGATACTCGATCCACACCGCGTCGCACTCGATCTCCGCCAGGCGCATGATCTCGTACTCGCCCAGCACCACGCCGGGGCGCAGCAGGAACATGCCCGGCTGGCGAGGATGATCGATCACCGCCGCCAGCCGCATTCCCGGACGCGCGTCACGGATCGGAACCCTCAGCATGAACCCATCTCCGCCATAAGGGCCAAGATCGGGTGTTCCAATCGGCCCTTTGGTCCAATGCCAGCGTGGGCCACTCTCTGGCGGTTCTCGGTCCCGCCCGCCTGCAGGCCCGTTGCATCTTCACGCGCGGCGCGAAGCGTCCGCGGTCGCACGACGTGACTCGCGAGTCCATCATCACCCACGGCAAACGCATTATCTGAGGGTCATGACTAGCTGAGCCTCACCGGAAGCTTCCGGATAGGCTGATTTCCTGTGCGAAACCGCTATTTCGTCCGTTCACGAATCTCCGAGGCTTCTTTCCGCCGGTTCCTGCGGCATGTGGCGGTCGATCTGACCGCCGTGCAGATCGCCACGCTGACCGGCCTCAACCGCAACACCGTTAATCGGTTGCTGGCCTGCCTGCGCGAGCGCATGGCCGAGGCGTGCGAGCTGGAGCGGCCCTTTGATGGCACGATCGAGGTCGATGAGAGTTACTTCGGCCCACGCCGCGTCAAGGGCGAGGTCGGACGCGGCCCGCCCAAGAGAACGCCGGTCTTCGGCATCTTCAAGCGTGACGGCAAGGTCTACACGGAGGTCGTGCCGGACTGCTCAAAAGCCGTGCTTTTAGCGGCGATTCGTGGCAAAGTGTCCCTCGACAGCGTCATCCACTCCGATGGCTGGGCGGGGTACAACTGACTCGTGGACATGGGCAACAAGAAGCACTTGCGGGTTGATCACTCCGCCAGCGAGTTCAGCAGCCGGACCATCCGCGGCAACCACATCAACGGCATCGAGGGCTTCTGGGGCTACGCCAAGACCAGGCTGGCGAGGTTCAGAGGGATGCACCCGCACGCGTTCCTCTTCCACCTCAAAGAGTGCGAGTTCCGCTTCAACCACCGCCGCCAGAACCTCTCCAAAGCCCTGCTTAAACTCTGCCGAGAAAACCCGCTCAGCTAGTCATGACCCCCGGCCTATTGCGACCAATGGCAGGTGTTCTCCAGCGAGAGCTTCACCAAGCCGCCGGACTTCCTTTGGGCGCGCTTCTGGCTCTCCCAAGGCGCGTTCGCCCTTCCCCCATACTGGTCCACCGATGCCCCGCCTGACGATCTCTCCCTGTACCAAGGCACGCGGCTTGACGTGATCGCGTTCCCCTCCTCAAAGGGTCTGCTCCTGGACATCCACTCGGGACTGTTCGAGGTTGACGATAGTCCGGCCGCCGCCCGCGACACGATCTTCGTCGCGCTCGGGGACGGCTCGGCCGGCCCTCGTCCCGTCACGGACGAACTCAATGACAACTGGGTCTTCCGACCCTCCTCCTCCGCTCCGCTGCCGACGCTCGCCACACGGCACGGTTTCCTCGGGCGCGACTTCTAGCGAGATCGAGGGAGGTCCGCCGCGCGTCCCGACTGAACCCGCAATCCCGCCCCGCGCGTGCTTGCCTCAACCGACGTTCTGGGGATCAGCACAAGCACGATCCGCAGGCCACGTCGCCCGCTGTCCAGCATCGCCTCGCCCAGAGTCGGCAGCGGCGCGCCGCTGGGGCCAAACACGGCCTCCTCCGCCCCCACCGGCCCCATGACCCGCGCCATCTCAGGCCAATCCGCTTCCGGGCTGGCCGGCACCAGCACCAGCGCACGCGACCCGTCCGACGACCACGCGCTGCGCAGCCGATCGAACGTCACGCCCAGTTCGAGCGGCCTGGTCGGGTCAGGCGGCTCAAGGCTCAACTGGTTGTCCGTGCGCTCGCGGTTCTGCGGCAGCAGATCGACCCGCAGCACGCTCGACAAACTCGCGCCACCCTCGCCAGCGGCGACGGGACCGCTGGCCGTGCCGGCAACTTCGCCAGGTTCCGCGACCCCGCCGCTGGGAGGCACCCCAAGCCGTCGCTCCACCCAGCACCGCACGAGCAGCCGAAGTGCCCCCGCCTCCAGTTCCAGTTCGCCCTCGGGCATGCGCAGGCCGGTTCGCGTCCTGGTCTCGGCCGCCGCATACCCCTCCGTCCAGCCCGACGCCTGCCCGAGCCACAACCGCCGCTCGGGCCCGATTGCAAGCGTGTCGAACAAGCCAGGAAGTTCATGCACGCCCACGTCCAGCACCCGCACCCCGCACGCCGACCACGCCGCATCGGCCTCGCCCACGGCCGCCCGCTGCTCGGCCTGCCAGAGCGCGCGGGCCAGGCGATGGTCCCGGTCATCGACGACCCACCCGCGGACCTCGAGCCCCAGGCCCGCCCTGTCCACCGCCGGGCGGGCCAGATCGGTCGCGGGGCTGGGTTCGGTGCTTCGAGTCGTCCGCGCGCAGCCGGCCAGGAGAGCCAAGCCCACCGCGCACGCCGTGGCGGCGACGCCCGCCGCTCGCACCGCGCGTGCCGACGCGCAGCCCGATCGCCCTGTGCCCGCGTGTGCCCGCATCCGCCAATCTTATACCGATCCGCGGCGTGACCGCGCGGTGCCACAAGGCGTGGCTTTGCACGCCTCGCGCCGATCGACCACGCGCGCCGTTCGCACCAGCCGCTCAGGGCCGCGGCTGGTGGCACGGCACGCGCGAGCCGCATCGACGACCTGGAGGAGCAACTCGTCTCCGCTCAGGTCGGGTTCGCCGCGATCTCCGCCCGAGCAGCCGCGGCACTCGGAATGGGGGCCGTTTCGACCATCCGCCCCATCGAAACCCCCGCGAACTCACGCCGCGGCCCCAGTTTCGCCTCCACCGCCTCGAAGGGCACGCTCCCGGCCTTGATCAACTCCCGCACGAGCCGGTACGCCCGTTTCGAGATCGGCCTGCGCGACTTGAAGTCCGTGATTGACCGCCACGAGCCCTCGAACAGCCCGCCCACCGCCGGGCCCAGGTGGTTGAGCTTGGCCCCATACCGCACCATGTTCACCCACGTCCCCGCGTTGTGCCAGAAGAACTCGGGCATGGGCACGTTGTGCCACGCGAACAGCACGTTGTTCACGCTCTTGAGGCGCGTCACCCCCCGCGCGTTGCGGTTGGGCGACGGGTAGTGGTTGATCGCGTCGATCCCGCCCCCCGCCCGCGTGATGTACCCCGCGTTGATCATGCGGGCGCAGTAGTTGTTCTCCTCGGCGTACCCCATGTGCCCCTGGTAGCCCCCCAGCGCCAGGAACAGGTCCGCCCGCAGCACGCTCGCCCCGCCGCGGAACATGTATGTCACCGTGAAGTCGCCGGGGCACACCTCGGCGAAGCGGTCCGGGTCGCTCTGCGTGCCCTCGATGAAGTTCATCAGCGGGATCGCCACCGCGCCCACGCGCGGATGCTCCAGCCGCGGCAGCGTCTGCTCGACCACCCGGGGCGTCGAGAACATCGCGTCGTCATCCAGCACGAACATGATCGGGCTGCCCATCTCCAGCGCGATCTTCGCCCCGTGGTTCCGCGCCTCCATGAACCCCTGGCAGGTCGGGTTGGTGATGAGTCGCGCGTCGGGGAACTCGCCGCGAACCATGTCGCTCGTGCCGTCCTTCGACGCGTCGTCGATCACGATCAGGTGCGTCCTGACCGTCTGGTCATACACCGACCTGAGGGCGCGCCGCAGCTCGTCCTTGCGGTCCTTGGAGTTGATCAGCACAACCGGAACACTGCCCACACTCACGCTCCCCGGCGCACCGACGCGCCGCGCATCACCGACACCTGGACCACTTCGCCACTTCGTCTCTGCGACTGCGTGCCCAGCCATCTCACCGGCGGCACCCACCCCGTCTCTGCCTTCCGCTGCGCTGTCTGCGCCTCCGCGGTGCATCCTCTTCTGGCGCCTCACATTGCCGCCAGCGTCCGCTCCAGCCCCTCCTCGATCCGCGTCCGCGGCTCATACCCCAGCGCCCGCGTGATCCGCGCGATGTCCGCCTGCGAGTGCCGCACATCCCCCGCCCGCGCCGGCTTGTGGTCGGCCGTGCCGGGCCGACCCGCGATCTTCGCCATCGCCCCCAGCAGTTGCAGCAGGCTCGTCCGCCTCCCCGTCCCGACGTTGAACACCTCGCCCTTCAACTCCGCGTTGCTGGTTCCCGCGAGCATCACCGCCCGCACAACATCCTCGACAAACACGAAATCCCGCGTCTGCTCGCCATCCCCGAAGATCGTGGGCGTCCGCCCCTCCCCCAGCGCGCTCGCGAACGCCGAGATCACCGCCGCGTACGCCGACTTCGGATCCTGCCCCGGCCCATACACGTTGAAGAACCGCAGGCACGCCGTGCTCGGCCCGCCCGTCCGCGCGAACGCCTGCATCAGCCCCTCGCCCGCGAGCTTGCTCGCCGCATACGGCGAGCAGCACGTCGTCTGGTCCCCCTCGCGGCTGGGCATGCTCGGCTGATCCCCGTACACCGCGCAGGTTGACGCCAGCACCACACGCCGCACGCCCGCCGCCTTCGCGCCGCTTAGAACCCGCTGCGTCCCGATGATGTTGCTCCGCACGCACACGTCCGGCTCCGCGACCGACTGCGGCACCGACACCATCGCAGCCAGGTGGAACACGATGCCGCAGCCCGCCACCGCCCGGGCCACCGCCCCCTCGTCCGAGACCGACCCCTCGAAGAGGTCAACCCCCGTCGGCAGGTTCCGCCGGTGCCCGGTCGAGAAGTCGTCCAGCACCCGCACCCGCGCCCCGCCCGCCACCAGCCCACGGCACAGGTGCGAGCCGATGAACCCCGCGCCACCGGTCACCAGGCACGTCACACCCCGCACGGATTGGTTCGCGGCATCGCTCATCTGCGTCCCATACTATCGGTCGCGCCCGTTCCCGCCTTCGGCCAGCCCAGGAACAGACCGCCCGGGACCGCTTTTCCACTCCCGGATCGATCTTTGTCCAGCCCCGCCCCGCTGAACGCCGAAGCCTCGATTTCGGAACAAGGCATCAGCCGGGGCTTTCCCCCGGCCAGCAAGGGGGTCGCCCGATGCTCACGGCCATGTTCACAGGCTACGCCCTCTGGTTCACCATCCCCGCCCTCATCTCCACCGGTGCGTTTGTCATCAAGCTCGCCCTCCTTCTCATTGGTGCCGACCACGGCGGGATGGACATCAACCACGCCGGCGACGCCCCAGGGCAGGATACCTCAGCCTTCAAACTGCTCTCCGTCCAGGCCATGACCGGTTTTCTTATGGGCTTTGGATGGGGTGGATTTGCGGCCCTCCAAGGCAGCGGGTTCGGCCTGCTTGCCTCCATCGGCATCGGCGTCGTCTGCGGCCTTGGGATGATGTGGCTCCTGGCCGTCGTCCTCCGAGGCATGCACGAACTGGAATCCTCCGGCAACATCAACATCGACCAGGTCGTGGGCAGCGAGGGCGTGGTCGACGTGACCGTCCCGGCCAACCGTGGCGGAACGGGGCGGGTCAACGTGGTGATCGACCAGCGCCAGCGGTCCTACGCCGCAGTCACCGAGGGCTCCGAACTCTCGCGCGCCGCCCGCGTCCGCATCATGGGCGTCGAGGGCAACAACACGCTCACCGTCGCGTCGGCCTGACCTCACGCCACGGTGCGCACGTTGCGAACTTCGCGTTCCATCGATCAACCGGCTTCTCGGACCCAATCCGGCGACCCGTTCCGACCATGCCGGGGGATGCGCCGCCCATGCCGTCAATCTCCGGACGTTGACCCCGCCCGGACCCCCGGCGCGTCGATACTCGACTCCATGGCGACCCCGACCCCGCCGACCCGTCCGATCGATCGTCGCGCCGTGACCGCCGCCGCCGGGCAGGCGACCGCGATCGTCGTCGCCGGCGTCGCCGCGGCCACCTTCGAGCCGGTCCACGCCCTGCTGACCATAATCATCTGTGCCGTGGGCGGCTCGACGCTCACGATGTACGCCTTCGACCGTGCCCGCGCCGCGATTGGCGATGCGCGGGCGTTGCTCGCCAGCGAGCGCCAGCGGGCCGCGTCGAATGCCTCGTCCGCCGCCGAGAAGGCCCGCCTGGAGCGGGTCGCCCGCGACGCCCTCATCATCCGCCTGGCCAAACTGGGCTCCAAGCACGACGCCGACGCCGACGGGCACCATGATCGGTTGGCCGCGTACTCGACCGCCCTGGCGACCGAGCTCCGCGGCTGGTTCCCCGAGATCGACGAGCCCTGGATCGAGATGCTCGCCATCGCCTCGACCCTGCACGACATCGGGCAGTCGGGCGTCGACCACGCGATCCTGCTCAAACCCACGCGATTGACTCCCGGCGAGCGGCGGGAGATGCAGAAGCACCCGCTCATCGGCGCCGACACGCTGCTCGATATCCGCCGCCAGTTCGGCGACGACCCCCTGGTCAACATGGGCATCCAGATCGCGCTGTCTCACCACGAGCGATGGGATGGGCATGGGTACCCCTACGGCCTGGTGGCCGACCAGATCGCGTGCTCGGCGCGGATCGTCGCACTGGCCGACGTCTACGACGCGCTCACGTCGTCGCGCGTCTACAAGAGCGCGATGGGACACCCCGAGGCGGTGGACCTGATCGTCTCGGGCGGGGGCACGCAGTTCGACCCGATGGTGGTCGAGGCGTTCACGCGCGTGGGCAACCAGTTCGACGCGATCCGCAAACACTTTGTCCCGAGCGATCAGGGCACGGGCCAGCCCCCGGCCCACGCCATGGCCGCATAGGTTCCCTCACCCGACAAGACCTACGGCTCAGCGGAACCGGCCGCGCCAGCGGTCGGCCATCGCCCGCCGGCGGGCATGGCGTGATCTCGCCACCCGTCTGGGCGACGCGGGCTGTGACTCCCCATGCCGCGCGGACCATTCACCCCACACCATGCCCCACGGCGGCCGACCGCTCGCGCATCCGCTTCTGCTGGACGCGCTCGCGGCGCGTGAGCAACTCCCGGAATCGTCGCTTCCGACGTGCCGGGACCTGAGTGGGGATGCGAGACCCCGCCGGCCTTGGCAAGAAGCAACGCAAGAGGGACCCAGATGTCACGCTCCACCAACGCCGTTCTGTCCGCCGCCGTCCTGTCCGCCGTCACACTCTCCTCCAACGCCGCGATTTTCGGAACCACCGGCCAGGTCACGCAGATCGCCGCACCGCCCTCGGCGGTGTTCGGCGCCATCTTCGGTACCCCCGCCTCCGCGTGGGATGAGCAGCAGGGCTTCGTCACGACCGGCTTGCCCTGTGACCTGACCGTCAACCCCAGCAACTCCGGTTCGCCCACCCCCGGCATCGTCGCCGGCCTGCTCGACTCCCACATCATCCACTGGAACGACTTCGCGGGCATCGCCATCACCGGCACGGTCACCTTCAACAACCCCATCGCCGGCGTCGCCTACACCGACAACTTCCTCAACGCCTCGGACCTCATCGCTGGAGCCTCCCCAACCATCTACCCCACCGGCTTCGCAAACCGTGGCATCAACTCCACCCCCGGCAACCCCTCGTTCGTCTCGATCCTGAACAACACCATCTCCTTCAACTTGAACCTGCTGCCTGGGGCGGTCGATTTCGATCAGATCCGCGTCTACACCCGCGTCCCCACGCCCGGCAGCCTGGCCCTGCTCGGGGCGGGCGGGTTGATGGTGGCCCGTCGCCGCCGCAAGTGAATCAACCGAGCCCGCCGCGCGAGCGGCCGGGCACCGAACGACGTGCAACGGCTCCGATTCCACCCCAAACCACACAACCGCGACAGCCGTTGACCGGGTCAACGGCTTGTTCGCGTTGAGCAGTCCCAATGGTCGGGCGGGGGCTCTTGGTTGTGCGGAGCACCTCGGTGATTCGGACGGTGGCCGACCGCTCGCGAGGCCGGTTCTGTTCCCGCGGGCCAACCCCCTGCATGTCTGCTCCGCGTCTTCGTGGTGAACTTTCTTCGTGCTTGGGTGAGCAATCCCGAAACCCGTCGCTTCCAAGGGACCGGCCCGCGACGGGGATGCGAGACCCCCGCTGAGGCCAGCCAGACCGCTGCTCAACGCAGACACGAGAGGATCAACGCCATGTCCCGAATCGCCGCCCTGATCGTCGTCGCCGCCCTCCCCGCCATCGCCCAAGCCGCCATCACCGGGACCACCGGCATGGCCGTCAACATCGGCCCCGCCCCGGTCTCGGCCGTGTTCGGCAACACTACTCCGGGCGTCGTCTGGGCCTGGGACGAGCAGCAGAATCGCGGCGTCTTGGGCCTGCCCTGCGACCTCACCGTCAATCCCGGCAACTCCGGCTCGCCCACCCTGGGCGCCGTCAGCGGGCTGATCGACTCCCACTTCCTGCACTTCAACGACTTCAACTCGTTTGCCGTCGGAACCGTCACCTTCAACAACCCCATCATCGGCGTCGCGTACCAGAACAACTTCCTCGACGTTTCCGACCCCGTCGTCGGCTCCTTCGGCACCATCTATCCCACGCTCGACCCGTGGCGTGGCATGAACTCGATCACCCCGGGCGCCTCGTTCATCTCCATCCTGGGCAACACCATCACCTTCAACCTCAGCGTCAACGCCGGCGCGCCCGACTTCGATCAGGTCCGCGTCTACACCATGGTCCCCACGCCGGGCAGCGCGGCCATGCTGGCCGCGGGCGGGCTGCTGGTGGCTCGCCGTCGCCGCAAGTAAGCGCCCGACAGAACCGGCCGCGCGAGCGGTCGCCCACCGCCCCGACATCGTGCCACGCGACTTCATCAAGGGTCATCGAACACGGGAGCCGTCGACGCAGTCGACGGCTCTTTGTCTTTCTTCGCTCGGCGCGCGGGGCGGAGAGATGCCCGCGGGCAACTCGGACCCGCATCGCTCGCCGTTGGGTGGCCGACGGCTCGCGCGGTCGGTTCTGTTGACGCGCCGCCCCGGCTCGACGACCTACCTCGACGAGTTCTCCGCCCCCGACGTTTTGATCGCCGCCAGAAACTCCGTCCAGGTCTTGGCCGTGGCGGCAAGGTCCACCGTGGCCGGGTCGCGCAGCGTGGTCGCGATGCTCGCCAGCAGGTCCAGATGCAGACGGGCATCCTGCTCGGGCGTGAGCAGGAACACGATGACCCGCACCGCCCGCCCGTCCCGGCTTCCCCACGCGATTCCCTCGGGCGAAAGCCCGATCGCCACCACCGCCTGGCTCAGCCCCGCCACCCGCGCGTGCGGCACCGCCACGCCATGACCCACCCCGCTGTGCAGCACCTGCTCGCGGGCCAGCGCGGCATCCACCGCCATCTGCACGTCGACCTTGCCCGCCTCGGCCGCGATCCGACCCATGTCAGCGACGGCGTCCACCCGCGTGCGCCCCGGCACGGGCGCCACAAACGTCTTGCCCGACGCGTAGTCAACGAACCGCACCGACTTGGACCGCCCCAGGAACCGCTGCATCATCGTGCCCGCCGCCATCGACGTCACCAGCGCCATCACCACCAGCGCCACGAACAGCCGGTCGCTGATGAGCCCGGCCTCCAGGGCCAGCAGGCCCAGGATGATCTCCATCGCCCCCCGCGCGTTCATGCCCGCCGCGATCGCCAGCGATTCCTTCCTGGGCAGCCCCGCCAGGCGCCCCGCGGTCGCGCAGCCCGTGAACTTGCCCACGCACGCGATCACCAGCACAACCACGACCAGCAGCAGATCAAAGTTGGTCGCGAAGTTGACCCGCAGCCCGATGCTGGCGAAAAACAGCGGCGCGAAGATGAACGACACGAACTGGTCGATGGTCGTCCGCGTGCTGGTCCGAAGGTGCCGGGAGTCGCCCAGCGCCACGCCGAAGAAGAACGCCCCGAAGATCGCGTGGACGCCGATCCACTCGGTGAACGCGGCGCACAGCACGCACCCGACCAGCGCGAACCCCAGCACGCCCCCGGGCCACGCCGTGTGCGCCTGGACCCAGGGCAGCACCCCGTTGATCAGCCACCGCCCGATGGTCAGCATCCCCGCCGCGAACCCCACCACCAGCAGCGCGCTCAGCCAGACCGCGGGTTGCGTCCCGGCGCTCGCCGACGCGGCGCTGGCCGCGTGGCCCGCCTGCGTGCCCATCAGCGCCAGGATGACCCCGAAGATCACCCACCCGCACAGGTCGTCGATCACCGCCGCCGCGATGATCGTCGCCCCGAGCTCGGTCTTGAACAGGTGCAGGTCCATCAGGATCTTGGCGATCACGGGCAGGGCCGAGATCGCCATCGCCGTCCCCACGAACAGCGCGAACAGCGTCGGCGTTATCCCTTCACCCGCCCCCATCCACTGCGGAGCCAGATACGCCGGCAGCCACCCCAGCGCGAACGGCACCGTGATGCCCCCCAGGCTCACCAGCACCGCCGCACGCCGGCGCTTCAGGATCTTGGTCAGGTCCAGCTCCATCCCCGCCACCAGCAGGAACAGCGTGACAGAGAGCGTGGTCAGCGCGCTCCGCGCCGCCGGCAGCCCGCCCGTCGAGGGGAACAACGCTTCCTTGCCCTCAGGCCAGATCGTCCCCAGCACCGTCGGTCCCAGCAGCACGCCCGCCAGGATCTCGCCCACCACGGAGGGCTGCCCCACTCGCCGCGCGACCTCCGCCAGGATGCGAGCCAGCCCCAGCAGCAGCCCGACGCTGATGAGAAGCGTCGTGATTTCGGCGTGGCTCAGCATCGGGCTCTTCAGAATCCATGCCCGGCCTACCACACTGTGGACCGGCACTCCTGCGCACGCATCGTTGGCGCTCCGCTCGCGCGTCGCCCGACCAAGGCCCCTCCCGCTCAGGCCTTGGCCCCCGGCACCCCCAGGTCCGAGATCGGCTTGGGCGGGAACGCCGCCCGCAGCGCGTTGAGCACCGCCAGCACGTCGATCACCTCCTGCCCGATCGCCCCCGCCACCGGGGTCAGCAGTCCGACGCTGGCCAAGCCCATGCCCAGCACGCTCAGCGCCATCCCGCCGATGGCGCTCTGCAGCGCGATCCGCCGCATCCGCCGGCTGATGTGCATGAACTCGTCCACGCGCTCCAGCGAGCTGTCCAGGATCACAACCCCCGCCGACTCGGTCGTGATGTCGCTGTTCTGCCCGATCGCCACGCCCACCGTCGCCGACATCAGGGCCGGCGCGTCGTTGATCCCATCGCCCACGTACAGCGTCTTGGCCTTGAGCGTCTCGGCCCGCACGATCGTGACCTTCTCCTCTGGCGTCTTCTCGGCGTACACCTCCGCGATCCCCACCTGCTCGGCCAGGTACCGCACCTCCGACTCCCGATCGCCCGAAACGATCATCACGCGCGTGAACTGGTGCCTCGGCCCAAGGTGCCGGATGAACGAAACCCCGTCCGCCCGCGGCTCATCCCGGAACCGATACAGCCCCGCGTATCGCCCCTCGACCACGATCACGCACTCCAGCCCCCCGCCGTGCGGCGGAACCTGGTCCGCGCCGGGAACCCCAGCCTTCTCCAGCTTGCCTCGGCTCGTGATCTCGACCCGCTGCCCACCCACCACCGCCTGCAAGCCCCGCCCAGGCGCCTCGCTGATCTCCGACGCCTCACGCAAAGCCAGCCCGCTCTGCTCGGCGGCGGCGATGATCGCGTGCGCCAGCGGGTGCTTCGAGTAACGCTCGACGCTGGCGACCAGGGCCAGCAACTCCGGCCCGCTCGACCCGGGAGCGACGATCTGCTCGGTCAGGCGCGGTCGCCCATACGTCAGCGTCCCCGTCTTGTCGAAGATCGCCGTCCGGCAGGTCGTGATCTGCTCGAGCACGACCGCGTTGCGGACCACGATGCCACGCCGGGCCGACAGCGAGATCGCCCCGATGATCGCCACCGGGATCGCGATCAGCAGCGGACAGGGCGTGGCGACCACCAGCACCGCCAGGAACCGCCCCGGATCGCCGCTGATCACCCACGCGATCGCCGCGATCGCCAGCGCCAGCGGCGTATAGAACGCGCCCAGCCGATCCCCCAGACGCCGCAGACGCGGGCGGTCCTGCTCGGCCGCCCGCATCACATGCATGATCTTGGCGTACCGCGAGTCCGCCGCCGGGCGTGTCGTACGGATCGTCAGCGCGGCCTGGCCATTGACCGCCCCGGAGATCACCTCCGAGCCGGGTGTCTTGGACATCTGGAACGGCTCGCCCGTCAGGAACGACTCGTCCATCACACCTTGGCCCTCGATCACCACGCCGTCCACCGGGCAGATGTCGTGGGGGAAAATGACCAGCTCATCGCCCACGACCACCTGATCCAGGGCCACGTCGGCGATCGCACCCCCATTGCGGCGGTGCGCGATCGAGGGCATCCGCTTGGCTAGCGCCCGAAGCACCGACGAGGCGTTCTGGACCGCGTAACTCTCCAGCGCCTCCCCGCCCGAGAGCATCAGAACCACCAACGCCCCCGCCAGATACTCGCCCAGCAGCACCGAGGTGACGATCGAGATGCCGGCCAGCAGATCCGACCCGAACTTGAGCGTGAACAGCTTCTTGAGCAGGTCGAACAGCACCGGAACGCCGCCCAGCACCAGCACCACATACAGCGGGATACGACCCCGGCCGACCTCCACCCCCGCGCCGTACCGCAGCACCAGGTGCGCGCCGATCCCGGCGAGCGCCAGGGCGGCGATCAGCAGCATCCGACGCGTCGTGAGCAGCTCGGCCAGCCTCGATCGTCGTGAGTCCGGCACTGAGCCTCCATTCAACCGCGACCCTCGACCAGCGCCCCCCGCCACCGGCGCCAGGCGCTCTCAGCCCCGAACGCCCACCGGCGCTGCCATCGGGGCCGGCCCCGCCAGATAGAACCGAGCCACCAGCGCGTCGAACCCCCGCCCGTCATCCCGACGCATCTGGAACGTCCCCTCCATCGTCCCCCACGCCGTCTTCAGCGGGCAATACGACGAGTACTCAAAAGTCCCGCCCGGCTCGATCCGCGGCTGCTGCCCGACGACCCCGGGCCCCTCAACCTCGTGCCGCCCGCCGCCCGCATCCACGATGATCCATCGCCGAGAGATAATCTGGGCCGCCTCCTCGCCCGCGTTGGTCACGCGGATGCGGTAGGAAAACACGAACTCGCGCTCGCCCGGGCGCGAGTGGTCGGGCATGTACGAAGGACTCACCTCGACGCGGATCCCCTCCGTCGTGGCCTCAGACCCCAGTTTGGACGCCGTCGCGGGCATGGGGGAGGGTAGGAGGCAGGCACGCCGAAGCGTGCCGACGTGTGCGAGAGTCCTGCGTCCTGCGTCCTGAATCCTGATGGTCGCGCAGCCGTGGACTGAGCGACCCAGACATCAGGTGGGACGCAGCACACTCGAGTTCCGTCTGTGGCGACAGACAACCCACGGCCCGGCCTTAAGGACCCAGGACCCCGGGCTGCGTTTCTTGGTATCCTCCCCCCATGGACTTCGACGCCATCGTTGACACCGCCCGCATGGGCATGAACAAGACCGGCGAGTTCGACCTGCACAAGGCCGTTCTTTCCATTCCCTCCTGGTACTTCATCGCCCACGGCGAGGGGGATGACGCCGAGCCCATGGTCGGCGTCGTTGAGGGCGTCCCCCACGTCCTGGCCTTCACCGAAGAGTTCCGGGCCGCCGGCTACGCCGACATCCTGGGGCGCCAGCGCGGCTCATCGGCCCCGCCGGTCCTGAGCATGGATGTGCCCGAAGCCATGGAGTACTTCGCCGTTCTCGCCCAGCACAAGGTCGAGGGCGTCGCCTTCAACTCCGGCGACTACGCCTTCGCCGTGACATTCACCCAGCTCAACCAGGTCGCAAAGGCCAGGTAACCCACCAACGCCGCGTGTGAAGCCCCGGCTGCTCCTTCCGCGACTCCAACTCGCCATCGCAGTTTACCGCCGGAGTGCTCAACGGCTACACCTTCGACGGCTGCCTGTTCGACAACGTGCACGCCCAGTCCGCGCTCATCAACGCGAACAACAAAAATATCGCCATCCGCAACTGCACCATCGTCAACTGCTCCGCCGCGGCCCTTGCCGATGGCAGCATCGTCTCCACCATCGAAGCCATCGAACTCCGCAACTCGATCCTCCGCAACAACAACTTCACCGTCCTCTTCCAGAATATCTCGGTTTCCACCTCGTACAACATGACCGACTTCACCCT
>Ga0163155_10002683_pt1 | contig 19640 bp, 19 predicted proteins | sample OliLakLV19SP4G1_FD_148611 | JGI IMG/M metagenome (GOLD analysis project Ga0163155, IMG submission 148611) | Freshwater microbial mat bacterial communities from Lake Vanda, McMurdo Dry Valleys, Antarctica - Oligotrophic Lake LV.19.SP4.G1 | ecosystem: Environmental > Aquatic > Freshwater > Lake >... | reverse complement strand
ATAATAATCCGCATACAATATTATTATTTTATTACAATAGCAGTTGCCCTGCTGTTTTGAAGCCCTATAGTTGTTGCCTGCCCGTTTTTCCAGAGTGTAGCATAATCAGATAAGTTAGTACTACCCTGAATTTCACCGCACACATACACATCTGTACCTTTAACGGCAATGCCATTGGCTCTTGAATGCCTTACGCCATCTCCTAATGTAACCGCTACACCATTTTTCCAGTATTTAGCAATCCCTTTTCCAGCTACAATTTCCTGCCCTGCTATATACACATCACCATTGCTTATTGTTATGGCATTTGCATAGGCTAAACCAGGTGTAGAAATATCTGTAGATATGCCATTTTTCCAATACCTGATAACGCTGCTATTGGTATATCCTGCAGCATATACATCTGCACCATCTATAGCCAATTCATTTACATAGCAGCTTGTGGAATTACTTAATAGTATAGCAATCCCATTTTTCCAGATTTTGGCTGAACTTGCATCCTGTCCGCATACATATACATCACTACCGGATACAACTACACTTGTAGCCTGAATTCCAGGTCCTGTGGCAAGAATATTAATACCACTGGCATCTGTATTTTTCCAAAGCATGGAACGATTTATGCCCGGACCTTCATTTGTGCCACCAGCCACATATACATCGTTACCTGAAATTGCAATTCCGTTTCCAAAACTAAATACATCTCCCAATTCATATTGATGCTGCCCATTTTTCCAAACATGACATTTCCACTCACTAGGTCTGTTTTCAAACCCGGTGGTGTATATGTCATTACCATTTATCGCTATGGCATTTGCATAATGACGGTAGTTGCTGCTTAGCGTATTAGCTGAAAGAGTTCCGTTCTTCCATACAGCGGATTTATCAAGCCCTGTAACTGGATCCCAGTGGGAACCGGCTACATAAACATCGGTTTGGATACCGGTAACAGCATCTTTATCTTTTTTACAGGAAGCAAAGAGTACGATACCTGTTAGCAGTACAAAGAGTGGAATTTTCATAAGTTTTTTTTAGAGTTAAAGATTAATTGAAAACCAAATTAGAAAGCTAACCGGTAGTATTATTCCCCTTTTCATATGTGTATAATTAACTTATGTAAGTGTAAGTATAAGTTCTTTAGCCGTTTTGGTACACTAACAACTAATCGGTAATAATATCCTAAAACACTTGTAGGAATTCCGGCTACACTTGTATAAAGAGACCATACATATGTGTATGCCTTTAAAAACCCTTTTTTGGAAAAACTACTTTTATGATATATTAAAAAACCTGATTATGAAAACAATATTTTTATCAACCCTTATTTTTTTTACGTTGATAGCATCCGCACAAACATATAGTTATACCGGAAAAGCCAAAACATTTGTAGATAAGTTTTGGAAATGTATGGAGGCTATTAAAAAAATTGAATCAGAAAACGCTCCTGACAAAATAAGGCTGTGCCGGGTTCAAGCTGAAAACGCAAGCGGTCAGATTGATTATATCAAAAAAAAGGACCCTGCTTATGATGCTGCTTCATTGGAAGCTTTGATAACCCCCTACCTGGAGGCTGCAGCGGCCGCAGTTAAACTTAAAAATGAAAAAACAAGAGCAGCAGGCAATAATGCTGACAAAGAGGGTGATGGTATAGCCGGGCTATTTATGGGCACCACTGCCACCGAGATAAGAAACACCAGTAATACGGATGAAGATATTGCTAATCATAAGCTGCAGATTGCTGCCTTTAACCAGAAAGTAGAAAAATTGATAGCAGCTGGTATATCGGGTGAAACGCAGTATGAAACTTATATTCGAAACCTGTCTGCTCCTTCAATACTACAAATAAAAAAACTGGAAGAGCAAATAAATAAAGCTGATAATAAACTCGGCTTGATTGCTTACCGGGATATAATAGGAATAGAAACGTACTGGAGTGCTGCAAAAAAAGTATTCGCCAATGTAGCAGAGGCTGGCCAGGTGCAAAAATTGGCTGCTGCTGCTTTACAAAGAATGGGAACAGAAGAACAGGTGGCTTTAAAAATTCAAAAAAATTATGAAGATAAAATAAAGAATAAAAAAATGCCCGCTGCTGTATTGGTAAATGCTGCGCTTGAAAGTGAATTTAGAAAAGTGTTCAATAACAGCTTTAAAGAGTTAACGATTATTAAGATTAATATAATAGCCAGGGAATGGACCGTTATACGTAATGAAATAACAGGGGTGATATTGGGAAGAAAACATAGTGCGGCCATTGCTGTAAAGACTAAAGAAGGCACTTGTGCTTTATATTATTTTCATATCGGTCAGCAACACAACGGTAGCGGCTACGGACTTTCTGCAGAAAACGCCCGGGGCTTTGATGGGGAACTATTATGTAGTAACATAAAATAATTATAAACATTTATTTGATCTAAAATCAAACAAAATGAAAACTATCTCACGCTTTTAATCATTTCCCTATGTGTTGTTTTATTCACCGCTTGTGAAAAAAAAGGGGCTGGACCTGCCGGGCCGACTGGTGCGCAGGGGGTACAAGGTGCATCAGATACAACAGGTACTGCAGGTGCTGCAGGTGCAACAGGACCAATTGATCAACAGGGTATTGCCGGCAATGCAAATGTTATGCAATACACGTACGATACTACTTTTGATTTTAATGCCAACCTTGATTTTAACCTGCAGGTATCTACCACTTTGGATACTATGAACCGGAGTGCATGGTTTGTTTATATAAAATATATTGGTGGGTTTGAATATTATTATCCATTACCGGGATTTGGTTATAATGGGGCTACCCATTATCGCACTACATTCTATTTTAATACAGGTACTAATAAAGTAATACACAATATAACCAGACTGGCAGGGCCTGGAGAAGTTTATGCAGGCATTAAAATACTCCGGAATTATGCAACCAATACAACCGCTGGTGGAAGACAGGTAATGCCGGCTATTGATTTTACTAACTATACTGCTGTAAAAAAATATTACAACCTGCCAGACTGACCTGGATCGAATTATTTAGTAATCAAATTTGCAGTTATTGACTTTCTGCTGTCATTCAGTAAATAAGCAGCTGCACTTACCAATCAGTCTTTTTTATAATTGAGTAGATCAATAATTTTAATGTATGGTATCTCTCAAACTACTTATTCTTATTTATTACCTTTTATCCCGGTAGTCGGTATCGATTCCACTTTGCCATCTGGTAAGAGCGACTATGGAAGTGATTAGTAGTTTTAGAGATGCCTTTACTAACGGAAAACAAATCTATTGTCTGAATTAACACAATAAAATGAAATACCTGTTTATTGCCATTGTATCCCTGCGCTTTCTTGTATTCTTTACTTCAGCAACTTCCGACAAAAAATACCTGAGTTGGCCAATGAAATGTGCGATTATTTTATTGATTTACAGGCATCATTAAGTCCGGAAGGAAAGGGATTGATGAAAATGGTAGCTATATCCATCAATCCCAGGACGGAATTAATGGATGGAATGACGAAGCTAAAACCAGAAGATGCAGTATCTTTTGCTGATAAATTAAAATCGATTGGCACGAAAGGATCTGCTGTACTTACTTGTATGGAGGCATTTGATAAAAAACATGGAAATGAAAAAACAAAAAATAAAACAACGCTGACAGAGAGCCTGCTAACAGAAATGCAGGGAGAAGTAAATTGTCCGGTTGGTGCAGCCATTGTGAATCTGAGCCTTGCCAATGCAAAATAAAGGATTAGCCAGCCATAGCTTTTTCGATATTCTTATCTGGCATTAGCCACATGACATATACAATTAAGATTAGTCCACCAGATATTGCCGGATGTATTAAGGCGGCAGGTATCGCTAACATATTAAACACATTGGAAATCATACCTTTTTTGGATTGTTTTTTTAGCACCTCCGGGAACATCAGGTTATCGGGATTACGTTTCTTTATACTCAGCAAAAGTATGTAGTAGGCGATTCCACAGAGACTGGCCAGCAGGGCATATACAACAACAGTATTTCTTTCAAAATCATTTTCTCCCACCCAGGCTGTAGCAAAGGGCATTAGTGACAGCCAGAATAACAAATGCAGATTGGCCCACATTATTCCCCCAGTAATTTCTTTTATGGTGTGTAATAAATGATGATGATTGCCCCAGTAAATGCCAAGCATTAGTAAACTAAAAACATAGCTTATAAAAATGGGCCATAATTTTGTAGTGCATGCCAACTGGTATCATGGGGAACTTTTAATTCGAGTACCATGATGGTGATGATGATGGTGATCACTCCATCGCTGAAAGCTTCCAGTCTGGTTTTTGTCATACCGCAATATTAAAATTAAATTTACAAACAAATCATATCCGTTGCTCACTAAAGTAAGATGAAAACAGCATCCTGCGTTTGAAAGAGACAAAATGGATTGAGCTGGTATTTTTGGGTAAGGCCCATATCCTGCAACAAAAAAATTTCTGCCCTTTTCTTTTCCTACCTTTGCTCTGTAATTGCCTGCACATGAAAAAAATCCTAACAGCCGGGAGCGTCATGCTCCTGTGCCTGTTTGCACATTCGCAAAAACACGAGAACCGTATGCTTCATACAGAAGCGGAAACAAAAGTGGTTGTTATACAAATCCGGCCTGTACAATCGGCATTACCTTTTTCATTTCCTTCAGGAGATCTTATTCAGGAATCGCATCAGGGCACCCGGCTTTATTCAGCCGGTAACACGGATGGAAAACTGCATGGTAATTGGCAAAGCTGGTATGCAAACGGGCTGCTTTGCGACTCCGGACGGCTGATAAAAAATATACCTGAAGGTGAATGGAAATACTGGGATGAGCATGGACAACTGATTGCGATCCGTCATTACAGTGCTGTTAAATTTCACCAGGTGCTGGAAGAGATGCACCGGTATAATCCCAAAAGAAGTTTTTACATTCTTTCTTTGCTGTATCAGCAAAACAGATCCGGGGCTTTGCAATACCTGGATGTATCTTATTCATTTCCCGGGAGCAAAACTGCAAGCGATTATGCTACATTAAGAGAACTGGTACTTTCCAATATTTTCGGGCAATCGTATAAGCCGGTATTTGAACAGTGCTTACAGGATGGTTTGTATATGAATTATTTTGCGGATGGAAGTATAAAAGATTCAGGGGATTATAAAGATGGCCTTCGTCACGGACCCTGGATACACATGAAGGGGGCTGCTTTATACCGGCAGCAGGGAGCTTATCAAAACGGGCTTAAGGTTAAGGAGTGGAAAATCTATGACCGCAATAATAAACTGCTGGAACTGATCTTCTATAACAAAAGCGGGCAGGAAAGCTGGCGTAAGAAAATGAACCGGTTAGAAGATTGACCAATGACGGCGGATGATTTACCGGCCGGGTAGCTGGTCTGGCTCCCACAAATTTTCAACCCGCAGTTGTTTTGTCATCGCCAGGCACCGGGGGTGCTGCAGGCAGGATTTTTTCTAAAAGGGTCTCTTTTTATACTGAATTAAGCCCTTTACCTGGGGATAAAATTGACAAAATCATTATCTTAGCCCATAAACCTTTCTATGGCAGATAATAAATATGTTTTCCTGAACCGTGACCTGAGCTGGCTTAGTTTCAACCACCGGGTGTTGAGAGAAGCGGCGGACAAATCGGTTCCTCTTTATAGCCGTATTTCATTTTTATCCATTTTTTCCTCCAACCTGGATGAATTTTTCCGGGTACGCATGCCTTCAATTTTTGCTTTTACCAGTATCGGAGTAAAAAAATTATCGATCGAAGAGGAGTATCCAAAAGACCTGGTAGAACAGGTGCAGGCCACGGTACATAAACAACTGGTAGAGTTTGGCAGTATATTGAAACAAGAAATTTTACCAGAACTCGCAGAAAATCATATCTGGTTGTATTATGATGACCCTATCCGTAATGAGCACAAAGAAACCGTAAAGGAATATTTCTTATCAAAGGTATTATCCTTTCTGCAACCCATTATTCTGAGAAAGGAAAATCAGTCGACAGTTTTCCTGGATAACAATGCGCTGTATTTTATTGTAGACATGGAAGCAGAAGGACAGGAAGGGGTACATACTTATGTCTTGCTGAATATTCCTTCGGCTAACCTTCCCCGTTTTTCAGAGCTGCCAATGCTGGGTGATGATAACTATATTCTTTTTCTTGATGATGTGATACGGGTGAACCTGCAGGAAGTATTCCCGGCCTACAAGATCAATGGTGCCTGGAGTATTAAATTAACCCGTGATGCAGAGATGAGTATTGGAGACGAATTCATGGGTGATATCGCTGAGAAAATAGAAAAACAGCTGGAAAAAAGAGAAGTAGGGCATGCCACCCGCTTACTGTATGATCAAAGTATGCCGGAGATAGCTAAAGATTTTGTGCAAAAATATTTACTGCTTCGCAACGAAGAAATGGTGGAAGGCGGACGCTATCATAATTTAAAAGACCTGGGCAGTTTACCCAACCCTACCCGGGGAAAACTAACCCATGCCAACTGGCCATCGGTATCACATCGGGGTTTTGATATACATCGTACGATATTTCAAAGCATTGCCGAGCAGGAAAAGTTATTACACCTGCCCTATCACTCGTACAATTATATCCTCCGGTTTTTTAATGAAGCCGCCATCGATCCCAATGTCAGGGAAATATTTGTTACCCTGTATAGAGTGGCAGCCGATTCACATATTGTTAATGCCCTCATTAGTGCAGCGAAAAATGGGAAAAAAGTAACCGTATTTGTCGAACTGAAAGCCCGGTTTGATGAGGCCAATAACCTGAAGTGGAGCAAGAAAATGAAAGCAGCCGGGATCAAGATCATCAATAGCATACCCGGATTAAAAGTGCATGCCAAAGTAGCATTGGTAAAACGAATTGAAGGCAAAGAATGGAAAAACTATTCTTTTATGGCTACCGGTAATTTCAATGAAGCCACCGGCCGCTTCTATACCGATCATGTACTCTTTACTTCTTTTAAAGAGTTTGGCATCGAACTGGAATGGCTCTTTGACTACCTGCAAAGCCGTAAGCAGCCGGCCGATTATATGAAGATACCTTTTGAACATTTACTGGTATCACAATTCAACCTGATCAGGCGCTTTGATAAACTGATCGAAAGGGAAATTAAGAATGCAAAAAAAGGAAATCCGGCAGGCATCATTATCAAGCTCAACAACCTGCAGGAAAGAGCGATGATCGAAAAACTATACCAGGCCAGCAGGGCAGGAGTAAAAGTACAGTTGCTCGTACGCAGTATCTGCAGCCTGGCACCTGGGGTGGAAGGGCAGAGCGATAACATAACGGTGACCCGCGTAGTAGACAGGTACCTGGAGCATGCCCGGGTTTTTGTATTTCATAATAATGGCGAACCGCAATACTTCATGGGTAGTGCTGACTGGATGAACCGGAATTTGCACAGCCGGATTGAAGTGGTATTTCCGGTTTACGATAAAGCATTTGGTGAAGAGCTCAATCATATCCTGCAATTGCAATTGAATGATAACAGTAAAGCTGTGCAGGTAACAACGGCGCTGGATAATCCCAAAGTAGTAAATGATAGGGAGCCCCTCGCAGCACAGCAGGCGGTATATGAGTTTGTAAAGGGGAGGTAGGGGAACCTTTTTTTAAGAAGTAATATCTTCTACACTTATCAGGAGCCCGGTGAAATAGCCTGTTACATTAAAAGTTGTTATCGGGCCATTAAAACCAACACAATGATAAATCCATATTGTTGCCGGCACTGTACTATAAATTTCCAGTGATTCTTTACCTCCTGCCCTCCAGGTTACGTTCGGATTACTTTTTGGCTGCATTATGTCATTGCCAATAACGCTATAGCTTTATAAATTATATTCCAGGGATCAGATAAATGTTGGATAATCTGTTATGGCACCTGGAAACGTAAGTAAAGGGCCGCTGCGCAGATCAAAATGGCAGGAAAAATTAATGCCGGTAAGTAGTGCGGTGATAAGTGGTAACACCACCTGAAGAATAAGTGGCGGTTAGTATCATTATATTTTCATCCAGCTGATTGATGGTGTAGTTTTCAAATAATGAGCTTCCTGTTTTCGTTAGCCGGATCTGAGTTTCGGTTGCTTGAAAACTCCAGCTGCCGGTGGCAATAATCTGCGGGTCTGTTGGATAGCATTTAACAGGGCCTTCATTTATTTCATAAAGTCCATTGGTACGAAAAAGATGATAGTTGTCGGCTGTTTCGCAGGTAGGAGGAATGGTAGTGGTACGTAATTCTTCCCAGGGGCCGGTACCTGTTTTTGATTCTTTTCTTACTTTTTTCCAATTGCCTTTTGTTAGAAACCCCGTTTTTGTTGGTTCAATAGTAATAGTAAAAGATATTCTTGCCTTTTCATTTCCATTATTATTACCACTGCCTTGCGAAGTGAATTCTAAGGTTTGATTTTCTGTGGCGACAAGTGATTTACGTATCCTGCTAGCACTGCCGGATATTGAAACCTCATCATCTCCGCCGCCACACAGGGCATCGTCATCATCCCATATTTGAATGAGTGGGGTTACAATTTCTTTATCGGTGGTGGTTACAAATTGCCAGTTAGGTCGTATATTATTTCCTTCCATCACGGGGAATGATTTTGTCTTTCCGTCAATAGTTATTTTTCCGTAAAAATCCATTTTTTCATTGCAGGCATCGGTGGAGATGGCGGTTAAGTTTTTAATCGTTACGGTCACTTTTGCTTTGTTTTGTCCCTTTACTGTAAACGAGGCAGCCATACAATAAATTGAAAAAAATATAACTGGCAGCATTGTGTTCTTCATAATTTGATTTTTCCTTGAATTAATGTCCATAAGTGATACGGGTATATGTGGTGATGCCCTCGTAAGCATCTTCTATGATAAGCCACAATGTAGTTTCATCCAGCTTCGCCACTTTATATAAAATTGGTGTGGGGCTTTCTGTAGTGGTTAGTTGAATTTGTGTTTCATTAGATTTGAAAACCCAGTTACCGGTCGCAATAATTTGCGGTGCTGTGGCAGTACATTTGCCGGGACCTTCATTTTTTTCATAGTGCCCCTTGAAGCTAAATGCATACTCATCATCTCTTTTACAAGCCGGGATACCAGGCGGTGGTGGCAGAGAAGGTTTCCATATACTGAATGTCGTTGCGGTTGCTGTTTCAACTTTGATTTTTTTCCAGCTTCGTTGTGTTAATAGTTGGGTTTTTGATTTTATAGGTACAATGGAGATGGAGTAGGTTATTTGCCCAATTTCACCGCCGTTCCTGCTGGCTGTTCCATTCGAACTGTAATCAAGATTTTGGTACTCGCTGGTGCTAAGTGTTTTACGTACCCTGTTGGAACTACCGGATATCGAAACTTCATCATCCCCACCGCCACAAAATGAATCGTCATCATCCCATATCTCAATTAAAGGAATTATTACAGCCTTTTCGGTAGTTGCTACGAATTGCCAATTGAGTTCTTGCAGGTTATTTCCTTCCCGTACCGGAAAATCTTTCACTTTTTCTCCAATACGTATTTTGGCATAAAAATCCATTTTGCCATTGCAGGCATCAGTAGAAGTAGCTTTTAAGCTTTTAATAGTTACTGTTACCGTTGCTTTGTCCTGTGCCTGCAAGAACAATGGAGTTGTGAGAACGTGGAGCATAAAAAATTTAAAAACTACAGTTGTTTTTTTCATATTGATAAACTTTTCGTATCAAAACTATTCAATATGAAATTCTTAAAAACCCCCCGTTCATGGGGTTTTGCAGCAAAAGGGGGCATCAGATATGCTTTTCCCGGAAGGCTTTGGTCACGGCCTCTGCTTTGGAGTGGACATGCAGCTTCTCGTAAATATTTTTTACATGACTCCTGACTGTTTCGATGGAGAGAAAACGTTCGGCGGCTATCATTTTGTAACTTTTACCCTCGGTTAAACTGGTCAGCACATCCAGTTCCCGGGAGGAGAGATTAAAAACGGCAGCTGTCTGGTTGGATTGTTTGCGAAACATCTGCAGTACCCGGGTGGCAATGCTGCCGGTCATAGGAGCACCCGCCTTGTACAAAATCATCCAGTGCTTCCAGCAGTTTAGCCGGGGGGATCTTTTTTAACAGGTATCCGCTGGCACCCGCCATTACACTGCGGAATAACCACATCTACTGCAGGAAAATCCCGCTTTACCATCTTCACGGCTTCTATGTCTTTGACACCAGGCATATCAATATCCATCAATAGCAACCGGGGCATAAATGCTTCTGTTTGAGCTAGCAAGGAACGTGCATTATGCAGGGAAAAAACTACCCGCAAACGACTACTGTTTTCTAAGAGCAGTTGCATGCTTTGCCGCAGCACATCAGTATCATCAATAATACCAATCGTTGTCATGACTCAAAGTTGGGTGTTTAAAAGCTTATCACAATCCCTCTTTCCGGGGAATATTATTTTAATGAAGTAATTTGTTTTAGACCATGATAAAATGGTAAAACCAGAGACTTCCATCTTTATCTTCTATGATATCAACAATGGTATTGTATGAGGGAGAATTGGGGTTTACATAGTCGGAAAAGAAATTTTTTGTATTACTGCCCATCAATCCTGACAATGCCATTTTGTGTACCATACCATAAAAATCCTGCGTTGGTCTGGTGTACAGCAAAATGTAAATTGGAAAAATATCTTGCTTCTGGCCTTAAGCCATATAAGCAGCCATTTGTTACTCTGCTAAACCGGTTTCAACAACACTAGTAAAATAAAAAAAGGGAAAATTTTTTGTCGCATAGGCTGGGTAGAGCAAACAATATAATGAATCATGCTCACAAAGAAGTAAAATATACAGCTTTCATAGAGGCTTGCTTTTGGTTGATGCAATACGTAAACAATTACAACAGCCTGCCAGTTCAGGGGAGCTTACTCCGAACTTCCAAACCATTCATTATGCTGCTCCTGTACTCTTACAAAAGTGGTTCTTTTGCTCAATTCTTTTAATGCCGGCGCACCTACATAGGTACAGGTTGAACGAAGACCACCCAGTATATCGAGTATTGTTCCCGCCACGGGGCCGCGATAAGGGATTTGTGTGGTCTTGCCTTCTGAGGCCCTGTACTCGGCCACACTGCCGTGATATTTCTCCATGGCCGTTTCTGAACTCATCCCATAGAATTGTTTGTATTTTGATCCATCTTTTTCCACCAATTCGCCACCACTTTCTTCATGACCAGCGAGCATTCCTCCCAGCATCACAAAGTCGGCACCACCGCCAAATGCTTTCGCTACATCTCCCGGTACTTTACAACCACCATCAGAAATAATTTGCCCGCCAAGGCCATGTGCCGCATCAGCACATTCAATGATAGCCGATAATTGCGGGTAGCCGACACCGGTTTTTACTCTCGTAGTACAAACAGAACCGGGACCGATCCCTACTTTCACGATATCTGCACCGGCCAATAAGAGCTCTTCCACCATTTCGCCTGTTACTACATTGCCTGCGATGATAACCTTGCCGGCGTGTTTCTCCCGGGTAGATTTTACAAAACCTACAAATTTCTCTGCATAGCCATTCGCCACATCAATACAGATAAAACGCAGCGGGGGATTGTCTTTTAATATGATGGATAATTTATCTGCATCTGCCTCACTGGTGCCGGTACTTATTGCAATCTGTTCTGTAATAGCGGGACTACTGCTTTGTATGAACGTTTTCCATTGCGCCGCGGTATAATGCTTATGGATGGCTGTAAAAAGCTGGTGCTCTGCTAAAGCTGCGGCCATTTCCAAGGTGCCAACCGTATCCATATTCGCTGCCATGATAGGAATACCCTGCCAGCTATCACCGCCGTGTAAAAATTTAAATTTCCGTACCAATGATACCTCGGCCCGGGAACTGAGGGTAGAACGTTTAGGTCTTATCATCACATCTTTAAAGCCCAGTTTGATATCGTTTTCTATACGCATGCTTATTGATTGTTATTTCTTTCTATCAAGAGGAAAGAGAGGGAGTGGCAACTATGCAATTTAATAAAAGGAGAGATGCGGGGAGCGATAACTTACGAACAGGAATTGACCCTGTTTTTTTGCATCGGCTACAAAATCTTTGATGAACTCATCATAAAACTGGTTGATGGAAGTGAAGCTGACCACCAAAAGGGTCATTTCTTCTTTGTTGTCTTCTACTACAAGCCCGTACACTTCTTTTTTATCGTTCTTATATTCTATTGAAGAAACATCGTTCATACCCGTGGTCTTGCTCATCTAATCCGGGGGGGGGTAATATAAAAGATATGGGGCTAACCTTACATTCTTTATACGGACCTTGCGATTGCCCGGTAAATGTTACTGCCATTACTGTGGTAAACAGGTTTAGGATATTTGCTTTAATTTATTGTGTTTTAATTGCTGTTTGATGTTATTTGTGGTGTTACTAAGATCCCACCAGTAAAAATAGTTGGCCGCTTACAGTATAATAATAACAAAAGAGCCGCCCAAACTGGCGGCTCTTTAATTTCCATATCAGAAATATAGCTTTATTGTACTACCACCGATCCGTCTGCTATTTTCTTACCGGCCCGGCTGAATAGTACAACCCGGTAAATACCTCGGCCATGTTGCCTTATATCAACATCCATGATCTGATACGGGCTGCCAATAAGATAGTTTCCCGAATAGATCCGGCCACCTTTGGAATCAAAGATTACCAGGGTGTTTTGTGCATTGGCACCGGTTGTATAATATCTCACCTTGAATTGTCCGCCGTTTGGACTCGGGTAAATAAATAATTTGGATGTCGCTGAATCCCCAATGACAAGGGCCGCCGAAGTGTTACTGCAAAGCAGGCCGGTCGTATTAGTGGTCATAACTGTATATGATCCCAAATCATCCAGGTCAATACCAGTAAGGGTAGCTGTAGTAGCACCCGGGACCAGAATACCGTTCTTATACCAGGTAAAATTATACGTACCCGGTGGTGTTACGTTCGCTGTTAAGGTTGTTGTCAACCCGGGGAATAGATTTGTATAAGGGGCTGCCGAAATACTGACTGTCGGTTTGGGACTTACTGTAACTGAAGTTGCAGCAGAAGCGCTGGAACAGCCGCTCGAATTGATAATGGTTACGGAATAGTTGCCGGTTGCAGCAACAGTTATTGACTGCGTAATTGCACCATTACTCCATAACCAGGAGCTGCCTGCTGAAGCCGTTAATACTACATTGCCACCCTGGCAGAAAATAACGGCATCGTTGGCCGAAATACTGGCAACAGGGTTGGCATTAACCGTAACCACAATCGGGTTGGAGCTGCTGACACAAGTTCCCGTTGTTACTTCTGCCGTGTAAGAGCCAGAGCTGTTAGCAGTAAATGTTTGTGAGGTGGCACCGACAATTACCACACCAGCTTTTTTCCATACATAGGAAGAACCGGCACTTGCAGTAAGTACTACTGTACCACCCTGGCAGAAAGAAACCGACCCACCTGCAACAGCCGTGGCGGCAGCAACCTGGGTAATGGTCAATACTACAGCCGTTCTTGCTGTGCCTTCGCAACCTGTTGTATTGTTCTTACTGGCTGCATGGTAGGTAACGGTCCCAGTTGTATTGAGTATAGGATTGGTTACAACAGAACCTCCTGTTGCTGTAGTATACCAGATCACCGTATGATTCGCTGGTACGGTGGCATTGGCAGTAAGTGTTGGTATAACAGCACCCGGGCAAATAGTTTGTGATTGGTTACCTCCGGTAACAGGCGCTGCAATAGAAGTGCTTCCGATGGTGACCGCTAAAGTGGAAGTGGGTGTATTACAAGTACCATTACTGGCAAATACAGATACGTTGCCATTGCTGCTGCCAGCGAGATAGTTGATTGTAATATTGTCCGTACCCTGTCCGCTGGCAACAACAGCACCCGGAGGAGCTGTCCAGCTGTATACAGTGGCACCCGACACTAACGGTATCGAGTAACCGACACCGGAAGGGGTTCCGCAGATCGTTGACTGGCCGGACACCGTACCAATGATTCCCAGACCACCACCACCGTTTGATACCGTGCCATTGATCGCATTGGACCGCATACTGACCGCATTACTACTGTTATTCTTTGCAACGATATAAAACCACATACTGGCACCGGGAGTTAATCCGGTAATCGTATGTGAAGTACCGGGCAGGTTGGATGCCTGTACCGCAAATTCGCCGGTAGAACCATTCAGGGCATAAATATCATAATTAGTGGCATCCGCCACCGCAGTCCACGTAAAGCTTATTTCACCGGAACTACAGCCGGCACCACCAGAAATGGAGAAACCTGTAGGTGTACCTAATATCTTAAAGTTTTGATCGCTTATATCAGTAAGAGCGCCATTGGTTACACGCACCTGGGCGGTAGCTGTATTAGCAACGGGTATGCTCCAGGAAAGCCGAGTGGTAGCTGCAGGAACAGAATTCGAAATAGTGATCCAGCTGCCTCCGTTGTCCAAAGAGTACTCGACAGTCTGGTTGCCCGATACGCCGGCATTATCCCAGGTAATCGTTTCAGAAGTGCCCGGGTTGAAAGACTCATTACCATTCGGATAAATAATTTCTATATAGGGCATATCTACACTCCAGGTTAATGCATAAGCCTGGTTGGGGCCAGTCGGTACGGCGAATCCGTTTACCCGCAAGGTATATTCACCGGATGCAGGGTTGTCAATCGTTACCTGTTCAATGTTACTGACGTTATCGGTTCCGCGGGTAGCTGAATTGGCCGGGGTATTAGGATCCAGAATCCAGGGCAGTGTAGTTGCAGCGCCCTGTATAACGGAGAGGTTCAGATTATTAACCAGGGCGGGGTTTGCATTGGCCGTACCTGCAGGATCATTCCAGGTAAGCATTATTCGTAAACGAGCGGCTCCGGCTGGAAGATTGATCGTTACATCATTGGTTGCACCTGTCGTTACATTATTAAGCGCATAGCGATTCTCTTCCAGGATGCGTACGGCCTGCAATGCATTGAGACGGCCATATCCAAACCGGTAATCAGGACCCGGATTGCCAAGATCCTGAGCAGTATTAAGAATCGTATTCTTGATTAACGTAGAAGGAGGTAAAGCCTCTCCATTTAATTGTTTGTACCGCTGCACCAGCAAGGCCACCGAACCGGCCACACCCGGTGTAGACATAGATGTACCGGATAAAGTCGCATAAGAATTTACAGGTGTAGAAGTCGAAAACACACTCGTTCCAAACGCACTGATTTCAGGTTTTACCCGGCCATCCTGCACAGGTCCGCAGCTGCTGCTGCCGGAAAGAGCTTCGAGACTGGTAATATTGGCAACAAGAATATTGTTTTTGGCCGATTTGCCACTGGCAGTGATCGTAGACCATCCGCCGCTACAGGCAACCTGCGAGTTGCCGGCTGAATGACAATGCAGGTGGAATGGGAAATTATTCAGATTGATATCTGTTTCCCTGCTGGTATTGGAGTAGATAACACCGGCACCATTCAAACCACAGGTCTGTGTACTACCATAAGAATGGCTGCTTACAATAAGGTTATTACCGGGAATACCGGCGGCCATTTCTGTTTGAATATTTCCACTAAAATTATACGAATATAGTTTTGCATTGGCGGCCATCCCTTTTGCAGTTGCGTTGATAAGCCCGCGGCCTAAAATGGTACCGGCACAGTGTGTGGAATGTTGCGAAGCGCTATTAAACTCAACCTGGTTCAACCGGCCCGCCGGTGAAAAATCCAGATGAGGGCTGATCTCGCCTTCATCCCAGATACCAACATTGATGCCATCTCCTTTGAGATTTCTTACACCATCATTTAATACACTAACCCGGTGTAGTGTTCTCCCCAGGGTATTCTCTACCTGGTTGGGCGGGTCAATAAATTCAACCCATTGGACAAAAGAAAGGGCCACCAATTTTTTTGCATTGACCTGCGGAACCCTGAGCGTAACCCGTCTGAACATAGGAGCATCTTCGAGCAGACTTGCTCCTAATGATAGTAAGGAACGATTGATCTTGTCAGTACCTAATTTTTCATAGGTAATTACATTTACATCCACATAGCCCAAAGCCTTTACCGCGTGAGCAGGAAAATTGCCTTTCAGTAAAGCCGGAACCGTTTTTTGCTCCGGGCTAAACTGGAACACACTGCGGATATTAAATGATGGAATGCTGTTCAGGTCGAATGTAGCCCGAACAACTGCTGTATAGGCATAATTGGGAATATAGTCTACCAGCTCAATACCTTCCGTTGCCATACGGGCTTTTATGCCAGGATCTGGAAGACTGTTGAATTGGAGCGTTATATAATATTTTCCGTCAAATAAACTTTTCTTAAAAGGCGTTGAATTTTTTGACAGGTTCCTGCTGTTGGCTTCCGGAATAAATTTTCCGGAGTTGAGCAGGATCGTATAGTCATTTTTTTCCTGGGCAAACAATAAACCCGGGAAGAAAATGAAAAGAAACAGTCTTGTAAAGAGAGTAAAAATTCGTTTCATTAAAATTTATTTTAGATGAAAAAGAAGGAGCTGAAATGCTCTGGAAAATTAATGAAAATTCCCGTAAGGATTGTTTCCGTTTAAGAAAAAAAGAAGACGGCCTTAATAGCTGCTCCTAAAATTCTGAATACCTTACCTTTAGCACTTATAAAATACTTGATATGTCATTTGAATGGAAAGGGGTATTTCCGGCATTAACGACCAAGTTTACGAATACCGATGAACTCGATCTGCCCTTATTTGAAAAAAACCTGCAAGCACAACTGGCTGCCGGTGTTGAAGGCATTATTCTCGGGGGTACGCTGGGTGAAGCCAGTGTATTGACCACGGAAGAAAAAGAAGTGCTGGTAAAATTTGCCATTGAAAAAGTGGCGGGTAAAGTGCCGGTCATCATCAATATTGCCGAAGGTGCTACCAAAGAAGCACTGAAACAGGCCGCACTGGCCAAAGCATGGGGTGCACAGGGATTGATGGTATTGCCACCCATGCGGTATAAAAGCGATCACCGGGAAACGGTGGCCTACTTTAAAACGATCGCTGATTCCACAGATTTCCCGATTATGATCTATAATAACCCGGTGGATTATAAGATCGATGTAACGCTGGATATGTTTGATGACTTGCAGGTTTGCAAAAACATCACGGCCATAAAAGAAAGTACAAGAGATGTGACGAATATAACGAGGCTGATCAACCGCTTTGGTACCCGTTATAAAATTCTCTGTGGTGTGGATACACTGGCGATGGAAGAACTGGTCCTCGGTGCGGATGGCCTGGTAGCCGGACTGGTTTGTGCATTCCCTGCAGAAACCGTCGCCATTTATAAATTGGTGAAAGCAGGAAATATTGCAGCTGCCACTAAAATCTATCGCTGGTTCATGCCGTTGCTTGAACTGGATATTCATCCTAAATTGGTACAGTATATAAAATTGGCCGAAGCACAGGTGGGTATAGGGAGCGAATATGTAAGAGCACCGCGGTTAACCCTGATAGGTGAGGAGCGGGAGCAGATTTTAAAAATAATTAATGACGGCATTGCCACCAGACCGGTTATTCAATATTAAATTTTCAATAATCAATGTTCAACGACGCAACAGTTACCGAGATCGAAGAGGCTATGCAAAAAGCCTGGAAAGCATTTTATGTCTATAGGAAATTTTCCTTACAACAAAGGGCCGGCTTTATGCGGGCCATTGCCGCAGCAATTGAAAACCTCGGCGACGAATTATTAAAAGTAGCCGGAGAAGAAACCAATCTTCCCGAAGCAAGATTGCGCAGTGAAAGAGCAAGAACCCTATTTCAGTTAACTTCTTACGCTGATGCCTGCGAAAAGGGTGACTGGCTTGAAGCCCGGATCGATACGGCCATTCCGGATAAAGCACCACCCAGGCCGGATGTCAGGAAGATGCAGGTGCCGCTCGGACCAGTCGTTGTTTTTGGCGCCGCTAATTTTCCTTTTGCTTATTCAACGGCCGGGGGGGATACGGCCACCGCTTTTGCAGCCGGTTGTCCGGTGATCGTAAAAGCACATCCTGCTCATGCGGGTACGAGTGAATTAATTGGAAGTGCTATTTCAAAAGCCGCCGCTGATTGCGGACTGCCCGAAGGGATTTTTACACACCTGCATGGTGCATCATTTGCTGTGGGCAAAGCATTGGTGGAACATGCGTATACAAAAGCCGTGGGATTCACCGGTTCTTTTAGTGGTGGCAAGCAATTATTTGACTGGGCCAATCAACGCAAAACGCCTATCCCGGTTTTTGCCGAGATGAGCAGTATCAACCCTGTTTTTTTATTACCGGAGAAAATGAAAACAGAAGCTGTTGCCATAGCGCAGCAGTATGCTGGTTCTATTACATTGGGTGTGGGACAGTTCTGTACCAATCCCGGTTTGATCATCGGGCTTGAGAGTAAAGAACTAACTGCTTTCACAGATGCGTTGGGCAAAGAGATCAAAAAAACAGCTCCTGCCACGATGTTACATGCCGGTATCTTTAAAAATTACCGCAAGAAAAAAGATGATATGCTGAAGCAGGATGGGGTGGAATTGGTAGCCGTGAGTGATACCAAACCAGCACTCAACCAGGGAAGCCCAACGATTGCATCGGCAAGCGGGCAAACTTTTTTAAAGAATCCTCTGCTGCACCAGGAAGTATTTGGCCCGTATTCACTGGTGATCCGTTGCAAGGATATGAAGGAAATGTTGCAGGTGGCCAATCAACTGGAAGGACAATTAACCGCCACCTTGATGGCGACAGAAAATGATATTCGTATCCACGATAAAATAATTGATGCGGTAAAAAATATCTGCGGCCGTTTTATTCTTAATAGTGTTCCGACCGGTGTGGAAGTTTGTTTGAGTATGCAGCATGGCGGACCTTATCCTTCCAGTACGGATGACCGTTTTGGTTCGGTGGGTGCAGATGCGATCAAACGTTTTGTGCGACCACTTGCTTTTCAAAACTGGAGCAATGAATTGCTGCCGGAAGAATTGAAAAATGAAAACCCATTAGGGATCTGGCGGACGGTCAATAATCAACTGACAAAAGATCCCGTATAAATTATGGCTGTATGCATTCCCTTTCTCGGGGTATCGGATATTGCGAAATCAGCCAGCTGGTACATAAGTATTGGCTTTGCCTGCACAGGCAGCAGCTTTGACTTTGACCCGGATACGCCACTTAGCTGGGTACAACTGGAGTGGGAGGGTGCAGCTTTTATGTTGTTTCCTTCGGAAAAAGAAATGATTCCCGGTCATATACGGGATGCGGGTCTGTATTTTAAAGTACGATCTTTAGGTGGATTAGTGGAACAATTGAAACTAAAGGCACGGATAATAGAACTTACCGAACAAACTTTTTACGGGAAACAGGAAGTGGTCTTCGAGGACCTGAACGGTTACCGTATTACCCTGGCAGCTGATGGGGGATGATGGAGCTGAAAAAATAAACCAGGCGATTCCTGTCAGGGCTTGCTCCTCACTTTCTTGTTAGATCGCTCGCTCAGGGTAATAATATAATCATCTTTTTATTTATCAGCGTTCGCATCGTATCCTCTTAGCCAACCCCTTCATTTTTTATTCAATAGTTCAACATAATTTTGCGGCAGCAGTTCTTCTATAGCATTTATTTTATGGTCGTTGATGTTTTCAAAGACATAGGTAAGCCATTGGATA
>Ga0163155_10002682_pt1 | contig 19643 bp, 13 predicted proteins | sample OliLakLV19SP4G1_FD_148611 | JGI IMG/M metagenome (GOLD analysis project Ga0163155, IMG submission 148611) | Freshwater microbial mat bacterial communities from Lake Vanda, McMurdo Dry Valleys, Antarctica - Oligotrophic Lake LV.19.SP4.G1 | ecosystem: Environmental > Aquatic > Freshwater > Lake >... | reverse complement strand
CTTCAAGTTCGTCGATATACGCGGGCTCCAGGAGATGACGGACTTTGTTCAGCCCCTGCTGGATCCAGTGGAGATCGAGCTTCGAGTTGGCGATGAGGTCGACGATGCGGTGGCGCGTCATGTCGTCGCGGGCGTTCGCGAACGAGTCGTTCTCGATGCGCTGGACTTCCTGCCGGGTGAGGCCGTGGTTGGGAACGACCTGCAGCGAAGCGACCTTCCCGCTGCGTTCCTCGACGGCGTTCACGCTCAATATGCCGTTGGCATCCACGAGAAACGTGACGCGAAGCTTGGGAATACCCGCGGGCATCGGGGGAATGCCCGAGAGGTGGAACGTGCCCAGCGAGCGGCAGTCCGCGGCCATCTCGCGCTCACCCTGCAGAACATTAAGCTTGATCGAAGTTTGCCCATCAACGGAAGTCGAGAATCGCTCCGAGGCCTGCGTGGGAACAGTAGAGTTGCGGACGATGAGCTTGGCGACCGCGCTTCCGACGGTCTCGATGCCCAGCGAGAGCGGGATGACATCGAGAAGCAAGGCGTCCTTCGCCGACCCGGAGAGCACCGCGCCCTGCACCGCGGCTCCCAAGGCGACAACGAGGTCAGGGTCGAGAGCGGTATACGGCTCAGTCCCGAAAAACTCGCCGACCTTGCGGCGCACCATTGGCATGCGCGTTGCGCCGCCAACGAGCACAACGGTCGAGACTGTTTCGCCCGCGTCGTCCATCGTGCGGCGGGCGTCACGCAGGGCGCGTCGGCACGCCGTGATCGTGCGGTCTACCAGCGGGGAAACCAGCAACTCAAACTCGGCGCGTGTAATCGTGCGGTCATACAGGCGCGGCGTTTGTGCATCACCCAGGTTGATCTGGATGCGGGCCTCCTCGCGGTCGCTGAGACGGATCTTGGTTGCTTCAGCGAACTGAAGGAGGGCGCGGCGGGTCTCGGCGGGGAACTCCAAGACTGCACCCGCAGAAGACGTAGCGGAAGCGGCGGGCGCGAAGAGCGCGTTGATTTCGTCAGTAAAAAGCTTGACGAGCGCGTGGTCGAAATCGTCGCCGCCCAGGTGGGTGTCACCCGCGGTGGACAGAACCTGGAACGCGTCGGCCCCGGGGGCCTGTGTCGCGGCGTCGGCCGCGCCCGGAGTCAGGCGAAGGATCGACACATCGAACGTCCCGCCGCCCAGGTCGTATACGGCGATCACCTGGCCTTGTTTGCTCTTGGCCGAATCGGTCTGGCGCAATCCGATGCCGTAAGCGAGCGCCGCCGCGGTTGGTTCGTTGACAATTCGTACAACGTCGAGACCCGCAAGACGCCCCGCGTCACGCGTGGCCTGCCGCTGGGCATCATCGAAGTACGCCGGAACGGTAACCACGGCTTTGGTTACAGTCGCGCCAAGGGCGCGTGTCGCCTGCTCGCGAAGCTGGCGAAGGATGATCGCCGAGACTTCCTGGGGCGAGACAGTCTGGTAGCCATCGCCGGATTCGCCTTTCATCGTTGGGACTGCGATGCGTGCGGTATTGTTCGGCCCCGCGACGACGCTGAACGAGAGATAAGGAAGATCGCTCTGCGCGTCCGCGAGCGAGCGGCCCATGAGGCGCTTCACGCTCGCGATCGTGGTGTGCGGAAACTCAACGGCGCGCTCGCGCGCGTCGTGACCAATCGCAACTGGGCTGGCCGAGGCGGACGCAGAGGCTTCGAAGCGGACGACGCTCGGTAAAAGCGAGCGGCCCTGCTCGTCTGGAAGAATGCGTGGCGCGACGGCGAGCGGGTCGCCCGCTGGCCAGGCGGCGATCGCAACGAGCGAGTTGGTCGTGCCCAGGTCGATGCCGACGATCGGCTCAGGAGTGGAATGTGCACTGGATGACATTGCAGGGAGGATAGGAAGCGGCGATAGAGGAACGTCTGCGATTGGATTTGCGGAACTCGTCGCAGAGCCGACGAGTTCCACCGCACCCCGCTTCCCGAAGTCACGTCAGTATTCTCGCTACTCCACCCACGCAAGCTCCGCGAGTTTCTTGACGAGCGCGACGCCCGCGCCTTCGTCGCCGGGCTGCAGCGCGATGGTGCGCTTCGTGCCGTCGACGCCGTAGTAGATCGAGTAGGCCGGCGGCGCGAGCGGGACTTCGGACTCGTCGTCGGACCACGCGTCCGGATTCGCGATGACGACGCGCCCGACGGTTGACGGATGATTCGGGAGGAGAAGCCCGGAATCGCGCAGCTCACGCCACACACTTGCGACCTCCTCGGCGGAGAGACGCCGCGTTTGCCGTGGGTACGTCTCGTCGGACGCGCCGGGACCCACGGCGGCGCGGAGGATCCAGTCGGGCTCGAGGATATAGCGAGCTGGCCGACGCTCGGGCGGGAGCACGGCCCGACGGCTGGCGCCTGGCTTGGCGAAAACCGTGAACGCGAGCGTGAAATCGCGGGGCGGTGTGTCCGACGTGGCAGCCGCCGACACGTCCGAGTCGTCGTGGGTTGAACCGCCGCACCCGGTCAAAAGCAGACCTGCGGCGAGCAAGCTGATCAGCGGGGCGCGAAAGTGGGGGGCTTGTGCGTGCGTGCTCATGGAGATGAGTCTAACGGGGTTCGGGCTCGCGAGAATTCCGGGCGAGCTTCGACGGCAGGTGTTCATGATGCTCCCCCCTCGCCCCTCGCATATCGTTTGCCCCATGAAGACCTCCGTGCGCTGGCTTAATCGGTATCTCACTCCCGGCGATGTCACGCCTTCACAGGCCGAGCAGATCCTCACGCAGGCCGGGTTTCCCATCGAGACGACCGAAGCCCTCATCAGCGGCGACACGATGATCGACGTTGAGATCACGTCCAACCGCGGGGACTGCATCAGCCACCTCGGCCTCGCGCGAGAGATCGCCGCAGCGACCGGGCGAACACTCACCTACCCGGCGATCCCCGCGAGCGTCGTCAGCGGGACCGATGCGGGCGCGATCAAGGCAACAGGTTCCAAGGGCGGCATCGGCGAGTTCGTCGGTCTCGAGAACCGCGTGCCCGACGTGTCCAAGCTGTTCACCGCCCGCGTCATCCGCGGCGTAAAAGTCGGCCCAAGCCCCGCGTGGCTTGTGGACGCGCTCGCCGCGGTCGGACAGCGATCCATCAACAACATCGTCGACATCACGAACTTCGTCCTCTTCGAGTTCGGCCAGCCGACGCATGTGTTCGATCTCAAGAAGCTCCGGCCCGCGCCGGGTCTTACGCAGGCAAGCGTCCTGGTGCGCTACGCGAACAAGGGCGAAAAGCTGACCCTGCTCGACGGCAAGACCGTTGAGCTGCGCGAGAACGAGCTCGTCGTCGCCGACGGCGTCGAAGCGGTCTCGCTCGCGGGCATCATGGGCGGCCTGGGTTCGGAAGTATCGGAATCGACCACCGATGTGCTGCTCGAAGGCGCGACGTGGGATCCTGTCACGATCCGGCGGGCGGGGCGTCGGCTGGGCCTGCGCACGGATGCGTCGCACCGGTTCGAGCGCACCGTCGATCCGCGGACCATCGACCTCGCGGCGCGACGCGCAGCCGCGTTGATCGTCGAACTCGGCGGGCCTGACGCGAGATTGATCCCCGGTGTTCTGCAGGCCGGCCAATCCCCCAAAGCGCTCACGAGCGTCGCGGTGCGAGTCTCTCGCTGTCGCGAAGTGATCGGCGTTCCGGTCACGGCGGCGGAGATGATCAAGGCGTTCCGCGGGCACGAGATTCAGGTCGCGCACCAGCACAGCACGTCGTCCGCGGACCTCGGGACGCTCGACTGCGTGATCCCCGCGCACCGGCCCGACCTGGATCGGGAGATCGACCTCATTGAAGAGATCGCCAGGACCATCGGGCTCGATCGGATTCCGATTAGCGACAAGATCGCGGTGCGCGTTGCGGAGCCGCAGGTGAGCGAGCGAGCGGCGCGGGAGCTGGCGAATGTGCTGACCGGGCTGGGCTTCTATGAGACGGTGACGTTCAGCTTCGTTTCGCCCAAGCACGCCGAGCCGTTCCTGCCGCAGGGATTGTCGCTGCTGAGCCTGTGCGATGAACGCCGGAAAGCTGACCCGACGCTGCGGCCCAGCGTGATCCCGAGCCTGCTGGCGTGTCGTCGCGCGAATCAGGACGGCAATGTGACCGCGGGCGGGGGCGTTCGATTGTTCGAGCTGGCGTCCATATTCGCGCAGGATCTGGCCGGCGCTGAGAAAACGGTCAAAGGTGCGAAGGGCGCTTCACCGCGCGGCAAGGAACTCGAAACGCGCGTGCTCGCCCTGCTCGCCGATGCGGCGCCGATGGGGCCGGGCGCTTCGACCAAGGGCTTTGACCTCAAGCAGGATGCCGTGCGCCTGCTGCGCGGGGCGATCGAATCGGTCGCGCGGGCATTGGGCGGCGAGCATGCGACCATCGAGCTCATTGCGTCCACGCTCCCCATGGCCGGGTTCGATCCGGGTGCGTCCGCCGAGGTTCGGCTCGTGACCGGCGCCGGCGTAGGCGGAGCCGGCGCGGCACGCAACGAGCGAATCGGGATGCTCGGGCTTGTCGCTTCCAATGTGGTGAAGCAGCACGACCTGCAGACGCCGGTGGTTGCGGCTGAAGTGAATGTCGGTGCGCTGCTTGCGCTCTTCCCGCCGCGCTCGCTGGTGCAGACGTTGCCGGAGTTCCCGGGGATCGAGCGGGATCTTTCGTTCGTCGTCGGAGAAAGCACGGCGTGGTCGAGCATCGATCAGCTCGTGCGCAGCTCAAACATCGACCTGCTCGTGGGGCACGAGTTTGTGACGACGTTCCGCGGCGCACAGCTTGGCGCGGGGAAAAAGTCCGTCACCGTCCGCCTCGCCTTCCGCGATCCCAAGCGCACCCTGCGCCATGAGGAGGTAGACCCGCAGGTCGCGACGCTGGTGAAGCTGGCGCAGGACAAACTCGGGGCGACGCTGAGGGCGTGACACGCGCAGAGGCACGGAGGTTCGTGTGGCCATCTGGCAGAAAGCATTTCGAGTGGTTTCCCTTGCAACAGGGACCAACATTCCCATAGAGCTTCTCACGCCTTTGTTCGAGCGATTAGACTCGCTGCTGGGGCGTGAACAAAGTTGGGATAGCACTTGCAGACAGTGGGGGGGAATAGACGCGACGGTCTTTGAAGTCAGCGAGACCGATGGCGTTGTCGATGATATTTTGTATCGAATAGATATGCGGGAGAACTGGAAGAGCGACCTTCGCAGCATCTGGGAGGTGTGCGAGTCGCTCGGACTGGCGTTCGTCTCGGTTCCCGGCGAGCGGATGATCATGTCTCTCGCTGATGTTCTTGCGGAAGCTGAAACCTCGCAGGCCGCCAAGTTCGCACATGACCCACGAGGGTATATCGATGGGTTGAAAGGAGCGTCACCGAATGCCGCGGGTCATTTCGATGACGCGATGGAATAAGTTGCGTGAGTGAGAGTGGCGCGAGAAACGAAGGGCGGGTAAGCGCGGGCATCTCCGGTTGGATTCGTGGATCTCGCCTCACCCCCCCAGCAGGCGAGTTCTACGGCACCCGTTCCCTGCAGCGAAAAGCAGGCGAGTATCACGGCACCCGCTCCTTGCAATGAAAAGAAAAACGCCCGCTCGTGGTTGCGAGCGGGCGCGTTTGAATCGATCGGTTGTTGCAAACGTTGCTGCATCAGGTCAGGAGCTGCGCGACCGCGTCCATCTGCGCGCCAAGCTTGCCCTTGATGTCCTCCGCGGCGTCGCGCGTCAGCTTGACATGATCAAGGAAGTCGGACGGGATCTCGGTGGTCGCAAGGTCCAGGCGGAAGGGCTTCTTCGTGCTGGCCGCGATGCGGTCGGCGATGGCGACGATGCATGCGAGCGTGCGACCGTCTTCGGGCAAATCGAGCGGGTGGTGATGGAAGCCGGTCACGTTTGCGAACGACTTGGGGAACTTCCACTTCACGCAGAGGCCGTGACCGAAGTCCTGGTGATTCGCGCCGAAGATCTCATCTTCGGTGTCCATCAGAACGCGGGCCGGAGTGCCGTCGGAAGATGGATTGGTGCGTGTGACCGCTTCGACGAGCTTGTGCCGGTCGTACTGAATCTCGACGACGATGCCGATGTCATGGATGAGTCCCGCGAGGAACGCTTCGTCGGCGAAGGCGAGCTTCATCGAGTCGGCGATCATCTTGCTCGCGGCGCCCACCGCGATGCAGTGCTCCCACAGATCCTTCGCGGCGAAGTTCGGCGTGATCGCGCCGCCGCGGAACAGCTTGGTGAGGCTCGCGGCGATCGCGATGTTCTTCACGGCGTTGAGGCCGAGCAGAACGATGGCGCGGTTGATTGAGCCAACCTGCCCGGGAAGCCCGTAGAAAGCTGAGTTGACCACCTTCAGGATTCGGCTGCAGAGGGCCGGGTCGTTGCTGATGACCTTGTGCAGGTCCTGAGCGGTCGACGTCGGGCTCTCAACGAGCTGGATGATCTTGAGGGTGATTTCGGGAAGAGTGGCGATGTGGCTGATCTCGCGGATCGCCGCGTTCACCGCGTGCTCTTTTGTCTGCGCATCGACGGGCATGTCTTTCGCTCCGTAATCGGGTAATGGATCGAAAGGTCTATTCGGTCCTTTTCGTCGTGTACTTTCATCGAATATACGGACGACGCGCTTGAAGCCCGGCGGAGGCCCGCTGGAACGACCGTGCGAGCGAATGCGCAGCACGATGCCAACGCGCCGCATGCATGATCGCGCGGATCTTGCGCTCTCGCCGGCCCCACCACGCTCGAACGAAACCCTGCTGTCATCCCGCCGGTACGATTGCACGCCTGCACCGTCTGGCACGCACGACTTTATCTTTCAGGATGCACCGCATGTCACTCGCCGGATCGCCCGTCCTCCCGCTGTCTCGATTCCGTGTCGTGCTCCTCGCAAGCGCGGCGCTCGTCGCGTTGGCGATCTGCCCCGCGACGGCGCGGGCGGACAAGTCCCAGGTGCGTGCGGTGCTTGATCGCATGCAAGCCGCGGTGCTCAAGGGCGACAAAGCCGCGTACCTCGAACTCGTCGACCGCACCGACCCGGTCTTCCTCAAAGAGCAGGAGAACTGGGCCGCCGACTTTGACCATCACGTTCCCACGGCGTTCACCCTCGCGATGAAGGACGACGAGGGCGTGTTTTTCTGGGACGTAGAGGCCAAGTTTGATCTGACGACCGAATGGACCATGGGCGAGGATGTGCCGGGCGCCCCCCAGCGCAAGCTCACCTTCCCCGTCGTCTTCCAGAAAGTCGGCGAAAAATGGCTCTATCGCGGCGAGGACTGGCAGACTCTCGAAGCGCCCGGCATGGACGGAGCGGGCGGCGCGAAGGTCTTCTACTTCGACGGCTCGCAAGCCAAGGCCCGCACCATCGCCGACGTGTTGCCCGAGGTCCGCGTGCATGTGGACAAGGGATTCAGCGTGGCCATCACGCGCGTGCAGGACGTAAAGATTTATAAAAGCATGCGCCACCTTCAGCATTCGATCTATCTCAGCTACGTCGACGGTCTCGGCGGATGGAACGAGCCGGGTGAATCCATCAAGGTGCTGGCCCAGGCCGCACGCGGCGAGCAGGACACAAAGATCCTCCTCGCTCACGAGTACGGCCACGTCTGCACGTTTGAGTACGGCGACAAAGCCAGCCAGATGCCGTGGTGGGTGCTTGAGGGCGTCGCCGAGCTTGCGGCGGAGGCGTTCCGGGAAGGCTCGGCAACGTCGGTAGATGGGATCGTGCGATCCTGGGCGAAGCGTGACCGCCTCGCGCCGTGGTTCGACATGGCCGACTTCCGCAAGACCGATCGCAAGTGGATGGGGAACGTCTACACGCAGGGGCACCACATGCTGGGCTACATCTCCGAGACGTTCGGTAAACAGGCCCGCATCGATTGGCTCAAGGCGATGGCGAAGGGCAAGACCATCGACGAAGCTTCAACCGAAGTGTTGAAGATGTCTTTCGACGATGTGGATAAGAATTGGCGCAAGTCCGTGACGGAGGAGTAAGCCGATCACCCTCAACGCCGATCACGCGGGATAAACAATCGCCAGACTCACGTCGTTCACATTCGTGCCCGTCGGCCCGGTGCGCAGCAGCGACCGCGTCGACTCGAAGAACGCATGGCTGTCGTTGTTGGCCAAGGCGCGATCCGCAGCCTGACCGCTGGAGAGGGCAGCCGCGCATGTCCCCGTGGATGCATACGCACCCGCGGCGTCGGTCGGGCCATCGGTCCCGTCGGTCGCGAACGAGGCGATCGCGATTCGCGCAAGGCGAGCTTGCGCATCTCCTGAAGCCTGGCGATGTGCATCGCGCAGCGCCACCGCGGCGGCGAGCGCAAGCTCCTGGTTCCGCCCGCCAACTCCCGTGCCGCGGACCGTGACCGTTGTTTCTCCGCCCAGAAGTATGCACACCGGTTCGCGGACACCGGTAGCCCCCGCGCTGATCGCAAGCTGGGCGAGCCGCCGGCCGGCGAGCGCGGCGTCTCCCTGCACTCCCGCCTCCCGGTGGGAGACGTCGAAGCCCAGTGATTCGGCTGCCTTCGCCGCGGCATCAAGTGCGAGGACATTGCTTCCCACGATCGTCGTGCGGACGTTGTCGAAGCAGCGCTGATCGCCGGCCTTCCGGGCGCCCGAACCGCCGCTCGCATCCTCGTCGCGCCGAGCCCGAAGTCGCAGGAACTCGACGACCCGCCCGGCGGCCGCGGTCACGCCGTAGTTGTCCAGCACGCGCAGCGCATCGCTCGCGGTGAGGGGGTTGTGTGTAAGGGGTCCGGAAGCGATGATGGCGGGATCATCGCCCACGACATCGGAGAGGACCAGCGCGTCAATGCGTGACGGGAACGCGAGGCGTGCAAGCCCGCCGCCTTTGAGAACCTCCAACTGGCTTCGGACGGTATTGAGATCCTGGATCGGTGCGCCGGCTTTGAGGAGTCGCTCAACCACATGGCGAATGTCGTCGAGCGAGAGTCCCGCATAAGGCAGCGCGAGGTGTGCGGACGCCCCGCCGGAAAGCAGCACTACAAGACGCTCTTCACCGCCGGCGCGGGCGAAGGCTTCGACGGCAATTGACGCAGCGACGTTGCGCTCGGTAGGCAGCGGATGATCGGCATCGAACACCCGGAGTGCCAGCAAATCGGAGTAGCTGCGCAGGCGATCGACGGTGCCGGGCGGCCCGACCAGCACCCCGCTCACGGGTATGCAGCCAACCTCATCAAGGAGCCCGACGGCCATCTCGCTGACAGCTTTCCCCGCGCCGATCAGACGACACACACTCGCGCGGAGCGAAGCAGGCGCCCGCCCCGCAACGGCACGTCGCGCCGAAACGCCGTCGATCACCGAGCACAGGATGTGCTCGATGTGGTTTGGATGGTTGACGAAAAGTGCCATAGGAAAAACGCAAAGCTCAAAGCGCAAAGAAGGAAACAGTGTTCTGAAACACCCGTCGCGTCCAATCCTATTTGCGTTCTGCGCTTTGCGATCTGCGATTTTCTTGAATCACGCCGCTCGCTGCACCTGCGCCAGCTCGCACGCTTTGACCAGGCGGCGGAGATCCATCGTCGCGTCCTCGACGCTCGACGATGCCACCATCATCTTCATCGCTTTCTCCGCCAGCTCGGCGATCCCCGCGAAACCGAGGGCCGGCGCGGTGCCCTTGACTTCCGCGGACTTGGCCCAGCACTGCTTGTAATCGTTCCGCTGCACGCCGTCGTCCAGGACCTTCGCGAGGTCATGCAGGTCGTTGACGTAGTCGTCGACGAGCACCGCGTTGGGATGATCCGACGCCAGCGTGCACATATACGACAGGGCCGCGTTCCCGACCTCGCCCAGCTTCAGGAACTCCGCGATCGCCCGGCACAGCATCGAGGCATCCATCGGCTTGGCGATGTACGCCTGGGCGCTGACCTGGTTCGCCCTGATGGGTGTAGCGGACACGGTGTCCGCCGTGACGATGATGATCGGGGTCTTCACGCTGCGATCACGCAGCTCTTTGATGATCGCACCCGGCTCGAGGTCGCTCAAGTTGTACTCGGTGATGATGAGGTCAAACCCGTCGGTGGCGCGCGCGATCCCCGCCGCTCCGGAGTCTGCCGTCGTGATCGACAGGTTTGAGCTGCGCAGATAGTGACGCAGCAGCCTCCTGTCCGCCGCCGATTCGTCGATATACAACAGCGTCCCGGTCAGCTCAGCGGGATCCACGCGTTCAAGTGAGAAGCTATCGGAGAACGGGCCGGCCTTCATCAGCATCTTGATGTCGATCGACTGCTCGAAGTTGATGCCCAGCTCGTGGATCATCCCTCGAAGGTGCGTGCAGCGCACGATTTTCCCACGAACGAGTATCGTCTTCTCATCCACACGCGGCAGCAGCACGGTGCACGCCGTCCCGGTGTGGACGTACGCGCTGTGCAGCACGCTGATGCCGGTGCGAGAAACGTTGCGACACGCGACATTCATGGAGATCGCGCCTCCGCCGGGAGACAGGAGCTGGAGCGGGATGGTGAGCTTGCGGAAGGTCCGGCGATTGTATTGGCGATTGCCGGAGGTCTGCCGCTTGGCCTCTGGAGCCTCGTAATCGTCGAGAAACTCTTCCAGGTCGCGCTTGCTCATGCCGAGCGAGTTGGCTCGACCGGTAGTGACGCTGAAAGGGTCGGGTTGTTTCCCGCGTGCGGATTGTCCGGGGTCTCGAGACGGGTTCATGCTTCGGGCTCCGGGCATCATGTGGATGCCGCTCTCATCCGATCGGCACATCAACCGCCCGAAGCGATGCTCGGAAGCTGTCGGCGCATAATCTCTGTGTTGGGGCACGCGAAGGACTGGCTCAACCCGCGCCCGACGCGCGCGGAAAGTCCGAGAACGCAATAAAGTACACATGCATGAAGAGGAAGCCTCAAGTGAGGATTGGTCGAGCTGTCCGTTAGCGAGCCCGCACGCACGCCGCCCGGTCGTACGCGCTCAGGACCTCTTTGATGTACGTCGCCATGTTGTGGTGATCGCGCACGTAGGCCTTTCCCGCCCCGATCTTCTCGCGCGTCGCCGCGCCGCCCGAGATCACCCGCGTGATGGTCTCGGCCCATGCGTCGGACGAGGGCGGCGAGGCGGTTGCAATCCCGTCGCTGCCAGGCGCGCGAACGATCTCCGCGCGCGAATCGTGCAGCCATTCAACTTCGGGATCGACCTGGGCGACAATCGGGATTCCCTCGCTCATCGCCGAGAGCACGATGGAGCGGTATTCGCCGAGCCGCTCGGGGATCATCAGCACCCCCGCCTCAAGCACCTGCTCACGGCGCATCTCGACATCGGCGACGACCGTCAGCCGATCCAGGATTCCCGCGTCGCGTGCCGCGCTCCACACCGCGGGGCGATCCGCCGCGCGTGAATCGAGAAACACAAGAAGATCCGGCAGTTTCCTGGCCACAGCCGCGAGACCTTCCAGCGATGCACGCAGCGCGCCAAACTGCTGCGACGCCCCGTCGGCAAGGATGCAGACCGACGGCGTGCCTGCTTCTTCCGCAGGCTCATCTTGCGGCGCATGCATGCCCCACGGCGCGATCGACACCGGCGTCGCCGGCGACTCGCGACGGAATCGCTCCGCGAGCACTTCGCTCGTCGTGATCACGCTCACAGGTCCCGCGCCCTCCGGCACGTTGTGCGTCCGCGCGCACAGGCGTGCAAGCGGGCCGACCTGCCGCGCGGCATAGAGCTCAAACAGCAGGCACGCCCCTGTCTGTCGGCGCAGCTCTGATGCGAACGACGCCGATTGCTCGCCGAAGACATAAACCAGCAGCGGCTCCCGCGGGCCGTCCGACGCGGGCTCCAATGGATCGCCCACCGCTTCCACGAAGCGACGCACACGATACTGGCGCGAGAGAGCCAGGCCCGTTTGCTGGTACTTCACGCTTCGAGTGCACAGCATCGACGCCATGCCTTCGCGCACGTCGCTCGGATTCGCGAAGATGACGCGGGCGCCCTCGTCGGCAAGGCCGACCTCAAGGCGTGCAAGCAGCGCGTTCTCGTTCTCCGCACGCACGCGGTCTGCCAGGATGAGCACCTGCATGCCGAATTCTCCGTGACGGCCGATTCTATGAGAGGAACAAAGGCGCCGCGATCACATCGTACGGCACAATCACGCGCCCTCGCGAATCAGCGTCTTGCTCGGATCGTCGGCGATCCGATACGAAAGCTCCGGGGGCCGGCTCTCGTGGCTCTTCACCGCTTCCGTGCGCCACACGCCCACCCAGTGGTTCGGCACGACTTCCTGCAGGTAGTAGTCTCCCGCGGGACCGGGTTTGGGCGCGAGATCATTCGGCGCTTTGTGCCAGGGCCACCATGGGCGCACGCCCTCTTTGGCCTCGGGCAGCTTCTCAAACTCCGCCGGGTTGTCGATGACATCCTTGATGGTCACGAGCCGGTCACGCACCTCGCCCAGCTTCGGAATGCTCGCCAGCAACCCGCGCGTGTACGGATGCATGGGATTATCAAACAGATCAAACACCGTGGCGTATTCCACGACGCGCCCGGCGTACATCACGCACACCACATCGGCATTCTCGGCCACAACGCCCAGCGCGTGCGTGATGAGCATGATCCCCATCTGGCGCGTGCGCTGCAGCTCACGCAGAAGCTCCAGGATCTGCGCCTGGATCGTGACGTCCAGCGCGGTCGTCGGCTCGTCGGCGAGCAGCAACTTCGGACGACACGCGAGCGCCATCGCGATCATCACCCGCTGACGCATGCCGCCCGAGAACTGGTGCGGGTAGGCCTTCATGCGTCGAGCCGGATCGGGAATTCCCACGGCGGCCATCGCCTCGATCGCCACCTGCTCAGCCTCGCGCGACGACACCGGCTGGTGCAGCAGCACCGCTTCAACGATCTGATCGCCCACGTTGTACACCGGGTTGAGCGACGTCATCGGCTCCTGGAAGATCATCGCGATCTCGTTGCCGCGGATCTTCCGGATCTCGCTCTCGCTGAGCTTGAGCAGATCGACGGGTCCGGCGTCGGAGACGAACATGGCCTCGCCGCGGTCGAACCGCCCGGGCGGGCGCGGGATGAGGTGCATCGTGCTCATCGCGGTGACGGACTTCCCGCACCCGGACTCGCCGACGACGGCGAGCGTCTGTCGCGGGTAAATGGAGAGCCTGACGCCGTCAACCGCCTGCACGCGCGGCCCCGAGCCGTTGTCAAAGGACACAGCAAGGTCGCTGACGCGGAGCAGGGGCTGGGTTTCGTCGAGTACCCTTCGCGACGCTGAGGTGGAAAGTGTCGTCATGATAATTCACCGCAGAGTCGCAGAGGGCGCAGAGTTTAAAGATGAATGGAGCGAAGAGCGTCGAGTGAGCGTTCGTCGAAGGATGCCGTTCTTCATGAGGTCGACGTTGAAGTTCAGAATCAGACCGCGGGAAATCCCCGAAAGCTTCAAATACGTGAGCAACTGCGCCTCGTGAATCGGAGCGATTTTCTCGACGCACTTTATTTCGATGATAACGGCGTCATCCACGACCATGTCCAGTCGATAGCCGCAGTCGATTTTGATTCCGTCGTATTGGACAGGCAGCGCAACTTCTCTCATACAGAGATGACCACGTTTCCCGATTTCGTGGCACAGACAAACTTGGTACGCCGACTCGAGCAATCCGGGTCCGATCGCGGCATGAACCGCAATAGCCGCTCCGATAATCGAGCGCGTGAGCGGGTCATCAGTGAAGTCCGCCGGACTATCAATCGGAATGCCCATTACCTTTCCTTACACAAACTCTTCTCAGCGAACTCTGCGCCTCTGCGGTGAGTGTTCTTCGTCTGCGCTTTAGACTCTCGCCTTCTTCAGCTTCGGATCAATCGCATCACGCAGGGCTTCCCCCAGCAGGTTGTATGACAGCACCGTCAGGAAAATCGCCGCTCCCGGGAAGACAGCCAGCCACCACTTGAACTGCCCCTCCGAGTTCGTCGCGCTCGACAGCAGCCGCCCCCACGACGCCTGATCGATCGGCCCCAGCGAAAGGTACGAAAGCACCGCCTCCACCGTGATCGCCGCTGCGACCGCGAACGACGTATCCACCAGCACCGGCGCCACCCCGTTGGGCAGCATGTGCTTGAAGAGCACCGACCGCAGGGGAAGGCCCACCGACTTCGCGCTCTGCACAAAGTCCTGCGTGCGGAGCTTCATGAACTCCGCGCGCGTGAACCGCGCCATGCCCGTCCACGTGAAGCACCCGATGATCGCCATCAGCATGTACGTGCTTCGCATCTCCGTCGGCAGCACCGACACCGCGACGATCAGCAGGAACAGCACCGGCACCGCCATGAAGATCTCAACCACGCGGTACAGCAGCAGATCCACCCACCCGCCAAAATAGCCCATCAGCGCGCCCATCGTCACGCCGATCAGGAGCGCGATGCCCGTTGACACGATCCCGATGGAGATCGACAATCGGCACGCATGCATGAGCTGCGACAGCACGTCCGTCCCGAAGGCGTCGGTCCCGAGAATAAAGCGGCGTGAAGCCGACGGCGTCTCGGGCGCGAGACCCAGCCCGTCGCCCAGCGTCGTGCCCGGCTCCTTGCGGGACAGTTCGCTGTACCGCTGGCCGGGCGACCACGGCACCACGGTGTACTTCGCGGTGATCTCCCCCGCGACTTCACGCTGCTGGTAGTTGAAGAGTTCGTTCGGCCGGTTCCAGCTCAGCCCGAGGCTGACAATGCCCAGGACGCACGCAGCTCCCGCTCGAAGAAACCGAACGCGCCGGGATGATTGCAACGGCAGCGCCATCAGCACCGCCATCACCACCGCGCTCGCCGCAAGCCCGACTTTTACCCCGCCCAGCGAATCGCGCGAAAGCGATCGCATGAACGGCGACGCATCCCGCGTGTCCGTGAGCGTGTGGATCGTCCCGCCGAGCGCGACGACCACCACGCCGAGAATGAGTCCCGCAAACCAGACCTGCACGCGCCGGGCGCGAGAGGACCGCCACCCAGCCGCGACCCACGCGCTTGCCAGCACGCCCCACAGCAGCAGGAACAGATCGATCCCCGACAGATTGTTGATCAGTGGAAACGTCGTCCGCGACGCCTGCCCGTCGTCGCCCAGCTCGGTCATCATCAGCGGATGCCCGTTGGCCAGGACAGGGCTGAACACGGCGAGCGTCGCGACGATGGAGATCCATCCCAGCGCGATCACCGCCATGCGACGCTTCATCACCGTCGACCACGCATCGGCCCAGAACCCGCGCGCAGGCTGGATGCCGACACCCTGCATCAACTGAACGCCGGTCACGGCGTCAAGCTCGGGGGCGGAGGCACGCTGCGGCGCTCGTGTAGGTTGTTGATTCGGTATTGACATGAATGAAGCGAATCAGAAGTGCACGTGTGCGGGAGTGTGATGGACGAATGGATTAAAAAATCGCCGCGCGTCAGTTATACGTGACCCGCGGATCGGCCAGGGCATAGAGAATGTCGGCCAGCAGCAGCGCGAGCAGATTCACCACCGCGATCATGACCGTGTTCGCGAGGATCAGCTCTCGGTCACGCAGCGAGATCGCCTCGACCACGAGGCTCCCCATCCCCGGCACCGAGAAAATCTTTTCCACCACGACCGACCCGGCAAGCATCGCAGGAAAAATAGTAACGAACATCGTGATCAGCGGCAGCAGGCTGTTACGGAACACGTGCCGGAAAATCACGTCCTTCTCCGCAACGCCCTTGGCCTTCGCCGTGCGAACGTAATCCGCGCTGTAGTTTTCCAGCATCGCGGCGCGTGTCTGCTTGCTCAGCACCGCGAACCCCCCATACACCAGGCACGAGACCGGCAACGCCATGTGCCAGATGCGATCAAGCAGCCACCCGCGCTGAAAATCGCCCGCGCTGTCCCACGACGGCAGGAACAGGGCTTGGCCGTGCCCATAAGAGTTGAGCCCCGCGACCGGAAACCAGCCGAGCCCGTCAATCTTGCTCGCAAGGAAACCAATCGCCAGCACGCCCGCAAGCACGACGGGGAATGAGTACAACGCGACATAAAGCGAGCCCAGCCCGATGTCCAGCAGCGATCCCTTGCGGGTCGCGGCGAGCATCCCGCTCGGAATGGCCACGAAGTAGATAATGGGGATCGCAAGGAAGTTCAGCGAGAGCGTGACAGGCAGGGCGTCGGCGATCATGCCGATGACCGGGCGCTGCTTGCTGAACGCCGTGCCCATGTCGGGCGTCGCGAGGCTCATCACTCCCGGAATCAGCGCGAAGCCCGCTTCCTGGAACGGGCGCTGGTCGAAGAGATCTTTCAGCCGCTCGCGCGAGATGACCGCCGCGCGATACGCCTCAACCGTCCGCTTGCCGAGCGCCTCGACGCCGGCGAACGAAGGAACATCCCGTCGCGGCTCGAGCTTTTCAAGCGGGCCGACATTCACCTTCGCGTCGACGACGAGATCTTCGCGCCCGATGTCTCGGGCATACTCGCGCAGAGCGGTCTTGAGCAGTGTTGTTGATTCGAGCAGCGCAAATCGGGTCTCCGCGAAGTCTCGCTCGGCCCGGCGCCACATCCGCACCGCGTCCTCCCGCTCCATGCCCGGCTTCACTTCCAGCCGCTCGGTCAGTTCAGGAGTCGGCAGTTCTGGCGTGAACCACCTCCACAACGGCGGCGGCTTCACTGCCTTGGGCGGAGAAACCACCTCCCGAGTGAACCCCTCTGGCAGCCCCGTGCTGGACCCCCGCATGAGACCCAGGATCTGGTCGCGCTGCCCGAACTTCAGCGGGCTGATGCGGCTCAGCCATCTCGCATACTGCACCACCACCGGCGCATCAAGCCCGTATCGGTCTTCGAGATACGCCTGCTGCACCGCCGCACCGCTCGCCGCTTGAAGGTTGCCGCCCGAAACCTGCAGCGCGGCGCCGATCCCGCCCGGCGCGAGCGCGATAAGGCAAAAAACCAGAAAAGTAATCCCCAGAAGCGTGGGGATCATGAACAGCAGGCGTCGGAGGAGATAGGTCGTCATGTCGGCACCCGTCCTTTAGTTGACGGCATCCATCACCGACGGTCCGCCCGTGTGGTAATACTCCCAGGGCTCCAGCCCCTTGGGATACGAGTGAACATTTCCGATGTAGGGCTTCACGAACCGCACGAACGGCTGCACACGGATCCACGTGTACGGCTGATCCTCGTGCATCACGCGTCCGAACTGGTGCCAGATTTTGACGCGATCCTCGAACGCGATCGTGCGCCGTCCCTCGTCGATCAGGCGATCGGCGTCGTCGTTGCGCCACTGTGCAAAGTTGTCGCCCTGATCCTTGATGGAGTTCGAGTGGTAGATCTGCTTGGGGTCGCTCTCCGGGGCGTTGGCGCCCCAACCCAGGGTGATCGCGTCAAAGTCGCGCTGCTTGCGGATCGGGTCGCTGACCGACCAGTCGACGCCGCGAAGCTCGCAGCGGATTCCTGCATTGCGGCACGCGTCCTGTACGAACAGGGCGATCTTCTGCGAGATCTCACCCGCGGTCGAATAGGTAAACTCGAAGATGAACTCGCGCCCGTCTTTATCTTCAAGAATCCCGTTGCGGTCGCGGTCTTCCCAGCCCGCCTCCTTCAGCAGTTCCTTCGCCTTCTTGAGGTCAAAGGGCCACGCCTTGGCCGCCGGATCCGCGGCGGGCGAGGTCGGAATGAACGACCCCGTGCTCACCACGCCGATCCCCGTCCAGATGTCGCGGATCATCTTTTCGCGGTCGAGCAGGTGCGTCATCGCGAGCCGGACGCGACGGTCATGAAACGGCGTCAGCTTCCCCTTGCGTTCGCCGCAGTTCCACGCGATGAACGAGTTGCCCGACTTCATGCAGATCCAATTGAGATTGTGGTTCGACGCCACCCACGCCGGATCCTTCTGATACGCCGCGAACTGCGGCGCGGCAGGCGTAATCATCTCCGCATCGCCGTTCTTGTACGCGGTGAGGCGCGGGAGCTCGTCCTGGATCGCGAGGTAACGCAAACTGTCCAGCGGCGGCTTCGGACCCCAGTACTGCTCATTGCGCACCAGTTCCACGGCTTCGCCCGGACGCCACTGATTCTCGCTACTTACGGACTTCAATCGGAACGGTCCCGACCCCATCAGCAGCCCGGTCGACTTGTTGATCTCCGACGGCGGCACCTTCTCAAGGTCATAAAAGTGCCGAGGCAGCGGCCACAGCGTCAGCGCCTTGTCCAGATTGTCGAACAGGGCCTCCTTGAACGTGAACTCCACCACCTTGTCGCTGATCGCGACGACCTTCTCCATCGCGTCCGTGTACGTCGACCGGATTCGCTGTGCTTCGATCTGGGGGTTCATGATGTATTCGTGGAACGTCCAGCGCATGTCCTCAGCGGTGACGCTCACGCCGTCGCTGTAATGCGCCTCGTCCCGGATCTTCACGCGGACCCACAGGCCCGCGGGATCCATCTGCCACGCTTCGGCAAGCACGCCACGCAGACGCAATGTCTTGGGGTCATACGCCCCGAGCGGCTCCATGACGACATCGACGACGCGACGGCCGTAGACGTCGGTCTGTATATAAGGAGTGAGCTTGGCGGGCTGGGCATCGAAGATCTCGGTGAACGTCCCGCCGGTGCGGAAGCCCTTTCCGGCCCGCGGATCGGTGATCTCGGTCCACTGCGGCTGCCATTCGATGGGAACGCCGGGGCGTGCCCAGCTTTCATCCCTCGCCGCGGGTGTCCTGGTCTGGACGCCCGGATCAGAACCCACGACCGCCGCCCCGGATTGCACCTTGGTGCCCAGGCTGGAGATCGCGCGCTCAAGATCGGTCATCTTCGCGACCATGTCGCGCGTCAGCTCGCGGTCGCGGTCCTTCTGCTTCATCGACAGCAGGACCAGAAGTCCGACCACGCCGACGGCCACAAGCAGGAAAAAGTCCTTCATCCCGAATCGATTCTGCATCGGTCGCTCCGTTTATCGCCGCGACCGCTTGGGGTCCAGCGCCTCACGCAACCCCTCCCCGACAAAGTTAAGAGCCAGGAGCGTGCTGCCAAGCATCACGCACGGAAAGAACAGAAGCCACCACCGCGACTTGTAGGGATTCAGTTCGGGAAGCCCGTCCGCCGCGAGGTTTCCCCAACTGGGAAGCGGAGGTCTGACCCCGATACCCAGAAAACTGAGGAACGATTCCTGCAGGACAGCCTGCGGGACCGTCAGTGTAGCATACACGATAATCGGCCCTAAAAGGTTCGGTAGAAGGTGCCGAAGAAACTGCCGATGCAGCGGCACCCCCATCGCGCGTGCCGCCTCGATAAACGGCTGCGCCTTCAGGCTCAGAACCTGCCCGCGTATCACCCGCGCCATCGTCAGCCAGCTCACCCCCCCGATCGCCACCAGCAGGGTGCCCAGATCGTACAGCGTCCGCGTCGATTCCGAGACATTCCGCGGCGGATACGCCGTCGCTGCCTCTGTCGCAAACCCAGCCGCGGCTGCGGGATGTGCCGCAAGCCATTCGTTCACCCGCTTCTTTGAAGCGCCCCGCTCCCCCTCGATCGCCAGCGCGTCCCCCCCGCGATCCTGCACGAACGCCGCTCGGGCTCGACTTCGGCTGATGTATTCATCCATCAGCGCATCCCCCGCCACCGCCAGCAGCACCACCAGCAACACATACGGGAGGCCGTACAGCACGTCGACAATCCGCATCATCACGCCGTCAACCCGCCCGCCGAAGTACCCCGCGATCACCCCATAGGC
>Ga0163155_10002679_pt1 | contig 19652 bp, 17 predicted proteins | sample OliLakLV19SP4G1_FD_148611 | JGI IMG/M metagenome (GOLD analysis project Ga0163155, IMG submission 148611) | Freshwater microbial mat bacterial communities from Lake Vanda, McMurdo Dry Valleys, Antarctica - Oligotrophic Lake LV.19.SP4.G1 | ecosystem: Environmental > Aquatic > Freshwater > Lake >... | reverse complement strand
GTTGGAGAGGCGGGTCGGTTCGTTCGCGCAAATTACAGCGCAAGGCGGTCAGCGAGCGCACGGGCCACGGTTGCAACCGACGGCATGCTCGATTGCCGCGTGCTGCGCAGGTGCAGTGTCACGACACTGTCGGTCCGCACAAGATCGCCGTCGTGGTCGAGGCCCGGCGTGCCGACGGGAATGTAAACCTCTGGCGTCCGCGATAGCGTGAGCCCCGGCGTGCCGATCACAACCGTCGGGATCGTGGTCGCTGGCGGCGATAGCCCGGCTCCGATGGCCGCCGTCCAGATCAGGGCATCGCCCTCAGCCCGCGCGAGCATAGCGGCAATGTCGAACCGCACCGGGTCATAGACCGGAATGCCGGTCGCCAAGCTGACGCGCATCGGGTAGCCGGTCTGCCACGCGGTGACCGCCATGGCGGTTGCCCCGCCCTCGCTGCCGGCCAGCGACAGGCCGCTGGCGCGTTGAGTGGCGTTGAGATCGCGGACGAGATCGCAGATCGACAATACGATGAGATCGCCATCGGCCGGTGGCAGCAGCGCCGGTGACCAGACGACGACGGGATAAGCTGCGGCTTTGATCCGGTCGGCCAGCGCCGTCAGCGCCGCCGTGTCGATTCCCGCGTTCGCCAACCCCGGCGGCACGGGGGACCCGCGCAACGCACCACGAAGGGCAGCGACGGCCGCACCGAGAGCTTGGGGCTGCGCTGCGATCGTTTCGACCGTCACCGGCGCGCGCACCAGCGCGGCGTCCCCGCCGTCGCCGATCAGCACAACCTTGCGCTTCAAAGCACCGAACATGCTGGCGGCCGCCCCGGCGATCCGCTCATAAAACCGTGGATAGGACGCGCCGATCCCATCGCCGACAACGACCACGAGGTCGGCGCGGTTTCGCACCTCGGATAGCGTCGTCATCACCCAGCCGCGCGATTGCAGCACGGAAATGTTGCGAAACGCACCCGCGCTCATGGCGTGGTCGACCACGCCGCCGGTGGCATCGGCGAGGTCGAGCAAGCCGCGCATGCCGTCGACGTCGGTGCCAAGCCCGCCATAGAGTGGGAGGGTTGCCGCTTTGATGATCGCGGCGGCGGCATCAATGGCCTCGCTCAAATGGACATCGCGCCCAGCCACTTGTGGCGACGCCACAGGCCGTTCCCGCGAAAATCCGGCGCTGGCCTTGGGGCAAACGGCACCGTTCGGCAACGTCGGCCCGCTAGCAGGCAACGTCGGCTTGCTGGTCGCGGCGGCTCCATTACCGGGCAGCAAATCATCGCACAACAGCGAGCAGAACGGACACACGACGCGCGGGGTGCGCTGGGACGCGGCCGTGGCACGCGCTCCGCCCTTTGCGGCCGATGGCACCTGAGTCAAACCCGGGTTGGACCTGTTGCCTGTCGCTGCCGTGGGTCCTGCCATGTGCCGTGTCGCTCCTCATTCGAAAGTCGCAAGCCTTGAAGCACGCACCGCCCGTTCGCACAACAGCGGGGCAACAACCAGGTGCAACAACTAGACCCCACTTCCGTCATGGCCCGCCGACGGTCGGGCCACCCAGACAGGGTCGTTCCGGCTGAGAGTGCGACATCAACTCAAACGTGACTGGGTGGCCCGGCCAAGCCGGGCCATGACGGCAAAGAGAGTTATTTCCCACTTCCGTCATGGCCCGCCAACGGTCGGGCCACCCAGACAGGGTCGTTCAGGCTGAGAGTGCGACATCAACTCAAACGTGACTGGGTGGCCCGGCCAAGCCGGGCCATGACGGCAAAGAGAGTTATTTCCCACTTCCGTCATGGCCCGCTTCACGCGGGCCACCCAGACAGGGTCGTTCAGGCTGAGAGTGCGACATCAACACAAACGTATCTGGGTGGCCCGGCTAAGCCGGGCCATGACGGCAAAGAGAGTTATTTCCCACTTCCGTCATGGCCCGCTTCAGGCGGGCCACCCAGACCGGGTCGTTCAGGCTGAGAGTGCGACATCAACACAAACGTGACTGGGTGGCCCGGCGTCGGTGCGAAGCACCGCTCGGTGTCGGTGCGAAGCACCGCTCGGTGTTGAAGCAGCCGGGCCATGACGGAGCGGACCATGACGGAGTTTGAGGAGCCGCAGAGATGGACTGCCGTGGCGGTCGCGGGACCGGTCCATCCGCTCGGCCATCGCACCCGGCCACGAGATATGATCGTTTTTCGTCATGGCTGAACCGAGCACCGCCTTGACACCAGCGCGGCTGAGCGGGAAGCCTGTTGTTTCAGGGATGCGGGTACCGTTGCCAGGAACAATAGCATGACGCGTACGCAGGAACTAACCGCCGTCGCTGACCAGCTCAATGAAGACCAACTTGCCGGGCTGCTCGCTTACGCACGCTATCTTGAGGGCGACAGCGTCCACGCCACGGCCTCGCCCGAAGCCCTGACGTCGATCGAACGCGGTCTTGAACAAGCTGAACGCGGAGAGACGTCACCAGCCGCCGATGTATTCAAGCGTCTCAGACAAAAGAACGGCCTCGAAGGGGCATGAGGCGGGTGGTATTCACCGCCGAAGCAGAAGCGCAGTTGGATGCCAAACTCGCATATTTGGCGGAGCAAGGCGCAACAACAGCCGCCGCTCGACTTGCAGAGCGCGTTCTGGACTTCCTGACGCTAACGCTGGCCGACTATCCAGCGACAGGAAAAACCGTCACGAGGCGAGGTCTGCGGGAAAGCTGGATCCCCGGCACGTCGCTCGTCGTCTGGTACACGTTCGACGACAAGACCATGACCATTGTAACCGTGTGGCACACGTATCAAGATCGATTTGGGCCGTAGCGGCTGCCCTGTAGCGAGCGCTCGTTATCCCACCACCGTCATGGCCCGCTTTAAGCGGTCCGCCCAGACCGGGTCGTACAGGCTGAGAGTGCCACATCAACTCAAACGGAAGGGTCAACGATTCAAACCTGGGTCGAGGTACGGCATAGCGAACGCCGACGCGACATCCAAGTGAAGCACAGACCCCGCCGCAACTGCGGCACCTCCTACAACCACGTTTTTATTTACGAAGCGCGGGCCATTGGTTGGCCCGCGCGTCGTCGCGAGCAGCCGTCAGAAGGCGGCGTCTTCGAACGCCATCATCGTCTTGCCGCCGGCCGAAATCTTCGACAACAGTGCGCCGGTGTCGGGCAGCACGCGCTCCATGTAGAACCGCGCTGTCATCACCTTGGCTTTGTAGAAGCCGTCCGGGTCGGGATCGGTGCCGTTGTGCGAGCCGTTGGCGGCGGCTGTCTTGTCGAGGCTGATCTCGGCCATACGCGCCCACAGATAGGCGAGCGCGGTCAGCCCGAACAGACGGAGATAGTCGGTCGAGGCGGCGCCGGCTTCGTCCGGGTTCGCCATCCCCTTCTGGGCGACGAGCAAGGTCGCCTGTTGGAGGCGTCCAAACGATTTCGCCAGCGGGCCGACAAACTCGGCCATGCGCTTGTCGTCCTTCTTGGCCTCGATATAGGCGGCGACCGGATGGAAGAACTGGCGCAAATAGCGGCCCATGTGGGCTGGCATTTTCCGGCCGACGAGGTCGAGCGCCTGAATACCGTTGGTGCCCTCATAGATCTGGGCGATGCGGCAGTCGCGGACGAACTGCTCCATGCCCCATTCGCGGATGTAGCCGTGACCGCCATAGACCTGGACGCCGAGGTTGGTCGCCTCATAGCCGAGGTCGGTGACCAGCGCCTTCACCACGGGCGTGATAAGCGCCATGAAGTCGGCCGCCTCCTGCTGTACAACGGGGTCGGGATGGCGGACCTCGAGGTCGCAGGCTTCAGCGGCCCACAATGCCAAGGCGCGGCAGCCTTCGATATAAGCGCGCTGGGTCAGCAGCATTTTGCGAACGTCGGGGTGGACGATAATCGGATCGGCCTGTTTGCCGGGGTTCTTGACGCCGGTCAGCGAACGGCCCTGGATGCGGTCCTTCGCGTAAGCGACCGAGTTCTGGTAGGATACTTCGGCGAGGCCGAGGCCCTGCATGCCGACCGAAATGCGCTCGGCGTTCATCATGGCAAACATCGCTTTCAAGCCCTTGTTGGGCTCGCCGACGATCCAGCCTTTGGCCGCGTCGAAGTTCATCACGCACGTGGCGGACGCCTTGATGCCCATCTTGTGCTCGATTGAGCCGCACGACACGCCGTTGCGCTGGCCGAGGCTGCCGTCATCCTTGACCATGAATTTCGGCACCAGGAAAAGCGTGATGCCTTTGGTGCCCGATGGCGCGCCGGGCAGGCGGGCAAGCACGAGGTGGATGATGTTTTCGGTCAGATCGTGTTCGCCAGCCGAGATGAAGATCTTGGTGCCGGTGATCGTATAGCTGCCGTCGTCCTGCGGCGTGGCTGAGGTGCGCAGCATGCCAAGGTCGGTGCCACAATGCGGTTCGGTCAGGCACATCGTACCGGTCCAGGTGCCGCTGACGATATTGGGCAGGTAGGTCCGCTTCTGCTGCTCGGTGCCGAAGTGCTTGAGCGCGACGTACGCGCCGTATGACAGGCCCGGATACATGCCAAACGACAGGTTGGCCGAGCAGATCATTTCCTCGACAAGCGTGTTGACCATTTTCGGCGCGCCTTGGCCGCCGAACTCTGGGTCGCAAGCGATCGACGTCCAACCGCCCTCGCAGAACTTATTGTAGGCTTCCTTGAAGCCTTTCGGCGTGTAGACGACGCCGTTCTCGAGGCGGCAACCTTCTTCGTCGCCTGACCGGTTGATCGGCTGGAGAACTTCCTGGCAGACCTTGGCGGCTTCCTCGAGGACGGGATCGATCAACTCGGGCGTGAATTCTTCATAGCCTGGCAGGTCGGCAATTTTCGCGCCGTTCATGAGTTCGTAGAGTACGAACTTCATGTCGCGAAGGGGAGCTTGATATGTCGGCATGGGTCAATTCCTCAGAGGCTTACCGGTTTCCAGCATGTGCTCGATGCGGGCGAGTGTGCCCCGATTGCGAACAATCTTCATGAAGCTTTCGAGTTCGAGTTCGAGAATACGATCTTCATCCAGCGTCTCGATCATGTCGGCTGAGCCGCCCGACAACGTTTCGGCGAGCGCGTCCAGCACCACCCGATCGTAGTCGGTCGCCTTACCGGTGCGGTGGAAGCCATCGACCGCCATAGTCATGGCGGCTTTGCCCGACGGGCCGGGCAACTGATAGGCTGGCGGCTTTGGTGGCTGGTAGCCATCGACCATGGCGAGTGCCTTGGCCTTTGCATCGGCGAGCAGGCGATAGCGGTTCATCGTCACGCTGTCTGACGGCCGGAAGAACAGGTGCTCCTTGGCTTCGGAAGCCGACTTCGCGATGGTCGCCGTCGAGATGATCTCGAATGCCTTGGTGGCGGCTGGCATCGGCCCGTTGGGCAGACGGCCAAATTCGCGCCAGCGGGCCAGCATCTCTTTGCAGCCGCCCCAGCCGGGGATCAGCCCGACGCCGACCTCAACGAGTCCGGTGTACGTTTCGGCGTGGGCCTGGACAGCCGAGCAGTGCAGCAGGATTTCGCAGCCGCCGCCCAGCGCCATGCCAGACGGAGCGCCGACTGTCGGGAATGGGGCGTACTTCATCGCCTTGTAGACCTGCTGGCCGCCAGTCACGAGTTGTTCGATCTGGTCGTAGGCCGCGACGTTCAATGCAAACATCGCGAGGCCGAGGTTGGCGCCAACGGAAAAGTTGGAGCCCTCATTGTAGACGACCATGGCCTTGTATTTGCCAGACGCGCGGTTCTTTGCGACGAGGCCGATCGCGTCGCCGAGTAGGCGAAAGATCTCCGGATCGATCGCGTTCATCTTACTGGTGAACTCGAAACACACCACGCCGTCGCCAATGTCCCATAGGGCGGCCGAGCCGTTGCGCATCAGTGGCTTACTGGTGAGTTTGATGTCCGGCAGCATGATGACGCCGTCGGGCCGCGCGATGTCGTGATAGGCGCCGTCGAGGCCCAGCATTTGTCGGCGACCGTCGTGCACGCGGTAGAACGTGCGGCCCTTGGCCAGTTCGAAGATTTTGGGGATCGCGCGCTTTGCCGTCGACAAGGCGGCCAGCACGTTGTCGATGCCGATCTCGTCGGCAAGCTCGAACGGGCCCTTCTTCCAATTGTAGCCAAGCCGCATGGCCTCATCGATGGCATCGATATCATCGGCCGCATCGCCAACGAGATCGCCCGCGTAGGCCAACGTCGGGATCAGGACGGCAAAGGCGTAGCGGCCATGCGTGCTGTCGTGGGTCAACAGCTTGGCCAGGGACTTCCCGGCGTCGTCGAGTGCTGGCACGTCGGCTTTGGCCTGCGCGCGGTATTCGCCGGTGGCGAGGTCGATGGCTTCGCGGGCTTTCCCCTTCTCGCGATTGACGCGATAAAAGCCACCCTTACCTTTGCGGCCGGTGAAGCCGTCCTTGATCATCCGCTCGACCAGCGGGTTGGGCCGGTTGATACCGTGGAACGGATCGGATTTTTCGAGCGCGCCGCCGAGGCTGCCGACAACATGAGGCATCAGGTCGAGGCCGACGAGGTCGAGAAGCGCAAACACGCCGGACTTGGGGATGCCCATCGGTTTGCCGATGATGGCGTCGGCGTCCTCGATCGTGATCTTGCGATCCATCGCTTCGTTGACCGCGCTCTGCAGCCAGTAGACGCCAAGCCGGTTGGCGATGAAGCCCGGACGGTCTTTGCAGCGCACGACGCTCTTGCCGAGTTGGACATCGCAGAACTGGCCGACCCGTTCGACCGTGGCAGGGTTCGTTGCGGGTCCCGACACGAACTCGACGAGGCGCATGTAGCGCGGCGGATTAAAAAAGTGCGTGATCAGGAAGTCGCGCTGAAAGCGCTCGGTCCGGCCAGCAATCAGCGTCGCCAGCGGGATCGTCGACGTGTTGGATGACACCGCGCTACCGTCTTTGCGGACGGCCTCGATGCGGTCGTAGAGCGCCTGCTTTAGGTCCAGACGTTCGATGATCGCTTCGATGATCAAATCGCAATCTGCAATCTTCTCAAGGTCGTCATCGATGTTGCCGGTCGAGACGAGCTTTGCCGCGCGCTGGCCCATGAACGGTGCGGGATCGGCTTTGAGCATCCGGGCCACCGCGCCATCGGCGATGGCGTTGCGATTTCCGCCTGCGGGGTTTGCCGGGACGATATCGAGCAAGAGGACCGGGATACCGGCGTTGGCGACCTGGGCGGCGATCTGTGCGCCCATGACGCCAGCGCCGATGACGGCGACTTTGTTGATCTGAGCTGCCATGGTCACATTGCCTCCAGGACCGTCGCGATGCCCTGGCCTCCGCCAATGCACTGTGTCGCAAGTGCGTACTTCCCGCCCTCGCGCTGGAGCAGGCTGGCAGCTTTGCCGACGATGCGGGCGCCGGTGGCACCTAGCGGGTGGCCGATCGCGATGGCGCCGCCGTCGAGGTTGATCTTCGACGTGTCGAGCCCGAGATCCTTGATGCAGGCGATCGACTGGCTGGCGAACGCCTCGTTCAGCTCGATTACGGACAGATCGCCAGCTTCGATGCCAGCGCGAGCAAGCGCCTTTTTTGACGCGCCGACAGGGCCGATGCCCATAATTTCTGGGTCGCAGCCTGACACCGCAATGCTTCTGATGCGGGCGAGCGGTGTGATGTTATGTTTCTTCGCATAGGCTTCGGTGCAGACCAACACGGCAGATGCGCCATCGGTCAGCGGCGACGACGTGCCAGCCGTCACCGAGCCATCGGTCGCGAACGCCGGTTTTAATTCGGCGAGGCTGGCGGCGCTGGCGTCAGCGCGAATGCAGCCATCCTCAGTGACCGGGCCAGCCTTCGAGGGTATTGCGACGATCTCGTCTTTGAGCTTCCCAGCGGCTTGTGCGGCCGCAGCCTTGTGGTGGGAGGCAACGGCGAACGCTTCCTGGTCGGCGCGCGTGATCTGCCAGCGGCGCGCAACGTTCTCGGCGGTATCGCCCATGCCCATGTAAGCACCCGGGTTCGACTTCAGAAACGCCGGGTTCGGCATTGGGTTGAAGCCGGTCATCGGCACGCGGCTCATGCTTTCGACGCCTGCGCAAATGAAGGCTTCACCAGCGTTCATCTGGATCGCGCCCGCAGCCGAATGGATCGACTGCATCGACGATCCGCAAAAGCGATTGATCGTGGCGCCGGCCACCGAGTTCGGCAGGCCAGCCATCAGTCCGACGAGGCGCGCGATGTTGAAGCCCTGCTCGGCTTCGGGAAAGGCGTTGCCCATCAACAGGTCTTCGATCGTCGCGGGGTCGATGCCTGTGCGCTCGACCAATGCCTTGACGATGGCGGCGGCGAGGTCGTCGGGCCGGACGCTCGCCAGCGAGCCCCTTTTGGCTGGCTGGAACGGTGAGCGGACATATCCCGCAATCACGATCGGCGTCATGGACGGCTCCTTTCAGTTCGGGCGACGGCACGGGCTGCGGGTAGTGCGTTCGATTTTGACTTCGGTGTTGACGCCGGATTTGTTTCCGGGCTGGCGATTCCGATTGCGATACCCCGGCCGAGAGCTGCTTCGGCATGTCGCCGGTATTCGTAGAGTTCGCTCAGCATCTCATCGAGTGACGCTCGCTGGCTCTCAAGCAGATCGATGCGGGCTGACACAACCTTATGAAGGCGCTCGTTCTGGCTTCGGCCGGTGGTGTCGGCGTCGTAAAGGTCGAGATACTCAGCGATTTCCTTGAGCGAGAACCCCACACGTTTGCCTCGCAAGATCAACACCATGCGGGCGCGGTCGCGGGCGGAGTACGCGCGCGTTGTGCCGATGCGGCCCGGCGTGATGAGCCCTTTGTTCTCGTAAAAGCGCAGCGTGCGCGGGGTGATGCCGAGTTCGGCGGCAAGTTGAGTGACGGTGATGAAGCGGGTCTGTTCGTTTTGGTCTTGGTCCGGCATTTGCGTTGTCTCGTCCAGTCGGCCAGGCAGGGCGCGCGAGCCAAGCTGGCGGCTCGTTGGGAAAGTCCCGATCGCGGGGGCAGTGATCGCGAGGGTACACAACCTATCGGGCATTGGCACGGTCCGCAGTTGGGAAATTTTGCGAGGCGGCGGAGGTTGACGCAAACGTTAATTAGGTGACCCGGGCTACCAGATGTGTCGGATTGCGGCAAGCCGAAATGTCGCCGAATTGTTGCGGTGGGCTCCTCGGCGTTCATGCTGCAGTGCACGATCGCACGCGTGACTTTCTCAAAACCGGCGGTATACATTATGCCAACCGTGAAAGCTGATCGGGGATAGTCGCTGGTCGGCCGACGGGGTGCTCGCGGTGATGTCGTCCTGTTGCCCGTGTCGGTTGGAAGCCGCGTCGACGACGTTCCCCTGCGACCGGAGGCTATCGTGTTGAATAACAATGCCAGCGCGACCCGTCTCGAGGTCGATGCGATTGAAGCCGGCATGAGCCTCAAGGCGCGCGCCTATGGGGCATTGAAGTCGGCCATTGTGAAGATGGACATCTATGCGCACAATGCCGAGCTGCGTCTCGATGAGCGTGACCTCTCGGCGCGTTTCGGTGTCAGCCGGACACCGCTGCGCGAGGCGCTGGCACAACTCGACCAGGAGGGTTTGGTCCGCATCCTTCCCCGGCGCGGGATCTTCATCGTGCGCAAGACCAAGGTCGAGATCCTGGAGATGATCACCGTGTGGGCCGCGCTCGAAAGCATGGCGGCGCGGCTAGCAGCGACTGCGGCCGACGAGCGCGCGATCCAAGCGCTTCATCCGCTGGTCGACGGCTTTTCGCAGGATGCGGTGGCGCGACAGCTTGGGGAGTATTCCGACGCCAATATCGCGTTTCACTCGGCGATCATCGGGCTTGGACACAATGCCCTGATCAGCGAGATCACCGGCAACCTGTTCTTTCACGTGCGGGGTATTCGCCGCCGCACCATCGTCGAAGCGGATCGCGCGCAGCGCTCGGTCGCAGACCACCGCGAAATCGTTGCGGCAATCGAAAGTCGCGACCCGGAGCGGGCCGAAATGCTGGTACGAACGCACACTTTGAAACTCAAAGACCATGTCGAGAAACACGTCGATCTCGATTGAGGACCTGTCGCGACGGCTCTCGCGCCGACTCTAAGCTAGCGCTGCTGCTACACATATTTCTTGCCAACCAACGAGGTCACACCGATGACGGCCACCGCAAAAGTGCAATCGTCGACCGCAGACGACACACTTGCCCGCAAGAGCACCGATCCCAACATTGTGTCGGGCGGCCGCCTCGTCGCCAAGGCGCTGAAGGCGGAAGGCGTCGACACGATCTTTACGCTGTGCGGCGGCCACATCATCGACATCTACGACGGCTGCATCGACGAGGGCATCCGCATCGTCGACGTCCGTCATGAACAGGTTGCAGCCCACGCCGCCGACGGTTACGCGCGCCAGACCGGCAAGCTCGGCTGCGTCGTGACAACGGCCGGCCCTGGCTGCACGAACGCAGTGACCGGCGTCGCCACCGCGTTCCGCTCCGAGAGCCCGATCCTGCACATTGGCGGCGGCGGCGGCTTGGCCCAGCACAAGATGGGCTCGCTGCAAGATCTGCCGCACGTGTTGATGATGCGGCCGATCACCAAATTCTCCGAGAGCGTGCTGACAACCGAACGCATCCCCGACATGATCGCGATGGCAGCGCGCGAAGCGTTCGCTGGCGCGTATGGCCCGGCCTACCTCGAAATTTCGCGCGATGTTCTCGATCGCGAGGTCCACATCAAAGACGCCGTAATCCCCGAGCCCGGCCACTACCGCGCTTCCGTCAAGTCGATTGGCGACCCAGCCGACATCGAGCGTTTGGCCGACATTCTGGTGAAGGCCGAGCGTCCCGCGATCCTGTTTGGCCAGCAAGTCTGGGCCTGCCGCGGCCACGACGATGCGATCGCACTGCTCCGGGGCCTTGATATTCCAGGCTACTTCAACGGCGCGGCCCGCGGCCTGTTACCGCCGGGCGATCCGCACCATTTCGACCGGACGCGGAGCCTCGCGTTCCAGAAGGCTGACGTTGTCGTCATCGTCGGTACGCCGTTCGACTTCCGCATGGGGTATGGCAAGCGCATCCAGGTGCCGACACTGGTGCAGATCGACCAGGACTACCGCACGGTCGGCAAGAACCGCGACATCACGTTCGGGATCGCAGGCGACCCAGGTGCCGTGCTCAAAGCGGTGCTCGATGCCGCTTCGGCTAAGATCGACGCTGGCAAGCGTCAGGTGCGACAGCAGTGGATGCGCTCGTTGCAGGAGGCAGAGCGGTCGGCGACCGAAAAGCTCATGCCGCTGTTCCTGTCCGACCGCCAGCCGATTCACCCGTTCCGGGTTGCCTGGGAGTTGAACGAATTCCTTGGCGAGGACACGATTTATATCGGCGATGGCGGCGACGTCGTCACGATCTCGGCACAAGCCGTTCGTCCGCGCAATCCTGGCCAGTGGATGGACCCTGGCGCGCTTGGCTCGCTCGGCGTCGGCACGGGTTTTGCCATGGCGGCCAAACTCGCTAACCCCGAAAAAGAAGTGCTGTGTTATTACGGCGACGGCTCGTTCGGCATGACGGCTTTCGACATGGAAACCGCCAATCGCTTTGGCGCGCCATTCCTTGCGGTCATCGGCAACAACTCAGCGATGAACCAGATCCGCTACGGCCAGATCTCGAAGTACGGTGAGCAACGCGGCAACGTCGGCAACCTGCTTGGCGACATCGAGTTCGGCAAGTTTGCTGAAATGCTCGGCGGCTATGGCGAGGAAGTGCGCGATCCAGCGCAAATCCAACCGGCGATGCGTCGTGGTCGAGAAGCCATCGCAAAGACCGGTCGCTGCGCTGTCATCAACATCTGGGTCGATCCGGCCGAGTATGCGCCGGGCACCAAAAACCAGACGATGTATAAGTAGGGTGCTGGACGGTGCCCGTGTTGCCACAGGGAATACGGGCGTCGTTTTCAGGTCGACGCGTTTCAAGGAGCACCGATGGGCGCCGCATTGAGACTGGATACCCGCCTCACGGAGGCCGAATACTTCGACTTCGAGTTGCGGGGCGACGCGCGATACGAATTCGCTGACGGTCTCGTGTTCGCGATGGTCGGCGGAACCGATCGGCACAACCTGATCTGCGGCGACTTTTTTCTTGTGCTTGGAACTCACCTGCCGCTGCGCTGTCAGGTGTTCGAGCAGTCGATGAAACTGCGCGTGACGCTGGATCGGACGATCCGCTATTTCTATCCCGACATTCTCGTGTCGTGCCGTACGACGGACCGTGCCCCACTTTTTCGCGCCGAGCCGGTTTTGCTCGGCGAGGTTTTGTCCAAGTCCACCGAACAGTCGGACCGCGCCGACAAGTTGCCATTCTACCGCTCCATTCCGGCACTGGAGGAGCACGTGATCGTGTTCCAGGACATCCCACAAGTCGAGCTGTTTCGCCGCCGGACCTCGTGGCAACCGGAGGTGTTCACCATGGGCCAGACCATGACATTGGAAAGCGTCGATCTGACGATCCCTGTCGCCAGCCTCTACCGCCGCGTCACATTCTGAGGCCGCTGAGCCGAACCTTCATCCGCCTGCACTCACTTTCAATGCCGATCTAACGACCCACGAACAAGGCCACTCACATGACCCAAGCCCTCGCTGGAATCAAAATTCTCGACTTCACGCACGTGCAGTCGGGTCCAACGTGCACCCAATTGCTCGCCTGGTTTGGCGCCGACGTGATCAAGGTCGAGCGGCCGGGTGAAGGCGATATCACGCGCGGGCAATTGCGGGATGTGCCGAATGCCGACAGCCTTTACTTCACGATGCTTAATCACAATAAGCGTTCGATCACGCTCGACACGAAAAACGCAAAGGGCAAAGAGGTCCTCGAGCGGATGATCAAGACGTGCGATATTCTCGTCGAGAATTTCGCGCCCGGCGTTCTCGATCGCATGGGCTTCCCGTGGGAGACGATCCACAAGCTCAACCCGAGGATGATCGTTGCATCGATCAAGGGTTTTGGTCCGGGACCGTTCGAGGACTGTAAGGTCTATGAGAATGTCGCGCAGTGCACCGGCGGTTCTGCCTCGACCACGGGCTTCCGTGATGGCTTGCCGCTGGTAACCGGCGCGCAGATCGGCGACAGCGGTACCGGCCTGCATCTTGCGGTCGGCATTCTCGCCGCGCTCAATCAGCGTCATACGACGGGCGTAGGACAGCGCGTGTCGTGCGCCATGCAAGATGGCGTGTTGAACTTGTGCCGCGTAAAACTGCGTGACCAGCAGCGCCTCGCCCACGGGCCTCTCAAAGAATTCAGCCAGTTCGGTGAAGGCATCCCGTTCGGCGACAGCGTGCCGAGGGCTGGCAACGACTCCGGCGGCGGCCAGCCGGGTCGTATCCTCAAGTGCAAGGGCTGGGAGACCGACCCCAACGCGTACATCTATTTCATCACCCAGGCACCGGTATGGGAGAAGGTCTGCGACGACGTCGGCGTGCCGGAGTGGAAGACCGATCCGAACTACGCAACGCCTGCCGCTCGCCTGCCTCGCCTGAATGAGGTGTTCGCCCGCTGCGAGCAGTGGACGATGACCAAGACCAAGTTCGAGGTGATGGAAATCTTGAACAAGGACGACATTCCGTGCGGCCCGATCCTATCGATGAAGGAATTGGCCGAGGACCAATCGCTGCGAGCCACAGGCACTGTCGTCGAGGTCGATCATCCCGTGCGCGGTAAGTATCTATCGGTCGGCAATCCGATCAAATTGTCGGCCTCGCCAACCGTCGTCGAGCGGTCGCCACTGCTGGGCGAACATACCGATGAGATCCTGAGCAGCGTGCTCGGGTTCAACACCGACGAAGTCGCCGCCATCAAGGCGTCGGGCTGTACCTCACCGCCGCAAAAGAAAATCGCTGCGGAATGAAGAGGTGAGGGAATAGGCGATTGGGAATGGGGAGTGGTCAAAAGCCGATGTCGCAGTCGGCATTCGATTGTAGCCGAACATACTCATCATTCGCGACGCCGATCGTCGCTACGCGCCACGTCATCAATCTCTTCCTCAAATGTGGACACGTTATATGGGTCAGGCACTCCGCAATCCGCGATATTTCACGGTCGAGGAATATCTGGCCTATGAGCGCCAGGTCGGCACGCACCTTGAATTCGTCAACGGCGTCATCTACGCGATGGTCGGCGGCACGGATCGGCATAACCTGATTGCTGGCAACATTTTCTATGGGCTCCGGCGGCAGTTCCAGTCTCCTTGTCAAGTGTTTCAGCAGGGCATGAAGGTGCGCGTCCCGACCGAGATAAGCGAGGCGCGCTATATTCCAGACGTGTTCGCCTCGTGCGATGAGACCGACCGCGCGTCGCTGTATCGCGGGCGGCCGTGCGTGATCGTTGAAGTATTATCGCCGTCGACTGAGTCGGATGACCGTCAAGGCAAGTTCGCCGTCTACCGGACCATCCCGACGCTCGAACATTACATACTCGTCGCGACTGACGTGCCGCAGGTCGAGGTGTTTGCCCGAGCCAAATCCTGGAAGCCAGACATTCTGTTTCCCGGCGATGCCATAGATGTGTGCCACGGCAAAGCACGGCTGACGGTTGATGCCATGTACGAGGAGATCCCGTTCTGATCTCGCCTGGCACCTTCGCCTCTGCCGTCCCGCACAACGACATCCCAATCAAATAGCTAGGACCATCACAATGCGCATCGTCGTTCATGGCCAACAGGCCTTCGGTAAAGCCGTGCTGGAAAAACTGCTGGAGCGCGGCGAGAATGTTGTTGGCGTGTTTTGCGCACCCGACAAGGAGGGCAAAGAGCGCGACCCGCTGGCCGCATTTGCCATCGAAAAAGGGCTGACGCTCCACCAGCCGAAGTCGTGGAAGACACCCGAAGCCCACGAGTTGATGCGCTCTTTCGATGCCGACCTGTGCGTCATGGCATATGTGCTGTTGTTCGTGCCGCAACCGGTGATCGACACGCCGAAATTCGGCACGATCCAGTATCACCCATCGCTGCTGCCGATGCACCGTGGCCCGTCATCGATCAACTGGCCGATCGCGATGGGCGCCAAGCGCACCGGGCTGACGATTTTCTGGCCCGACGAGGGCCTCGATGAAGGCCCGATCCTGCTCCAGAAGGAGTGCGACATCGGCCCCGACGAAACGATCGGCGATGTTTACTTCAAGAAGCTGTTCCCCATGGGTGTCGACGCCATGGTCGAGGCCGTCGACATGGTCCGCGATGGCAAGGCTCCCAAGGTCAAGCAGGACCTCGCGCAGGGCTCGTATGAGAGCTGGTTCAAGAAGGATCTCGCCCAGATCGACTGGTCAAAGTCTTCGGCGGATGTCTACAATCTGATCCGTGCGACCAACCCTGCGCCGGGGGCGTGGGCGACGATCAACGGACACACCGTCGATATCTACGACAGCGGCCGCGTCGAAGCCACCGGCGCGCCGGGCGAGGTCCTGGCAATCACAGCTGACGGCATGACCGTTGCAGCCGGCGACGGCGCCGTACTCATCAAGCGCGTTCGTGCCGGTAAGGCTCCCAAGGCGTCGGCTGCGGAATTCGCAGCTTCCGCTGGTATCGCCGTCGGAGCTCGGTTCGAACCGTTCAAGGTGGCCGAGAAGGCGTGACGGGTTGTCGGCTCGCCGCACTACTTGCACGAACTACTTGATCGGCAGCGCGCTCAGCGATGCAGGGTCGACTGTTTGGTCGCTGGCCAAGCCGCCATGCTGGCTCAGCATGTAGGCGATAACGTCGATCTTCTGCGCGTCGGTGATACGCGCCGGGTTGTCGAACGGCATCAGTATTTGAATGTATTCGAACAAGCCCTGCGCGGTAACAAATTTGCCGATCTGGGTTCCAGGCCCCCAGATCGGCGTTTGGTATCCCTCGCCCCGCTTTCCGTCCGCTCCGTGACACGTGGAGCAGGTCTCGGCATACAGTGCGGCGCCCCTTGCAACCTGTGTTTGGCCCAAGGCGTCGCTCGCAAGTCCGAGCGACAGACAGATCACGGTCGTCGCTAGAGAGGGTGCAGATAACATCTTAGCATCCAGTTTTTCAACGTCATCCCCACGGGTGTCCGTGAGGGCTGCTTTCGGGAACCAGCATTAGGTCTTAGACGACTTCGACCTTGAACTTAGGGATCGACCAGTTGGCCATTCCAAGCGTGTTGAGCGGTATAGTTTCGGGTTGAGTGACCCCGCTCACGTCGGTTGTGCGCGTTTCGATGACGTGAGCGCCTGCTGGTGCATCCCACGGGAACTCGAAGCGAACCCAAGTATACTTGCCGAGGTTGGGCTGGCGTAATGTGGCCTGCTGCCAGGCTCCACCATCAATTCGGTACTCGACATGTTTCACGCCATGTTGGGGTGCCCAGGCGTAGCCGCGCATTGTCTGTTTGCCGGCCGCGAGCTTCGGCACCTCGCCCTTTTTCAGCGGGTAGTTGGCCGGAAGCGATGCTGACTTCTCGATCACCAGAGGTACCGTGATGATCGACTTCGGCGGCATCCAGGTAACCATCGGCCCCTTGATGTCGGCCTGTGTGATGCCGCCGAGGAATTCGTCGTCGGCAGCGTTCCCGGGTGCTTGATAGGTCGGTCCGATATAGCATTCGCCCTTGGTGTTGAGCCGGGTCCATATGCGCTTGTCGGACACACGGATTTCGGTGAGCCACTTGATTGACGCGGTGCCGCCAAATCCTGGCACAACGAGCCGCACGGGCGCGCCGTGGTCGGCAATCAGGGGGTTGCCGTTCATTGCGTAACAGACGCCCATATCGTTCTGCAGGCCGAGCACGTCGGCCATCGCCATCGGGCGACCCATGTCGGCTCCGTCGACGCCCGACCAGAACATCACGGTCTTGGCGCCCGGCTTGATGCCCGCGCGAGCAAAGATCTCAGACATCGGCACATACTGCCATTCGGCCTGCCCGATGGCACCGAGGACCCAGTTACCGCCGCCGACTTCTTGCGGTGTGAACCCGCCCTGCTCCCAGAATAAAGTGCGGCCGTTGCCGTGGCACTCCATCGTCGAAATGATCGACTTCGATGGCATCTTCAAAAGCTCGGCGTAGGTGATCTCGAACGGACGTTCGACGGAGGACCCGTGGACCTTGAGTTTCCAGTTCTCCGGCGCGAGGATAGGTTTTTGTTCGACAAGCGGCGTCGGATAATGGTTGCGAACATAAAATTCTTCGACCGGCGTCATGAAGGTCGAGAAGTTCCAGTAGTTTCCTGATCGAACGGTCGCGCCGATGTTCAAAACGCGGCTGTCGTCTTTCAGTAGCGGTTTGCGAGCCGGAGCGGCGGGAGCTGCCGTTGGCGCTGCGGCGGGCGCTGCAGCAGGTGAGCTGGGGGCTTGGGCGTGAGCGGCGGTAGCAGCAGCCCCGACGCCGAATGCGGCGGCTGATACGAATAACGATCGGCGGTCAATATTGGTGCCAGACTTCAAGACGTCCCGAGCAAGCGCGTCGTCGCGCTGCTGATGCTTCGCGTCAGACATAGTTTCCTCCAGGGTGATTTTGCCTCGGCCCGGTTGCGATCGGGTTGTGAATAGGCGGGTATCGATCCCACTTGAGGAGCGTTATAGTTCATGGACGTTCAAACTGTCGCGGAAATTAGTTGCTGCATTGCGACATGCTCCGGGCGTCGTCTAGATGGAGATCGCACGGAGAACGCCTCACTTCTCCCAAGGGGATTTCCAGTTGGGTGGCTGTTTCGTGCCGTCGGAGAAGGCGGAAAAGACGTGGTCGGGCGCGCTGGTGTTGTGGCGTGATGGCACGAGGCGGCCGGTCCAGATGTCGGTGGCTGCCTTGGCGCCGGTGAAGCCCATTACGTTGTCTTCGCGCCAAGATTTCCCGCTGGCCTCCAATATGGCGGTGCGGGCAACGTCATTGTTGAACTCGGTCACATACATTGAGCGCATGGCGGCGAACGGTCGGCTGCCGATCGCCGACCGGGCGGCGGCATCGAAGGTGACGTCGAGTTGTTGGCGATCGCGGTCGAGTTTCGAGATCTGTAACGTTGCAGACCCTCCGCGTTTGAATGACAGCGTGAACGTCTTGGTTTTCGGATCGAACACGATTTGTGACAGGTCGACGATCGGGCGGGTCGCGGCGCGAGTTTTGCCATCCGGCGTGCTTGCGGCCTCCGGTGCCGGCACATCTTCGACCGGGCCGACGAGGAATGAACTGCCATACGCGCTCCAGCCGAGGTGTTTTGGCGGCAGCGGGCGAGCGCGCCAGTAGCCGTCGGGAGGATAGACGACAAGCACTTCCTCGGCGCGTTCGTCACGGCGGACCCAGATTTGCACGACGTGAAAGTTCGCGACGCTTCTGTCACCGACCTTGAACGGGACATTCGCGTCGCGCCAGAAGCCGCCGAAATTGTATCCCGTGACCCAGAGTTCCACGTCCTCGTAGATCGTGGTTTTCACCGGTGGCTTGGGCTCTGACCGCTTACCAGCGTCTGCGGTGGTGCCGGGGTCGGCCTTGATATCGCAAGCAGTCCAGTCCGCTGCAAAGCTGTCGCGTTGTAGGGTGTCGATATAGGCGGGGTGAGCGGCTTCGATGCGGAATTGCGTGACAGTGGGGCCTTTGAAGCGCAGCGTGACGTTGTCCTTTTCGGCACACAGTTGGGCCTCCGAGGTGTTCTCGACCTCCACGCCGAGCATGCCTATGCTGGCGGCGATCGCGGGGCGGTGCGTGACAGATGCGATGGCCGCGATAACCACAGCGGCAAGCATCAAAAGAGGCGAGCGGAATTTTGGGCGGATCATCGGATGGATCATCGGGCCTCCAGAATGGCGTAGACGTCACCCGAGTTGGCGTCGTGCGGTAACGCGGCGATCGTGCGGCGCATGTCGGCAGCGGTGATAACGTCGCGCGTTGCGAGCACCTGGCTTTCGCCCAATGCGAGATTGAACCGATACGGGCCGAGCGCAGCGATCCGGTCGAGGCAGAGATAGGCGACGTCGCGCTGGATGGTCGTGAACTCGAACGACAAAGCCGGGATGGGGGTCGATAACCCGGCGATAACGTCGGCCTCGAATCCTTCAACGTCGATCTTGACGAAAGCTGGACGGCCATGGGTGGCGATCAGCGCATCGAGGGTGGTCACCGGGACCTCGATGGTCTGGTCCCAGACTTGGCCCTCCCAGCCGCCGGCACCGTCGGCTGCCCGGACGAAGTCCGCCGAAGCGGTGGTGACGGTCGGGTTCTTCGAATTGATGTGCAAGGTCAGGGCGCCCGGTGCGGGACCGCATGCGGCCTCGACGAGTGTCACGCCCGGGTCGTCGCGGTAAATGTGGCGGATCACACGCGCACAATCGGGTTGCGGCTCGAGGGCGACAACGCGCGCGCCACTGCGGCGGAACGAGCTGATGCGGTCGCCAACGTGGGAGCCGATGTCGAAGGCAAGATCGCCCGGCTTCACGAAGCGCGCATAGAGGACATCCATAGCCGCATCTCGAGCCGGATCGCCATAATAGACCTCGAGCGACCGCCGCAGGCCGCTGAGCGCTGGATCGGCCGCGAGTGCGGCGATGTTTGGAGGGAGGTGCAGCGAGCGTGGCGCGGGGTTGGGCAAAGCGGTCTCGATTTTGGGTCGAAGGGTACGGTCGGCGGTTCGGCACCCGGTCCGGATCAAGGTCTGGACGGGCATCGGCGCCGGACGCCTACGGTGCTGGACGGCTACGGTGCGATTGGGTCGCATTTATAGCG
>Ga0163155_10002678_pt1 | contig 19653 bp, 23 predicted proteins | sample OliLakLV19SP4G1_FD_148611 | JGI IMG/M metagenome (GOLD analysis project Ga0163155, IMG submission 148611) | Freshwater microbial mat bacterial communities from Lake Vanda, McMurdo Dry Valleys, Antarctica - Oligotrophic Lake LV.19.SP4.G1 | ecosystem: Environmental > Aquatic > Freshwater > Lake >... | reverse complement strand
TTTTTTACATCAGCAAAGGTTATAGACATGTTTTTATCCTATCAGATTTAATTGTTAAGTGCAAATTTTATAAATAGTAGACCACCCGCAGTACCCCCGAGGCCCCTGTGTACTGACCAACAGTATCAATATTTTTTATGGTGATTATTCCGGGTGTGGGGGATGAGTAAAGTAAGGTTCCTATAGGATAACCACCATAAAATACATTTCTGGGTGACCCTCCACAACTTGTAACAAGCACATTATGGATAGTTACTCCATTAATAGTAACAAGATCATCCGCAATCATATTGCTGAAAAGGAATATATCATATCGACGTGTTGTTGCAGGTATAGTATATATCCTTTCTATGGGGGGGGTAGGGCAAATGGGGGTATCAATTGGTGGGAAAATTACCACCAAATCTATAAAGACTTCTATAACTTCTTCAGTACATGTGGGGCCTATTAAAGCGAGGGCAGCAGTAGCAGCCGCAAGGGATCTGCTATCTGCATCAGATTGAGAAATAAAACTCGTAGCTGTTTCGGTAACGGAGACGAATCCTGAATATCCAACAGGGCAAGTATCGTTTTTGGTTAGAGTTGCAACCCCTGTCCATTCACAATGGAGATCAAGAACATCAAAGGCAGGAAGAGCATTGGCGTAGGCTTCCGCATCCGCATTGGCTTGAGAAATATTACTATATCCAGCAGCAGTAACAAGAGTAGGCCCATCCCCCGAGGTCACACCCACAGGACAAGACTTCGTGAGAGAATATGTCCCTGTGTATATAATTTCGTCAGTAGAGCCGTCCACAATCGTTTCAGAGCCGTTTTCGGTTGGGGTTTCTTCATCAACGATAGAGCATAATGTACCTTCTGATAAATCCTCCTCCTCACATAAAACTACTGGATTGATGACGGTTTCGCATGGCATATTAGTATGAGGCGTATCCAATATATTGGCAAAAGTTAAATCCAATATAAGGAGGGAGATTATTGTGGGCAACCGCAGATACCCCCGAGACATATTCAGTGTTACCTGCATTATTTATATATTGACCCGAACCACTGGGGCTTAAGTTGCCCCCACTTACAGCATGTAAATGGTTCATTTCTCCGGTGTTTAATACATGAACATATGCACCTCCCGTGCCTCCAAGGGGGACTGCTGCCCCAGCAGCCATCGGAATTCGTCCCTGCCAACTGTAAGGGTCCACAGAATACATATTAACAGTTCCATTATTGCCATTACAAACGGCCCACCCTTCAAAAGTAAGTCCAGTGATCCCCTTACCAGTACCATCCACTAGTCCCCCTGTGGCAATATAAAACATCTGAATCCACCCCAAAGGTAAATTCCAATCCCTCCGCCAAGCCCCCTTGATATACTTTTTCCGAACGGGGTTATTAACATCGGTCGAATCATACCAAACGGCCTCGGTATTTGTGGGCGCGGACGTACCCGAATAAACAGCGGACTCCGAGGCCGGATTTGTAAGTTGAGCCGCAAAATCTACCAACAGAAGTTGGGGAGTTGCGGGAAAACAAGTGAGTCCTGATTGTCCGGGGATGAGTGCCATAAAATTCCTTATGCTTTGGGTATGCCCAGTGCAAACATATTGATTGTTTGGAGGGTTATATTATTGGTTGAACTGCTATTAGTAATGAAAATTTCCAAATAATCATTGGTCGCTAATTCAACGAGAGTGTTGACCGATGAACTGTTTATGTCAGCAGAAGTCGTGATGGTATCTAGTATCTCAGACCCCGAGATAAACACCCCATTTTTATATATCCGGGCCCTCATTTGTTGGTTTGCCCCCGAGGCGACTGAATAAGATATAACGGATACCACGTGGAATAATTTAGTCAAAACTCCTGTGTACCGAAGGCGGTTGTCCACAGGCATATCAAAATTGATTGACCCCGCTGATAGGAGAGTAGTCCCCTCCCCTTTATAGAAAGTCCCCGCCACGGCAATCGTCGTAGCCGCGGGAGTATTAACAATCATTTCAGCGACAGGAGGTTTTGTGGTTAGCTCACTCCAGACTGCAACCCCCACCCCACTATTCACACACTCAAAAACGACTCCGGCGATAGTATTAATCCAACGTGATCCGACACTGTAGCCACCCCCGGAGTCGTCTGTTACAGTTGGCGCGACCACAGCGGTCAAATTTGAAAGAGCGGCTGCGGCTGCGTTAATGCCAAGATTTGTCCGGGCTCCGATAGCCGTGCTGGATCCAGTTCCTCCATCCGCAACAGGTAAATCAGGACCACCATTATAAACAATTTCTTGCCAAATAGCCCCAGCAGTGGTAACAACCCGCGCCACGAACATCCTTCCCGTGCCAACGCCTGAAACAACCACCCAACGTGACCCGACTGTGTATCCATCAAGATCATCGTCACCCGCAGTAGGAATAGCCGAAGCAGCAAAATTATTAACCAAAGTGGCATTGGCGGTGATACCAAGATTGGTACGGGCAGAGGCAGCACTTGTCGCTCCTGTTCCCCCTCGGGGCACTGGAAGACCACCACCGGGAATAGTGATAGTTGCTACCCCCGCAACCACAGCCACACTGAGTCCTGCGTCCGAGGTGTCGACATTCGAGATTCCGGCCTGTGTCACCATTTTAACTTGGGTGAGAGTGAGCTTCTTAGATGATCCGCCATTCACTGTCTCAAGGGTGTCGGACAATGAAGGCGTGACGACTGCGGGTAAATCAGTAATTGTTTTATTAGCCATAAATTTTATTCGGTGATTCTAATGTCACCCTCCTCAGTTACACGGGGTTCAATTGCTTCGGTTACACGGTTGGACACAACATCGAGAACTGAATCCACATAGTCCAGTGGGCAACAATTGATGATTTCGCATGTATCAGGCATATTAACAGTCCGCGGTTATGTTTTTGGGTTCGGTGGTTGCAAACAAAATTAATTTATCAATCGTAGCAATTCCTGTCCAGTCAATCCTTATTTGGAATTGATTGCCAATATGGGCGGGTCGCCCCGCTGATGTGCATTGATCATTATTTCCGTTGGGTTGGCCAATGCGGAAAGGGTATCGGTACCCCGGTTGGAGACTGGGGAGTGATCCAAAGCTTCCTATGCAAGAACCTGTCGTATCGGCATCCTCGACACAAGTGGACATCTTATTACAGACAGAGAAGGTATTCCACAGGAACCAGCAAGGATATGCGTCGGGTTTATACCAAACAGAAAAAGTGATTGTCTCCTCAACTTCGGACAGATAAAGCTCAATTGCATTCAATTTCTTCGGGGAAAAAGGGGATTCAAAATCAAAAGATCGGGTTTCAATAATAGACTTAATGGCTATGTCGGAAGTACCGACGGCATCGTCCGATCCTTTCTTGGCAGAGATTTCCCACAGGGTATTGGTGGTGTTATTCTTGAGGCAAACCGCAAAGCATTTTTCAACACCCCCAAATGTCCCAGAAGTGAGTTTCAAATACTCAAGCCCTGTCCAAATTCCGTCATACGCGGGGGAGCGTTTCCCACCAATCCCGGAAATTGTAGTAAAGTCCAGAGAGATAATCCCCCTGTGTTTAACTGGTTTTGTGCTAAGAGTTTCTCCCGCTGTTAAAGGAACATCGGTGGGGAGGGCTGTCATCAGGAAGCGATTATTGTAAACAACCGCACTAATTCTATTTGCTTTTCCGAAGTTGGTATCATTCAAAATCCGGGTCATTTCTGAAGAGACCCCGACGTTACCCGTCACCCCAAATTCCGCACGGGCATTTTTATAAGATCTAATTCCATCCGAAGAAAAAAAGTAAATATCTGAATTGGCAATTGCCCAACCCCATGGGCTAGACGCTCCAATGTTAGCAAAGACCACCCGCTGCATCTGGACTGATTTCCAGTTATCCCGAGGCTGCGACACTTGAAGGGTGACAGTTCCTCGCTCACAGAAAATAAGCATATCCCCCTGCCCTGTAGCAGTATCCTGAATAGGCATAAATACCATAGATACTATTTTACCCATAGCCGCTGGCATCTTGAATGAGCCTCCTTCGGACAGGTAGGTGGTCTCGGTGAAGTTTAAGAGATCGGCTTCCGAACCTTGATTCGCACGAACTACAATGCCGCCCGTCCCCGCCGTGGTCACGGCTGCGGCAATAGAAAATGTGGTGGAGGATGGAGTGGACAGAACGTAATATTCCCCGTTGATGTCGGGGTTTGAGGCATGTCCGGTGATTGTAATTAAGTCACCAATAGACATACCGTGGGCATCGATGGTTGTTAAAACAGACGGGTTTGCCGCCGAGGATGAACCAATTGTGCTCCGTGTGGTGGAACCCCCGTAGACAAGATCCCCGGCAATAAGGTCAGTCTCGGGCTGTCCTGTGCAAACAAAAAGTCTTCCCTGCCCGTATGCCATTTTGGTTCCAATTGGTACTGTGCTGGAGCGAGACAGATTATTTCCGTCCCATACAAGAGGTTTCCCAACTCCGTCTTGAAATACCATGTATTTGGCCGCTTGCTGATTATGCACCACCTTGGCATTTGCATTAAGTGGGTCGGTGGGATTCAGGGTTCTCATGACGTTGGTTGCTTCATCAATAAACAGAATGTATCCCCCGCAGATGATAACCACATAAGAAATCCCGGTGCTCTGGTTATAATAAATAGAAGCCCCTTGAAAATTGAGGGTGTTCAAATAAGTGAGACTGTTGGGAGAACTCGGGTCTTGAGACACATCCATCTGTTTGAATGCGTACCGGGAAGAGGGGCGACCACCTCGGAAGGATACGTTAGCCGCAAGAGCCACAGAATTTTTGGCAATAAGATCGGGCTTCAGAGATGAATCCATCCCTAAAGACCAATCATAAATTCCGTCCATTATGTCTCTTTCCATGCGGATATCCTAAGTAATTATCTGTGATTAGTAAATCTTGTTTTATAATCGGGGTATGTAGTTTGGATGTCTTGGTATCGGGTAAATCTCGCATCCTGTAAATGTGGGGTTTCCCACGAAATCCATTTGAGCCCTAATGGTTCCGCTACTTTTTGGCCTGTCTTATAAGCCTTCTCATTATCCCAGTTTGCTTCATACATATCAGGCTTTTCAAGTTTCCTTAATGGCACCCAGTCAAAGGCAAAACGATATTGGTGATATGATTGCCAAGCGGCGGCATTAGTTATTTTGGGGCCCTTAGTGGTACGCCCCTGCCTATACAATTCATCCTGTCTCTCGGGTGTCCGGTATCCCTCGTAAATGTAGGGATTAATCCCTGCTTGCTTCATGAGTCGTAACCATTCAATAACCTTTTCTTTAAATGATGATTCGAGAGTTGCAATTTTGGTGGCTGTTATTTCGTCTGCGTGATCTAGTGTAATCATGATTAATCCTTAAAATTAATTATTCGTTTGACCGGACTTTCAAAGTTCTCGCCCCATTCACAGCCTTCATGCTTATTATCAGGGTCTCCGGTGCGTATCATTTTGACGTAGTGGATTAGCTCATGCACTAGTGCAGTATCTCCAAGATGAGGAGAGTTCTTCCATATCACAATACGGTAAATGTCAGTGATTCCGTAGTTATCTTTTCCGTCAAGACCCTTGATCGGTGTATCATTAAAATCAATAACAAGTCCATGAAATATGTATTCAATATCGTGTCCGTATGTGATACGCCATTGCTTAATAAACGTGTAACAGGCACTCAGAATAGTGAGCCTGTTGTAATTAAAATTCATCCCGAAAAATCCATTTACCCGTATCTCTGGATACTTGATTATGCCCAACCATTTTAAGATCACATATTTAAGATGTTTCATTTTTCTCCTGCTCGGCTTTTGTCTTGTCAATCCATGACTGGCCAAGAACATATGCTGGTGCTGCAACTGTCATGTACAAAGCAAAGTGCGCAAAGTTGTTTGTGTCCTTGTATATCACCGCCAAAAGATATGCACAGAAGGTTATGCACGTACTGAATATATACGCTTCACCTTTGCGTGAACCTTTGAACGCTCCCATGAAAGAAATCATACTGGTATCCCCATTGCGGTTCTTATTAGTTTAAAGACGGTGCCAAAGAGACTGACTAACGGCCCTTTAAATATCCAGAATAGTAACCCCCCAAGAGCGGCGGACATCCCGAGAATAATCCAGTTACGTTTCCACATTGCGGATTTATATTTGTCCCGATCAATAGTGAGATTTTCAACCTTGTCATTGAACTTATCTATTGCCACATTCTTATCCAAAAGTTCTTGTTTGTAATTCTTGATCTGCACAGCAGTTACTTCAAGCACAGCCTCAATCTCACGAGCGTTCACTATCACGGCAGCAACGTCATTAACCTTAGCAGACTCAATGACTTTCTTCGTGCTCGTCTGTGCCTTGCTTACATTGTCACCTATGGCAGTGATCGGGGCTATAGACACAGGAGCCAGCTTCTTCGGATTAGACGAGGCACAGCCCACAAACGCAAACAATGAAAGTAGTAATAAGTATCTCATATATTATTTTGTCATTCTATAAACTGGCACATTGATAGCGGGATTCTTCTCCCGTAACTCCTCCCTCCAATCAGCAAACCTTGATTCTGAAACTGACTGGTTGAGTTGGTGCTGGATAACTAACAAATTCATATTAATCTCGTTCAGCTTACCACCCACCCACCATGTTCCAGTCATGGCAGCAAAGACACAGGCGAAGAAGAGTGTTGCTGGAAAGAACACCTTTTCAGGGGCTAGGTTAAAGTGTGATGAGAGTGGTGGTGTTTTTTCTTCGCCCATAGTATTACAAAGCTTGTAGCTCTACTCCATATTTTGTAACGAGGTTGTTAAACTCTGTTTTTTCCTCTGCCGTTAGTTGATACACTGCTACCACTGTAGGAAGCACAGCGTTGATGTTTGTGGCATTGCTCGAAGCTAGAGCGGATGCGAAGGAGGCATACACATTTGTTGGTGCCCCTGCCATGACTCTCTGACCAACTGCCGAGGTCATTAAAGCGAAGGAGAAACTGCCCCACTTGGAGTAGTCCACTTGCTCGAATGTCCAGATATTGTGACCTTCGGTGCGGCGTTGCTGGAAAAAGGTACGATAGGTAGGTTCGTCCAGCAACGAAGCATCGATGATGTGAGGATAATCCCCCTCCGGTCTGGTCGATATTGCGGAATTGTTTGATATAACGGCGTTAAACTGACCCACCGATTCGGGGGGGATGATTACAATTCTCATTTTAAATTACTCCCAAGTTTGTCATTAAAGTTGATACTCTGTTATGCAAAAGTAATTCCTCGGCATCTGTCATTACTGTTTTGATACATCCGAATTTAATGCTCAGACCACCCGGTGAATAGGTACCCGCTGCATGACATATATGTTTCCATGTATATGATCCGTTTGGAGTAACATTAGCTATTGTCGCACTTACATTAAAAACCCCATTTACAAAAATACGTCTGATCGTACCGTTATGTGTTGTCGCCATATAGTTCAAACCGGATGAAGTTGCGGGAGAATCTGAATTTAGATTGCCTGACACAAACCCCCACACAGGCAAACTGCCCCCTGTGTAAAAAGATTGATTTACGGCCATACCTATCCCCGGTGTTGTTCCTGTCGTCCCATAAGGAGCATGTAAAGATGAGCCTGGAGTTGTACGACTAAATACGGCATAAATCCCGTGTATATTAGGGTTAATAGAAACTTCGGTTTCAGTGGAATCTAAATAGGTGTTAGAGGCAGTGTTTACAATTCCAGCAGAAGCCCCAGAATCAACGTAGTTAGTCCCGTCGGTCATGTTAAACTGCACGCAATTTCTAGTTGTTTTTGCTTTCAACTTTACAAGTGCTGAAGTCAGATTTCCTACTTTTGCAAACAGATTGACCTCTACTAGTTTTGACCATGTAGCATCGGAGATACACCCATTGACAAATGAGAGCACATGATCTTTGTCAGTCGGCGACATTGTGCTACTGGCTGCTGTTATTCCCGCGAGCCAAGCTTCATACTCTGGGTCTAAATCCGTCCGCCCAATACTCGACGGAGTAATCCCGTAACGCAATGAGTTCGGGCTGTAAATTCCTGTTTTTGGGGTCTCTGTGTACATAAATTAGTCTGGGTATAGTTCTAAAGAATAAGATAGGGTGTGCGCACCTGAGGCGTTAGTCGCAGTAACGGCAACTGGCACCGTTACGTATACATTGGCTGCACCGCCTGAAAATGAGAGAGTGGTTACTCCCGTTGAGGCGTTGATACTAAGTGTGTAATTGGCCAGTGATCCCACGGTAGGAGAGCCTTGCGTGAGGCTCCATGTCACTGGGGCTCCGGTCACAACGGTTGGAGAAGGTAGAAATACAGTCATATTGTTAGTAGATGGGTATCCCCAGGCCCACCGCGGATTGGGGGTGGGAAAAAAAGTCAGAAGATAACTATAAGGATGTGGTGCAATGGTGATAACCGTGGGAAACGCGATCACAGGCGGTATATCGGTTCTGGCATTTACCGCTGGGCTGATAAAAGGATTGTTAAATGAGTTATACATTATTGTAGCGTCGCGTTAATTGCTAATGTTGGTAGTGTGCCTGCGGCGGCTGAGGTGGATACGCCAGCGGCGTTGGCTGCACGGACTTGGAGGCGGTATTGGCCACCATAGCCGAGTTCGAGAGTGACCCGTTTAGCCATGGTCAAGGCGGCGTTAGGGTAATCAACTCTGATACAGTTGTATTCCGTGACTAACTGCCTGACTGGCATGGTCGATGGGACAATGGTTGTGGAGTTGTCAGTCGTTGCTGCCGTATCAGCTACCAGCCCCATGATATCCCTCCAATTTGTGCCGTCATCGGATACTTGAAGATAAGCTATGATCGAACCCGCATTGTCCGGTGTGCCTGTCAGGAGAAAGTCGAGGTGAACTTTTGACTTGGTAACAACTGCAACCGCTGAACTTACAACATAGGTTCCAAGCAAAACTGTCGCAGCCCTAATTGTTGTGGGGCTCCCCGGCGTGAGGGAAATGGCAGGAGGAGCAGACTGAAAAAACGGAGCCACCCCCTGCACAGCATCGTCGAGAATATCATTAATTTTCTGTAGGGTTCTCGTTTGAGAATCTTGGGGCCTTGCGGCGTTATTTTCAGGGAAATATTCGGGCATAAAAGTTATCCTTGTATTTGGGGTTGTGGGGCATTCATTGCGCTAAGAAATCCTTCACCCTCAGGGGCGGATTCTTCAGCGGGGGATGGTGAGGCTTCTTCCTCAGTTGTTTCTGGTTTAATAGAGACTCCATTCACAGCCACAAGCTGGGCTTCTTTGTCCGACAAAAGTTTTAAAGTAACGGTAACATCAAATGGTTGATCTTTGGTTGCTCCCTCTGGGAGGGTAAACCCTTCTGGTAAATCAAATTTTGTTTCATCACTCATAAGTTTTTAAAAGGTGCTTTTTTAATAAAAGGCCGGGAGGAGAAAAGGCTTAAACCTCCCGGCCCACGAACACTATCTACCAACACCAACAAAGGGCTTAGTAGTAACAGCCAGTCAGTTCCAGATCATTTGGGCAGCGTCTGTGACGAATCACATAACCATACTCGGGATGAACGGGCTTGCTGGCCGTACTAAAGATTGCGCGGAAGAACCCAATGTTTTCATCAGGGTTACAAACGCGATCTGGAATATTCCTCCATTGGAAGTCCCCACGGAAGTTTTGAGCTTTGAAGCCCATACGACCCATGGAACCAAGTGGTTTAGGAATGAGGGTTGTCATCACAGCAGGATTGAAGATAACTGTATCTTCAAACGCAGCGGCTTTGTAAAGGGGATCAATTTCCCATTTGAAACCCTTGGTTGTTGCAGCACTCCGTTTATAGGGGTACCGACGAACCCATTTAGATCCGGCAGCGGCGAGGTCGTTAAAGTCGTGCCGGGCAGGATATGGATCAATCGCATGGAAGTAATTGCGATAAGGACGATCAATACCGAGTGGTCCGAGCAATTCAGAAGCGCGGGGGCTCCAACGGAAGTCCTGACGGACAGCCTCAGAGGACATAATCAGTTCATCATCGGTTTCTGAACCCATGATGGCCAAGAAGATCGGAGCTCCGTTAAAGCGTTGGTACGCAAAACGACCCGCACCTTCACGAATCTGATCCATGTACAACTGGCGCAAGATTCCATTAGTCAAACGTGATGTGGGTACAGTTTCTGGGAAGGTAGTCGTACCTTCAGGAAGACCCGCAGCAGCGATGACTTTGTGGCCAGCAATACGAATATACTCGTCACGATGGCGTTCTTGCCAGACATATGCGGTATTATCCGTGAGAATGTCCATGATATTGGACAATTGCTCTTGGCGTTTCAGAGGGAACCGGAGATCGTTCAAACAGATGTCGGGAGATTCCAGAGCGACCTGTTGAAGATTATATTGACGGAGTGTCTGTCCAAAGCTCAGTTTAAGAGCATCAGGGGCGCAGGAACTATCTCCACCGTCCATGAGAGTGTTTGAACTAACATCAGTCCAAGATAGAGGTTGGGCTTCACCAGAACCATTAACGGAGTGGGGGAGCGAACGCTCGTACACCATGACGGAGACTTCATCTCCCATTTCATCCAGCCAAGCATCTTGGGGAGGAAGCTTCAGCCAGACTGAAGTATCTTGAGTTCTGCGGTAAATGTCTGGGCCAATACGTCCAGATTCAGTAATAAGTAATTGCTCTACGTTGTTGCAAGCCATAAAAATCCTATGAGTTATATTTTGTTTCTGTTCAGAAAAGAAGGTTTCTGATTACCTCTCTTGTCTGGCACCGACAAAAGATGTTTAATGCCCAGAAAATAAATTGACTACTCAGTTCGTTTCATTCTTTGTAGAACTTTTATGGTCGTTATCAAAGTATGGAGATTGTGGAAATATGTCAAGTGGTTTCTAAATAAGCAGGAGTAATATTTATTTGATGGGGCTTGACCACGACTCCTTGATCAAACTGGCCAACGTACCCAAGACGGGATTCAAAGAAGTTTTTTGCCAGACTCCGATTCCATTTATTACCCACGTTTACCCCGCGATTGGAAGGATTTTCCCAGAAACTGGGGTGTTTCTCGTGGTAAATCAGATCATCAAAACCCGCTTTACTACCACTTGCCGTATCCATGATGGTCCGAAATACCCAGTCCCAAGCTTCTCTTCCGAGGATAAAATCAGGGAGGCAACCCCCATGTTTAGCCCACCACGCTGGGGTCATGGCAAATAGGTCAGTCCCCATATAGTGTTTAGCCCCAGCTATTTCGGACGCTGTTTTTGGTTCATCTAGCTTAGAATAGAAGTCCCTCCGATATGAATAAGCACACCCCCCTGTCAATTTAATTCTAGCGGTTAGCCTCTTATACAGGTCGGCGGAGGGGGAGATGTCACTATTTGTAAAGCAAATAATGTCCTGATCGGGGTTTACCGCGAACCTCATCCCACAATTAATAATATCTCGCGCAAAGGGAGATGGTCGTTCATCCCCCATAATAGAACTGAGCCTGAGAGTATCATCTGGGATTTCGACTGAAATAATTGGGTCACCCATTAATTCGTGCCACCGGGAAGCGGCAAATAATTGTCTCCTCTCAGACTCGCGGTCTCCCTCCACTTGATAAAAATTTGTTACATGGACGAGGAGGGGCTTTGAAACTGTATTTTCTGCCCGGACATGGGAGTAATGTTCCTGTGTGGCTGCATAACAGGGAACCAGTTGCCTCCCTTGCGAGACCGTTGTGGATCCTTCCCAATGTCCGTATCCAGTCATGTGGGCGGAACTGTAAATAAATTTTGAATACTTCTCGGCTATCCGAAGCCAAATAAGCATATCATTCCCAACCATCATATTTGGGCGGGAAAAGAATTTGGAGTTACCCTCAAAAGATCCCGCACATTCAAGGAGAACGGACATAATATCTTTGGGCCGGAATAAACCAACCACTGGCGAAATCGAAAATGCCCCCCTCTTAAGGAGTATTTTGACAATCAAAGAGGTATCATTTGATCCCGGTCTCGTTGATGTAGGAAGTGAATAATGATCCTGCCTCAATCCGCTGTCGTGGGAAGTAACCCCATTCCACATCGCAAAACTACCATACCCATTTTCAAGGGCTGTAAGAATTTCTGGCATAAACTGTCGGAATGCTGGCTCAATCAAAGTATCATCATCGTGAAGCAGAATACACCACGGGGTTTTAGCCCACGCTACAGCTTGAATCCAAAGGTTATTACACCCATGATCGGTCTCACTTATCACCCATTTTAAGTCAACATTCTTACTCGCACAGTCATTTCTTACTGCTGAGTAAATATTTAAAGCTTCTTGGCTTTCTTCGGGGCAAAAAGTTGAGATTACAATATGCTTAATCTCTGGAATTTTGAGAACTGAATCCACACAGTTTTTAAGACGCTGACTCCTCTTAAAGTTTGTGATACAGACGGTGATCATTTTTTCTTCCCACGTTGTTTAGTCATTCTCTTTTTAAGTGAGGGTGGGAGATCACTCAATTCAAGCCCCTCCGTTAATGCACATACTTCATCATCCGACATCTCTGAGGTCGTTTGAGTGGGTGTATCAAAATCTGTACCTTTTTTGATACAGAGTTTGGCTCTGACTTCTGGTATTAATGACCCTGATTTATTGCGGTGAAATAACTTCACAGCAGGATCAAGATCAGACAAAGAAACCACAGGCTCCTCGGTCCGGCTGTTGCCCCAAATATTTTTAATCGTGGAAGCCTCTGCCGTATGCTTAATCATCTCAAATCCGCTGACTAAATCCCAAGGGGCTTTCTCGGCAAAGAGGGCTGAGGGAATAAACATCGGTGAATTCTGATGATATACGGCTACTCCTGATATAAAAGCCGTTCCGTCTTTACCATACATCAGATTACCTAAAAATGCATGTGTTTTAGGGGAGCACTTGGCAGCGTGTTCCGCGGCAATTGATGTTATCCAATCGGAGGCGAGTGGAACACAATCAGGTTCAAGCCAAAGATAATGCCCTTTCTCTAGATTGAACATGTGACGACACACACTCCTAAACATGGCGTTGGGGGCAATAGGCCACCCACGCTCGTCGATTGCCGTGACCTTAATAACCTCCGTGGTAGTGAAGGGAGAAGCCTCAATTAAAGGTTTTGGATCGACAGAGGGTGGGAGGCAAAGATAGAGGGGCGTGGTATCCACCCCCGTTGAATTTATTTCGGCAATAAACTTTAAAAGTCTAACTGCCATGGGCACATCATTGGGCCCTACTGGTAAGGTAATAATCACATAATCCTTTTTTAATACGTTAAGCGATAATAATCTTAGATGGATGGGCAGGCTCAATCACAGAAACTTCCTCCTTGGGGGTTTCCGGCAATGGAGTCTTGAAAATTTCCCCCAGCTTCACCAGCAAACTATCCATGGCCAGATCCGAGGTTTCCTCTGGATTTGCCACAAACTCCGCAGAAAATGCGTCGTTTACGACAATTTTCCCCCTATACGCATAGAGGGGTTTATTGTCAGAAGAGAGGATCGACGATGCTGATGTGTCCAGAATCTCTGGCTCTTTTGGGGTTGCAGTTACTAGCCCGATAGCGAGTTCTACTTTTTTAATCATAATTTTTTACCTTGTTCCTATGGCTGAAAGAAAGTCAACGTCATCATCGACAGCGGAAGCCCCATCAGCTGCGGGAGCTCTTCCTGATCCGGCATTGGGGGAAACCCCACGAAACTCTGCCAGTGATTTTTCAAGATCAGCGATCTGGCTGGCAGTGTCCTTCACATGATGCTCAAAAAGTGCAATCATGGGGGTGACCGCCATAGCCCGATAAGTTAGCATAGCCCGTTGATTATTGCTCAAAGGATGTGTATCAAGTTGCTTTGCCTGAACTTTAATGCCATCAATAAATGAATTCCACTCAGGAGAGGCCGCATCAGGTTGGAGGAAAGGATATTCCTTCAAAAACTCGGGCCATGTTTCTTCGTAAGCTTTATCCGCTTCCTTGGAGAAATTTATGTCCGTGTTGATTTTATTCTGGAGTTTTAGATTCTCAAGGGCCTTTAGTTCTTTGTCTGAGTTGGAAAGAATATCTTTCTTCTTGGCCGCAAGGGTAACTACTTTTTCAAACTCTGTTTTAATGTCCACTGCGTCGATAGATGAAATCCCGGCAATTGCCTCTTTAAACGCTTTGCGACGTTCGGCGGGGTCTTCGATCCCTGCAACTCGGTTGAGGTCGCTGGGGCTTAGTCCTGCTTCCGTGGCGAGGGTATTGAGATAACCCTGAGCTTCAGCCAAAGGTGTTTCCACTGTCTGTTTGAACTCGGGTGTAGCCTGAATATTCACTTTGGCTAATTCTTTAAGATATGATTCTCGTTCCTCAACAACCTTAGCATGGGTCTGTTTGAGAGATTCATATTCTTGATTGATGGCCTCGGGCGCGGCGGGGGTGGGCAGAGCCGTAAGTTTCTTTTTAATTTCATCATTCTCAGTCTGGAGTTGACGAATTTTCTCACGTTCCTTTTTTAACGCCGAAGTCATTGTCTGAAAAGCAGCCCGTTGTTCGGGGGTAGATTTCTTATTCAGATTTTCTTCAGCAACAATTTCCTCTTTAGTAAGTGCCGCGGGGTCCGCTTCGGCAGGTGGAGTTACTGTTTCCCCCCCTTTAACAATTTTGGAAGCAATATCTTTGGCTGCTTTAGAGATGGCACTATCGATTGGCTTTACCGTGTCATCATCGGCGGCGGTAGTGGCTGGAGGAGTAACTGGTGGGTTGGTAATAACATCCCCGTCCTTCTTAGCTTTTCTCAACGGTTTCACTGATGCATCATCAAGATTTGAATTTCCAAGAGCCGTCTCCAAAGAAGCTCCAAATGGAACCTCATCTGTCGAAACATCCTTGATTCGATTCATGGTATCAATAGAGCCACGTGAATCTTCTGCTTTGGCATTTGGAATTGGATCATGTGAATCACCCCCGGCATCTGATGAATCCGGGGCCAATAGGCGTTGTACTTTTTTGATAAACATAAACTAATCCTTTTTTGGTTTTGTGGTAATGTGGGAAAATGGTTCGGGCATTGTAGAATTATCTATTTTGTTCTCAGATGCAAGCGCAATAATGTTCCTGAGACACATATCGTATCCGTTTACTGTCCCGGACAAATATGTTTGCCACTCCGAAAAAGAAATATTCTCTGTCGGAGGAAGCGTAAGTGAGGTCACATTACATGCCCGGAGCAGATCAAGAAAAATGCTCCCTTCGGGTGTGGCGAGGGTTTCCCGTAGCCATTTTTGCATGTGGGTATCTTTAAACCAACGCTCGTGGAGAGTGTTCAATGGTACTGCATTCATGTTTTTGCCTTTATTTTGTTGATATTTTTGAAGCGGTGAGCGCATCTTTTGATGCCAAATCAGCCGCAACCTGCTGTTGCTTAAGCTGCATTTCCAACGCCGCGCTCTCTTGCTTTATCTTCATATCCAGTTGGTGCTTTTCCATCTCCATCTGAAGTTTTGCATGGGCCGTCGCCATTTCGGGGGATGGTTGCTGGGCCTGTTGAGCTTGTTGAGCCTGAGCTTGTTGAGCCTGAGCTTGTTGAGCCTGAGCTTGTTGCATCTTTTGTCCGAGGGACTCGGTAGCTTGCTTAAGCTTAGTGATGGCCTCTTTAAAACCACCCAGCAGCTTGGCCCGAGTTGGGTCATTGGCAATTTTCTGGAAATGTTCCGCAACATGGGGGAATAGTGTTTGCAAAAGAGCGAAGGCTTGTGCAGGGTCAGCCTGATTTTGATCGACTGCCTGAACAATCATCATTCCGAGAGGAAGGTGAACAGAGAGATGTATCACATCATTTTCAGAATCCTGAACAGATACGGGGGTTCCGGCCTTCATCGTAGCATTTTCGAGCTCGGCAATCTTGACATCAATCGGGGTTCTTTGAATACCCGTATTGGGCATATATCGATCCGCTAATTCATAACCCCCGCGAGCAGCAATACGATCCCTAAAATAATTTACCTGCCCGGCCTCATCGAGTCTATCTACAAAAGATCCAATCTCTTGGTAGATCAAATCACGCTGGGCGGCACTGCCGAGGCCAACAGATCGAGAAGCCTCCACTGAAACAACCTGCTCCACAGCTTCCCAAGGCACTTTATGCTCATCAAGGAAGTCTTTAAACACCTTCCATTGGACATATCCCGGCTCATCTTTGCTCCAATTTTTTCGCTTTAATCTCGCAAACTGTTCTCGGATTAATTTTGTCCAAGAAGCATAAAAAATATTAAACCCGCCAGAGGTTATGGAGGCTTCTTTTTCAATTTGGGCTCGTACTTCTTGGGCAGTGCGGCCCCCCTGTCCATCCGGCGAAAGTTGCCGAGCACTAAATCCACCAATATTATTCTGGCGGGAACGGGTCAGATCTCCAAGAATGGGGAGAACCCTTTCAGCCAGATTTGGGTAATTGGTCTGTTGGACAGTTGCTCCACCCGGAATTAATGCCAGAGGCCCGGCGTATGTGACTGCCATTTGAGTAAGATCCGCTCCGGTTGTGGTCTGCAAAATAAGAGAAGTGCCCAGCATCGCCCCGTCATACATGGAACACCGGAGCCTATTAGAAACTTGAACGTGTGGAAATATTTTATACCCCTGTCCCCGAATGGAATAAGCAGCCCCATCATTACCAATTCCGTATGGAAAAAAGACAATGGCTTGATTAATGCGCGTAAATCTGCCCCGATTTATATACAAATACTCTCCTTTACCCCCTTCTTGGAGGACAATAGCGTGGGTATATGTTCCATCAAATTCCTTGACATAAATATGGGCTATGGGAATTTCAGAGGATTTTGCGTAGGAAACAGTTAAATCATTTGACTTAAGCTGCTTCTGTAATTCCTCCCACTCACCGGGTTTGGCATCTTGGCTACAGGCATTTGTAAGAGCATCAATAACAGCATTATAATTCCAACCAGCCTTGGTTGCTTTATCCATCTCCTTTACTTTACTCCACAAATCGTGGACAGATAAATTTTTCTTTACACAGATGACTTCATTATCCTCCTCATTACAAGAGGCCCCCTGATAAAGCTTAACACTCTTGAGTCCTTCGGCACACCAGAGCGGGTTTTGCCTGTCAGGGAACAGAGCAAATCCCATACCGTGGCGCACAAATTGATTGGTTAGCTTCTGATATTCATGAAAGAAACTCGGCCATGCTTTTAGAAATTTATCGTACGCCTGTGAAATAAGACCTGAGTATTCACCCCGCTGAACCGAATCCCCGTAGGCTGTTTGAAAGTCTGCGATGCGGGGCACACTTAAAACAAGATCATTGTAGGCGAGCATGGATGCCTCAAGATCAGCAAAGGCTTCCCCCCAGTTCAAATTGGCTTGATAACTCCGACCCATGGCGCGAAGTTCTGCCGGATCATAGGGCTGTTCGCCATCGTACATGGCATCACATTTAGCTCTCTCCTCTCCAGAAGTATTATCCGCCATATCTAATTTATTAAAAAGGAGTTCCGCTGATGTGGCATCCCCCAACCGCGAGGGGGGTATCTCAACTTCACCCGTAGGTGATTTTACAATTGGTTTTAGGTCATCCATTTTGATTTATTCCTGAGTGTGGGGGTAGTGCTGTTTAGTGAGTGTTTACCATTACGGTCAAAAATATCAAGCTTTTTCTGAATATCTGTCAAGGGAGTTCTTTTCTTTCCTCCAATTAATCCGCCGGGAACCGCCCCCAGCCGCTGCCGAACCACATCCAAACTCAACAAAGCAGCGTCCGCAATATCAGGGCTCCTCCCCGTTCTGGCTTTCATATCGGGTTTGGGCTCAACTTGGATTTTATTTCCGGTGCCAAACATGTACCGCCGAGCGGTTAGCTCCTTGGCCAATGCGGGGATTACCCCACATAATTGAAATGCTCTCAGAAATTCGACCCCTGAATACCAAACTTCAGTGACTCGGCGAATATATTTATCGTAAGCCTTTACATCCGAAGTCATTGAAACGGGGGATTGGGAAGCAGATTCCTGAAAGCCAACACGGAGGATCATCGGACTCCAAAGTTCAGATAATACGTCACAAAATGGAGAACCCGCACCCGTGGAATCAACACCCGTGTATTTAGGGCTTACCCCTTTGGCATCGAGGAGTTCTTTAACTTGCTCGGCCATCTGGAAACTTCGGGACTTGGGTAAAGTCACATCTTCGATTAATTCAACAAACTCCTTAAATTGAAATACTTTCTCCCCATCCTTGGTTTTACCATACTCTGAAATATAAACAACAAATCGATCCCCTCCATTGGTAAACCCCGGATCAATTCCCGCGACCTGTACCGGATTAATTAATTCAACCCGCCGCTCGGCATTGAACTGAAGGAGATCAGACTCCGAATAAATAAGCTCTTCAGACCCCTGCGGGGCCGGGAAAGATCGGGTAAACCTCCAGAAAGAAATTGAGTTGGGGGTCTCATTTTTAATTGCTTCTTTAAGCATCTTGGATGTGTAAATATATGGCCAACAATCATCATTATCAAGGTTGGGGGATTTGGTTCCGTCAAGGTGAAGGCACACCCCCATCTTTGTCTCGTAGAGTTCGGTGTCAACATTGATTGATTTCCACCCATTTTTAGGAGTAATAAACTGACCAAATGGATCATAAAGGCTCTTGAAGTTTCCGAGGGCAATGAACTGGAAAACTGCATTAGAGTTCAGATTAAAACAAGCTTCAACGACTGAGGAAGAAATATCAGTCATTTCATCCCCGATTAGGAATACCCGAGACTGTTTTAACCCAATGAGTTTGGCGGTGGCTTGCTGCTCTTTTTCCGGTGACGAGGGGATCAGCGAAATGGAACTCTTATCAGATGACCCCGACTCTTCATCATCTAACCGGATGATCCCCTGTGAATCAACCAGCTTGCCCACAGACGCATTACCCACTGGAGACTTGGCCAGTTGGAGGTATCTTTCCCGAATGGAGCCCCAGATACGTTTGCGAGCTTCTTTCAGGGATGTGGATGTGACCAAAACAAGGGTATCTCGGGGGGCGGCCAGCCAATTAACCAAAGCCCAGACTGCAAAGAACTCGGTCTTACCCGAGGATTTTGGACCTGAAATCCCAAGATATTTATGCTCACAGGCAAGTTCGGCCATCCGCTCCGCCCACGGGTTAAACTCAAATCCCTTGGGGTTGGTTTTACGGTCAAAGGGCCACAGCATCTCACAAACATTCTTGAAATGCTGAAGCTTCCCGAGACCCTTATTCTTTTCATCTAACCCCTGACGGAACGCCCAGAGCTCAATACTGAGATCTGACCACTCATTTTCATCCCACTTGCGTCCGTATTTAATTTTCATTCACATCCTTCTTAATTGGTTTTTGGAGCCTGTGGAACTTTTTGGCTTTTACGCTCTCTCTCCCGTATATCAACTCTCCAGATAAGCCCTTTATTATTGAGGCCACTGTGTTTGGATATTCTCGACCCCTCGATGTTAAACAGAGCCGACAGGCGTTTACCAATCGTATCTGGGGAACTTGTGTAGGGTCGGGAAATCTCGCGGAGGTCTGGATCATTCGTGAGGTATTTAATGAACTCTGTCGAGGTACATTCCCAATATTCTTTGTCGGGGAACACGAGAAGGAGATTCTCAGCCATCAGATCAACGAGCTCACTGAAAATGCTGGA
>Ga0163155_10002676_pt1 | contig 19656 bp, 13 predicted proteins | sample OliLakLV19SP4G1_FD_148611 | JGI IMG/M metagenome (GOLD analysis project Ga0163155, IMG submission 148611) | Freshwater microbial mat bacterial communities from Lake Vanda, McMurdo Dry Valleys, Antarctica - Oligotrophic Lake LV.19.SP4.G1 | ecosystem: Environmental > Aquatic > Freshwater > Lake >... | reverse complement strand
ATATTATCATACCACAAAAAATGAAAAAGCGATTGACATGCTACGGCTTACCCTAGATAAAATTGCAGCAGGTGGAATCTATGACCAAATCAGAGGTGGATTTGCTCGCTATTCCGTGGACGGGGAATGGTTCGCTCCACACTTTGAAAAAATGCTTTACGACAACGGTCAACTGATCAGTCTTTACGCGGAAGGTTTTCAATTGACTAAAGACGAAACCTACAAGAGAATTGTTTATGAAACCGTAAAGTGGATGGAGGAAGAAATGACATCTGCACAGGGTGGGTTTTATTCTGCATTGGATGCTGACACCGAGGGAGAAGAAGGGAAATTTTACACTTGGACCTATGGAGAACTGAAACAAATTCTTGGAAAAGATTTTGAAAAAGTGGTTGGCTACTACGGAATAGAAGAAACCGGTAATTGGGAACAGGGGCAGAACATCTTGAAGCGATCCGGTAAACATGAAATTGTGGATGGAATAGATGGATTCAATGCAACGCTACTAACTGTTAGAAACAAAAGAGTGAAGCCGGGCTTGGATGATAAAATACTGACAGGATGGAACGCAATCGCCATACAAGGCCTCACAGACGCATACCGGGCTTTTGGGGATGATTATTTTTTACATTTGGCAGAACGAGCCATCCAATGCATTGAAAAAAATCTTATCCATGACAACACCGTATTACGCTCTTACAAAGGAAAAGCCTCCGCTAACGTTGGCTTTTTAGATGATTATTCTTTTCTTATCCAAGCTTACACCTCGCTGTACCAAGTGACGTTTGACGAACGGTACATCCGCGAGGCGGAAAAGTGGAATACGATCACGCTAAAAGATTTTTTTGATGACCAGGAAGGATATTTCCATTTCAACAGCAATCAATCTGAACAACTTATTGCTCGCAAAAAAGAAATTTTCGACAATGTCATACCTTCTTCAAATGCGGTGATGGCACGAAATCTTTATAAACTTGGTATCTTGTTAGATCGCCCTGATTGGAAAGAATTATCTTTAAAAATGGTGGGTAAGCTTGCGCACCTGATCGAAGCCGAGCCTGTGTACATGTGCCATTGGGCACTTCTGGTAAGTGAAATCGCTCAGGGGGCATTTGAAGTAGTAATCTCAGGAAAAAAAATAACGCCCTTTCGACAACAGCTTCAGCAAAATTACTTGCCGTTTACTTTATTTTTAGGATCACAAACAAAAAGCGAATTGCCACTATTGCAAGGACGAGAGGCCGTTGATGAGCAAACGATTATTTACGTTTGTCAAAACAACACTTGTCAACTGCCGGTAAACTCCGTTGAGCAGGCACTAAAGCAAATTCAGGGATTCAACCTATATTCGAATTGAAATAAGGGAATTTTTAAAAACTCCGCCACCCTCTTTTTTTGGAGAAGGAGAAAGGGGTTGAATTGGAAAGAGAGAGGTTTTTAGCGATGCCCACTATTTAATAAGTGATGACCACTGGCGAACTTGAATTTGAGCCCGATTTAACGCTCTTCGCAGAGCTGATCATGCCTGTGCCCATTCACAAGCTATTCACCTACCGTGTGCCAAATTCATTTAAAGAAAAAATCAGAACAGGCCAACGTGCTGTGGTACCGTTCGGCAAAAAAAAGATTTTGACGGGAATTGTGTTTTCTGTTCATGACAAACCGCCCACCGACTACGAAGCAAAATATATTTTGGAAATTTTGGATGAGGGCGAAATTATTTATCCCCAACAATTCAAATTGTATCAATGGATTGCGGATTATTATATGTGTTCGCTGGGCGAAGTGATGATTGCCGCCTTGCCATCGGGGTTAAAGCTTTCCAGTGAATCAATGGTGCAAATCAATCCTGCGTTTGATGCCGGCCATACCGAGTTTGATTTTTCTGAAAAAGAATGGGTGGTGTTATATCGCCTTCAAAAAGGGAATCTTTCGTATTCGGAAGTAGGCCAACTTTTGAACTCAAAAAATATTTATTCGATGTTGCGTTCTCTTTCCGCAAAGGCGGCCATTATTATTTACGAAGAAGTAAGGGAAAAGTATAAGCCCAAAACTGAAAAGCACATTCGGCTAACTGCCGAATATATTCAAAAGAAAAAACTTGAAGCACTCTTCGAGACGTTCGCCAACAAACCGAAACAAGAAGAGATAATGCTTCTGTATCTTCAAGAGATACCCGTGTTTACCCATCCAGAACTAAACACGCGCGGAATGCCAAAGGCAAAAATTTTGGCAGAGGAAATTTCACCTGCCTCTTTCTATTTGTTGCTTAAAAACAAAGTACTGGAAGAATTTGAAATTGCCGTACCTCGATTCGGTTTTGAAGACCCCGTTCAAATTGCCCCATTGTTGCTAAGCGAAAAACAAGAGCTGGCGCGCAACAAAATCCTAGAATCGTTAAACGAAAAGGGAACAGCGTTGCTGCAAGGCGTTACCGGAAGCGGGAAAACAGAAATCTACATCGATTTGATCAAGCGGGCATTGCAAGGTGGAAACCAAGTTCTCTACCTGCTTCCAGAGATAGCTTTGACAACGCAAATAGTTTTTCGCCTCAAGAAAATTTTTGGGAGTCAAATGGGAGTTTACCATTCCAAATTTTCCGATAATGAAAGAGTAGAGGTTTGGAACGGAATACTTACCGGAAAATTTAAATTGGTGGTAGGGGTTCGCTCTTCCATTTTTTTACCCTTTGATAATGTAGGTCTTATTATTGTGGACGAAGAACATGATTCGTCTTACAAACAGAACGAACCAGCGCCCCGCTATCACGCCCGTGATGTGGCCTTGGTAATGGCACAGATTCACCAAGCAAAGGTTATTTTAGGCAGTGCCACGCCATCGGTGGAATCATTTTACCGCGCGCATACCGGCCGCTATGGTCATATTGAATTGACCACCCGGTTTGGAGAGGCTCAATTGCCCGAGATCATCTTTTCTGATTTGTCGCAAGAGCGAAAAAAGAAAACAATGAAGGGTGAATTCTCTTCGCGCTTGCTAACTGAAATAAAGGATTCTCTTGCAAAAAAAGAGCAAGTGATTCTGTTTCAAAATCGCAGAGGCTACTCGCCCATGGTAGAGTGTGAAGATTGCGGGTGGGTGCCAGCGTGTATCAACTGCTCGGTAAGTCTTACCTACCATCAATATCGGCATGCAATGATCTGTCATTACTGCGGATACAAAGAAGAACTTCCCAGCCAGTGCTCTACCTGCTCTTCCAAGCGCATTCAAACATTGGGATATGGCACGGAGAAATTGGAGGAAGAATTGAAGCTCCATTTTCCGGATTCAAAAATTCAGCGAATGGATTTAGATACCACCCGGAGCAAAGCTGGATATGAAAAAATCATCAAGGATTTTGAAAACGGTGAAACCAATGTTTTGGTGGGTACACAAATGGTTACGAAAGGGTTGGACTTTAACAACGTCAATTTAGTTGGCGTATTCGATGCAGATCGGATGATGCACTTCCCGGACTTCCGATCCTATGAAAGAGCCTTTCAACTCATTACCCAAGTAAGCGGAAGATCGGGAAGACGGGAAAAAAAAGGTAAGGTTGTTATCCAAACTTCCAATCCCACCCACCCACTTTTTGCGTGGGTTTTAAAAAATGATGTTACCGGGTTCATTCAAGATCAACTAAAAGATCGCCAAGAACATTTTTACCCACCTTTCTCCCGCTTAATCGAGATAACAGTTAAGAACATCGATAAGAAAATAGCGGTGGAAGTAGCTCAAACATTAGCTGACCAGATGAGGAAAAAAAATAAACATGCTAAGGTTTTGGGGCCGGGCGAACCAATGGTTTCAAAAATCCGCAATGAATTCTTGATGACGTTATTGATAAAAATTGGCCGCGATCAAGGAAAACTGGGTGAACTAAAATCAGATCTATTCACGCTGGTCGAAAATATGAGGCAGATCAAAGAATACAGAAACGTAAAAATTGTCTTTGATGTCGATCCCGCGTAAATTTTATTTTGTCGATGGAGACAAAACTATAAAAGGCCAAGAGCGGCCAACTCGTATTTGACCCATTTCTCAAGTTGCGTTTTAGCCTTTCTCCCAGTATCTCCCGATTTATTCTTTACCCAATGATAGAAAACTCGCCTGAAAGGGTAGCCGGTAAAATAGAATCTAGCCCTTGCCCTTACTTCAAAATATCCCACTCTTCATTGAGCACTGAAATGGCCTGATGAGCCGTTAAATCAAACTGACATGGCACTACTGAAACATAATTGTTGGCAATCGCCCATTCATCATTGTCCTCTGCCTTATCAAAGTTGATGAAGTTGCCCGTCATCCAAAAATAAGGACGACCGTAGGGATCAAAGCGTTGATCGAAATTTTCTACCCATTTTGCATTTGCCTGCCGGCAAACCCTTATCCCTTTAATAGGTTCCACTTGCTTGTGTGGAATATTTACATTGAGGGCCACTCCCTTTGGCAAACTGGTGTTCAATACCTGCTCAGTAATTTTTTTAATAAAAGAAGAAGCATGAGAAAAATCTGCCTTGTGACTATAATCGCAAAGAGAAAAACCAATAGCTGGCACACCCTCAATCGCCCCTTCGATGGCTGCGGACATCGTGCCCGAATACAAAACACTGATTGAAGTATTGCTGCCGTGATTGACGCCACTAACAACTACATCGGGCTGGCGTTCATCTTTCAACACAAAATGTCGGGCTATTTTAATGCAATCGGCAGGGGTTCCGCTACATTCGAACGCGCGCACTCCTTCAAAAATAAATGACTCATTCAATCGAAGTGTGTTGCCCACGGTAATGGCATGCCCCATTCCTGATTGGGGGCCGTCAGGTGCCACCACAATCACCTCGCCCAGCTCTTTCATCACGTTTACCAAACTTAAAATTCCACGTGAAGTAATGCCGTCATCGTTAGAAACCAAAATTAGAGGTCTATTCATATTATTTTTTTGAAAATAAAGAGTTATAATAATCAATGATACGCGTCAGATCATATTTTTCATCGAAATCCAATCGGTTTACCTTAGAAAATTCACGCACCTCGTTTTCTCGGGTCTCCATCACCTTTAACCAGTCATTTTTTTTGCCCTGAAACTCTTGTATCACTCCGTTCTGTTTTAGTAAATAAAAAACATTCACCAGCACTAACCTACTGTAATTACCATAAAAAAAAGGCGAGTTGACCGTTCGGTATTCGAGCTTTTCCTTTGCCAGCAAGGTGATTTTGCCCTCGCACAACAATTCAAAAAAAACCGGAGTTTTATAGGTGTTGTTTGGAGAGTAAGGAAGTGAATAAAACTGCCGATATCTTTTCACAGTGGTATCAAAAATTTCAAAGGTTAAAACTTTTCGGGCGGTTAAGCTCTCCAGTTTATTCCTTACTTTCACTTGAAGGAGATCATTTTGAATATCGTACTTCACCAATCCTTTGAGGGTATCATTGGTTTCTAACACCACTTTACCTTCGTGCCAAAATTCAAATGCAAACTCCTGAGCTGAAATAAATAGCGGCAACAGCGTAAGAAGAGTAGATGTGAAAAACTTCATCACTTTTTTAAAATCGTATGGCCTAATTTATCGCGTTTGGTTTGCAAATACTTTTCATTGTGCTGGTTGGGAACAATTTCTATTCCAATGTTCTCCACAATTTCCAATCCATACCCCATAAGGCCCACACGCTTTTTTGGGTTGTTGGTGATCAGTCGAATTTTAGAAATTCCCAAATCATGAAGAATCTGAGCACCGATTCCGTAATCGCGGTTGTCCATATCAAAACCTAGTTGCAAATTGGCTTCTACGGTATCCAATCCTTGCTCTTGTAACTTATAGGCTCTCAATTTATTTAGAAGTCCGATACCTCTGCCCTCTTGTTTCATATAAAGTACCACTCCCTTGCCCTCTTTTTCTACCATCGTCATCGCGCTGTGCAATTGGGGGCCACAATCGCACCGGCACGAGCCAAAAATATCACCCGTCACGCAAGACGAGTGGACACGCACCATTACCGGCTCGTCCTTCTCCCAAGTTCCTTTCACCAAAGCCATGTGAACTTCATGGGTGTCCAGCTGTTCATAAGCAACCAACTTAAAATCGCCCAACATGGTGGGCAGGTTTACATCAATTTGCCGCTTCACTTGCTTTTCCATTTTCATCCGATAAGCAATCAAATCTTTGATTGTTACCAATTTCAACTGAAAGCGTTCGGCTACTTTTTGCAATTCCGGTAAGCGCGCCATGCTTCCGTCTTCGTTGCATATTTCAACCAATACGCCCGCTGGTCTAAAGCCGGCCAAACGCGCAAAGTCGATCGAGGCCTCTGTATGTCCTGATCTTCTCAGTACGCCTTCTTTTTTTGCTTTCAATGGAAAAATATGCCCTGGTTTCCCTAATTCTTCCCGTTTTGTTTCCGGGTCAACCAACGCCTTGATGGTTTTGAAGCGGTCATGCGCAGAAATTCCGGTAGTGCAACCGTGTCCAATTAAATCTACTGAAACGGTGAAGTTTGTTTCGTAAGCAGCCGTATTTTTGCCAACCATTAGCTCGAGGCCGAGTTCTTCGCACCTTTCTTCGCTTAGTGAGGCACAGATCAATCCTCTCCCGTGAGTGGCCATGAAGTTTACAATTTCAGGAGTAATGGACTCGGCCGCACAGATAAAGTCGCCCTCGTTTTCACGATCCTCGTCATCTACCACAATAATCACCTTGCCATTTTTAATTTCTTCAATGGCCTCCTCAATCGTACTTATTTTTATTTTCTCTTTGTTCATTCTGCTAATTATATTTTCCGCTCACCAGCGTCAACTGGCTGGCGATTTGCTTGTCCATTTCTGTCAACAAAATCTGTTTATCTATAATCTCACATTCGGTCAATTCATCTTTTATACCTTTCAATAACTCTTTGTTCTCTTCAATCCATTTCCTTACCACTCGGTATTTCAGGTGTAAGACATTTGAAAGAGCTTTTTTGTTCAGTTCATCGCCATCCAACGGAAAAACAATATGTGCCTTCGCCCAATTCGGGCTGGTGTGATATTTATTCACGACTAAACTGCTGACCTCTTTTTTTACGTTTTCGTTTCCGTGATTTAGAAAGAAAGTGGTATCGAGCTTTTTGTTTGCCTTAACCGCCACTAAAAACTCTCCGTAAATCTCTTTGTAAATAGGATGAGAGAATTCTACGTCTTCCAATTCATTCAACAGAAATTTTGATAGACTTTGCTCTTCCAATTTGCTATCGGCATAGTTTAAGAGCAAGCGAATGGTTTCACGCTCTTGGTAATATACCATGCTCTTCGAATCGATCAAAGGTGGCTCCACCTCGGCTAACCCTTCAACTCCCAGACTGCTATCTGCTATTTCCTTGAGACTTTCCTTTTCATCTCTGCGCCTTTCCTGAATCCGGATTTTATTTAGCTCTGTAAGCAGAACCGATTCAGAAATTTTTAAAAGGTTACTGGTTTCTTGAATGTATACAGAGCGCTTGACCGGATCAGGAATAAGCGCAATGCTCGTAACAATCTCTTTAATCGATCCGGCTTTTTTGATGGGATCACCCGCTGCTTCCTCGGCATAAAGCCCTGCCTTGAATGAAACAAAATCTTGGGTCTTCTCTTTTAAAAACTTTTGAAATTCAGTTGTCCCTATCTTTCGCGAATAGCTGTCGGGGTCTTCTCCATCGGGAAAAAGTACCACGCGAACATTCAGGCCACTTTTCAAAATCATGTCAATGCCGCGCAGCGCTGCCTTTATGCCGGCAGCATCACCATCAAATAGCACGGTGACATTTTCAGTAAAGCGATGAATCAATTTGATCTGGCTCTCCGTCAACGCGGTGCCGGAAGAAGACACCACATTTTCCACTTCGGATTGATGAAGCGAGATCACATCCGTATATCCTTCTACCAGATAACAGACATCTTGCTGGCGAATGGCGTTCTTCCCTTGATACAATCCATACAGCACATCGCTTTTATGGTAAATGTCCGTTTCGGGAGAGTTGATGTATTTAGGCTGGTTCTTGTCTTTACCCATCATGCGGGCGCCAAAAGCAATCACCTTTCCAGAAATGTTATGAACCGGAAAAATTACTCTTCCGCGAAAGCGATCGTATGAACTGCCATCCTCTTTTTTTACTGTCAATCCAGTTTTCTCCAGCAGCTCTTTATTGTAGCCTTTTGATAAAGCTTCTTTGCTGAAATTCTCCCAGCCCTCGAGCGCAAATCCCAACTCAAATTTCTCAATCGTCTTGTCGTTAAAACCGCGTTCGCGAAAGTAGCTGAGGCCAATACTTCTGCCCTCTTCATGAGTGCTGAGGATTCTTTTGTAATAATCCTTAGCAAAATTCATCAGAATGTAAAGGCCTTCGCGTTCGCTTTGCTCTGCTTGGCTTTCATCACTCAGTTTATCTTCTTTTATTTCAACACCATACTTCTTAGCGAGGTATCGAATAGCCTCCGCGTAACCGAGCTTCTCATGCTCCATCACAAAAGTGAAAGCATCTCCCCCTTTGCCGCTACTAAAGTCTTTGAATATCCCCTTGGCGGGAACGACAAAAAAGGAAGGGGTTTTTTCGCTGGCGAAAGGGCTAAGCGCTTTGTAGTTGGCACCCGATTTTTTCAGCGTCACAAAATCGCTGATCACATCTACAATGTCGATGCGGTTCTTAACTTCTTCTATGGTATCGCGGGTGATCAAAATTGAGACTCGAAATAAATGAAATTTATTTTTGACAACCCGATCGGGATTTTTTTTGGATTGAAACTTCTATTCTAGCTCAAAATTAGATTCACCAGCAGGTCTGATTTGGTTTATTAGATCAACGGCTGAATCCAATCCTTCCCGAATGACACCATATTTTGTCTCACCCTCGTAATACCCCACAAGGTGCAATATTTCGTATGCAGTATTAAATGTCTTGAGTACTTTAAGGTCAATTTTGGCTAATCTAGTTCGGTAATCTTCCACTTTTATCCGCGTACCTTTTTTCTTTTCAATTGACTTACCTTTCATCTCCAAGTAGGTTTCAGCAGCCAACAGCACACCATTGTAGGCCGTTCCGCAGGCCATCCGCACATACTTATCGTCTTCGTAGTACTTGTCTTTTTTCTTTGCCTTGGTTCTTAAGATTTCTGAAGCATTACTAATATACCTCAAGGCTTCACGATACCGATTTTGTCTTTCTTTTGTAGACATAGTTTTTATAATATATGATCAACGCAAAGATAACAATTACTGGTTTGCGAAAGTCACTCCCCCACTATCGACTATTTGCATTAATTTGCGAACAAATTCAATTAAAATTGGTTTTACATTTGCGCTTTCTATGAGTTTCACCACAGCAGACATTTTAAAAGCCTTATCCACGGTAAACGACCCCGATCTTAAAAAAGATTTGGTGACGCTGGGAATGATTAAAGATATTTCTGTTGACGAAAAGAAAGTGAGCTTCACAGTGGTATTGACTACACCGGCATGCCCGCTAAAAGAAAAAATTAAAAAGGATTGTATAGAGGCGGTCGAAAGAATAGTGGGAAAAGAAGCGATCATCGAGATTTTCATGACTTCTTCCGTGACCACACTTCGCGACAATGCTCCGTTATTGCCGGGAGTCAAAAATATTATTGCCATTGCCTCCGGAAAGGGCGGTGTTGGCAAATCCACAGTTACAACCAACTTGGCGGTTGCACTGGCTCAAGCAGGCGCTAAGGTAGGGTTGATCGATGCAGACATTTTCGGGCCTTCTATCCCGGTGATGTTCAACTGCGAGCGCGAGCAACCCGAAGTGAAAGTGGTAAACGGAAAGAACCTGATCATGCCTTTGCAACAATATGGCGTGAAGTTAATGTCAATCGGTTTTCTCGCTCCCCCCGAAAGTGCCGTGGTGTGGCGCGGGCCAATGGCGAGTTCTGCACTCAAACAATTTATTGCCGATACCATTTGGGGAGATTTAGATTATCTATTGATTGACTTGCCACCCGGCACTAGCGATATCCATCTGACGCTTGTGCAAACGGTGCCTGTAACGGGTGCTGTAATTGTTACCACTCCGCAAAAAGTTGCGTTAGCAGATGCCATGAAAGGACTCGCTATGTTCAAACAGCCTTCGATTAACGTTCCCGTTCTAGGCGTAATTGAAAACATGGCATACTTCACGCCCGAAGAACTACCCGAAAACAAATACTACATTTTTGGAAAAGACGGGGGAACAAAACTTGCCGAGAAATACAGTGTTCCCTTCCTCGGCCAAGTGCCGCTGGTGCAATCCATCCGCGAAAGCGGTGACAGTGGATTGCCAGCAGTGTTGAAAGGCGGCTTGGTGGCGAAGGCATTTACCGATTTGGCTGAAAGCATGGCGCGGCAAGTTGCCATTAGAAATGCTACATTTGATGTAACCAAAAAGGTTAATATTGTAGTATGATCGAGGTTTTGGAGAAATCAAGAAAAGAAGAATTAACCCAGCGGATCGAAGCCTCGTTGAACTCCATCCGTCCTTATTTGCAAGCCGATGGCGGAGATGTGAAAGTTTTAGACCTTTCCGCTGACTTTATTTTGAAATTGGAGTTTATGGGCAATTGTGGCGTTTGCCCCATGTCCACCATGACGTTTAAGGCAGGAGTCGAAGAGGCCATTAGAAGATCAGTGCCAGAAATAAGATCGATTGAAGTGATCAATCTAGTACCACTCTAAGGTTACCGATCACCCCGCATACCTATCAAAGATCACTGTTAAACTTTTTGTCAAGCCCGAACTCTAGTGGATTTTTGAACGTTGTCCGTTAACTTGCGCAGCATGCTTTTCCGCTATTTTTTCCGCTATTTACTTGCATTGATTTCTGTTGTCAATTCAGTTGACGCTTTCGCCCAGCAGCGGTGTGGAACGGTGGAGCATGAGAACCGCTTGCGGGAACGTAACCCAAAAAGGGAGTCCGTCAAACAGTTTGAACAATGGATGGATCAAAAAATTTCCCGGCACAAAAGTATGCCACTTAGCACACAGCAGACACAAGCAACCCATACGATTCCTGTCGTAATTCATATTGTGCACAATGGCGAACCGATTGGCACGGGGTTAAATATTTCCGATGCCCAAATCCAATCGCAATTGGTTGTGTTGAACAACGACTTTAATCGCTTAAATGCAGATCAAACAAATACCCCCGCTGTTTTTCAATCAGTAGCAGGGAGTTTTGATATTCAGTTTGTATTGGCAAAACAAGACCCTAATGGAATTGCAACCAACGGAATCGTTCGCGTGAAGGGTAGCCAAACTTCTTGGAACCCGGATATAGAGGGCTTCTTGTTGAAATCGCAAAGTTATTGGCCTGCGGAAAGTTATCTAAATGTTTGGGTCTCTTCTTTGACCCAATACATTGGCTTGGCTCAGCTCCCAGTTTCATCTGAGCCAGGGTTAGAAAATTCGCCCAACGAGAGATTGACGGATGGAGTGGTGGTAAACTTCCGGCACTTTGGATCTATCGATGGCGGTAACTTTGACTTATCAACGCGATATAACAAAGGCCGAACGCTAACACACGAGATCGGTCACTTTTTTGGCCTTCGCCATGTGTGGGGTGATGTCACCAGTTGTTCCAGCACGGACTATGTAAATGATACGCCCGTACAAAACGCGCCCACCACCGGTTGCCCCTCTCATCCGCAAACATCCTGCACCAGCGCCAAAATGTTTCAAAACTATTTGGACTATACCGATGATGCATGCATGAATATTTTTACGCAAGGCCAAGTTGCACGAATGAATATCATCTTGCTGAATAGCCCGAGAAGAAAAGATCTGCCAACTTCGCTTGGTTCACTCCCGCCAGCTACAGTGGCCAACGATTTAGGAATAAAAGCCATTTTAAATCCATCCAGTACTGCATGCAGTGGATCAATTGTTCCCTCCATTATGATACGAAACTATGGAACCAATCTGATCACTAATGCACAAATTCAGCTGAAAATAAATGGCTCTGTTATCGAAACAAAAAACATTGCACTTTCTCTTTCTCCCAACGGAGAACAGCAAATTGATTTTATGCCAATCGTATTGGCCACCGGCAGCACAACTTCATTCGATTTTTTAATCACGTTTGTCAATTCAACCACCGACAATAATCCATTGAATAATTTAAAAACGGTGGTGACTACAACTCCTGTTATTGCCACACTTCCCTTGACAGAAAATTTTACTTCCCAGCCGGTAAATTGGTCGATTGCAAACCCGGATAATCTGAATACCTGGCAGACAACAAACGTTTCGGGCAAATCCAATATCTACATAAATTTTTATGACTATACGCAAGTGGGTGCAACGGATCGATTGTCAACGCCTCTCATTGATCTTACCTCCGCATCCAAAGCAACGCTAGTTTTCGATCGAGCCTACGCTCCATATCCCGGAAGCACAGGCGATCGATTACGAATTTTAGCTTCCAACAACTGCCGGTTTGATACTTCTCCCATCACAATTTTTGATAAGAAAGATGAATCGCTTTCTACGGCCGCGGCAACACTCTGCTCTTTTTTGCCCGGCAATAATCAATGGGTCACGGAAGTTGTGTCATTGGATGCCTTCATCGGTCAATCGATTCAACTCGCCTTTGAAGCCACCAATGGAAATGGAAATAATCTGTATCTCACTAACGTGCGGATTTTTAAAGGTGATTTGGTGGACATGAAATTGGTATTGCTGGAAAGTCCGTCACCCGTAAGTTGCGTGACGAATCAATCGCCAAAAATAAAAATCCGAAACAACGGCAACGTTTCAATCACTTCATTCACCACGTCCTTATCGCTAAATGGTGCGACCGCAATCAACCAGTTGCAAAGCGGTTTCTCAATTCTGCCCAATGGCGAACAGATCATTCAATTAAATCCTGTTCAATTAAAAGATGGATTGAATCAACTAGATGTATCGATCCTAAGCCCCAACGGAGCAACCGATAATTTCAGCCAGGATAACAGCAATGTTTACAAAGTAATCGTCAACACCGCAAAAGAGATCATACCTTTTCGAGAACGGTTCGATAGCAACTCCCAGCAAAAATGGTCTATTGTGAGTCAAGGCCAGCAGCCCAGTTGGGCGAAAGCAACCACCAATTATTCGCAGTCACTTTTCTATACTTCATTTACCAACACGAATATTGGGGACGAGTCATGGTTGGTCAGCCCAGTTTTAGACCTTACTTCCACAATGAAGGCTAGCTTATTTTTTGAAGCGAGCTATGCGAAGCGTGACCCCAAGTGTGAAACACTTAGAATACTCGCCTCCACAAATTGCGGGGTTACTTTTAATGAACTACTTTTTGATCAAGGTGGCAGCCAGCTTGCTATTTCAAACTCCTCATCGCCATGGACGCCTTCACTTTCTACAGATTGGAGAAGGAATTTTGTAGACCTTTCTAGCTATGTGGGAAAATCTGGGGTCCGGATTGCGTTTGTTGCTGTCAACGGAAATGGCAATAATCTTTTTTTAGACAATATTGATTTCTTTGAAGATAACAGTTCTACGCAACTGGCAGTTGAAAGCCCTTATTCCGTCTATGGCGGAAAAGGTGTACCGGTGCTTCTCACTTTTAACCTTGACGAACGACAACCCGTGGGCTTGCAAATTTACAACAGCACGGGTCAGGCAATACTGGAAACTACTTTCCCCGAAACACTCAACCAGACCTATTCCATCGATTTGAGCGATCGCGGAACTGGCATCTATATCCTTCGAATTCAAATTGGCAATCAGCTCAGTTCAAAGAAAGTGTACGTAGGCAATTGATCGAATTAGTTAATTTCTTCGCTTGAAATCCGGCAAATACTAGACATCTTTGAAGTAACTTTTTGGTTCATGAGTAAAAAGAAAATTGCGATTGTATACGGGGGCAAGTCGGTCGAGCACGGAGTGTCGATTAATTCTGCCCGAAATATTTTTGAATTCATCGACAAAAATATATTTCAACCTTACCTGATTGGTGTCTCCACGAACGGAACATGGTATCTAACAAAAAATGTATCCAAAGAAATAGAATCGGGTGAAGCCTTGTCGCTGGTGCTAAACCCTACTGCTCCATCATTTAAAACGGCCAAAGGCGAGTCCTTTTCAGTAGATCTGGTGTTCCCAGTTTTGCATGGCACGGATGGCGAAGATGGCAGTGTTCAAGGGCTCATCAAGGCAATGGATTTACCAATGGTGGGCACCGGTGTGCTTGGCTCTGCCATGTCAATGAGTAAACTTGTTACCAAGCGATTGTTAAAGGAAGCTGGCTTACCTGTTGCAGATTTCTTATCTGCCTACTACAGTGAAAGAGATAATCTAAAATTTGATGACATCGTGAAAAAGTTGGGTTTACCTTTTATGGTCAAGTCGGCTAACCTAGGTTCTTCGGTGGGCGTTACCAAGGTAAAATCGAAAGAAGACTTTTTTACCGCTATCGAGGATGGATTTCGCTATGACGATTGCATACTGGTCGAGAAATATATTCAAGGAAGGGAAATTGAATGTGCCATCCTTGGTAATACTCCCAGCGAAGCCTCTCTTCCCGGAGAGATTATTATCAGTAAACAATATGAATTTTATACGTTCGATGCAAAATATGTAGATGGCGATGCGGTATCGATCGAAGTCCCAGCCAAATTGGATACAACCACTCAGGAAAAAATAAGAACTTTCTCGATTAGCGCATTTAAAGCACTTGCGTGCGAAGACTTTGCGAGAGTAGACCTATTTCTAACGCAAGACGGTGAAGTATTTGTAAATGAAATCAACACGATCCCAGGTTTTACCAACTCCAGTATGTTTCCCATGATGTGGAAAGAAAGAGGGGTGTCCTTTACTCAATTGATTACGCGATTAAGTGAGTTGGCCCTTGAAAGATTTCAGAAATCAAAACGAATTGAAAGAGGATTCGAATCTTCCTTGAAGTTTTAAACGATATGAACTTAAAAAATCTTTTCAAAACGAATACAGTTGGAGGATTGCTGCTGAACATCGGCCTATCTGGTGGCCTCTTCTTGTTCATCGCGCTCATTTACTTTTACATTTATTTGCCTAATGCCACCAATCACGGTAAGTCGCTGACCGTACCTGATTTGACGGGGATGAACATGGAACAAGCGGAAAAAATGTTAGCAGAAAAATCACTACGCATTGCAATCAATGATTCGTCTTATTCAGAAGATGCCCAGCCACTCAGCATACTAAAACAATTTCCTGCCACGGGCGAGAAAGTAAAAGAAGGAAGGACTATCTATGTTTCGATAAACAGAATTACCCCCACTACTCTTCCGCTCCCTGATCTGGTAGACCGATCTTTAATCAATGCAGAGGTGATGTTGAAAAGTAATGAGTTAAAAATAGGCAAGGTTTATTATGAAGCCAGTCCGTTTCGGAACTTGGTAAAAGAAATGAGATACCAGGGACAAGCCATTTATGCAGGGACAAGAATTTACAAGGGCTCAACGATTGACTTAGTGGTAGGTGATGGCAACGCCTCTGCAGATTTTGTGGTAGGCACTTTAATTGGCGATGCCTACAAAACTGCACTGCTAAAACTTGCAGGATGGAATCTGCATTTAGGAACAATAGAAATACCTGAAGGGCAAGATACTACGGGGCTTACCCCCTACGTTTATAAACAATTGCCGCTACCGGGCGACTCGGTTCGAATCGGAGAACCCATTCATTTATGGATTGCACCAAAGGGCTACAAAGAACCTGCAGTTGAAATAGATCAAGAAAACGACTAGCGCTATGTTAAGTTTAATTGAGCTTGCCCGACTCTATTATTGTGGGCGTGCCCCTTCAACAGCCTTCGCGAAACGCTACGACTGTCGAGCGGGTCGGGCTTTTCGCTACAAGTCCTCGTGGCGCGAGGCGCACCACTGTGGGCTTTCCGCTTCAATCCCTCACGCAACGCGTCAGCTTACCATTAAAATTATTAGACTTACAAGATACGTGTTCGTCTTTGCGAGCAACTGCACTACATTTTTGTGGCGGGCAAATCAATCTCCGTTTTTTGAAATCGCTTCGCCCCTCTCGCTACCTTCGCAGAAGCTCGCGATGACGTTAAATTTTGAATTTTGAATCCTAGATACGCAATCTTCCTTTCCCTGTTTTTGATTTGCCAAAGTAGTTTTGCGCAGATTGAAGTAGTTCCCATCTACCGGGAGCCGCTAGCGGAGAAAGAAAATAAAAACGCCCGAACCGGATCCATCCCCGCTAAGTCCCTTCCTTTTTGGGATGATTTCTCAGGACGAATTTCAATGGGCTTTTATCCCGATGATCAAGTTTGGGAAAACAGTCGATCGGTTTGGGTGAACAGTGGGATGGGAATCAATCCGCCCTCGCTTAACGTAGCTACTTTTGACGGATACGATTCGGTGGGCAAACCGTACAGCGTAAACGATATTCTGGCAAAGGGTTTTGCGGATAAGATAACCTCGGGCCCCTTGAAATTGGGCGATGTTGCCTCACCTGATCGCGCCTCGGTTTTTATCAGCTTTTTCTATCAATTCAAGGGCAACGGAGAACCTCCAGACCCTGGTGATTTATTAACATTGCTTTTCAAGAATAACGTAGGACAATGGAAATCAATTTGGAGCATTCAAAACAACGGCACATTATCTTCCGATCAATTTGTTCAAGTGATCTTGCCTGTAGTTAATAGTGAATATTTCCATAATGACTTCCAATTTCGATTTCAGAATTTTGGACGGCTATCAGGGCCTTTTGATACTTGGAATATAGATTATGTGTATCTCAATAGGGGCCGCTCGTCTGTCGACACCTCATTTCCCGACCGTGCCATTACCTCTGCACTAACATCGCTTTTCGACCCGTATTGGGCGATCCCTATTAAACACTATCTTAAAAGTCCTTCAGCATTATCACCGCCCTCTTTCAATGTCTATAATCTTCGCGCTGGTAATGACCAACCGCTCAATCATTTCTCCTTTGCCCAGATAACAAACTTTAAAGGTGTAGTCCGTTTAGATTCTACAGACACCCGTTTGGATAGTGCCCAATCGGACGGAAGTTTGCTTGGCCTACAAAGAAAAAAATTTTCATTGGTAAAATTGCCCCCGCTGTCACAGCTAAACAACGATGCCGACAGTGCAATAATAAAAATAGGTTTGAGGCTTTCAACAAAAGATAATCAAACGATTGCAAATAATGGCGACTATGACCCTATCAAATATTCCCCCATCAAATTTACAAGCAATGACACGCTTAGCTCATCTCACACTTTGAGTAAGTACTATGCCTATGACGATGGGACTGCCGAATACGGTGCCAAAATTAGTCAGACCGGAACACAGCTTGCTTATCAATACGACCTAAAGGCTTCCAATACAAATGATGGGCTTATCGCCATCGATCTGTACTTCCCCCGCTTCGGGGATGAATCAAACCAGACCATTCAACTGATAGTGATGGGAACTTTAACCGGCAACGAATCAGATTATCTTTTTCGTCAAAATGTTACAGTTCAACGAAACAATCAAAACAAGTTTTGGCGATTTGAAATACCGGGAGGCGTTTCTGTGCCTACCCCTTTTTACATTGGGTGGAAACTCAATTCCCCTGCGGTTATTGCCATCGGCTTAGATCGCAATACAGATTCTGGCAGCAAAATGTTTTTTAACGCTACAGGAGCCTGGGAGCAAAACACAACGTTGCAAGGTAGCTTAATGCTCCGCCCCGTTTTTGGCGAGGCCACCGATCCAATAAACGATGTCGTCACTGAAATCTCCAAACCTTATCCCAATCCCACACAAGGAACCATCTACCTTCCGCAAAGCGCGCAACAAATTCAACTATTTGATTTATACGGCAAAGTGGTTGAATTTGAAGGTCATGAAAAAATAGACGCCAAGGAAATCAAGATTACGAATCCTTCATTCGGACTCTATCTGGTTCGCTACTTTGATCAAATCTGGCATACCGAGAAAATCATGGTGCGGCCTTGACATGCTCAATCAACTGAATTGGATCGGGCGTAAAACACAACACAAAAATCAACAGCGCCAACCAACCTAACACCACCCTGCCTTCTGTAAGTGGCTGCTCAATCTCACAGGGAGGATGCTGAATCCCTACAAACCTTCCGATAATAAACGCAAACAAGAGCCAGCCTGAGTAACCTTGAAAGTTTGGAAAAAATGTTGCGATCAAATACTGAACCGTGAAAATCGCCAGCGCAGCGAGAATGTTGTCGCGCGTATTCAATCCCAATCCGCGCAAAGCGAAAAACAGAAAGACCACAAAAAGCGGTATTTCGTAAATCAATTTATCCAACGGCTCAAACGGAGATATATAACCTATACCCGCGTAAAACAGGAATAGGACAAATATTACAGAAGCAATTATTCGATGCATCTTCCCTCCCACTAATCCATACAAAACATGACCACCATCCAATTGACCAATTGGCAACAAATTGATGCTCGTAAAAATCAAAGAGAGAAATCCAGCAAATAGAAATGGATAGTGAATAATCTCGTGCGCATTGGGCATACGCGCGGGGTCAGCCACAAATTTTTCAAAGAATGAAAACAATAAGTTTTTCCCAATGATGATATCCATAGAACCGGGCGGCATATAGGCAGCGGTGTAGACATAGTTGGCATACTCCAGTCCAAATTGTTCATATTCTGGGTGAAATTGAAAAATATATTCGGGTGGTGGTAGATGTGTAAAGCCATAAAGCAGAAACCCAATGGAAAAAACAAAGCCCGCCAACGGCCCGGCAATTCCTATATCAAAATTTTGCTGCGTAGTGCGGATAGGGCTTTTGATTCGAATCAACGCTCCTAGCGTCCCCAACATCAGTGGAAGTGGAGGCAAAGGAATAAAGTAGGGCAAAGTTGTTTTTACCTTGTAATAAACGGCCGTGAAATAATGGCCAAATTCATGGGCGGTCAAGATCACCAAAAAGCAAAAAGAATACGGAAGGCCACTTGAAAAGTCAATCCAACTGTAAGCTTGGTTAAAAGATATTCCATCGTCTGCAACGTGAATTACAGACTTTCCGCTGGTCCACTCCGCTCCGGCCAATGTGGTCGTAATGAATGTGACAACGAATAGACCTGAATGAAGGAGGTAACTCTTGGTATTTTGACTCATCGGGGACAAGATCAGATTCTTTTTACAGAACCCAATCGGTAAAGGAGTTTAAAAAGTGGGCTTCCGCTGGGAACGATCCAGCGACCCTCAGCCCCGATAGCTATCGGGATCGGGAGAGTCTGGTGCCATGAAAAACTAATCTGATTTGTTGATACCAAGTGGGCCCTGCTGGGAACGATCCAGCGACCCTCAGATTATGAGTCTGATGCTCTAACCAGCTGAGCTAAGGGCCCGAAAACTAAACAAAGTGCAATGTTACGCTTTGGCATGTAATCGAACAACTTCTTTTTTCAAATAGGTAGGGCAAATTCAGTCAATACCATACTTACTTTTCATTTTTTCAACCAATTCAGCGTACTGCTTTAAGTTTTCAATTAACTTTTTACTTTTCATTTTCTTAATGTGCGCCTCTGCCAACTTCGATTGACTTCTGCTCACATAAGGTATACACATAAATAACTCCCAATCTGCTACTTTTGATGTGAAGGTATTCTCATAGAACCCTGTGTTGTGTTCAAATAACCTTTTCTCAAAATTATCGGTCGATCCGATG
>Ga0163155_10002675_pt1 | contig 19658 bp, 12 predicted proteins | sample OliLakLV19SP4G1_FD_148611 | JGI IMG/M metagenome (GOLD analysis project Ga0163155, IMG submission 148611) | Freshwater microbial mat bacterial communities from Lake Vanda, McMurdo Dry Valleys, Antarctica - Oligotrophic Lake LV.19.SP4.G1 | ecosystem: Environmental > Aquatic > Freshwater > Lake >... | reverse complement strand
GCGTCATTGAGCAGGAGTGGAGGAGTCCTGCGAAAGCGAGATAGAACGAGGGGATTGGCGAGAGATTGGGATTGGATTCGGTATCGATCAACGCGTGGAGAGCGGACGACAGCGGATATGGGCGGGCAAGCGATGGGGTGACACTGGGAAACAGGTCCGGATATCAATTGAGGGTGGAATGTGAAAATGTGAGCAAATGCGTGCATGCAAGCCTTTGCACTTGACAAGTGATCGAGCCCCCCTGTATATTGATCAGCACCGGCGCATGCCGGGATCATGGGATTTGCGCACGGTTTCGTGTGCAATGGCGGAGGGGTGAGAGAGACATCACTTCTCAAGATGTGGAACGACTGTTTCAGCCGCACTTTGCGGACAGCTTTTCCTGAGTGGTGTTGTGCTGGAAACAGCAAGTTGTTATTGACAGATACATGGAGCGAGAACGATGAACAAGCAGACGGTTAGCGTGAAGGCGTTGTTGCTGGCAGCCGCGTTGGGCGTGTCGGTGGCGACTGGGGCCGCCTATGCACAGGCGGTGGGGACGGAGTTCACGTACCAAGGTCTGCTTCGAGACACGGCGGGCGCGGTGGCTGGTCCGGTCGATCTTGAGTTCAAACTGTTTGATGCGGCGAGCGGCGGGGCCCAGATCGGCTCGACGCTCCAGGCATCGGGCGTGCTGCTTGAGAGTGGTCGCTTCACGGTGCTGCTGGACTTTGGTGCGGGTGTGTTCAACGGGCAGCAGCGGTTTGTGCAGGTTGGCGTGCGCAACCCCGCGGGCGGGTTCGGACCATTCTCGACGCTGGCTCCTCGCCAGGCGATGACGGCGACTCCGTACGCGATTTATGCGTTGAATGCTCCGGCTGGTCCGCAGGGTCCTCAAGGACCGGCGGGGCCGCAGGGAGTGCAAGGTTCGCAGGGCGTGGCTGGGCCTGTTGGACCTGTTGGTCCGCAAGGCGCGACCGGGCCGATTGGCTCGTCGGGCATGATCTGGCGCGGCAACTACTCGGTGGCGACGCCCTATGTTGTCAATGACGTGGTATTTTTCAATGGTTCGTCTTGGATTGCGATTCAGGACAACACGGGTTTCTTCCCCGCGTTCAATCCAGCGCAATGGCAGTTGGTGTCGGCATTGGGTGCGCAGGGCAATCCCGGACCGACTGGGAGCCAAGGCCCGCAGGGGTCGCAAGGGGCGACGGGTGCTGTGGGCGCGACTGGCGCGACCGGTGCGACGGGAGCAACCGGGGCAACTGGCGCTGTTGGTGCGACGGGGGCTGTCGGGCCTCAGGGCGCGAGTGGAACCAATGGAACCAATGGGACAAATGGAACCAATGGGACAAATGGGATCAATGCGGCCAAGTATGTCGTGAGCCAGGATGCGGCGGATCCGGGGTCACACACTTCGATTCAGGCGGCGATCAGCGCTGCGGTGGCGGATGGCTTTGGCCCCAGCAACCCGACGACGATTCTTGTCCGGGCTGGCACGTACGTTGAGAACGTGGTGCTGACGGGCGGCATCAACCTTCAGGCAACGGTTGCGGGCAAGGGCTTTGCGACCGCGATCAACGGGCAGGTGTCCTTCACGAGTGGTGGCGTGGTTGCTATTAACGGCATTGACGTGTACGCACCCAAGGGCAGCAACGCGATCATTTTCAACGGGTCGTTGTCGCAGCAGTTGTATGTGAGCAACAGCGTTGCGTATGCAGAGGGCACGCTCAGTGCGCTCAACATGGCCAACTCGGGCAGCGGCTCGGGTGTCATCTTTGATAATGTGAACTTCCGGATCGTCAACAGCGGCACGGGCATCCCGGTGGTGATGAGTGGCGGCACGCTGCAGGGTCGGAGCGGCACGTTCTGGCCCACCGTGCCCACCACGCCCGCGATCGCAATGACTAGCGGCAGCATGTTCCTCAACACGGCGGATGTGTTTGGCCAGATCGCGGCGGCGGGGAATGCCACGTTCAGCATCGGCAACAGCCAGATTCGCTCGGGGAATCTTCCAGGTGTTGTCGACACGACCACGGGCGACATTTTGATCGCGGACACGGGCTTCAACACCGTGACTGGTGGAAACGTTGTCAGCACGGATGGCGTTGGGAATGTGTACTACACGCAACTGACCTACACGCTGCCCGGGCAGGGCATGCCCGCGAGCGCGATCTTGCTGCCCGGCAGCGGGCCGACGGGACCGCAGGGGGCACAGGGGCCGCAGGGTGTGCAAGGCGCGACGGGTTCTGCTGGGTTGAACGGTACGAATGGGGTTGATGGCGCTCAAGGGCCGCAGGGCGTTCAGGGCGCTCAAGGTGCAATCGGTGCAACTGGAAATGATGGGCCGCAGGGCGCACAGGGTGATGCCGGGTTGAACGGCACCAATGGAGTTGATGGCATTCAAGGGCCGCAGGGCGCTCAGGGTGCTGTTGGCGCAACTGGTAATGTTGGGCCTCAGGGCGCACAAGGTGATGCTGGGTTGAACGGCACGAATGGGGTTGATGGCGTTCAAGGGCCGCAGGGCGTTCAGGGCGCTCAAGGTGCAATCGGTGCAACTGGAAATGATGGGCCGCAGGGCGCTCAGGGTGCTGTTGGCGCAACTGGTAATGTTGGGCCTCAGGGCGCACAAGGTGATGCCGGGTTGAACGGTACCAATGGAGTTGATGGCGCACAAGGTGCGACGGGCGCGATTGGTCCGATTGGTGCAACTGGTAGTGTCGGGCCTCAAGGCGCACAGGGTGCGGCGGGCTTGAATGGTGTTGATGGTGTTCAGGGGCCGCAGGGTCTGCAAGGCACCGCTGGGTTGAATGGCACGAATGGTGTTGATGGTGCGGCCGGGGCTCAGGGAGCGCAGGGCGCACAAGGCACGACTGGTGCTAATGGCATCAACGGCCTGCCCGCCGCGAAGTACGTCGTGAGCAATGATCCCAGCGATCCTGGCACGCACACAACGATCAACGCGGCCATCGCACAAGCGCTGCTCGATGGTCAAGGGCCCTCCAACCCAACGACGATTCTCGTGCGTGCAGGCACGTATAACGAAAGCGTTGTTCTGGAGCCTGGTATTCACATAGTCTCGTCGAACACCGGCAAGAACTTCGGCACTCAGATCAACGGCAACATGACTTTTAGCCCGACGGTCTCGGGCAATGTCACGCTCGTTGGCCTCGAAGTCTTCGCTTCAAGCGGCGACGCCCTCGCCTTCGCAGGCACAGCCAGCGGCAGCCAGATTTACATGGTCGACTGCGGCTTGCAGGCCTCCGCGGGCGATGCGGCAGAAGTCAACGCAACTCTGGGCGGTCCTACGCCCGGCATCATCGCTGACAACTCGGTCTTCCGCGGTGGTGCGGGCGGCTTTGCGATCAACATGCAGAGCGGCACGTTCCAGGGTCGTGGCAACACGATCAACGCGCAGAACAACGCGAGCGTGTCGTTGAACCTGGGCGCGAATGGGCGGGCCTGGACGCGAGACACGGACTTCAACGGTCGCGTGGTGGTGGGCAACACCACCGCGTCGCCAAGCACGGTGTCGGCGGTGTTCGAGGCTCGGCACAGCCAGTTCCGGACCAACAACACGACCAACGTGGTGGACAACACCGCGGGCCGGATCCTGATCACGGACAGCATCCTGGGCGCGATTGCTCCCGCCGAGGTCTACTCGGGCGATGCGTTTGAGAACAACAGCAGCGGCGCGGTGTGGTATGGCGGGCTGAACATCGCGGCGGGCAACACGCTGACGATTCCGTTCGGGTCGACCAACATCGGGACGGCAGGGCCTGCTGGACCGCAGGGTGCGTCTGGCACGAATGGAGTTGATGGTGCGCAGGGCGCGGCTGGACCTCAAGGTTCGCAAGGCGCAACGGGTGCGGCTGGTCCTCAGGGTGATCAAGGGATTCAAGGGATTCAAGGTAATCAAGGCATTCCCGGTGCGATAGGAGCAACGGGCGGCACTGGTCCTCAGGGTGCGGGTGGTCCTCAGGGTGCGGCTGGGCCTCAGGGTGCAACCGGGACGAATGGTGCTCAGGGGCCGCAGGGGGCTCAAGGCGCAACCGGTGCTTCACCTTGGGGTCTTAACGGCAACGACACGTTCTACACCGCTGGCAAGGTCGGCATTGGCACCTCAACGCCATTGTCAAGTACTTTGTTGCACATCCGGCAAACTTTGGATCCTTCTATTCAGTCAACCGTCTTCATCGAGAAGACGATTTCGGGTGGCGTTGCAGCTTTGGATGTCTCGGCTCTAGGCCGAGCCATCAACGCCTCAGTAACAGGCACGGCAAGCGATGGTGTCACAGGCAACCAGCAGAATTCTTCGGCGGTTTCTGGAACTGCTGGTGTCAAGGGTAATACGCAATCGCAGGTCGGCGGCGCGGGCGTGGCAGGCCTTGCACTTTCAAGCAGCGGTACGGGAAACGGTGTTTTCGGCCAATCCAACAGCGCATCGGGTCTTGGTGTATCTGGTCTGAATCTGGCTGGTGGTACGGGTGTGTATGGTCAAGGCTTTATCGGTGTGTCGGGTGTCGGTGCGACCAACGGTGACGGTGTTCGCGGTTCGGGCGATGGGCCCAGCGGTACGGGTGTCCGCGGCACATCGAACAGCGGCGTAGGCGTCTCGGGCAGCGTTAGTCAGAACAGTGGCATAGGCGTGCGCGGCGCGAACACAGGGAGCAGCGGTTTTGGCCGTGGCGTGCTGGGTACTGTGACAAGCACGGGCGGAGCGGGTGTGATGGGCACGACATTTGCGGCATCTGCACTTTTCACATCGTTCCCAGGTCCTAGTGCACCGCCCAGTGCAACGACAACGACGGCCGGCGTGGTTGGCGTAGCAACTGGTACAAATACTGCTGGTGTTTATGGATTTGCAGGTTCAATGGGAACGGGCGCGATCGGCATCGACGCGTCAGCGACTGGCTCTGGTTCTGCAGGCGTCCGTGGTATTACGAGCAATGCCAGCGGCGTTGGCGTCTATGGAATCTCTGATGCCTTCGGGGACGGGGCAACCGCAGTTCGTGGTGAAGTAACTGCGACGACCAGTGGTGGTGCTCCACCCTACACAACACAGGTACACACGGGCGTGCTTGGGCGTGTTGGTCTCAATTCACAAGCCACCAACAGTGCTGGTGTGTGGGGTGACTCGACCGCAACCGCTGGTTCGACGGTGGGCGTTCGAGGAACTTCGGCATCGAATGGTGGGACTGGTGTCCGGGGCGAGAACTCGAATACGACAGGCGGCGTTGGTGTGACAGCCTCGACCGCTGCGGCATCTGGACGTTCAATCGTTGCATTCGGCTCCATCTATGTTGACAACCGAAACACCGCGACGCTGAATGGCGATGCGCTGACCATTGACCTTCGCAACAGCCGCACGGCACGACTGGATGCCGACGGTGTGTGGCAGGCCCATGGCTTCAACAACATCTCCGACCGGACAAAGAAGCAGAACTTCACTCCGATCAGCCCGATTGAGACTTTGGATAAGGTTGTGAATCTTCCGATCACGCGCTGGAACTACATCGGTGATGATCAGAACAAGCAGCATGTCGGGCCGATGGCGCAGGACTTCCACGCGGCGTTCGGTCTCAATGGTTCGGATGACAAGGTGATCAGCACATTGGATGGTCAGGGCGTGGCACTCGCCGCGATTCAGGGCCTCAACATCAAGTTGGGCGATGAACTCAAGCAGCGTGATCTTGTGATTGAGGCGCAGCAGGCCAGGATCGCAGAGATGGAGTCTCGGGTGGTTCGGCTGGAGCAGATTGCAACGCAGAGCGGGTTCAATCTCAAGCAGGGTGCTGGCTTTGGCGCGTTGTTTGGTCTGCCGCTGATTGGTATTGCTCTCCTGCGTCGTCGGAAGGGTCAGTAATCATCGTGCCGGGTTGCGGGTTGGTGAGCCGAGTGCTCATTCGCCCGTGGGCTGGCCTTCTTCGAGTCTCAGGCAACACGTGCTTGAGCAAATAGAAAGGATCAACACGATGAACATGACTCAACAGAATCGGCGATCACAGTTTGGGTTTGGCTTGGCTGGCGTGGTGCTGGCAAGTGCGGGTGCATTCGCGCAGCCGTATGAGATCAACTGGTACACGGTGGATGGTGGCGGGACGCAGACGGCGAGCGATGGGACGTTGTTCCTGTCGTCGACGATCGGGCAGCCCGATGCGGGGACGCTGAGCGGATCGGGACTGATCCTGCAGGGCGGGTACTGGCACAATATCGGCCTGACCTGCGACGATATCGACTTCAACAACGATGGCGCGTCTTTTGATCCGCAGGACATCGAGGCTTATCTCTCGGTCTTCAGTGAAGGTCCTTGCGTGCCCAACACGGCGACGTGCGGCGATATCGATTTCAACAACGACGGGGCGATGTTTGACCCCTGCGATATCGCTGCCTTCCTTCAGGTCTTCAGCGAAGGCCCCTGCTCGTACTGCGGCACGCCGTGAGTGCTGGCGTGGCGTGAGTGGTAGCGTCGTTGATTGAGTTTTCAGGACAGAAGAATGCACAAGCCCTGGCCCTCTTGGTCAGGGCTTTTTGGTTGGGTGCGTCCGGTGCGCGATCAGAATGATCAGAATGATCAGTGCGAATAGAAGGGTGTCGAGGTTGAAGCATGCACGGCATGCAGCCGCGATTGTGCCATCGCAAAGGCTGGCGTCTTTGCCACGATCGGTTGTGTTTCAAAAAAAATGCCGAGGGGCGGACTTGAACCGCCGACCTCCGGGTTATGAATCCAGCGCTCTAAACCAGCTGAGCTACCTCGGCCCTTAAACCGAGTATACGCGCGCTGTTGCGGCTGGCGAACCTTTGCACAGGACACGATTCGACGCGGCACACGGCCCTGGAAACTATCCGGTACACTGTACCATGGCCGTTTATCGACACAACGCGAGGTATGACAGTCCGGCTCGCCCGCGCATTCCGGTGAAACTTTTTCTCGGGCTTGCGATTGCCGCGATTTCGCTGATCACGTATTGCTCCAAGTCTCAGGTGAATCCTGTGACGGGCAAGGCCCAGCATATCGGGATATCGATGGAGCAGGAAGTGGCGATGGGCCTGCAATCCGCGCCGCAGATGGCGCAGGAGTTTGGCGGGCTGCATCCAGACAGCAAGGCCCAGGCCCTTGTTGACAGCGTGGGGCAGGAGTTGGTGAGCGTGCTGCCGGCTGAGGCGCCGCCCTATCCCTATGAGTTCCACCTGCTCGCGGATAGCACGACGGTGAATGCATTTGCCTTGCCTGGCGGGCAGGTGTTTATCACGGTCGCGCTGCTCAGCCGGCTTGAAACGCGGGGCCAACTCGCGGGGGTGCTGGGGCACGAGATCGGGCATGTGATCGGTCGGCACAGCGCCGAGCGCATCGCCAAGTCGCAGTTGACGCAGGGGCTGGTTGGTGCGGCGGGGGTTGCGGGCTCAGACCTGGGCAGCGCGCAGGGGGCGGCGCAGGCGGCGAGCGTGGTTGGCAACATGATGCTGATGAAGTATGGACGAGGGGACGAACTGGAGAGCGATCGCCTGGGGCTGCAATTCATGCAGCGGGCTGGCTATGACCCGCGTGCGATGATCCGCGTGATGGAAATCCTCCGCGAGGCCAGCGGCGGGGGATCTCGCCCTGAGTTTATGAGCACGCATCCTGACCCGGGCAACCGCATCGAGCAGATTCAGCAGGAACTGGCCCGGATGTTCCCTGGTGGTGTGCCGGATGGGTTGCGGGAATGATGAAGATGGGGTTGCAAGCTTACTGCAGCACTAGAGCCTGTTGGCAAACTTGTTTTAGCAGGATGATGGAGCAGCCAAGGTGCAGGAACCTCTGGAATAGCATCGCGGACTTCTCGTAGCGTATGCAAAGCCGGCGGTAGTTCTGGAACCACGAGATGGTGCGCTCGACCATCCAGCGGCGTGTTTGTAGCGTCGGAGCTTGCGCCCGTCCTGCGTGACGTTCTCTTGCTTGCGATTCTTGCGGTGCGGCGCGATCATCTCTATGCACTCGTCATTCAGGTCATCATGCAACGCGTCGCTGTCGTTCGCGTTGTCGCCGATGATGCGATGCGGTGTCTCGGTGCTGAGCATGAACTCGAACAAGCCTTGCATGAGTTAGGATTCGTGCGGGCTTGCGCTGCCCGTGGTCACCGCCATCGGCAGGCCGCGGGCATCTACCAGGACCATGATTTTCACGCCATTTCCCGCCTTGGTGAGCCCCACGCCGTCGCCCCCCGCCGCGGGCCTTGGTGAAGGTCGCATCGACGAAACACTCGTAGAAGCGGAACCCCTCACGGTCTTCCACCAGCTCGGCCGCATCACGCATGATGTTCTCGAAGACACCCTCGCGCGTCCAGAGTGTGAAGTACTTGTGCACGGAACGCTTGGCCCCCAACTGACGCGGCAGGTCCTTCCACTTGGCACCGTTGTCGAGTACCAAGAAGATGCCACGCAACGCCGTGCGTTTGTCCCATGGCGGGCCGTCCGCCCTTGGCAGACACCGACGCATCGGGCACCCGCGCCGCCAACCATTCCAACTGTTCATCCGTGAGTCGCATCGCCATGCAAGGCTATTCGCACCACCAGCATCACCGGGTGCGCGGTTTACGAACAGGCTCTACGCCACCATGGATGGGCAACTGCACAGTTCTAGCCGGGTGTCATGGAAGTAATTTATTTGTTGACGATCAGTATTGTACCGATAGACTTGGACAGAACGATGCGAACTGCTCCGCGCAAACCTGAGAACATCCTTGCCCGCTTTGTGCGGTTGGAGATGGTGCGTTGGCTGGTCGTCTTGTTGATTGCTCCACTGCTGGTGCTTGGTGCGTTGAGTCCGGTGACTAGCCACACACATTGCATGGATGAGCCTGGTGTGCAACTGCACTTGGCTGTTGAGTTTGAATATGGCGTTCGTGTCGGGGCGTGCCATGGTGATGACCATGGTCATCGGCATGTCCATCATTGTGGTCATTCTCATGCACAAGGACTATTGGATTTCGCCTCTGGAGGCGAGCCGAACCTTGACGAGTGTGACACACTTCCCTGTTATTTGGTAGGGTGTTTTGTGCCTGTCGCGGTTTTACAACGGTCCTTTGATTCGGTTAGAACGCTGAGGGCGGTGACGACTTTCGTTCTCGTCGCCTTCGTGTTGCCGAGATCACCTGACCTGGATCGTTCGCTTGGCTCGCCTGGTGGTTTGTCTGGGGGAAAGCCGATGGACATGCTTGCCATCACGGCAAGTGATCGCCTGGTGCGTACGAGCCGTGCATTGCTGATTTAGCACTTGAGAAGACCCCCTTGTTCACCACACGCGTGGCATCATGCCGCGATAGTGTGGCGGTTTTCTTTTGATGCATCTGGTTCACGGCCTGACAGTAGCTTGGCTTGGAGCCGTGGCTCACGGTGTCGCTGATGGCCTTGCTTTCTGGCGGCGAATCTGCGGAAGGAAGTTCCCTTGAAGAACTCTGTTATATCGAGTGGCGCGAGCCACCGCGAGGGCATAGCGCGTCGATGGCGTGTGGGTAGTGCTACACGCTGTATGATGGCAAAGGCGATGCTGGCTGGACTGATGATGCTTGCTGGTGGATGCCAGTCCTATGAGCGCAAGCCCTTGGATATGGACGCGATGCGGGCAGCGTGGCTTGCGCGTTCGCCTTGGAATCAGACAGTTCGCGAGTTTGCCGCCCGGCTCGAACAGGCTGAGAGCGGTACTGGTGGGACAACGACGGGCTTTGACCCCTCGGACGGGCTCACGCTTGCCGAAGCCGAGGCTGTGACGCTGGTGTTCAACCCGAATCTTCGACGGGCACGGCTGGAAGCGAACGTGACGCGGGCGACGGCGGCGCATGCGGGGTTGTGGCAAGATCCGGTGTTGGGCGTTGATCTTGAGCGGATCGTGTCGGGCGCGAGTGGGGGCGGTGGGAACGCGTGGGTGGCTGGTTCGACGATCGGCATCACGATTCCGATTTCAGGGAGGCTTGAAGCAGAGAAGGCGCGTGCTGGGGCGAGCTTTGGTGCCGAACTGGATCGAGTGGTGGCGAAGGAATGGGCGACGCGCTCGGCATTACGGGAATTGTGGATCGAGTGGTCGGCCGCGTGTGTGCGTGTAGAGGTAACGGAAGATGTTATTGCGCGACTGGGCGAGGTCGCGTCGCTGGCGGACAAGCAAGGGCAAGCGGGCTCGATCAGCCGCATCGATGCGCGATTGTTTCGTGTGGAACTGGCGGGACGCGAGGCAGACCTGATCGCGGCGACAGCGCGCGCGAAGGAACTGGAATTGCAAGTCAGAGCGATGCTCGGGCTTGCGCCGCAAACTTCGCTGACGCTGGTGGCGAGCGTTGTGTTTGATGCTCGCACCACGCAGATAGATGCACTGCGCACGCAACTCGACTCGTTCAATCCGGAACTGATCGCTGTTCGCGCGGAGTATGAGGTTGCGGAGCAGTCGGTACGTACGGAGGTTCGCAAGCAGTATCCAGACCTGGTCATCGGGCCTGGCTATGCCAGTGATGAGGGCGATAGTCGAGTGTTGCTGGGGTTGTCGCTGCCGATTCCGCTGTGGAACCGTAATCAGCAGGGCATCGCGGAGGCGACGGCGCGGCGCGAGGTCGCGCGTGGGCGATTCGAGACGACATATGAGCATCTTACTTCCATGCTCGCGATTGCGTTCACTCGGTTTGAAGCGGGCAAGGCACAGCGCGAGTTGATTGAGAGGGTGGTTGTGCCGCTGGCCGACGAGCAGGAAGCGGATGTACGCAAGGTTGCGGCGCTGGGGCGGGTCGATGCGTTGCTGCTGCTCGGGTCGCTCAACACCAAGTATTCGGCGAAGATACGGCTTATTGACGCGAGGGCGAGCGAATCGATCATGGCTGTACGGCTTGATGAACTGATGGGGCCGCCCAGCGCGAGCACAACACCGATGATTTCGCTTGTGCCAATATCTCCTGCTCCCACAACCAGCGTCGACGCAATCGCACATGTCTCGACCACGCACTGAAGGACTTTATACATGAACACATCAATACGAAGATACCAACTTGTCTGCATGGCCATGCCATTCAAGTTACTCATGCCATACATGCTACTCATGCTCCCTTTCGCGTTGTCTGGCTGCGAGAAGAAGGTCGAGCAATCGCCCGGCGCAGGAACGAGCGACGCACCAGCGCCGACCAATCGCGTTGACATCAACACGGCGGTGCGTCAGAACCTCGGCATCACCTTCGCCAAGGTCGAGAGCCGCAACGTCGCCCGCACGCTCCGCGTCCCCGGGCGTTTCGAGCTGCTCCCCACCGCCAAACGCGAGTACCGTGCCGCCGCCGCAGGAACTGTCGAGTTGCTCGTGCAGCAGTACCAGGCCGTTGCGGCCGGCAACCCGCTCTACCGGCTTGACTCGCCGCGCTGGCGGGAGATGCAGAAGGAACTTGCGGACGCGGAAGCGTCGGTGAAGCTCGGCCAGGCAGGCGTCGCCAGCATCGCGCCGCTGCTGGCAGCACACGAGAATCACCACATGGAGATTCAGAAGGCGGTGGACTTGTGGACTGCCCGGGTGAGCACGCTCGAACAGTTGCTGACCGCGGGCGGCGCACGCGGCGACGAGGTTGCCCAGGCCAAGGCCGCGATGGCATCTTCGAGGTCCGAACTCGCTGAGACGCTGGAGAAGGAAGCCGAGTTGCTTGCTCGCAAGGCCGAGACGGCAGCGCAGCTCGACGCGGCGACATCGCGTCTGGCGTTCCTGTACGAAGCCGCCGCCACGCTTGTCGGTGTCAGCGCTACCGACCTTCGCTCGCCCTCGCCGAGCGATGCGAACACCCCGCGATGGCGCACCGTCAGCGGCATCGAGGTCCGCGCGATCACACCGGGAGTTGTGGAGAGCGTGCAGGTCGTCTCGGGCGGCGTGATCGATCAGCACGCCCATGTGCTTTCGACGGTGCAGCCCGAGCAAGTGCGTTTCCGGGCTGTGGGGCTCCAGAGCGATCTGCCGCGGCTCTCTGATGGACAGCAGGCGAGCGTGGTGGCGGCGCAGGCCGCGCCGCCGGGCAAGAACGCGCCGGGTGCGAACGCCCAGAGCGAAGCCGCCGCCGCATTCTCGGGCACGCTCACGCTCGCGCCCACCGCCGATCCCGAACGCCGCACGCTCGAACTGATCCTCGCGCCCGCGACCGGCACCACGCCGCCCGCCTGGGCCAAGGCGGGCGTCTCGGCGTTCCTTGAAGTGGTCACGAGTGGCAGCGCGAGCGGAGCGCAGGCAGGCACTGCCGATGAACTCGCGATTCCGCTCAAGTGCGTCGTGCGTGATGGCACCGCCGCGATCATCTTTCGCAGAGATCCCGCAGACCCCAACAAGGCGATCCGGATGGAGGCGGACCTGGGCCTCGACGATGGGCGCTGGGTGGTCATCAAGAGCGGCGTTGGTGAAGGCAACGAGATCGTGCTCGACGGCGTGTATCAGTTGATGGTTGCGACGAGCGGGAGCATCACCAAGGGCGGACACTTCCATCCGGATGGGACGTTTCATGAGGGGGAGGAGTGATGCGACGCGGTGAGGATGGATATGACGATGAGATTTGCGAACCTTGCTGTTGCGAAGGGGAAAGTGGCTGCTTCCCAACGCCACGGGTGGAGCAAGGCGCTGTCGCTCTACGCAGCGATGGGGCGCAGGGCTGTAGCCACGGGTGGAGTCGGCGCATCGCCGACGCAACCCGTGGACAGGTCTCCCTCCACAAATCCCGCCCCGGCGGGGCGGAGGAGTTGGCTTCGCAGTGCGTGCGGTGCCGGGGGGCGGGAGCACGCGGAAGTTACGACGAAACAAAATGCTTACTTGGCCAGTACTTTTGTCTTGGCAGATGTCCGCTGCCATGTCTCTATGAAGAACAGCGAGATGGTGCTGGCAGCGTGGATCGACAAACGCGCGATGCGAGCATCAACCGGAATGGGCGCTTTGCCCTTGCCGTGAGCATCACCAGCGTGGGTTCGCAATGCCCCGATCCCATCGACAACAGCCCCGAGACCGGTGAGGATCGAGCGGATGTCCTGCTCCCACTCCCTCGGCAAGTCCTGCCTTCCCGGCGACAAATTGATGTGCTTGGCGACCTCCGCGAAGAGTGGTTTGATGGTTTGTTTGGTCGGGTACTCCTTGCCCATCTCATCAAGGATGCACTTGCACACGCTCTCAACCGTCGAACATGCGGCTGTGATCGCGCCTGCTGGATCGGTGTCAGCCTGCGTCAATGCGCGGTCGAAGTCAGCATGCACGGAGTTGAGATCCAAGGCCGCCGCTTTGGCCCTGAGTGCGGATGCGGCGACGGTATTTGTTTCAGTAGACACGACCTTCCAGAACTGGCCGACTTTTCTCAACTCATAGCCGTCAAAGATCAAACGCTTGTTCATGTAGTCGATGACCCCCGACAGTTTGCTCGGTTCCTCGATGAAGTCGCGTGGATCGGCAACAGCCTCGATGATGCGAATCAATGTTTGATGACCGCCGGGTCCGGCGTTTGTGGTCGTCAAGAGCTCTTGCACCGCCGGGACGCGCGATCGATTGGCCACTTCAAACGCGATATTCAATCCAAGGAAGAACTGGGTGAGGTAGTAAGCACTTCGGTAGCGCCCAACCGACGGTGTTCCACTGTTGCCCGATCCGCCGGTGATAATCTCTGTGAGGGCGGTGAGAGTCAAGGCTCCGAAACCCGGCTGCTTTGGGGAATGTGTCATGCGCTAGATTCTATTTCTCGCACACGCCGGGGGCTGCCGCCCCCCGGCACCCCCCGCTCGGATTTTCGTTCGCGCGAGTGTGGCGAATTCCTCCGCCCCTCCGGGGCGGGCTTGATCGGGGAACTCACTTTCCACGGGTTGCGCCCGCGAAGCGCGGGCTTCACCCGTGGCTACAGCCCTTCGCCCCGTCGGGGCGATGACGGTGCGGTAGCCGCTTCACCCGTGGCGTGTGGGGGCAGGCCTTCGCCCCGCTGGGGCCGAAGGCGTGCTGATGTCCGCGCTGTTCGCGTTCATGTCCCCGTTGGCCATTGCCGTTCGCATCCCTCTGTCACACTTCGCGCCGCTCGCCTTCGCGGCGGCGGTCGCCTCGCCTTGATTGGATAAGCCCCCCATGCTCAAGCACCTGATCTCATTCTCGCTCAAGCACTCGACGCTGGTGGTGCTCATCGCCGCCGCGATGGTCGTCTACACCATCGCCCGGTTGCCCAAGATGGCGGTGGATGTGTTTCCGGAACTCAATGCGCCGACGGTTGTGATCTTGACGGAGGCGGGGGGGTTGTCGGCGGATGAAGTCGAGCAGTATGTCACGTTTCCGCTGGAATCCAGCGTGAACGGGCTGCCTGGGGTGCGGCGGGTGCGGTCGGCGTCGGCGATATCGCTCTCGCTTGTGTGGGTTGAGTTTGACTGGGGGACGGACATCTATCGGGCGCGGCAGTTGGTTGGGGAGAAGATTGCGAGCGCGAAGGAGTCGATGCCGCCGGGCGTGGTGCCTGTGATGACGCCGATCTCCAGCATCACTGGCGAGATCATGCTGCTGGCGGTTTCGAGTCCTGACAAGCGCGTGTCTGATCTTGATCTGCGCGCCTATGCGGAGTTTGATCTTCGCAACAAGCTGCTCGCCATCCCCGGCATCTCGCAAGTCTCAGCCATCGGCGGCGAGCTGCCGGAATATCAGATCAGTGTGAAGCAGGATCGCCTGGCGCTGTATGGCCTGACCATCGCGGATGTGGTTTCTGCGGCCCGCAAGGCGCACAGCACGGCGAGCGCGGGGTACTTGAGCGATGTGGACCGCTCGGAGTTGCCGATGCGCCAAGCAGCGCGGGTGCGCAGCGTGCGCGATATCGCGGCGACGATGGTGATGATGAAGGACGGCTTGCCGATCACCATTGGCGAGGTGGCGGAGGTGACGCTGGGGGCATCGCCCAAGCGCGGCACCGCGGCCAACCAGGGCGTGCCCGCGGTGGTACTGACAATCCAGAAGTCGCCCGGCACGAACACGCTGGAATTGACCAAGACCATTGATGTCGCGCTGGCGCAGATCGAGAAGGGCGTTCCCGAGGGGATCGTCATCAACAAGAACGTCTTTCGACAGAGCCACTTTATTCAGCGCAGCGTGGACAATGTCTTCAAGGTGCTGGTCGAGGCGACGCTCATCGTGGGCGTGATCCTGATCCTGTTCCTGCTCAATGTGCGGACGACGATTATTACGCTGACTGCGCTGCCTCTCTCGGTGGCGGCGGCGTTGCTCACGCTCGACACGCTGGGGATGACGCTCAACGTGATGACGCTGGGCGGACTGGCGGTGGCGATTGGTGAACTAGTTGATGATGCCATCATCGATGTTGAGAATGTCCACCGGCGTCTGGAGGAGAACGCGCTGCTGCCAAAGGCAGATCGCAAGGCCTTTGTGGAGGTGATCTACTCCGCGAGCAATGAGATTCGTTCGTCGGTCGTATATGCAACGGTCTTGATCTGCATCGTCTTCCTTCCTCTGATGTTCCTCGACGGACTCGAAGGCAGGTTCTTCAAGCCATTGGCGATGACGTACATCGTGTCGATTGCGGCGTCGCTGGTGGTGGCGTTGACGGTGACGCCTGCAATGTGTAAGTTGTTGCTTGGGGCATCTCCACGCTCGGACAAGGGCGGGTTAGGACAGGAACAGGACATGAATCCCACGCGGAGCGTGGGGGTACCCAAAGCCCATGATGGATTTCTTGTGCGATGGCTGAAGCGGCGGTATGAGCCCGCGCTGCGCTGGTCCTTGGGCAATCGCAGGTTGGTCGTCGGGGTTGCGTTGCTGGCAACGGGCTTGTCGTTGCTGCTGGCCCGCACGTTTGGCACATCGTTCCTGCCAGAGTTCAACGAAGGGACGTTTACGGTCTTTGCGTCTTCGCCGCCCGGCACTTCGCTCGCAGAGAGCAATCGCGTCTCGATGTCCATCGAGCGGCAACTCATGGCGATACCGGGAGTGGAGAGCGTTTCGCGTCGCACGGGCAGAGCGGAGCGCGACGAACACGCCGAACCGGTCTCCAACAGTGAGATCGAGGTGTCCATCAAGCCAGGCACGCGGCAAGCGGCGGTACGCAAGGCGATCGCTGCGGTCGGCGCATCGGTGCCGGGCGTCACGATGCAGATCGGCCAGCCCATCGAGCACCGTCTGTCGCACATCCTCTCGGGCACGCCCGCGGCGATTGCGATCAACGTGTATGGCGAAGATCTCGGCAAACTTCGATCGCTGGCCCGGGAGATTGAGGCGGAATTGAAGTCGCTTCCTGGAACTCGTGATGTGACCGCCAATCGCGAGGTGCTGATCACGAGTGTGCCGATTCGGTATCGACATCAGGAACTTGCCGCGGCGGGGCTTACGCCCGGTGATGCGGCGGAGCAAGTGCAGATGGCGTTGTATGGGGAGGAGGTCGCGGAGGTCAATCAGGGAGTGCGGCGATACGCGATGGTGGTGCGGCTGGATGCGAGCGAGCGTGAACGCATCGAGCAGGTGCAGGACCTCATGCTTCGCGGCACGGGGGAGGACGGCGAGCCTGGGCCAACGGTGCGGCTACGCGATGTCGCGGACGTTGGCCTGGAGAAGACGCCCAACATCATCGCGCGAGAGAACGCGCAGCGGAAGGCCGTGATCTCGTGCAATGTCGCCGATGGCTCAAACTTGGGCGATCTGGTTGCGCAGGTCAAGGCCCGGGTTGAGCCGATCGTGCAGCGGGCAGGATACATCGTGGAGTTTGGGGGCCAGTTTGAGGCCCAGCAATCGGCCAGTAAAACGCTTCTTGTCGCTGGAGCGGGCATCGCTGTCATCATGCTGTTGCTGCTGCAACTCTCGACGGGATCGTTCAAGGTCGCCGGCCTTGTCATGATCAACCTGCCCCTCGCAACCATCGGCGGCATTGGGGCGGTCTACATCGCCGAATCGCTGCTGCATGTGGGGCTGCTGAAGAACACGGTCGCGCTGCTGGGGCTTGGGGCATCGGTGTATCACGCGCCGGTCCTATCGATTGCGAGTCTGGTGGGATTCATCACGTTATTTGGAATCGCCGTGCGGAATGGTATTTTGCTGGTGAATCACTATCGTCATCTTATCGAGCATGAACACAAGACGATAGCGGAAGCGATCATCCAAGGTTCGATGGAGCGGCTTGTGCCGATATTGATGACGGCGCTCTGTGCAGCGCTGGGCTTGCTGCCGCTGGCGCTGGCTTCGGGCAAACCGGGCAGCGAGTTGCTCGCGCCGCTAGCGGTGGTGGTGCTGGGCGGATTGCTCACCTCGACATTCCTCAATCTGTTCGTAGTGCCTGCGGGATATGCCTTGGTGCATCGTGTCGGGTCGTCGGTGTCCGATGCCAATGATCTCCAAAAACTTTCCATGCTGGGGCGTGTCGCCCTGGCGTTCAAGCGTCGTTCGTCCTGATGTTGTGCATAGTGCGAAGAATCTTGCATCGTTATTTGTCAAACGGTTTTACTGAAATAAGGAGTTCCCATGCGTTCTAATCTGCTCTTGATCGTTGCTCTCACTCTTGCTCCGCTTGCCGCAGTCTGCTCGCTGAGCAGTTGTGAGAAGAAGCCGGCCACAACCAAGCCCACAGTGACTACTGCCGACGACCATGGGCACGACCACGGTCCTAGTGGCGAGCATGCCACTTCGAAGCCCGGGCATGGCGGCGCGGTTATCGCACTGGGCGAGCAGACCATCGGCACGTTCGTTGCGAAGGCCACGCGTGACGAAGGTCTGATCGTTGCTGGAAAGGACGCGCCCATTGACGTGACCATCACACCAGTCTCCGGAGCCGCGAGCAAGGCCGCCGCCGTCCGCTTCTGGATCGGCACACAGGACGCGAAGGGGTCGATCAAGGCCAAGGCCGAGATCGAAGACTCCAAGGACCCCAACCGCTGGCATGTGCATGCCGAGATTCCAAGCCCGATGCCCGCAGGGAGCAGACTGTGGGTCGAGATTGAGGACGACAAGGGCGGCACGGTCATCGCCAGCTTTGATCTGAAGATGTAGGGGTGCTGTTGGCGTGCGCATTGATAAAACCGATGCGCGTCTTAGTCTGCTCTTGCGACGACGTGAAAGACGTGGTGATGCTTGGTGCCGCCCATGGCATCGCTGCCTTCTTTCTCAACCTCGTCGAGGTGGAGGATGGTCCAGCCGAGCAGCAAGGCATCGAGTTGGCTTCGTGAGACGTGACGGCGTGGGTTGGTGGCGACCCACTCGTCGCGATCGCCGAACAACTGGCCGGCGAAGAGGCCCGAAGGGCGCGTGTTGCTGCCCGAGAGCAGGCGGCGGATCCAGGTCCAAAGGTCGGGAAAAGATTCCTCGTGACAGAATGGCAGCGCGAAACTGGCGTTGACGAGTAGGGCGTGCCTTGGCAATGTGGCGTTGCTTGCGTGCAAAGTGGGCAGTCCTTCGAGCGAGCATTCGATGGTCTGCACTCGCGGCGCTGATGGGCCCAGCGTTGCTGAAAGTCTGCGAAGGCCTTCAGGGCTGGCATCGATTGCGAGCACGCGCAGGCGGTCATAGCTGGAAAGTATCGCTCTGGTGTCGCGCCCTTCGCCACAGCCAAGGTCGAAAGCGACAGGTTGATCGTCGCTGGTTCGGACGCATTCCACCAGCGCTGCCAGAGCGCGCAGGCAGGTATCCCTGGGTGGTTGGGTGGCGATGGCATCGAAGTATGCGGGCCAATTGCGCTGGTAATCGGCGGAGAGCGTGGCGCGGCTGGAGTGGCTGGAGTGGCTGGAGTGGCTGGTCATGGCGAATAGTTGGGGGTGGAGGGGTACAGGGTGCAGATTTGAATTTGGTGTGGGAATTCCGACGTTGATGCTTTGAGCCCGACGCTACGTTGTGATCGAGATTGATCATGGCACGCACGCTCGCACATTCCAAGACTAAGCCAGTACGAATACTGGCACCAGCAGAGGCGCACGCTGAATCGCTCGCGGGGGGACAATCAAGCAGGCCTGCGAAGCCGGGCTCCGTGATGCCACGCTCCGTGATGCTTGACGCGATGCGGCGCAAGGACGCTGCATTTGAAGGCCGCTTTGTCACGGCGGTCAAGACCACGGGGATTTTCTGTCGACCAACCTGCAGCGTCCGGCCAGCATTGGCCAAGAACGTGGAGTTCTTTGCAAGTCCAAGGGACGCGATGCTGCACGGGTATCGTGCCTGCAAGCGATGCAAGCCGCTTGATCCCTTGAGCGGGGCGGCATTCGCGCCAGTTGTGGGGCAAATGTTGTCCATGATCGAGGAGTTCTGGCCCCAGCCGGTGCGGATGCGACACTTGATAGAGCGTTTGATTCCAGTTGCCAGCGCACAGCGAGCCTTTGCGCGGCACACGGGCCTGTCGTTCGCGGCCTATCAGCGCGCGAAGCGACTTGGTGCGGGACTTTCCATGATACGAAAGGGCAAGAGCATGACGAGCGCACAGGCTGCGTCCGGGTTCCGATCTTCCAGCGCATTTCGGGAAGCGCTGCATCGCCTGCTGGGCGACCAGTCGATGACGAATGCTGCGGTGCTGCACGCGGGCTGGATCGAATCGCCACTGGGGCCGATGATCGGGGTGATCGCGGACCTGCCCTCGTGCCGCGGGCTGGTCACGCTGGATTGGATTGATCGCAAGGGGCTGGAGCGTGAACTGATTCGCGTTCGTGCACGACTGGGAAGAGCAGTGCAAGTGAGCGCGAGGTTGGGTGAGGGCGGCGGTGGGGGT
>Ga0163155_10002672_pt1 | contig 19673 bp, 21 predicted proteins | sample OliLakLV19SP4G1_FD_148611 | JGI IMG/M metagenome (GOLD analysis project Ga0163155, IMG submission 148611) | Freshwater microbial mat bacterial communities from Lake Vanda, McMurdo Dry Valleys, Antarctica - Oligotrophic Lake LV.19.SP4.G1 | ecosystem: Environmental > Aquatic > Freshwater > Lake >... | reverse complement strand
GGCGCGGGGCGCCGACCTTGCCGCGCACCGGTGGGATCGCGTCGATCAGCGGCAGGAGCATCGTGCCGTCGCTGACGTTGGCCGCGGTGACTCGCGCGACCAACGGCGTGCCGTCGGCGTCGGTCAGAATGTGGTGTTTCGAGCCTGGTTTCCCGCGATCCGTGGGGTTACGGCCCGTCGCGTCGCCCCCCCGACCGCACGCACGGAAGAGGAGTCCACGACGGCGCGCGACCAGTCGAGCTGGTGTGCGGCGTTGAGCCGGGCGAGCAGAACCTCGTGGACCTTCTGCCAGACGCCCTCGCGTTGCCACTCGGCGAGCCGTCGCCAGCAGGTCATGCCGCAGCCGCAGCCCATCGCCTTGGGCAGGCGCTCCCACTGGATGCCGGTGAGCAGCACAAACAGGATGCCCGTCAAACATGCGCGATCGGGCACCCTCTTGCGCCCCGGATGCTTGAACCGGCGCGGCTTCACCGGAATGACCGGCTCGATGATCGCCCACAACCCGTCGTCCAGCAGCGGCTTGGCCATGTCGTGCCTCCTTGCACGCCGAACTCACCGCAAAGGCCGTGCCATTGTGTTAGAGGTTCTTAGTTTGTTGCGCGGCCTTGGCAGCATTCACAGCGGCGACGTGGGAGGGGAACGCTGTGGCCCAGCCGGTCTGCGCGGCGGTGATGGGGGCCATGTCGGGCGAGGTCAGCCCGAGCGCGACGCGATCGGCGTTGGCGTAGATCACAAAGTTGGATTGCCACGCCTGAAAGTTCGCATCAGGACCGGGAATGTAGTTGGCCATGATTCAAGTACTCCGTCAGTGGATTCGGGGGCTCGCTCATGGGAAGTCCGACCCTCTACCCGAGCCGTCGATCGGCACGCGGGGGGGCACTGCGAGCGGGGTCGGCCACTTGACGAGGCGACTTTAGGGCCGTTTCAACACCTCAAAGAGATCATCGATGTATCGGAACGGAGTTGCGGTTTCTTGTCTACGCCGAGCCAACGGTGGCTGCGAACGCAGTTGAGAGACGCACTCCGTCCGCCACGACACGCGCCGTGCCGCCGGTCCGCTCAACTCCCTCGGTTCGTCGTGAGAACGTCCCTACTGTTTCGCCTCAGACTGTATCGGAGACGACACTGCACCATCGCGCCAAGTTCATCATCGCCGCCAATCGTCTTCCGGCCCATCGCGTGGCCGAGGGCAAATCGTTCGTGTGGCGGCGAAGCCCGGGCGGGCTGGTGAGCGCGATGGAGCCGGTGATGGCCGAGCACGGGGGCGTGTGGGTGGGATGGGACGGCGCGGCGGGGCGGGCCAAACGATCCCAGGACGTGGGCAATATCACGCTTGCGCCCGTCGCGCTCAATCGCGCCGAGATCGCCGGGTTCTATGAGGGCTTCTCGAACGCCACGCTCTGGCCGCTCTACCACGATGCCCTACGGCCGCCGCAGTTCCATCGGGTGTGGTGGACGCACTACCTCGCGGTGAATCAGCGGTTCGCCGCGTCGATCGTGCGGCACGCCCGGAAGGGCGCCACCGTCTGGGTCCACGACTATCACCTCCAGCTCGTGCCGGCGCTGGTCCGCCAGTCGCGCCCGGACCTGCGGATAGGGTTCTTCCTGCATATCCCGTTCCCGCCGGAAGAACTCTTCGCGTGGCTCCCGTGGCGCTCGGCGATCCTGCGCGGCTTGCTGGGCGCGGACCTTGTCTCGTTCCAGACAGAAGGCAACGCCAAGAACTTCGCGCGGGCGGCACGGCAGGACCAGCAGGCCGAAGGAACGGATCGCGAGTTGGTCAGCCGCGGGCGCACCGTGCTCGTGCGGTCCAACCCGACCTCGATCGACGCCGCCGACTTTGACCGGATCGCCTCAAGCCCCTCGACGCAGCGGCGAGCAGAAGAGCTCCGCGCGCGCCTCGCCGGGCGGCGCGTGCTGCTGGGTGTGGATCGCCTGGACTACACCAAGGGCATCCCGGATCGGCTGCGGGCCTTCGAGGAACTTCTGCAGGAAGGGCGGTTGTCGGCAGAGAAAGTGGTGCTGTTGCAGGTGGCCGTTCCCAGCCGCGAGGACGCGACGGGGTATCAGGAGATCCGCCGCGAGGTCGAGGAGACTGTCGGGCGGATCAACGGGCAGTTCAGCGAAGCCGGGAAGGTCGCGGTGCACTACTTCCGCCGCTCGCTGGACCGCGAGGAACTGGTGGCTCACTACCTCGCCGCGGACGTGATGATTGTCACGCCGCTGCGCGACGGGATGAACCTGGTCGCCAAGGAGTACGTCGCCTCGCGGCACGACCTCGACGGCGTGCTGGTGCTGAGCGAGTTCGCGGGGGCGGCCCGCGAGTTGCGGCGCGCGCTCCTGGTCAACCCACGCGACATTGACGCCTTCAAGACCACCATCGTGCAGGCCCTCAAGATGCCCGAGAAGGACCGGCGGATGCGGATGTCCATTCTGCGGGCGCAGGTCAAGCGCCGCGACGTCTTCGAATGGGCCAATGAGTTCCTTGGCACGCTGCAATCATGAACGACCCCGCCACGGACATACTCCGGCTGATCGCGCAAACCCCCGTGCTGCTGGTGGCCAGCGACTACGACGGCACACTGTCTCCGCTCATCGACGACCCGGCCCGTGCCGGGCCGCACGGACCGTGCATGGCGGCCCTCGCAGCGCTGGCGCGGCTCGATCACACGCACGCCGCCATCCTTTCGGGGCGCGCGCGGTCGGAACTTGCACGACTGAGCGGTGAGCCCGCGCATGTGCGCCTGATCGGAAGCCACGGGGCCGAGGACGAGGGTGGGCAAACCCAGCCCGCCGATGCCGAACTCCTGAACACGTTTGAAACCCAGCTTGCCGCGATTGCTTCGCGCGGCCGAGGGCTTCTCGTGGAACGCAAGCCGTACGCCGTCGCCCTGCACTTCCGCGCGGCGGGGAGCGCCGACGCCGAGCGGGCGGCCTCCGCGGTTCTCGAGGGGCCGGCCAAACTGCCCGGCGTGCATGTCCGGCACGGCAGCAAGGTCGTCGAACTCTGTGTGAGCGCTGCGGACAAGGGCGCGGCCCTTACCCGCTCTCGCTTCCGCTCCGGCGCAACAGGTGTCCTCTTCATCGGCGACGATCTCACGGACGAGGACGCCTTTGCCGTGCTCGGCCCGGGCGATGTAGGCGTGAGGGTCGGCGAGGGGGAGAGCAGGGCGGTGCATCGCGTGGTCGATGTCCCCGCCGTCGCCGGCCTGCTTGAGCAAGTGCTCGAACTCCGCCGAGCATGGCTCGTCTCTCGCCGACCCGTCCCGCTCGAATCGCTCTCCATCCTCTCCGATCAGCGCACGCTTGCGGTCGTGGACCCGCGCGGGCGCGTGGTCTGGCAGTGCGTGCCGCGTCTGGACTCTTCTTCGGTCTTCGCTGCGCTGCTGGGCGGCGATGGCGCGGGACACTTCGACATCGCGCCGCTCGGACAGGAAACCTCCCGCGCCCAGCACTACGACGGCGAATCGTTGCTCCTCAAGACCGAATGGGACGGCGTGACAGTCACGGACTATCTGGACTCCTCGGGCGGTCGCCCGTTCCAGCGCGCGGGCCGCAGCGACCTGGTGCGTGTCATCGAGGGCCGGGGCAGCGTGACCATCCGCTTCGCCCCGCGTCTGGACTTTGGTCGAGCCGCCACGAAGCTCCGCCCTCACATGGGCGGGCTCGAAGTGGAGGGATCGCCCGACCCGCTGGTGCTGCACAGCGGCGTCCTCGAATGGACCATCCGCGACGACGGCGCCCACCACACCGCCGAGGCCACGGTCGAGATGACGGGCACTCCCGTCGTCCTTGAACTGCGCTCGGGCACGGGCAATCTGCGCGACAGCATTGTTCCCGAATCGGAGCGGCGTCGCCAAACGCAGCGATTTTGGGCGGGGTGGGCCGGCGCTCTCACGCTTCCCACGCTGCACACCCCCGCGGTCAAACGCAGCGCACTGGTGCTCAAGGCGCTCTGCCACGGACCCACCGGCGCGTTCGCCGCCGCGGCGACCACCAGCCTTCCCGAACAACTTGGCGGCGTGCGGAACTGGGACTACCGCTTCTGCTGGCCGCGTGACGCGGCGCTGTCCGCCGCTGCGCTCGTGCGGCTGGGCAACATCGGCCACGGGCTGAAACTCCTCGACTGGCTGCTCGGCGTCGTCGATGCCTGCGAAACCCCCGACCGCCTGCGCCCCATCTACACCGTCACGGGCCGCCACCTTCCTCCCGAAGCCGAGATCGGTCAGCTGGCCGGGTACGGCGATAGCCGTCCGGTGCGCATCAGCAACGCCGCGGCGAACCAGGTCCAACTCGACGTCTTCGGCCCGATCGTGGACCTCGTCGCGCTCCTCGCCGAGCGCGGCGCCCCGATCTCACCCGACCACTGGCGGCTCGTGCGCGCGATGGTGCAGGCCGTCGAGGCCCGCTGGCGCGAACCCGACCACGGCATCTGGGAGATTCGCGCCGACCGGCGCCACCACGTCCACTCCAAGGTGATGTGCTGGCTGACGGTCCACCGGGCGTTGCTTGTGCAGGAGCTGGTGCTGGGGCGGCGCGAGGCCGCGTGGGAGCGCCTGCGCGACGAGATTCAGGGCGACGTCCTCGCCCACGGCTTCAGCGAACGTGCGGGAGCGTTCACCGCCGTGTACGGCTCGGAAAGCATCGACGCGGCGGCCCTCTGGGTCGGCCTCTCGGGACTCGTTCCCGCCGACGACCCCCGCTTCGCCAGCACCGTGGAAACCGTCAGTCGCGTTCTCCGCGATGGACCGGTGGTCTTCCGCTACCGTGAGGATGACGGCCTGCCGGGCGTCGAGGGCGGGATGCTCATCTGTGCCGGATGGCTTGCCGAGTCGCTGCACATGATCGGCCGCGCCAAGGAAGCCCGTGAAACGCTCGACGCGATCGTCAGCCTGATGGGCCCCACCGGCACCGCCGCCGAGCAATACTGCCCCCGGCACAAGATCTCGCTCGGCAACATCGCGCAAGCCTACAGCCATTTGGCGATCATCAACGCCGCCGTGGCGCTGAGCTCACCCACGCCACGATCGAACGCGTGAGCCCCTTGCATCGCTGACTTGGTACGGCGGCTCGAAGCTCTATGCCGCCACCGTCGCCGTCGCGATCTCCGACCACGGCCCCTTTTCCCCGCGCGTGTTGATCCAGCGGGCCATGTAGACGGCGGTTTTGTCGCCGTCGCCGGGCTTGAAGTCGGCGCGGAAGGTCGGCTTGGTGGTCATGGTCAGGAAGACCAGCGCGGCGGGGTTGCCGAGGGTTTGTGCCGGGTCTGGCGCGCGGGCCACCGCAAACGCCACGGGGAATGATGCTCGACCCACTCCCCGCGGCGTGCCGGTTTCGGCGACCGTTCCCGCTCACTGGCTCGCGGTCACTTCTTCAGATCGCCCAGGCTCGCGCCGAAATTGATGTGGTACGGCTGCCCCGCGATCACCAGCGCAGGCACGGACTTGACCCCAGCCCGCTCGGCCTCGGCGATCCGGTCCTTGGACGTCCCGAGGTGCACCGTCTCCACATCGAACCGGCCCGCGTCGATCGCGGCGGCCACGGCCTGCTCCGCGCCGACGCACACGGGACATCCGGCGTGGTAGAAGATTGCTTTCTGCTTCATCGCGTATACTCCTTGACGTGGCCGGGCGAGCGACGTGCCCACCCTGGTCTGCGGGTTCAACATAGCCCGGCGCGCACGAGGGTCAACCGGGCACCGTCCGGTGCGGTAGGCACTTTCCGGTTGCAGATACGATGAAAGCGGCTCCGAAAAAAATCGCGCCTACACCGATGGCTGCGCCGGTCACGCGGCCCGCGCCGATCGAGCACGAACCGCCCGACGTCGGCGCGATGGTCGAGTCGATCATCGGGTGCAAGTGGTCCTTGCTTGTGCTCCAGATGGTCCGCAGCGGGATCAACCGCCCGGGGGCGCTGGTCCGCTCCGCCGAGGGGCTGACCACGAAGGTGCTCAACGAGCGTCTAGCGAAGATGCTGCGGTTCGGGATCCTCTCACGCCGGGCCTATCCCGAGGTGCCGCCGCGCGTCGAGTACGCCCTGACGCCCTTCGGCGAGCGGTTCGTGGAGATCCTCGACGCGGTCGAACGCTTGAAGCGCGACGCCGTGAGTGGTAACGTCTCGCCGGATGTTCCACCGGATTCCGATTGAACTCGGCCTCCGCGCCCCGGGCAGCCTCGACGCACCGCGTCCCTGCCTCCACAACGCTCGCCACCCTACGCCGCCACCGTCGCCGTCGCAATCTCCGACCACGGCCCCTTCTCCCCGCGGGTGTTGATCCAGCGGGCCATGTAGACTGCGGTCTTGTCGCCTTCGCCGGGCTTGAACTCGGCGCGGAAGGTCGGCCTCGTCGTCATGGTCAGGAAGACCAGCGCGACGGGATTCGTGATCGCGGGCTGGTCCGCATCCACAAGTTTCACCCACACCTCGGCCTACGTCTTCACACGCTCGGGCAACCTCGCGGTCGCCGACATGACCACCACCGCGATTCCAGGATCGCCGGGCTACGGAGTCCCCAACGGCCTCCTGAACAACGACGGCTTCTTCCAGTACCTGGCAGTTTTTCGAGGCCGGGTGCTGATGCAACTGCTCCGCGACCTTCAGCGCTTTCACGGGTGCCTCGGCCAACTGAGGATGGCTTGAGCCCACCGCGTGCTCCGGCTCGGCGCGCCGTCAGATCTTGACCACCGACCAGCGCTTGAAGCGGAGGCCGGAGCCCAGCATGGCGTCCACTCGACGACCTCGAGGACGTTGCTGATCCAGGTGCTGGCGGGTGCGGGGATCGATGGTCGGCGCCGGGGGATTGCAACGTCCAGCCGATCTGTCGGGGGCGCGACATCGAGGTCGGTCGCACGTTTGGGCTCAGCGCCTCGGTCCCATTCTGATTCAACGGCTCTTCACCCTCGACAACCCACCATCGACACCCAACACCTGACCGGTCACAAACGAGTTGTCCGGGCTGAGCAGGAATGTAATGGCCCGAGCGATCTCGTCTGGAGCGGCGATTCTGCCCAGGGGGTGCATCGCCGTCGATGCCTTGAGCGCCGCTTCGTTGTCGGTGATCCGCTTGGCCATCGGCGTGGCCACCAGGCCCGGGGCAACCGCGTTGAATCGGAGGCCCGACCCCGCGTAGGTCGCCGCGGCCGCGCGCACCAATCCTTCGACTCCCGCCTTCGCGGCGGCGATCGCCTCATGGTTCGGCAGGCCAATCCCCGCCGCGCACGACGAGATCAGCACCACGCTGCCGCCCGATGCCTTCATGTGCTTGCCCGCGGCCCTTGTCAGCGCGAACGCGGTTCGGAGGTTCTGCCCGATTGTCGCGTCAAAGTCCTGCGCCGTCGTCATGTGCGCCGGCTTGAGCAGAATGGACCCGGCAAGGTTCACCGCGCCGGTCAATCCCGGGTGGGCTTGGAACACAGCGTCGACCGCGTCGAAGTCCTGCGCATCGACGCACGCGACCTGTCCGTTGCAGGATGCCGCGATCTCATGGAGCGCGGCCTGTGTCCGGCCCGCGAGGACCAGAGACCAGCCGTCGCGACGGAGAGTCTCGACCAGTGCGCGACCGATGCCGCCGGCAGCCCCGACTATCAGACACTTTCGATCAGTCATACCTCATCTTGCTCCTCGTTCCTCGGTTTCGTCTGCCGTATCGAAACGGTTTCATGATTCCCTATCGCAGCATGAGGAGCGCGACGACTCCGCGGCCAGTCCACGCGACGGTCCGGACCCAGTTTGTGTTCACCAGCCGACGCCAGACCTTCTTGTCGAAGCCAGTTGAGAGTCGTGCGTGCAGAGGGACCTGAGTGGTAAAGGTCGACGCCCAGGCCAAGACCAGAAGACCAAGCCCGACCCATCGCACCGGGCTGTCGGCACCGTGCCCGTGGGGGAACAACGCCAGAACAATCGTGCAGCCCGCCTCGGCAAACATGGCGGGCGCGACGATCCAAGTCGTCCTTCGCTGGTGCTCCGCCGAATACTCGGAGAAGCCGCTTGCGGGCACCTTGCCCATCAACGGATAGTGTACGAGCTGGACAAACCAAATGAGTCCGACCATGAACCATGTGGCGCCGGCATGGGCCAACGCAATGAGGGGAACTAGTTGATCGAGCACGCGAGTTCCTCGAGGTCTGGTCGATCGGCCGCGGTGGTGTGGCGGTACGCGCGGACGACCCGCCCGTGGTGGATCACAAAGGCTCCGGGCATCTGGAATCCGTCGCCTTCGAGTTTGCCGACGCCGTGCCCGCGCATCGCGGCGAGCAGACCGCCGATCCATACACGCGGACCAAACAGCTGAAGAAACGTGCCGCGTCGCAGTTCCAGCGCTCGGTAGAGCAACCGATCTGGATCCGCGATCCATGCGGCCGAGGTCACTCCATACCGCTGGCCGAGCGACCTGAGCCCCTCGGATGTCGGGCTCATTCCCACCACCGCCAGGCTCATGCCGGCCTTCTGGAACGAGGCCTGCCATCGCGCGAGATCGGAGAGCGTCTGCTTGCAGAACGTGCATCCTGAATGGCGCAGGAGCACCACGAGCGTCGGACGCTCATCAGCAATCACCCGAAGGGTGCGGCCACGGTCGTCCCGCGACGCATCAAGCGCTGCGTCGAGCGAGACCGTGCCCGCGGGCAGAGCGGGCTGGGCGGCCCTGGCCGCGTGCCAGAGGATCATTGAAAAGGGAATCCACCACAGCAGATCGTTCGTGAGGATCGTGACCCCCATCGACCACGGCAGAAGCCCTCGCGACACTGCATCCACGAAGCCGATCGGCCCGAGAACCTTTCCGATCAGTCCGACGAGCACGATCGGCCAGTGCCGGGCCGGATCGCGCGAGGCGATGGCATACCCGATGCCGTAGACCCCGACGATCATGCCGATGCACGCCCAGAGTTGGGGCCACAGCTGGGTGGTCGCCGGCGACACGCCCAGCAGCGCGAGCGTCTGTACCGGCGCGATGACCATCGCCGCTCCCCAGACGAGGTTGTAGATCGCGGCCGCCATCAGCCAGCGACGCATCCAGGCCGGCGAGATCGCTCCATGTGAATCAGAGAGCGCCATGGCTGTTCCTCTGGCCGAGCACGGCCGACTCCGTCGCCTGGTGACGATACTCGAACATCCGGGCCAGCTTTCGCCGCACATGCCAGCCGGCGACAAGATCGCCAAGCCGCCCGCCCGGCAGCGTGTACTCGATCCGGTCCTCGAGCACGCAGCGATCCGCTTCTGTAGCCCGCACCAGGTGTCGATGCACCCACGACGCGAACGGGCCTGACACCTGCTCGTCGGTGAACTCGCCGCCCTCTTCGCCGCGATCGATGAAATCTCGATGCCTGGCCACCCACCGAAGCTTGACCGGCCCGACCCGCAGCGCCAGCACCGCGGTCTGTCCTTCCGCCAGCGACGCGGGTGCCCGCTCCACCTCGACCCGCTCCCAGGGCGGAATCAGACTTCGCAGCGCATCAGGCGACTGATGCCACGCGAACACGGCTCGTGCGCTGGCACCAATCTCAGAGGTCTTCTTGAACAGGGCGATACGCGGCCTCCACACGGTTGTCGCTACACACTCGGGCTGGTCACACTCGATGCTTTGGACGCCTTGGCCGCGCACTTCTTCGAGCAGTACTTGACCCGCTCCCAATCCCGTTCCCACTTCTTTCGCCAGTTGAAAAGTCGCCCGCACACGGAGCAGGCTTTGGATGGAAGGGCTGGCCGACCCATGCGTCGATTCTACGGCGGGCGCTGGAGCGCAACGGCCCCAACCCGATGGCTTCATGGACGCCCATGCAGATCTCCACGCCGCGAAGTCGCTCCGCACGGGGATCAGACTCGACGCTCGCTGAAGTTCCGAGGTGCACGGAGCAGCAATGACCACGACACATGTTCAAGTCCCGCTCCTTCCGCGCAGAAGTCGGCCGGTCACCGCGGCGGCGGCGAGTCGGCAGCGGTCTGCCGCACACCCTGTGCTGCCCGCACCATTCCGCTGAGCATCCCGCGAAACACGATCCCGTGCAGCGGGAGCACCGAGTACCAGTACGCGATGCCCAGGAGGCCACGCGGGCGAAACCTGGCGGTCATCACCAGTTGCGTGCCCGTGTTGCCCGGCGGCGCGGGGGTGAGGTCGAAGCTCAGCGTGGCGACACCCGGGAGTTTCATCTCGGCCCTCAGAACCAGGCGGTGTGGAGGATCGATCGCGGTGACCCGCCAGAAGTCCAGGGCATCGCCAAGTCGGAGCCGGCCCGTGCTGCGCCGGCCGCGCCGAAGGCCCGGGCCGCCGGCGAGCCGATCCATCAAGCCCCGCACGCGCCACAGCCAGTCCACGGCGTAGTAGCCGCGCTGCCCGCCGAGCGAACACACCGACGACCACACCGCGGCGTGCGAGGCTGAGGTGACCACCTCGCGGCGATCGACAAACACGGTCCCGCCCGCCCATGACGGGTCACCGGGCATGACGCCAGCGTCAGACCACGCCGTCTCCACATCACCCGCTTGGACCTTGGCCAACGCGGCGTCCATCGCCTGCCGGATGGTGAGACACCCGTGGGGCATGAGCCGCTTGGCCTCGTCGTTGCGGCAGACAACGCGGTTCTTCAACCCCTCGGCGAGTGGACGAGCGATGCTCGCGTTCAGCGGCGTGACCAGGTGGATCCAAAGCGAACTCAGCCGCGGCGTCAGCACGGGCACGGGGATGACAAGCCTCCGCCGCAGGTGCAGGGCCGACGCCATTTCACGCATGATGCTCGCGTACGACGCCACCTCCGGCCCGCCGATGTCCAGTGTCTTGCCGGTGGTGGCGGGGGCTTCGAGCGCCGCGATCAGATAGTGCATGACGTCGCGCACGGCGATGGGCTGCGACTGCGTGCTCACCCAGCGGGGAGTGATCATGATGGGCAGCCGCTCGACCAGGTAGCGCAGGATCTCAAACGAAGCCGAGCCCGACCCGATGATCATCGCGGCCCGTAGCACGGTCACCGGCACACCGCCGCGCCCCAGCGCGGCTTCCACCTCGCGCCGCGAAGCCAGGTGCTTGCTCAGCCCCTCGCCGGTCTCGCCCAGGCCGCCCAGGTAGATGATCCTCGGCACGCCCGCGTTCGCGGCGGCTCGCCCAAAGGTCTCGGCGAGCGAAAGATCGCGGGCGCGGTACTCGGGGCCGGCGGCATCCATCGAGTGTACCAGGTAGTACGCCGCGGCGCACCCCCGCAGGGAATCCTCGAGCCGGGCCTCATCGCCCGCATCGCCCTCGACGACCTCGATGCGTTCGTTCCCGGCCCACGGGCGGGCACGCAACTTGGCGGCGCTGCGGGCCAGACACCGCACGCGATAGCCGCGTTCAAGCAGACGCGGGGCCACACGTCCACCGATGTAGCCCGTTGCGCCGGTCACGAACACTGTGGATGATGATGATGCATCCATGCGCGACTATCGTAGCGATTCCAGGTGGGCCCACTTCGCTCACGCCGTGACCATATGTCGCGCGCCAGTGTCGAGCAGCATCTCCACTGCTGGTTTGGTCAACAAGACCCGTGCGGATCCGGCAACGGCTTGTGTGATGACGCGACATCCCAGACGCTCAACGCGGACTCTGAGCAATCGCATCCAGGTACACGCGATCGAGCGCCCGGCGAAAGATCCACGCCCTCCTGGTGCCGTCCCTTTCGGACTCGCCTTCCGCCAGCGCCAGCCGCAGACGCTCCAAGGAGTCGTTTCCAACAGCTTCCGACGCCAGATCAATGAGCGCGGTGATCGTCACCTCGTAGATAGCGGCGCAGGCTTCTCGATTGCCCTCGTTGAAGATCGGGACGCCCCGCTCGATCGCGAGTTCCACAAGCCCCGAAACGACCCTGCTCCCTTCTGCGGGCGTGTCGCGGGCAGCGGACGGACCAGGGACGATCACCCGATCGATGATGTGGATGACACCGTTGGAGGCCTCGATATCGGCCGTGATGATTCCGGCACCAGCCACCGCGATCTGCCCGTTGACGAGCGAGAAGGAGACTGCGTCCCGCCCGAGCAGCGTTCGCGCGGATCGCTGGGCGATCATGTCGCTGCGATGGATGCGGCTGGGGATCACATGGGCACTCAGAACCTTTGCGAGTTGTGAAGGATCCGCCATGAGCGACGTGATCGCCTGATCCCCCAGGCTGGCGAACGCTCCGTTCGATGGGGCAAGCAAGGTCCACGGCCCCCCGTTCTCGCCGCCCAGCTGCTCTGCAAGGCCCGCCGCTGTGACCGCCTTGAGAAGGGTGGCGAGTCGTGGATCCTGGCTCAACATCTCGGCGATTGAGCGAGTTTCCGGCATCACGACGCGATCGATCACGTACACGAGGCCCCTGTCGAATGCCACGTCCGTCTTCAAGAGCGATGCGCCCGCAATGGTCAGCCCTTCTCCATCTATGGCAAGGTTCTGGCCCGACAGCGCAACAACGCCGCGGCGTTGCAGGAGCGAACCCGAATCGAGGGCAATCGGCAGGATGTGATGCCTGAGAATCGCGAGCAACGTTGCACGCCCCTCCTCGCTTGTCAGGAACGTCACGTTCTCGGAGGGAAGCGCCGCGAAGGCCGTGTTGCTCGGAGCGAAGACCGTGACGCGCCCGTCCGCAGGCAGCTGAAGACCGGACACTTCGACGAGCGACAGAAACGTCGTCAGCCCGGCGCCCGTCGCGACGCTCGGCAAGTCCGAGCCGGTTGCCGCGGCTTGTCCCTCGGGGCTCATCGCCCTGACGAAATCGACGTCCAGCTGAAAAGCTCCAGCCGTCTGGTCTGCCAGCGTCACTCCGATCGACTCGACGCGTGCCGGGGTGAGCTTGGGAGCGCTCGGAACAAGACGGCCAAAGCTGTGCAGACGGAACTGCTCGAAGGGCAGCCGGAGCGTCACCCACTCGCCCGCCACGGTGTCAAACTGCGTCTGAAAACTCCCGGCCATCATCCGCACGTCCGAGCAGCGCACATCGAACTGGTACGTCCGGCCATCGCCACGGACTCTCGCTTCAATGCCCGAAGCACCATTCAACGATCCCTCCGGCACCGTTGTCTGCATCTGCGAGAAGCCGCCGTTGTTCTCCAGCGACAACTCACCGGAGAACCGGAGAATGCCGGCCTCGGGTTGCGTCACGCGCCCTGTCGAGCGCCCGCCCATGACTCCATCGAGCACCGTGCGCCATCCGGCCACGCCGGCATCGAAATCGACGTTGACGGGCTGGGTCGCGGCGATGGAGCAGAGAGAAAGTGCGGATGCGACGACGAGAGCATATTGCATGCAGACCTCCTAGAAGCAGGTGATTCGTTCGTTGCATGCAAACGGATTCACCGTTCTTGGGCCCACCAGCCAGATTGGACGATTCGCCGCGCAATCATACCGGTTCAAGTGGGCTGGGTTGTCCGTGAGTGACTCCGAGCGGTGCCTGACGCGCGAGGCCGTGAATGCTGAAGGTACGCGGACCGCTGGACTTGTTGCCGTTCGAGCGACCTGTGAGCGGCTTGTGATAGGGATCGTGAACGTGATGCCCGCGTTGCGGCCCGCAGCACCTCACCCGCGTGCGGCACATAAGACCAAGTACGCCCAGAGGAACACGGGGGTGAACAGGATCGACGCCGCCGGCCACAGCACCAGCGCTGGCACTGGCGTCCAAATGGCGATTGCCACCGCCGCGCACCAGTACATGGCGCACACCGGAATCACGATCCACCGCGACGATGCGTTCGCGACTCGCTGCGTCACCTGGCGCAGCGGCCCGCTTCGCTCCTTGATCTGAGCTGTCAACCGCCGCGCCCACACGAACTCGCTCGCGAGGATGGCCAGCCCAAGCGGTCCGAGCACGCTGAGTCCCGGCCCGGGCAAGGGCGAGATCACGATCCCCAGCAGGATCAATGCGGTGCCCGCGATCAACACCCACAGTCGGCGCGAGTTGCGCCGCAGCAGCGCGATGGCGGCCGTCCCTGTCCGACGCGCCAGTTGAAAGCGCGTGTCGAAGATCCCGTAGATCAGGAAACACGCGAGGATCGCGAGCAGTGTGAGGTCGAGCCAGAAGTTGAACATCAATGATGGCATGGTCGAGATCAACGGATCCGTGCCGCTTGGCCGGTGCGACGGCGTTCCAAGTTGCTCGGAAGGCTCTCAGCGACCATCCCTGGATGAGCGAGAGCAGACTCGGAGCGACTCTCGCCTGACAACTGCCTTGCCGGGTTTGGTCAACGCGGCCCGTTGGCCTTGGTCCTCTCGAGTGCCTTGGCGAGCGACTTCTTGAGTGTCGCCGCTGCGGCATCGATGGCCGCGTAGTAGTCCGCGGCCTGCTCCTCCACGCGCAGCGTGCCCTGCCCGGGCGGGGTCACCACGATCGAGCACTGCTTGTCGACCCCGCCCTTGGGGCCGTTGAGATCCACAAGGCGGACCTCGACGGTGCACGGCGCGTCCTTCAGTCGTGCCGCGGCGGCCCCGACCTTGTTCATGACGTACTCGTACTGAGCCTGGCTGGTCTTGATGCTTCCGTCGAAGAGCCGGATTTCCACGGAGAGCCTCCTTATTGGCCTTTGAGTTGAAGGCCGTACGACCACGGGCCGAGATTGTTCGCCGGATGCGGTGATTCGAATGGACCCCGCCTTCCGGATGGCGGCGGGGCTGCTACAATCGCCCCATGCTTCCTGTTGGGGAGTAGCCGCCCGCCGATGCGGGTGGGACGGGTCGTCAACACGGATGGAGCGGTTCTCGCTCCGTCCCGGCCCCTCTGTGGCGTTGGTCCTCGTCGCTTCTGAGCGCGGGCCGACGCCCCTGGCGAGACCAACATTCTGCCGCGACGCCGCGCCGCGCCTGCCGTCTACAAGCAGGTGTGGGCCGAGGATGTGATTTTCCATGAACGAACTGCTGCTGCTTGCTACCACCGCGGCGTCAAACCCGGCCGACCTGAAAATCTGGGCGTACGTCGGGTTCATCGCCCTCGTGATTTTCTTCCTGGCCCTCGACCTCGGCGTCTTCCACCGCGTGGCCCACGAAGTCGGCATGAAGGAAGCGATCACATGGTCGGTGATCTGGCTGACGTGCGGCCTCACATTCAGCGGGTTTGTGTACTTCGCGTATGAGGGCCACTGGCTCGGACTGGGGTTGGAAACCGCCAAGTACAGCACGACGGAGGCGATCAAAGCCGGCGCGCCTCTGATCGTGTCGGGCGAGGTTCAGGGATTCGAAGCCGCAAAGCAGTATCTGGTGGGGTACGTCGTCGAGAAGTCGCTGGCGATGGACAACATCTTTGTCATCGCACTGATCTTCACGTTCTTCGCGGTGCCGGGAAAGTACCAGCACCGCGTGCTCTTCTGGGGCATCATCGGCGCGCTGGTCATGCGCGGCGGGATGATCTTCCTGGGCGCTGGGCTGATCCTGAAATACCAGTGGATCCTGATCGTCTTCGGCGGGTTCCTGATCCTGACGGCGTTGAAAATGGCCCTGATCAAGGGCAACGACGATGTTTCGCAGAACATCGCGGTGCGGCTGTGCAAGAAGTTCTTCCGTGTGACCGAGTTCTATGACGGCCAGCGGTTCTTCACCAAGAGGACCCTCAAGCCGACGTACTCGAAAAATGCGGCCGGCAAGGAGGTGATGGACCCCGCGCCAGCAGGCTCGCTGAGCGCGGCCTGGGCGATCACGCCCCTGTTCCTGGCCTTGATCCTGGTTGAGATCACCGACCTGGTGTTCGCGGTTGACTCGATCCCGGCCATCTTCGCGATCACCCCCGACCCGTTCATCGTGTTCACGAGCAACATCTTCGCGATCCTCGGGCTGCGGGCGCTGTACTTCTGCCTGGCGGTGTTGATCAAGAAGTTCCGGTTCCTGAAGCCGGCGTTGATCCTGATCCTGGCGTTTGTCGGCGTGAAGCTGCTGCTGCTGAGCGTGCCGCCATATCTGGATGTGATCGGCATGGCCAAGGCGTCTCCGATCAAGATTGACACGACGGTGTCGCTCCTGGTCGTTGTCGGCACACTGGCACTCGCATCGGTGCTGAGCGTGGGGATACCGTCGAAGGCCGCGTCGAAGGGAAGCGCGAGCAAACTGCACTAGGGCGAGCTGGCGGGAGATGTACCGTACGTCCGGAGCGTCTCCTCTCACCTGACCCTGCCGCCGAAATGCCCTCACCAGCCACCCAGACCCCACGGAGCCGAGCATGCATGGCCAGACTGCTGGGATACTTGGAGCGGCCAGCACCAATGCTCCCACCGGGCTGCTCTCGATCAGCCCTCCGGTGCTCTTCTTCTTCCTTGGCGTCATCGCGGTGCTGGTCCGCTCCAACATAGCCATTCCCAGGGCCGTCACCAAAGTCCTCTCGCTCTATCTCTTGTGGGCCATCGGCTTCAAGGGCGGGGTTGAGCTTGTTGCGAGCGGAGTTACAGCGGACGCCATGAAGGCCATTGCATTGGCATTAGCACTCACGGTTGTCGTGCCCGTCTGGACATACTTCGTGCTTCGCCGGATTGTGGCTGTCCGAGATGCCGCGGCGATCGCGGCGTGTTATGGATCGGTCAGCGTGGTGACATTCCTCACCGCCTGCGCGTCGCTCGATCAGAGCCGAACGCCCTTCAGCGGACACATGGTGGCCGTGATGGCGATCATGGAGTCGCCAGCGATCGTTCTGTCCTTGATTCTTCTGAGCCTCGACAAGAAGCGAACGCGAGAGGACCAGGCAACCGCAGTGGCGGGCACCGACGCTGACGGAACAGCGCCCCCTCGATTGGCCACTCTTCTCCACGAGTCACTGCTGAATGGCCCCGTTCTGCTGCTGCTCGGGAGCATTGTTGTTGGAGTTCTAACGGGGCAGAGGGGCTACGCCGCCTTCAAGCCGCTCTGCACGGACGCCTTCCCCGGCGCACTGGCGTTCTTCCTGCTGGACCTGGGAATCATGGCCGCGCGAAGAGCGCGGTCTGTTCTGCGGGCACCCAGGCTGCTCCTGGCCTTTGCGATCGGTGCGCCGCTGATCAACGCGGCGCTGGCGATCCTGGCCGCGAAGCAGCTTGGGATCGGCGAAGGCGACGCGATCCTGCTGGCCGTGCTCGCCGCATCGGCGTCATACATCGCGGCGCCCGCCGCACTGCGGCTGGCGATCCCGAAGGCCGACCCGGCGCTCTACATCTCCCTCTCCCTGGGAGTGACGTTCCCCTTCAACATCATCTTGGGAATCCCCTTGTACTCCTTGGTGGTGCGCTGGTGGTGGTGACCCCAGCGCACCGGCCAAGCCCCACGGGGCGACGCAACGCCCGCAGACGATCCCTTCTCACGCACAGGACTCTCCCCGCAGCTGTTGGATAACCGAGCATCGCACTCACCCAGGGAGCAACATGGATATCCGTAAGCTCGTCGAGTCTGCACCCTTCAACACCTTCGTCATTGCCACCATCGTGGTCAACGCCGTGCTCATCGGTCTGAGCACGTACCTGACCTCTGCGCCATCGCTCCGCGTCATCGCCGCACTCGAGACAATCTGCATCGGCATCTTTGTCGTGGAGTTGGTTCTGCGCTTCGTCGCTCGCGACTCGGCGGCGGCCTTCTTCCGCAACGGCTGGAACATCTTCGATCTCGTGATCGTCATCGCGGCGTTCATTCCCGCGTCCAACGGCATCGGAACGGTCCTGCGCATTCTCCGCGTGTTCCGCGTGCTTCGGCTAGTCAAGACAATCCCTGAACTGCGGATGATCGTCGACGTTCTGCTCCGATCCGTCGCCAGCATGAAGTACGTAGCGCTCTTGGCCACGATCCTCTTCTACGTCTACGCCGTCATCGGGGTGAAGTTGTTCGGGGGTGATGGTCACCCGATGCAGACGTACTTCACCAGCATTCACGAGGCGTGCTTTACGCTCTTCCGCATCCTCACCGGCGATGACTGGACCCAGATGCGATATGAGCTTGCCCAGGCGGGTCATCCCCTGGGCGCGTTCACGGCCTTTCAGGTCTCCTGGATTCTGGTGGCGACATTCCTGCTCGTGAACCTCATCGTCGGCGCCGTCATCAACAACTACCAGAAGGTGCAGGACATCGAGCAGCACCGCTCGCTCGCGCCGGACACCAGCGAGCGGCGCGTGCGGGAACTTGTTCGAGAGCTCGACGCAATCCTGAACTCCCGCGAGCACGCGTCGCCTGCGCCGACCGCCAGCGTCTCGCCACGCACCACCGACGCATGACACACACGAAATGCTGTCTGATCCCGCCCACGATACTCGGACACCGACGGACCGCGGTTCCGCTTCTTCAGGAGTCCGACGATGCCCCGAAAGGTCTTCACGCCCCAGTTCAAGGAGTCGGCCGTCAGGCTTGCCTCCGCACCCGGCGCGGTCGTCGAGATCGTTTCGCACGAGCCGGGGATCGAGGTCCCCCGAAGCGAACGTGGGAGGCCTCACCTCCCGTCGCGGGGCGATTCGACCGCGAGACGCTTCTGCTGTTGGGCCATGCGCCGCTCGTACTCGATCCACGGGCCCAGGCCGGCGGCGGCGCGGCGGGCGTCGAGGTTCGCGGCGTCCTCGACGAGCGGAATCTCGTAGATCGGCTCGTCGTTGTCGCCCATGACGAGCCCGTCGCGGCCGTGGAGGGCGTTGTATTGCGTGCCGTAGAGCTGCGGGCGTCCCTGCTTGACGCGGACGCGTTCGGTGAGGTAGGCGAGGCGCGAGGGCTTCACTTCGCCGCGCTGGACGGCCGCTTCGAGCAGGGGGAGGCAGTGGGCCTGGAACTGGGGATCGGCGTCGGCGTGCTGGACGATGAGGAAGGCGGCGGTGGAGGCGTCATCGCCGAAGCGGGGGCGGTCGGGCCAGCCCTGGCGGTCGATGAGGTCCTTGAGCCAGGCGGTGTTGCCCTCATCGACGCGGGAGATGTCGTCGGCCCATGCGATCTGCTGCATCTCAGTCATGGCGGACGGATCGAGGGAGCGGACGCGCTGGTCCGCGGCCCCCCGTCGGATCAGGTCGTCGCCCGTGGCGGCGGTGTCGGCCGAAGGGGTCTGGGCTGGGGGCGCGCTGGCGTGAGAAGGCCCCGACCCGCAGCCGACACCCGTGATGGCCAGAAGGGCGCAGGCGGAGAACAGGACGGCGTGAGAGTTGGTCATCGCACGATCGTACCGCAGTGGTGGGAATCAGCTGCGGGCACGGTCTTGCAGTTGCTGGGGGTTGTGGAGCCTGTTCGAGCACGCCTGACCCCGCACCGGGATCGCGGTCGTCGTCGTGCTTCTCGCGGCTCGCGGCCGCGTCGATGGGAGCAAGGCTCTTCTGGCTGGCCAGCGAGCGGATCAGCGTGCCGTCGATGGAGGAGTGGTCGGGGCTGGCCAGCTTCTGCTCGAGCGCCTCGGCCACGACACGGCCGAAGAACTTGCGGTACAGATCGTGCAGCTCGAATCGCTGGCGATTCATGCTGAAGGCCTCCTGCGTCCAGGCGTCCTCGGCCAGCCGCAGGTCGAGGAACCAGCGGTGGAGCAGGTTGTAACGGATCGCCTCGACCAGCCGCGACTCGCTGGGGATCGAGTACACCGCCTGGAGCAGCAGGGCCTCCATCAGCCTCTCGGGCGGGATGCCCGGCCACTCGGTCGAGCCGTACGCCCTAGTGTCCTGACTTCGAGATAACCGCACGGTTGTTGGCGACTCGGCCGAGGATGGTATTGGCGTCGGCTGTCCAGACGAAGGGCTTGGCGTCGTCGTTGCGTGCGTCGATGTAGTCCAGGGCGGTC
>Ga0163155_10002660_pt1 | contig 19720 bp, 24 predicted proteins | sample OliLakLV19SP4G1_FD_148611 | JGI IMG/M metagenome (GOLD analysis project Ga0163155, IMG submission 148611) | Freshwater microbial mat bacterial communities from Lake Vanda, McMurdo Dry Valleys, Antarctica - Oligotrophic Lake LV.19.SP4.G1 | ecosystem: Environmental > Aquatic > Freshwater > Lake >... | reverse complement strand
CTATATGGGGGGGGGACGGAGGCTACCCACCGACCCGGCTCCGGCGGGTGAAATGCGCGTACTTGTGATGGTGACTCCGGCGGGCCAGCCACGCGCTTCGTCAACGGCTACTACGTGGCGCTGGGTGACCATGGCGGCCCTCCTGCATGGTATACGCAGCGTTGTGTGGAGTATGGCATCGAATGGCCTGGGCGTCGCTCCACGACAAGACATCATGGCTCGAAAGCGGTTTGCGTATTTCGTACGGCTCGGCGTTCTCGTGCTCCCGGTTTGGCGCTGGCGCTGGGGCATATAGGAGGCGTTTTGACCAAAATTCTAGTTACGGTCCTGTTCCTCTCGTTGGGTTGCGGCGGCGCAGGCAAGCGACCGCCGCAACCTGCGGCTGCTAACGCGTCGCCTCTGCCGCCCCCGCCAGCACCCGCCGCTAACGGGACGGTACAGTCCTACCCGCCCTGGGCGTCGGATCGCTCGTTGACGCCACAGATTATCATTGCTGATCGGGTTGACCGAGCTCCACCCATCGGTGATGATATCCCGCTTTTTTCCCGCATATCCCCCTATGAAACCTATGAAAAGCCCAAACATCTTCCCCGCCGAGCCCTTGGCTGCGCCTGCCGCGATTGTCCAAAAGGGCCGCTGTCGTTTCAGCGTCCTCAGTTCGCAGCTCGTGCGCTGCGAGTTTGTGGCGAATGGCTCGTTCGAAGATCGAGCGACGCTCGCTGTCGTGAATCGGCGCACGCCAGTGCCGGAATTCAGCGTTAGCGAATCGGACACCGGGTTAACCATTAAGACCCCGCACTTTACGCTCACGTGCACGGATACCAGCCAGCGGTTCAGCCGCGAGACGCTCAGCGCTGAATTCAGCCTCAGCGGGCCCAAGGCTCCGAGAGGCGGCTGGCGCTACGGTGACGCCCAGAGCGGCAATCTCGGTGGCACGGCGTGCACGCTCGATGGTTGCGATGGCGGGTGGGGGCTGGCTTGGATCAACAGCGAGCTCGTGCCTGACTTGAAGAAGCCCCTCAAGATTGAGCCGGGCCTCCTCTCTCGCGACGGGTGGGCGCTCGTCGAGGATACCAACACGGTCGCCCTCGAACACAACGCGATTGCCAAGCAACTTTGGTGTACTCCGAGGGCCCAAGGCGAGCGCCAAGATTTTTATCTCTTTTTGCACGGTCGGGACTACAAGGCCGCGCTTTTTGACGCGGCTCTGCTCTTCGGTCGGCAGCCGCTCCCTCCGCGTTTTGCCTTTGGCTACTGGTTCTGTCGCTATTGGGCTTACACCGATCGTGAGCTCGAAGAGTTGGTCGAATCCCACGACGCTTATGGCATCCCGCTCGACACGCTCGTCATCGACATGGATTGGCACCAGCTCGGTTGGACGGGTTACACTTGGTCGAAGGAGCTTTTCCCCGACTATCAAGAGACGCTCCAGTTCGTGAAGCAGCGCGGGCTGAAGATTTCGCTGAATCTCCACCCCGCCGATGGAGTTTCCAAGGGCGAGGAGCGTTACCTTGAGTTTCGCAAGGTGATGGGGGAAGCCAACGCCAAGAAGGCGCAGGTTCAAGAGGGGCGCATCCCCTTCAATTGCACCGATCCGAACTACATGCGAGCGTACTTCTCGGTCTTGCACCATCCACAGGAGCGCGCGGGAGTGGACGTCTGGTGGATGGATTGGCAACAAGGGCAGGTCTGCCAGATCGAAGGGCTCGACCCGTTAACCTGGCTCAATTACATCCATTTTGAGGATCAAAAGCGGCAGCGTCCTGATGCGCGCCCGCTCGTTTTTACCCGTTATGGGGGAGTCGGTTCGGGCCGCCAGCCCATTGGTTTTTCCGGCGATACGACCGCGACCTGGAACAGTCTGGCGTATCAGCCCGGTTTTACTGCGCGAGCTGCCAACGTCCTCTTCGGCCACTGGAGCCACGACATTGGCGGGCACTTCTCGCTCCCTGCCCCCGAGCTCTATGTACGCTGGTTGCAGTGGGGAGCGCATTCGCCCCATCTGCGCACCCACTCGACCAAGAGCCCGGGGAACGATCGCCGCGTCTACACTCTCGCAGAGCCATTTCGGAAGATCGCAGTAGAGGCCATCCGACGTCGGTATGAGCTCGTGCCGTATATCTCGAACGAGTGGCGATCGCGTGTAGAGACGGGCCAATCTCTGCTGAGCCCGATGTATCACGAGCATCCCGAAATGGACGATGCCTACCGCGCTGAGGGTCAATATTATTTTGGCTCCCGGATGATTGTCGCGCCCGTTGTGACACCCGTCGATCCCGACGACGAACAGGCGCGTTTCAAGGTATGGCTGCCTGAAGGCTCCTGGCTGGAAACGGCGACTGGCAGCGGACTCACAGCGGGGTGGCACGAGCGTTGCGCATTGATCGATGAGGTCCCCGTGTACTTGAGGCCGGGCACTATCATTCCAGGCCTCTTCGCAGCTTCTCGCCTCAACGCCCGCAGCTACGCTCATTTGTTGGTTGACGTTTGGGCAGGAGCGGACGGCAGCTACAGCTTAATCGAAGACGATGGCGAAAGCCTCGGCTACACCCGTGGGGAGGAAGCGCACATTCTGCTCAGCCAGAACGAAGCGCGCGGGACTCGCGTGCTCACCATCGCGAAGGCCAAGGGCAGCTTCCCGGGCTTCGAAAAGAAGCGTTTTCTCAGCGTCCGCGTCCATCTGGCTGCCCCCCCGAGTGCTGTGGAGGTCGGAAAGCAGAAGCTGCCGTTCAGTCACCGTCCCGCGGTTGGCCACTTTAGCTACGATGGAGACACGGTGACCACGCTCATCCACGTGGGCGAGATCGATCTGACCCGCGAAACTCGCATCACACTGCGCGAACGTCCCCTCGCCAAAATGGCACTGGATGGCGTTCCTGGCCTGCTCCGGCGCCTACGCCGCGCCCAGCAGCTCACCCTTGAGGTCAGCTACTGGCGCACCGTCCATCCTGAAGAACGCTTGTGCGCCGAGCTTGGCCAAACGGGCAACCGGATTTCTCGCAAGCCCGAGACGATCGTCGAAGAATTGAACCAGCTCGGACTCACGCTCCCTCGCCTGGAAAGAGTTCTCGGGGAACACCAAAACATACTAGCCGTCATGCAGGAAATGAACGAACGCCCCAAGGCCAACCAAGTGGCTCGCGCACGCCGGATCATCGCCTCGGCCGGGCGTGCTTTCACGCGCGAAAAGTAAGCTATTCGAAGTCTACCGTGCGCACCCCGCGCCGGGCGCACTCCGTTTCCACCAGCTGTCAGCCAGCTGGAGCGCCTTTGCAGGTATATCACGCGCCCTCCGCTCGCTCAGGACCGCCTGGAACTCCGCCCCGATGGCAAGCTCGAGCTCACTCTCAAAAACGGCTGGAAAGCGGGCATACCTTACGGTCTTACGTTGTAGGCGATATCGACCAATCTGAACTCGCCGTACGCAAACTCGCCATCGGGCGCATGCCAACGCGCCTCCCCCTTGGAAGCAAGCCGGTAAGGCCCATAGGCGCGGTAGTCGCCCACCGGTGTGGAAAAGCGCAGCTGCGTGAACGTCTTACCATCGGCCGAGGAGCGAGATCGGTCTTCGGAAGCGAAGTTCTCGAGCAGACCCTCAGCATTGAAGTATAGCGTGGCAGAGATGCTTTGCGCACCGTTCGTAAAGCGCGCACGTGCGCTGCGTGTGTCCACTGGCTCCCACGTAATGCTGGGCGCAAGCAGAGAGCCGGGAGCGAGGATGCACATGTCGTTGAACAGTGTCACGGCCTCAGACCGATCCATCACTGGGCCGCTAGCATCCACCATGGTGAACGCTCCAAGTGCTTTGACCCGCATGCTCGCATGGCCGTCGGCAAGCCGATGCAACACCTGCATGGGAAACCCGAGCAACGTGGCGCGCATCCAGAACAAGCGTGTCGGCTCGTTCGCAAAGCTGTGCTGATCCGCAGCGAAACGCAGCCAGCGGGCATCGCGCGCACTGCGAATCCGACCCACGAACCGTAAGCGATAGTTCTGAACGCGCGGCCGTCCCAAAAAACCAATAGCGCGTACGTACTTTTGCACTGGTATAGGCAGCTTCGCGAGGTCAGCCTCGGTGATGATGGGGGCTGAAACAGCACCACGTTGGCCAGCGTTCCGAACTTTGCGTCGCCCCATGCGCTGGCGATGGCCAGTTGCGACGTGATCAAGGCAGCTATTCCGATCAGCCAGTAAGCGCGAGGCCATGCGAACAGTGCTACGGCAGTCGCAAGCAACAGTAAGGCTGCGGTCAGCCAGAGCGCACCCATAGGACGCGAAATTGGTTGGCTAAGCTGACGTAGCTCTGCGAGCCCAAACGCCTTGCCAGCCCCCAGCAGATGAATGAGGCCGTGCACGACCACGATAAAAGACAACACCCAGCGCATAACTTTCGACCGATTCCTACGCGATTAGGCGACAAGCATGTTTTCTGAAAACACATTTTACATTTAGTCCGACTTCATGTAAAATGCAACTATGTTTTCGCGCGAAATCTGGACCAAGCGGATTGAAACCTCTTTTCAGCAAGCTCCCATTTGTTGGTTAAGCGGGGTGCGTCGGGCCGGCAAGACCACGCTTTGCCAAGACCTGCCGGGCACTCAGTTTTTCAACTGTGACCTTCCTGAAGTCGCGCAGATCTTGGCCGAGCCGGTTCGGTTCTTTCGCGCGGTCAACGCAGGGACAGTCGTTCTAGATGAAGTGCATCAACTGTCCGATCCGGCGCGGGTGCTGAAAATTGCAGCCGACGAGTTTCCGAATCTACGCGTGGTCGCCACAGGCTCATCGACTTTGGCCGCCACCGAAAAATTTAGCGACAGTCTGACTGGTCGAAAACGCGTCGTACATTTGGTTCCCGTTTTGGTCGATGAATTGCCGACGTTTGGCATTCGGAGCCTCGATCAGAGAATGCTGCACGGAGGCTTGCCGCAAGCCTTGCTGGCGGCGCCTCTCGATCGGTCGTTTTACAGCGAGTGGCTGGATTCCTACTTCGCACGCGATGTGCGCGAGCTGTTCCGCGTTGAGAAGCGCGCTGGTTTCCTAGCACTGCTGGAGGCCTTGCTGCGCCAAAGCGGCGGCATATTGGAGATTCAATCCATGTCGCGCGTGAGCGGTTTGTCGCGGCCCACGGTCATGACGTACCTGGATGTTCTAGAAGTAACCCATGTCCTCACGCGGATTCGACCGTGGAGCGGAGGCACGAACGACCGTGAACTTGTGCAAGCCCCCAAGGCTTTCGCATTTGATACGGGCTTCGTTTGTCACGCCCGCGGCATTCGCGACATACGCGCAGACGATCGGGGTGTTTTGCTTGAACACCTTGTACTAGAAACGATGCAGTCGCTCTCACATCTGCCGCGGGTTCACTATTGGCGGGACAAAGCAAAGCGAGAGGTTGATTTTATTTTGCCCTTCGACAGGGACCGTGTTGACGCCGTCGAAGCGAAATGGACTGCTGACGCCTTCGAGGCGCGAAACCTCAAAGCTTTCCGAGCAACCCATCCCAAGGGGCGCAATTGGCTGGTCACAGGGCAAACCCTACCGACGTTCACCCAGCAGATAGGCGGCCTTGATGTAACGTGCGTGGGCATTGAAGGCTTCCGCACGGCGCTCGCCGCGTAAAATGCGCGATGGGCCGCTTTCATCTGGCTCGCTATTTCGGTGTCTTCTCAAGCCACTCCAAGTTCCGCCCAGAAGTAGTCCTAAGCCGCCACAGGATTCTGCTGCTTTCAAGCCGCCTCCGGCTTCCGGCGACCAGCTTGAGTTCCCCAAGAGCTGCGACCTCGCTGCTCGCTAAGCTTGGGCTTGCTCCTCAGCACCGCTCCTTGAGCCTCGGTGACGTGGTGAGCTGGGTTCAGAGCGCCGCCGGCTACCTGGACTGCTCTTGCTTCTGCTCTTCGGGAGTCGCCGCCGGTGTGTACCGCGCCGGTTGGTGAAGCGTGAGGCGCATCGCTTGATGTCGGAAGAGATGCCACTCAGCAGTGGTCGCGGGCCGGATTCGGGGCGGGCAGGCCTGAACATCGCGAAAAGGTGCAACCTGAGGGCTGATAGTGGTGGTTCTATGACTGCAGCGGCTCTGAAGGCGCCTTTAGGCGACGATGACATCATGGGGACCGTGGTCAATCAGAGCGATTGGATCTTTCAGACTCCGCCAGCCGTTCGCCGAGCTTTGAAGCGGTGGAGAGTGCTCTGCGGTAAGAAGGAAGATTGGCTTGAAAGCTTTGCAGTACTTGCGGCGGCTCTCCCGGAGCAGTGCATCCGTGCGTCAACTCGCGACGAGTACCTCGCTTACCTAAGGCAAGGGATTCACGATCACGAGCGCGCATTGGAAGCGTTTATTTACATTAATGAACGTGTGTCCGGATCACTCGGAAGCTCGGAAGCCGAGTCCGACGACCTCAGCAAAGTGGAGCTGATCAATATCGTCGTGCGCATCGCGGGCGCAGATGCAGAGCATGAGGTTGTTTTCGCCCTTGAGACCTATGATCGAGCCTGTCGTCTAGCTGAGGCGTTGCATGCTGGACAGCCGAGGGAGCTGGAGAGCGACTTGCGGCTGGCTAAAGCATTCGAACATAGCTCACGCCTTTTCAATTTCGGCAAGACAGCGATTCTCTACCTTGATCTAGAGGTACAGCCATCGGCCGCCGCAATCGCGACGAGCTTTGAGGTGTTACGAGCTGGCGCTCTTCGCGCGTATGACTCTGCGAGCGAGGCCACTAGGCTTCGTAGGCAGGACGATCCAGTGGTCGACGAGATGCTCCCCTGGGACGATGATGATGCCAGACTTGCTCGGTATTGAGCAGCCGCAACTTGAGCGTCGCCAGAACGCAGGGGGGCATGAGTGCATCATCGGAATCGAGCGCGGCATGGTGTTTTGGGCCCATGTTACTCCGCAGGAAAGCCGTGGCTGCGAGCAAACGCACCCGATCACAAAGCCTTGTCCGTGGCTGGTTCTCTCCTCTAACCACGTTCACCGAAGGATGCCGATGGTGTTGGCGGTGCCACTTTCCTCGAAAGTGGAGAGTGACCTCCGTTTTCTGAAACACCATATCAGCCTCACTGCTGGGTCTTTGGTCCCCTACAAGCTTCGGGCCGGAGTTCAACCGCTTCGGGGTGATTCGCTGGCGCTGACCGAACAGTTGCGAGGTCCCACCCAGCCCGTCGGCTGAAAAGAATCGCCAAGGAGCCTTCTCTTCACATCTTCTAGGATGGAGAATTTGCCCCGCAAGTTCCGCGCGCGATCGCGTCCTAGCCTTTATGTGAGCGGCTCGTCGTTGAGCTGTGTGAGCGGTTGCCCCCTGTGTCAGGAAAGTTGCCGCCTCTGGATGAGTTAAGAAACTAGGGAGCGAGAAGGCCTGGAGGCCATGAAGTACAGTGAGAAGTTTAAGGCAAGAATGGTGCAAAAGATGACGCGCACGAGCTCGACCGTTCGCTGTGCAAGAGAGCCAAAGCCATTCTTGACCTCCCTAGCGTTGCCGACGCCCACACCGCTGCTATCGGCGCTGTGCAGAGAACTGACAGCGCCCTCCGACTCAATGTGCACTTCCATATTCTCGCCTTAGACGGCGTCACTTTCCGCGACGCTAGAGATGCTCTCGTCTTCCGCACCCTTCCGACGCCCACCCATGCAGAAGTCGCCGACATCGCCCGCCGCACGGTAGGACGTATCGAGAAAATCCTCCGAGCACACGGCCGCTCCCTCCACCCGGCAATGCAAGACGAGCCGCCCAAGCTCTGCTCCGATGAGCCTGGCCATGCGGCCTGCTATGCCGTTGCGTCGCGCGGAGTAGCATCCTCCGGTGACCGCGCCGGCCAAGCTTAAGCCACTCCAAGTTGCGTCCTGAAGTAGTCCCTAGGTCGCCACGGAATTCTGCCGCTTTCAAGCAGCCACCGGCTTCTGGCGACCAGCTTGAATTCCCCAAGAGCTGCGACCTCGCTGCTCGCCAAGCTTGGGCTCACTCCTCAACCTCCTCCGACGCCACCACCGGTTTCTTTCGGGCAGCTCCGGCTCAAGTTCTGTTGAGGTTCTGACGCCGGGCTCGTTGCCCTCGGGGGGTGCTCTTCACTTCCGACCGATTTCTCAGTTCGAATGGCTTATGCTCACGGCGTTGGGCTCGTTCCGATCGCTGCTCCAGCGATCGAGAAACTTGTTAAAACCAAGGAGCTGATTGTCCTCGGCGAGCTACCAGATGGCTGATCGCCGGCGAGCGGCGTATCCAGAACAGCGTCGCCGCTAAATTGATGAGGGACTTCAGCCTCTAGCGTTCATATTGCTTTAGTAGACTAAGTTAGTAGGTATTATCTACTTTACTGTGTGTGCTGATCTGCCATAAGTAAAAGAGCTTGCGCCGCACGTGATGTGCGGAGGTCGAGACTTTCCGGAGGAGCAAGGCCGCGAAACCCGCTGCGTAACGAACGCTGCGACACAAGAGAGCTAAGTTTATGCGCTACGACACAATTGATCCGAAAATGGTGCGGCTCTGGAAGAAGCGCCTTCTCGTGGGAGGAGCTCTCGTCCTAGGACTTGGCATTGCGGGCTGCGGTGCTGGTGCTTACGGCGTCTACGCTCTAGGCAAACACATCTCGACCAGAGTCGACGTTGGGACGATCGGGGCGGCGCTTCCTACGGTAAACGACATAAGCCTCGGTCCTGTTACTGGCACGGTCCTCGCCGTCGTCAGCGATTGGGCGGCAGCGTCCATCGCCAGCGGAGATGTCAATAGCGTCAAGCAAGGGCTTGCGTGTGTGGACGCCCTTGGCGGACCTGACGCCGGTGTTATCCTCGACACGCTAGCAAGCAAGGCGACGAACGCCAGCGCCGCGGACGCCATGCGCCGCGTCTCGTCCGAGCTTGCAAAGGGTGGGGAGAGTCGCCCTGCTAGCTGCATCACATTTCTTGCGGGGTAGGTAGATCGGCGACGCCAGAAGTGGAGGTTGAGATTGATGACAGTCGATCGGATGAGCCTGAAGTCCGCCGCGTCAACCTCCATGCTCGCCAATGCGTCGACGGTCGTGACAGACGCAGCTGGAGCGCCTCTGCAGGTATATCACGCGCCCGCCTCTCGCTCAGGACCGCCTGGAGCTCGGCCTCATCGCGGCCATCCCTCCGTCGCGCTTTCATCTGGTGCGCTATTGTGGTTTCCTCTCAAGCCACTCCAAGTTCCGTTCCTAAGTAGTCCCTAAGCCGCCACAGGATTCTGTCCCAGAGTTTCGGCAGGGAGGCCCTAGCAGCAGAAGTGAGGTGCGTACTTCCGGGCTTACTTATTCACGAACCAATTCATGGCGAGCACCAGGGCGATGGCATCGTTTTGATTGGGCCGCCGCTGGTACACCACATCCCGCGAGCAAAGAGGCGGACAGACAGCCCACCCACGTTAGACGTAGCGCGTTTCCACGTAAGCGGGATGTAAACAAGGATATTTCCTAGTTGTTAGGGAAGGGTGAGTTAGCATCAACAAAGTTGTAGTAGGTACTATCCCAGCGACGACCAAAGTTGTACGCGTCGCCGGCCGCTACGCCGATGTGGCTTCCGATGAAGAAAGTGTCGCCTTGAGAGATGCCAGAACCGCTGTTTCCGCCGGTGGTGTCGATCTGCGTGTAGCGGATCTTCCAAGTATCCCCACTAATGTATACGGCGCCATAATCCCTCCACATCTGCGCTTCGTATTGCGCGCCAGGCCACAGGGCTTCATAGCGCCAGGTGAGGTTACCATTCACATCAGTACCTTGCGTTGCCGTGGCCGGATACCCGATCATTGTTCCCGTAGCGCTCTCGATCTCGGCTTCAGTGCTCACCGAGGTCCCCCAATACCCGACCGGCAAGCCAGGTCGGCCCCCACACCGAGTCTTGAAATCTACGACCGCGAAGTCAAAAGATCCCGAACCGCCGTCAGCGTAGCCTCCCGGGACGCTCACGTCGTAGCATTGAATGTAGGCGCCTGGCCCTGTAGTCGAGAAAGTGGCGCCGGTCTTGGTGACATCAAACGACTGAACGTCAGTGTGAGTGTGGGGGGCGGCGTCGGCGTCCACTCCATCCATGGAAAACACCCACCGGGGGAAGCGAGTGGTGCTGCCGCTCCACGAAGGCTCCGACGCTACCTTCAACCAGGTGTCGTTGACGTGGTTGTAGACGCAATGGGCAGCCGTCACGAGTGTCGATGGGCTGATGAGGGTTCCGGAGCAGCCCACTTCGGTGAAGCCAGTTGCTGACTGCGGGTAAGTAGTGTTGGTTCGCAACTGGGACCGACCATCAATTCCGCAACAATTCTTTTCCTCGCGAGGTTCGTCGCCAACGGTGTCCGGGCTACCACCAGCCGCCAGATCCGCAAGGATTCGGTCGGCCGTTTCATAGTCGGGCTCGTCCATTCGATACTCGTAGTCTCCACGTCGCAGAACTGGCGAGATGACCTTAGCGAGGGTGTCTCGATCCAGGGACTTCAGCTGCTTGAAGATGTCTCAGCCGCTTCGGGCCACGCTGTCCGCCAGTTTGGCCACCCCTGACCTAGCCTATTTGCCTGATATCGCGCTGCGCCACGGCCGGCACGCATCGAGCCATGGCGCTTTGCTGTGGCTCACCCTGCGCACGCCCATGCAGCTCTACACCCTACCGTTCGCCGGGACGCCTCCGTCCCCAGGTGCTGGAAGACCTCGCCGAGCATGGCGGCCTTCCGAAGTTCGTGGTGCGCGAGTTCGAGGAGTATTTGCGCTGCGGGCTCTTGTCCGCAGGTTGCTTGCACCTCGTGTGTCGCAGCTGCGGCCACTCGCAACTCGTAGCTCTCTCCTGCAAATGCCGTGGATTTTGCCCTTCACTGCCTCGGTCGCGCTCGTTGCTCGGCTATAACCGTGCCCCCGCGGCGCAAGTCGTGAGTGCCTTCGCGCACGAGCTTGACCGCTCGCTCCGTGACCGCTCCTTGACCTTCGGTGACGTGGTTTGCAGGGGTCAGAGTGCCGTCGGCTGGATGGCCTGCTCTTGCCGCTGCTCCTCCCTTTCCGACCGATTTCGCAGTTCGAGTGTCTTAGGCTCGAGTAAGCTGGGCCCGACGGAGGCCGTTGTTCAGGGCCGGCCGATGAGCTCTGGCGGTTTCCTGAAGGTGGCCTAAATATTGGGCGACAGTGGGGCGAGCCGTCACACTTGTCTGATCATCTCGAACTTGCACGAAGGAGATCCCATCACATGCAAAAGCTTTCCCTCACTTCAATCCTGGCTACCCTCGCGGCTCTGAGTGCCACAGGAATAGCAGCCTGTGGCTCAGGCACGCCAGCGCCCGAGTCTGCCGCGACCGCCAAAGAGGTGCCCGCCGAGGTCACATCAGAAGCGCCAACCACCCGGAGAAACACCATGACTTCCAAAAAATCTGTCTTATCCGTTGGCGTGCAGCCACAGCTCATCGACTTCGCCGATCCGGCCTACGCGGCCTATCCAGGCATGACGGCCGAGAAGGTGCAAGGCGGACTGGATAAGGACGTTGCTGCACTGAATGCCATAGGTTACGACGCCCAATTGTGCCTTACCGATTTTGGCGAAACAGCGGAGGCCGTGATCCGCGCCACCCTGCAGCAAAAACGCTATGATTGCGTCGTGATCGGTGCGGGCATGCGCACCATCGGTAAAAACTTTCTTCTGTTCGAGAAAGTGCTGAACGTGGTTCATGAACATGCCCCGCAGGCACGCATTTGTTTCAACACTGGACCATTCGACACGGCCGAAGCGGTGCAGCGCTGCTGCCTGCTTGGCTGACCACCGTCAGGTCTCCGAGCATGGCGTTCTCCCGATGTTCATGTGCATGAGTTCGCGCTGAAGCCCATGCCAAACTACAACCAGGCCGAGGGCAGCGCGCTGCTGATCGCGCGCCCTATGGGCACTTGCCCCTGCAACGCAGCGCGAGGTCGTCCACCCACAGGTTAAATGGGGCGGAGAGTGATCGTCTGCCATTCGGCAGAAGCGGTCACTGCGGGCACGAAAGCTCCGCGGGTGAAATACTGATCGTTCGCACGGAAGGCCACGGCGAGCGAGCTGAAAAGACGGCACCCGCGCACTCCTGCTTCCGCCCCGCGACATCATCATCCGCCTCATCGCCGCTATCCCGCCGCCGCGCTTTCATCTGGTGCGCTATTTTGGCGTCCTTTCAAGCCACTCCAAGTTCCTTTTCGAAGTCGTCCCTACGCCGCCACAGAATTCTGCCGCTTTCAAGCCCCCTCCGGCCTCGGGCGACCAGCTTGAGTTCCCCAAGCTAAACGCCCAACCTGACGACACTCGCCCTACCCGTAAACGCTGGGCCTGGCTGCTGGCTCATGTGTTCCGCGCAGATCTTGGGCTCACTCCTCAACCTCCTCCGACGCCACCACCGGTTTCGTCAGGGCAGCTGAGGTTTGGGTTCTGTTGAGGTTCTGAAGCTGAGCTCTTGTTGCCCTCGGGGGTGCTTGCTTTGTTGAAAGTGAGCACCTCAGTGCGGAGATCTATTTGCACCGCTATCCTGCTGGCTTTTAAGCTCCGCAGTCGCTCGTGTTCACCGCTGCCTGGGCTTCGTTGACGTGGTTCGGAGGGTGCCGAGCGCCGTCGGCTGGATGGCCTACTCTTGGCGCTGCTCCTCCTTGCCGACCGACTGTCAGTTCGAATGTCTTATGCTCTCACATACTTCTCAACGAGATCCAGCTTCTGCCCGACCACCAAAGCGCCAGCGTTGGCTCGCGGGTGATAGGCGACCTCCTCGAGAAGGCTGCCTCCCTTGGCCTGCCAGTTCGCCTCCGTGTTCTTCTTCGCAACCGCACACGATCCCTTTATGAACGCCTCGGCTTTCTCGTCCACGCTTGCACTGACACCCACTACCTCATGCCGTGGAGCCCTCGGTTGGCCACCTAAGAGCTACGAACGGGCCATTCCGGGGGCATGCTCCCACCTTGGGAGCATGTTACCCTCCAGCAGTTGCGCATCTTCAGCCGGCACACACTCGTAGACTTCTGGAAGAGGCACCCTGATGCGGAACAACCGCTTCGTCTCTGGTTCTCCATGGTTGAACGAGCCGCATGGTCTGGTCTGGCTCAAGTCCGAACCGTGTTTGGCTCCGCAGACTTCTTGGCGACTAACCGCGTCGTTTTCGATATCAAAGGCAACACCTACCGGTTGGTTGGGCAGATCAAATATCGACCGCTTTTTCTCGTTTTCATCCGTTTCGTCAGGACTCACTCCGAGTACAACCGCATTGACGCTAACAAGGTTTGACCCACCATGATTGAACCCGTTGTAGATTCGGCCACGCATAAGAAGGCGCTTCGGCGCATTGAGAAGCTTTGGGCTGCCAAGCCTGGCTCACGTCAAGAGCAAGAACTCGATGCGCTCGCGACCCTGGTGGACACTTACGAGCGTCGCGCATTCCCGATTCTGGCGCTTTCTCCCATCGAGGCCATAACCTCTCGTTGTGAACAGCTAGGTTGGTCGAGGAAGGAGCTTGAGCCATTGATCGGATCGCGCGCACGCGTCTCCGAAGTCTTGACGGGTCGGCGCCCGCTCACCCTGCCCATGATCAGGAGCCTCCACCAAACCCTTCATATCCCTGCAGAGATTCTGATCTCCGAACCCCGGTCGCCTCGAAAGTCACCACGCCGGCGAGCTAGCAAGTCACCGCGCGCCACCGTAGGGCCTTCCGTGGTGCGCGCCGCCCATCATGGCGTTGCAACAGAAGGGCGGGCTCGCGTACTCTCGCGTGCGCGCAGCTGAACGCTAACACTTCGATCCTGATCCGACTCAGGATGCTAGGCGCGCAACAGCCCGGCCCGCACTCCTGCTTCCGCCCCGCGACCTCATCATCCGCCGCATCGCGGCTATCCCTCCGCCGCGCTTTCATCTGGGGCGCTATTTCGGCGTCCGCTCAAACCACTCCAAGTTCCGTTCCGAAGTAGTCCCTAAGTCGCCACAGCATTCTTCTGTTTTCAAGCCGCCTCCGGCTTCGGGCGACCAGCTTCTGTTCCCCAAGGCCAACCCCCAACCTGACGACGCTCGCCCCACTACCGAGCAGGCTGCCATCTCGCTGCTCGGCAAGCTCGGGCTTGCTCCTCAGCCTCCTCCGACGCCACCACCGGTTTCTTCAGGGCAGCTGAGGTTTGAGGGTCTGACGCTGGACTCTTGTTGCCCTCAGGGGTGCTGCTCCCTTTGCTGGAAGCGAGCACCTCAGTGCGGAGATCTATCGGTGCCTGCTCTCAGACTCCGGTGAGACCTCAGTGCCAAACCTGGTGAGGACGACCCAAACGCGGGGAGTTGCTGTTTGCCGGCGGCTTTCGCCTCTTGCCGGTGCCTCAGTCCTCGCTCGAATCGCGGTCTAAACGCCTCGCGGCACGTCGGTGTTGCCTTCCACGCTGAGAACGGTGTCGGCTCTCACGTCACTATTCGGTTTCTGAGCTCAATCGTAATAGCCAGCTTCGACGACGTTCTATCCTAGCCGTTGACGATAGGGCTGATCTTCCTTTCTTGCAGCCAAACCTAACAACGCTGCGCTACGAATTAGCTGCCGGCGGGCTTGGGCAAAGTGGCGGCGTCGTACTTGACCTCGACCACGTGGCCGCCTGCCGCGTCGGCAAAGGTGAGCGTGAGCGTCTGCTGCCCGGAGTTGTACTCAGATGGGCTGCTTGCTCCATTGACGCTCACTCCGCTGGGTTGCCCGACGACACCATGGATGACGACTTGTACCGTGCGGGGGGATGGCGAAAACGCGCCGGCGCGCGCCCCCATGTTCAGGGTGAGGCCCGCCGCTGTGACGTCGAGAGAGAGTGGCGTGGTTGCCGATGCGCCTTGTTGGTAGGCGAGGGTCTCGCCGTCGTCTTCGTATAGCGAGGAGCGCGCGCTGGTGCCGGGGAGGCCCGGGAATACCTCGAGGTGAAGCGTTCCGTTGGAAGGTGCGCCTACGTATTCGACGACCTCGCCGCGCGGAATGACGCTGCCACCTCGGACGAACAAGGGTGGCTTGCCCATAGGAGCGGGCATGCGCACGGTGGTGGGGCCCACAGCCGCGCCGCCGCCGAACCAATCGTAGTAAACTCCCGCCGGCAGGTAAACATCTCGGGCGGTGGCGCCTTCAGTTAGTATCGGCGCCACCAACAGACCTGAGCCTACGAAGAACTCGTCCTCGTGTTGATACGCGGCCTCGTCTGCTGGGAATTCGAACCACAATGGCCGCACGATCGGCGCGCCCGTTCGCGTTGACTCGAAGAACGTCGAGTACCAGTAGGGAAGCAGTGAGTAACGAAGTTGCAAGAGGCTCAGGGCCGCCGCTTCGACTTCAGCGCCGAATTGCCACGGCTCCTGCTGCAGCCCATGGCTGCGGAAGAACGGCGAAAACGCGCCAACCTCGAACCAACGACCATAAATCTCGGGGGACTGCGCGCCGGTGAAGCCTCCAACGTCAGAACCAGAAAACGGCACTCCGCTCACGCCCAGTCCTTGCAACATGGTCGGGGTCATTCTGAGCGTCTCCCAGTTGGATGACGAGTCGCCGGTCCACACGGCAGCGTACTTTTGGATGCCCGGAGACGCGGCGCGACTCAGCACGAAAGGGCGACGATTGGGCTTGCCTTTGAGGGCCCCTTCAAAGGTGGCTTGCGCCATCAGATAGCCATAAACGTTGTGAACCTCATCAAAGCTCGCTTGGGTGCCTGCGCCGTCGACCACGGCATTGACGGGGAACGGAGTGAACGTGTCGGGCTCGTTCATGTCGATCCAAATGCCGCGCATCCCTAAATCATTCAGCGTGGCGATCCAAGCTCCCCACCAAGAGCGGCTCGCCGGGCGCGTGAAATCCGGGAACACAGCGTCCCCTGGCCACACCTCGGCGATGGCCAGCTGTCCGTCGCTGGTCTTTATGAAGTGGTCGCCAGCCACTCCGGTGTTGTAGGCGGCGTACGTCCCTCCGGGCTCGTACTTCACCCCGGGATCGATGATGCTGACAACCTTGAAGCCTTTAGCCTCGAGGCCTGCAATGAACCCCGCCGGATCCGGAAAGCCGCCGGGGTCGAAGGTGAAATCGCGGTACCCATCCATGTACGCGATATCGAGCCAGATCGCATCGGCGGGCATGCCTCGGCTGCGAAAATTATTGGCAATCTCCTCCACCTGGCTGGCAGGAAAATAGCTGAAGCGGCACTGATGATAGCCGAGAGCCCAGAGCGGCGGCAAGAAAGGACGGCCCACGAGTCGCGTGTAACGCTCGATGACTTCGCGTGGACTCGGACCATCGAAAAAGAAGAGGTCCATCTCGCCGGAAATCGCCGAGATGGACAGCTCGTCTGGCTTCGCCTTGCCGACATCCATGCGACTCCTGAAGCTGTTCGCAAAATATCCCGCCGTGGCACGGCCCCCGATCGAGGAGAGGAAGAAGGGGTGGGTTTGGTAAACCGGATCGGTGGTGCTCGTGTAGCCGTAGGCATCGGAGTTGTAGAATTCAAAGCTCCGGCCGCGCCGGTCGGCCGCGCCCGTCTTGTCACCCAGGCCAAAGATCCGTTCGTTCGGGGCAAGCTCCCTGCCAATAACGGGACCGTCGACTCCACGGCTGTAGTTGGTTGTCTCCTTCCAAAGGCTGGTTCCACCAAGGTCGTTGATCTGCAAGGCGCACTTGGCACCATTCACTTGGATCTCAAGGGTCGCGGTGCGAATTGCGAGCTGCTCGGCCGTGTCGCTCACGCTCGCGACCGTCGGGCCACCAAACGCGCTCGTGTCGAAGAGCCAACCGCGATCGGGCTGGGGTGGCGTACCGACGAAACGGAAGCGCACCACACTGTCATCCAGGATGGTGACCTGCAGCATGCCTTGGTCGCAGCTCCGTGCCTGCGTCATGACTCCCAGCACCGGAACCACGGGCCCCGCTCCGCCCGCCTGAGCCGCGCCGCCGCCAATGCCGGCCATTCCTCCAGAGGGTGGCACCTGAGCCGCGCCGGAAGCGCCCCCACTGCCCAAATTGCCGCCGGACGGTACGGTAGTTGCGGCTCCCCCTGCTCCGCCGGTGGAAGCGGCCCCCGCATCGCCTCCTTGGGCTCCAGTGGCGGGGCGCGGTTGCGAGCTATCGCTACACGACCATGAAAGCACCACGGCGCTCGCGATCAATACAATCCTGTTGATGGGGTGCCGCACCATAAATGTCCCGTGGTTAACCGCCAGCCTATTCAGCCAAAATCGTGTTTGTCAACGCCTAAGATCTTTCAAGACGCCGTGACACGCGTGACGCCTTGAAGCGGACAGAGGAGTGCGACGTGGTTCAGGATTGAGGAAGCAAATAGCAGAATTGGTGAAGCAGAATTGGTGAAGCAAATAGCAGGATAGAGAACGCCAAGGGCAGGCCTAGCGTGCTACAGGCGATCGCTCGGTTGTCCATTCCAGCGTGTGACCCATAGTTCCGTTAGGCAGCAGCCCATGACATTTCGCGCCCTCGCCTACTTCGCACTCTTAGCTTTAGTCCTCCATGCCAGTGGCGCCCACGCTATCTGCAAGGATGGCGAGGAAACGATCGAGATCCCGTTGGATGTGATCCAGGATTGCAGCCAGGATGCATCGAACGACAGGGATCGGTCTGTCTGACTCGATCAGATAGAAAACCGCGTGTCGCCCCGCCAATGCGCGCAGGTACAGCGGATCGTCAGCGTGCTCGCGGCGGAGGTCGGGTTCTATCGCGAGCTGTCGGCGGCTCGCTTCTGCTCGATCGTGGCGAGGGTTCCACGAGTTCGACCGGGACCGCTTCCTGCTATACTTCGGCTTGATTCGCGCGGAGCTCAGCGAAGCCGCCAGAAAGGCATTCCCCATGCTCGGCGAGGTTGGCACGCAACCTCAGGACGGACAGGGAATGACACACTTTTCGGGTGCACGATGTTGCCGGTCACGCGAGCGACAGCGCTCACACCGAGTATTAGCATCTCCTGGACGAGTTGGTCGAGCTCACCACTCCTTGAGCTTCGGTGACGTGATGAGCTGGGTTCAGAGCGTCGCAGGCTAGCTGGCCTGCTCTTGCTTCTGCTCTCACTAACCTCCCTAGGCCTTGAGCTATCACGCATCGAACATCACCCCAGTGCTCTTCCTCAGCAAGCAGATGCGAACACCCAACAAGTATCCTCGCGCTCCGGGTGAGCCCAAACGCCGTCCGCTTTGAGCGAGCGGGAACGGCATCCTATCCGGTGCTGCGTCTGAAGGTTGTGCGACTCAACCCGAGCTAACCGCCCGCGTCAAAGGCGCCGAAGGTGGAGTTGCGACTTCTAGGGTTGCGGTCCCGACGAAGCTAAGTCAGCCTTCCAGCCTATGAAACACGACTCCGCGTGGTTGGTTTCCGGGCTCGGCGCTTTCGCGCTTCTCACCGCTTCGGCGCCGCCGGCTTTCGCCTGTGGGGCCTGCGAGTGCGCGCAGGTCTCGGAATTGGTATCCTTGGTTCGCGGTGTGCCACTCAATCTTGATCTGATGTTGTCGGCGCATTCTGGTGAGCTGATGCCGCCACGCCTGGAGCGCGTTTCGGACCAGAGTTTGATAGCAACGGCTGAACGTATGGGGGCCGCCTCTGGGCTCTGGAGGCTAAAGCCGACGGCAGAGCTAGCTCCGAATACGGAGTATCGAATCATGCGAACGGCCGGTGCCGTGTCGCAATTCACCACCGGCACTTCGCGCGATGAGTCGGCGCCCACGTTCGAAGGCGTTAGCACGTCGCCCGGTGGGAACGGCGCACTCTGTTCGCCTTCGGTGGGGGCTGGGCTCACGCTATCTGGCGTTGCCGATGCGGGGGACAACCCAATTTGGGTGGAGTTCGAAGTGCAGTTGCCCCAAGGCGCAACCAACATTTTCTCGAACTACGTCTATGGGAACTCCTTGCGACTCGGTCAAACAACGATGGGTTGCTTTGGCAGCAATGAGCTCGCGGGAATTACGGCCGGACAATCCTATTCGACCCGTGTTCGGGTGCACGATGTTGCCGGTCACGCGAGCGACTGGCGGACGGTTTTTGTGAGCATGGCCGCTGACGTTCCCGGAGGTTGCGGTGGGATGGATTTGGCGCCCCCACAAGGGGGCGCGACTGGCGGAGCGGCGACTGGCGGAGCGGCGACTGGCGGAGCGGCGACTGGATTACCAGCAGCGGCCAGTGCCGGCACGTCTACGGTGTTACCTGCCGACGGCGCCTCACCTGCGGGGGCAAGCGAGGCGTCTTGTTCGATGAAGTTGGCGGAACGTGGCAACGGTGGGTTTGGCGTTTGGGGAGTGCTCGGCACGGCGCTGTGGGCGCTGTTCTCGCGACGCGCACGCGATAGAGTCTAAACTCCCACGCCTCGCGTTCGCCCCCCAACGCTGCCGCTGCAATGGCAACCGAACGCCGCCGAATTTTATCGGCACTTGGGGTGTGATCGGCGAAGTGTGCTAAACACAGGAAGATGGATGCGATCGAAGAAGCGGCACTAGGGGACGACCTAAGTACCCCGGCTCAGGTCAAGCTTCTGCAAACCATCGAGCTCATGGCTACAGGCTTTCGGCTCAAGAGAGCTGTTTTAAGGCACCGTTTCCCCGACGCCACCGAAGGAGAGATTGATAAGGCCTTCATCGACTGGCTTGGGGGCGAAGATGACGACTGATGATGTGTTCCGGGCGCTGCGCCAGATCGTTACTCACTTGCGAGCGGCGGGCGGAGAGTTTGCGTTGGTCGGTGGGATTGCCGTCTCTGTGCGCGGGGAAGTTCGCTTCACACGTGACGTTGATGTGGCCCTTGCGGGGGAG
>Ga0163155_10002657_pt1 | contig 19731 bp, 14 predicted proteins | sample OliLakLV19SP4G1_FD_148611 | JGI IMG/M metagenome (GOLD analysis project Ga0163155, IMG submission 148611) | Freshwater microbial mat bacterial communities from Lake Vanda, McMurdo Dry Valleys, Antarctica - Oligotrophic Lake LV.19.SP4.G1 | ecosystem: Environmental > Aquatic > Freshwater > Lake >... | reverse complement strand
AGTTGATCTGACGGCTCGCGTTGATCGGATCACAGACATAGGCCGCGGGCGGAAGTGCGACACCGTTCTTGGTGACGATCGCCGAACCGATGCACGGCGCACCGGGGCAGAAGACGCAGAGCGAGTCGGGGAACGTGGCGGTGAAGGTCAGCGTCTGGGCGCCACCTTCGCAGACGGTCTTATCGCCGCCCGAGGAGGCTGTGGGCGGAGGTGTGACGCACAGATCGGCCGCAGCCGATGCGGGCGTGCACTTGCCGGCGGCGAGATTGCCGCAGTTGACGGTCAGGTTGTAGCGGGCGCAATCTGAGTCCTGAGCATTGGTGAAACAGAGACGCCAACGCTGAGTTGCGCGGCCATTGGCAATGACGGGTGCATCGCTCTGGATGCGAGGATCGTTTGAAGCGATGGGAACGGCTGTGCCTGGGATAGATGTTGTCTTGGTGAATGCGAACGTAGGAATGCAGGCGATCGGACCAACGCTTGTGTACCCGCACTGTGTGATGGGCGTGGTCGGAAGGACGGCCCACGTCACATCCCACTCAAGGCATTGGTTGCTTGTGCGGCAGACGATGTCGGGGTTGGGGGGAACAACGACAACGGTGGGCGGATCAATCACGAACAGGCGGGCAAGCTGGAAGGCGGGCGGGCAACCAAAGAGCGGGTCGCAACCTTCGACGTTGTAGTTGACGCCATTGACGGTCACAAAGCCGCCGAGCGGGGCGAAGACACCCAGCCCGCCGCGGAAGACCTTGACCTTGAAGACGGTGTTGTCACGAGCGATGGCGGGGTTGATCGTCAGGGTTGACGATGTGCCCGGTGTTCCGTTGCTGGGTGAGACCGAGTAACCCGGTGCTACGGCCTGGCCGGGAATGAACGGATTGTTGATCGGGACCTCAATGCACACTCCGCCAACACCAACATCAAGCCGGCACCACTGGAAGAGGAACGTCGGGCCAGCGGTGTTGGGGTCGCAGGCGGAACGGTCGGGGCAGTTGGCCGTCGCGGTGAAAGACTGCGAGCCACCAAGACAGACGACCTTGTCGGCGATCGGTGGCACAACAAAGAGGTTACGAGACTCATCAGCACCCATATCCGACTGGCACTGCGTTGCGCGGCACGTACGGGTCTGGACAGCCTCGCCACCGATGTACGGTGTCAAACGGCAGTTCGCGGCGGGGCAGGGCTCATCGCCAAGCGGGCTGTAGTCCTGTGTTTCAAGAGGATCGCCAGCTGCGAAGGCCTTGTCGTCGTAGTCGTGCCCGAAAAGCTTGACGAACAACGATAGATCATTGCCTGTCAACCCTATTGCAGGGTCAAGGTTCGTGGAGGGAGAAGTTGGGCTATATGTTAAGAAGACCGGGCTGTCGTTCAGGTTGACAAACTCGGCAATCTTGGCCAGCGCGTGCGCGAGGCTCGCACGATCGATCGCGGGCGAGGGGCATGTCAAGTGAACGTTGCCATCGGGCGGCAGTGCCGCATCGGTGCCATCGAGGTTGACAAAGCGAGGGTCCGAGTCGAAGTTCGATCCGGCAACGGCAGGGAGAGGCGGATCTGATGGGGCGCGAGTCGCCGGGAACGAAGAACCGTCGAGCGTATCGATAAGGCTGAAGCGGACGAAGACCGTGGCGGCCGAACCGGCGAAAGGCGGGCCAGCACCGGCGGAACTCAATGATCCACCGTTGTTGCCCGACAGACCGCGTGCGTTTCCCCAGATGATGCAGTTCAGAATGTCAGCACCGGTGGTCACCGGCTGGCCGGTGTCATCGACCACGGAGCGATGAACACCCGTACCGCCCGTGATATTACCCGCCGCGGGAGGTGCAAGACCGAGGCCCGAGCTCAGGTTCCGAGCGATCGTTGTGTGCAGCATGGATGGTGTGGCATCCTGAATCCAAACACCGCCACCTTCGTTGCGACCGACGTTGTGGGTCACAACGCAGTTGTAGATCAGGGCCTCGGCCTCAGCGGCCATGCCGATACCACCACCACGAACCGCACGGTTCTGCTTGAAGACGCAGTCATCAAACAAAGGGTTCGACTTGTTCTGCATGTACGCACCACCGCCGGTGTTGTCGGCAGAGTTACCGGTAAAGCAGCACTCTTCAAAGACGGTTGTGCCTCCGAGGCCAAACGCACCACCACCCTTGCCGATGAAACCGCCCTGTGTGCGTGCCCAGTTGTGGTCAAAGTTGCAACGAACGAAGCGAGCGGTCGAGGCCGTCACAAACACACCGCCGCCTTGTGGCGCAACGTTCCAACGGAACTGGTTGGAGTTCGGGAAATCACTCGGACCTGCGGGTGCGGTGCATGCACCACCATCACAGACCTGGCTCCCCTGCTGACCGAACTGCGACCTTGAAATGATCAGTTCAACGCTGACAAGATAGAGTCCACCACCCGCCTCAGCCGCCGAGTTCGAGTAGAACTGCGCGACAACATCCTCTTGCGGGTCCACACCGAAACCGGGTACATCACGAGTCGCACCGTTGATGAATGCACCACCACCGCTGCCTGAGATCGAGTTGACGCTGTTGCAACTGAAGATAAGCGGTCTGTTTGCGTTGTTCGGGCGGAGTTGAAACTTAAAGGGGGCTGCTGCACCACGGTTGTAGAACAACCCACCGCCGTTGCCTGATGTTGAGGGCGAAACGATGCTGTTGCACGTGATGGATGAGCCAAGCAAGAGGAACTGGGATTCGGTCGAATAAATACCACCGCCACCTTCGCCCGGTGATCCGGCGTTCGTCACCCTATTGCCTTGTATCGTGCAATCGTTGATGACGAGTCCGAAATCGTTGAGTCCTATTCCGAAGTCGCTCCTCTCCTCCGGGCGAGGGGGAGTTAGGCGGGCGTAGAGGCCACCGCCCTGGCTGCGAGCAAAATTATTCAAAACGGTACAATTCGTTAATCGAAGCAGATTGCCAGAGGCACTGCGTGCAGCGCCGCCTTCACCAGCGCTGCCGTTTTCAAGCTGAAGGTTTTCGAGGATGAGCGAGCCACCCGTTTCAACGTTGAAGATACGGAAACGTGCGCTCGTGTCTGCGCCAACATCCGTGTTCCTAAAAGGATCGCGGCGGATGCGGATCTGTGTGGCCCCTTCGCCGCGCACCGTGATGACGATGGGCAACCCGCTTGCATTGCTGCGCACGGTCTTTGTACCAGTAAGGCCCGCCGCAGGTGTGCCCGAATCGACAACTTGGCGATCAAGCACATAGGCGAAGGCTGGTCCACCCGGACCAGGTAGAAGGACAATTTCGTTGAGTGCTCGGGGGACGTTCACAAGCTCTTCCATGGCCGCGCGAAGCGCGGCTCCGGCTTGAACGTCGCGAACGGCGTCTGGTCCCGGCAACGCTGCCGGGTTGATCACGATCGGCTGAGCGTGTGTCGAGGAGACACCGATCAACACCCCGATGAGTGAAGTCAGACAGGCAACCAACGGAAAACGCACGCTAGACCGAATATTCAAATTGAACACAGCACACATCCCGATAAACGCCGGTGTTCTTCCGTCGATCGACCCAGGGCATCCATCGTCCTGAGGAGTCTGTGGCAAGCAGATCATTGATTCGACAGAGTGGGAACCTCCCAAACTGGGCGGATCGTCTCTCAATTCGACTCACGAAACAATGCCCAGAATAGGGGGTTTTCTTGCGGATGTGGTCCCGTAACGTAGACCAGACGGCAGTCAACTGACTGCAAGTCTAGTTCTGACAGTTACTTGCAGTATCTTCACGAGAACGTCGGCGTGGTGATCAAATTTTCAAATGAATCTAAAAAAGATACGGCGGGGTCAACTTTGACCCCGCCGCGAAGGTTTTAGAACTGTCAGGTGCTCACCTCAGCAACCGCTGCTCCACACTCCGATGAACATGTAGAGGTCGTGAAGGGCGGTCTGACCATCGCGATCAAAGTCGCCGTTACCGCTGAAGTAGGCTGCGAAGAAGTCGAACAGATCCTGCTCAGAGACCACGCCATTGCCATTGAAATCGGCGGGGCAGGGAGGGGGCGGAGGCGGCGCGATGGTGGAACCGGGTTCGATTTGAACCGAGACCACTGAGCGACCGACGGATGAACTTCCAACCTGCAGATCGGAGAAGAATACGAAATGGCCCTCGTCGCTAAATGAACCGACTATGCCTGCGGCTGGCGCACCGTAACGAAGGGATTGGCCGGTCTGACCTTCAACCGTTCCATTCACAAGGGCCATGAGACGAAGGTTGCCGAACTCATCAGCACGCAGCAAAGCACCCTGCGGAGTTCCGCCCACGGCATCGATGACGCTGGCACCAAAGACGATCTGACCACGGTTGTTGAACCAGGTGCTGGTTGTTGATGTGATCTCGTAGATCGTCAATCCAGCGGCACCCGGAACAGCGTCGCCCTCGCGAGCGATGGTGCGCATCGTGTCACCAATCTGAACGACAATCGCACGATCGTTGTACACCGTGATGTTCGGACCAGCAACCTGAAGATTGGCGAGCATATCGCCGTACCTGTTGACACGGATCGAGGTGCTGATCGAGCCATTGACGATCGTCGCACCGTCACGTGCCCCCGGCAGAACATCGCCACCACGCAAAATCATGCGGCGGGTGTTTGTTGAGGCGTCGTACGACATGACGGCACGATCGTTTCCGGACCACACACCCGTGCCCGACAATGGTGTGATGAAGACCACCTTGCCAGATCCGTTGCCGCGTGAGTCGCAGGCGAAGACGTGCTGGCCAGTGAAGGGGGTGAACATTGACCCAAAGGTCACGCCGGTGCCGGCTTCAGTCGCGCTTTCGCGGCTGATGGCGATTGCTCGCAGAGAGCCGCCCATGTTGGTCCAGATGCCCGAGTCGTAACCGACACCGTTGGCATCAGAGAGCAGGGCGGCAAAGGCGAGTGAGCCTGATGAGTTCGTCTGGGGCTTGGTGTTTGTCGCGTACAAACTGTGGAAGTTGCGACCGCTCGAGTTTGGTGCGGGATTGCCCGCACGAGCAACAAGCGCGAGCGTGCAATCAGCCTCAAAGGCCATGGGGGCAGTGACGCGCCAGATGGCCTGGTCACTCGGGCCTGCTGTGCCGGAAGAGCCACGCACACGAACACCCGACCCGGTCAGATTGGCGTATGCGTTGGCGAAGCCAGCATCACTGACCACCATCTGCACTTGGCCAAAGAAGACATTGGACAGATTTGCGACAGGGTTGCCTTCACGGGCAACCAGATGCAGACTGCCATCGCTCAACCATGCGACCTTGTCGTTTCCATAGTTCACCCCGGAACCAACAAGATTCGAGCGGAAAGCCATCATCCCGCGTTGGTCACGCTTCGGGAACTGCACATCACCAATCGCTGAGATATCAAGCACGGTGCTCAACTGGTCGGGAACATCGGCACCCTCACGAGCAAGAAGGTCATAGGCAGAGGCACCAAACTTCCAATACCCGTAATTATTCACACCCGCGGTGATCGTTGGGCCGGTGATGGTTCCGGAGAACAGCACATCACCTTGATCGCTGAGCTGCGGCGAACTGATCGCCGTAAACTTAATTAGCGGGTTGTTGAGGTTGGGAGCGGCCGACTGTGTGCGCATCACCAGTCTCGGAGCAGAATTTGGTTGCGCGCTCGTCGCGGGTGGTGAAACCCAGATCGTCTGTCCATTCGTATTCGTCAGGCCCGTGCCACGAACTGATGCGGCAAAGGACACATGCCCAGAGGCACTGACGATCGGCATGAAGGTTCCGGACCCGAGGTTGAAGTCCACGATCGTGCCCGATGCGCCGCCGTCGAGCGTCACCGTGTCACCGACCTTGGCCACCACCCTCACAATATCGGCCGATGCACTTACGGTGCTGCCGCAGACCGCGGCGAGAACAGCAGGTGCCACACCCCAAAACACAAGGGACTTCATCATGTTGCTCCAGTCGCGGCGAACAGAAAGGGTGCCGCGGTGGCACACTGATCGGGGTGGAGATTGCGCAGCTTGACTTTCTGGCTCGCATTGCGTTCCGTGGGTGTGAAGCTGGAGCAGTGATTCGGTCAGTGAGGACAAAAATCTCACCGATAACGAAAGCAGGTTGAAGCAAGGGAGATTGGACCCTCGACCGAGAACGCAATTCGACGGTTTGTTCGGCGTGGACATTACCATGCCGAAGGTCCCCTTTGAAGGAGAACTTCGGGCGGAACGGCTTTCGGGATGACCAACGCGGTCCCGTCTGCACAACGATCTTGGTAGCGCAAACTACGTATCCTCTGTTGCTGATGCCCCCGAGCATTGTGCCCGGGTGACTGAAGGTTCACAGGTCTCAAAAACACATGCGGCAAACTCCGATGAATCCACCTGTTTGGGTGTAACGCTGATGGATATGAGACGTTGCGCATTCAGAAGGAGCAAAGAATGCGCATGTTGATGTGTTGGGCAAGAAGATGCAAGTCGAATTTGGACGAATTTCAGAAATTTTCGAGATGATTGACGACGACTTAAGGGAATCCGCGGCACGCAATGGTTGCAAGTCCATATTGACACTGGAGTTGCAGGCGACACAACTGGTTTGGGGAATAGACAAGCCTTGAACGCGGCAACTGTTTCAGAACATGGCGGCTCTGGCGTTACGTCAACGTATTCTGAGCGAGCATGGCCAGGCCGTCCATGCTACAAGTAGCAGATCATTCCTCAGCACACTACTATTCGCCAACCATGAAGACGCGGTTCGCCAAATATTTGGCTGCGGCCTTCAATGCTCGACCTTGGGGCATGTTGGTGGCACCGAACTGGGTTGGGATTGGGACCTTTGCACTCCTGGGTGTTCTCAACCCGGGGTTGTGGCTGATCGGGGCCGGGCTCGAACTGCTCTATATGTTTGGGTTGCTCAGCAGCAACCGATTCCGCCGGTGGGTGGACAGCCAACTTCTGGCCGGTGAGCGGTCGGTCTGGGACACTCGCACGGATCGGCTAGTTGAAAGCCTGACGCACTCGGCACAGATCAGGTATCAGTCGCTGAAGACTCAATGCCGCCGCATGGTGGCCGCGGCTGAAGGATCGGATCAATCAACAACTCGCGAGGCTCTTGGCGAAGCGCTGGGACGGCTTGTCTGGGTGTATCTGCAACTGCTGGTCACTCGACAGGCGACGGCTCGACTGATCACCGATGGAGAGAGCACATCCGTTTCAAACTCGCGTGTGCGCGGCGGGCTTTCGGAACGCGTGGCTGATCTGGAGCGTCGGCTGAAGAGCGGTAAGCTTGAAGAGGAACTCGAACGGAGTTTGCGTGGTCAGTTGGAGCTCCTGAACCAGCGACTCCGCGCGCAGCGAGAAGCACGCGAGAAACTCGACTACATCGACTCCGAACTTGTTCGTGTGGAAGAACAGGTTCAACTTGTGCAGGAGCAGTCGGTGCTCACGCACGACCCCGAGTCGGCATCGCGACGAATCGACGCGATCTCTTCAACACTCGGCACGACGACCCAATGGATCAGGGAACAACAAAGGATTTCCGGAGAGCTGGCTGAAAGCCTCGACGGAAGTCCTCCAGCGGTTTTGCCTCTAGAGGCTGAGCAACAATAATCAGGGCGCGGATCGTTACCCACATTTCCAAGGTGAGGCACAGGCAATGAATCAGAGCAGTCAGAATCAACCGGGCACGGGCTTCACCACGCTGGGCAAGTTGGTATCCCTGTTGCTGATCCTGGGCTTGATTGGTGTCGGCGCGTATGTTGTGTTGAAAAAGTCAAACCCGCAGGGTGGAGCAACCGGGGGCACGGCCAAGGACACGAAGTCAGGCACGCTGACATCGAAAGATGGTGCGGTTCGGGCCAAGGATGGCGCGGCCACGAAGCCCGCAGCATCGCTTGATGACCTGAAGGTGACCGAGGCTCAGCCATCGGTGCCCACGCTTTCCCCCCCACTTGCGTACACGCCAAAGGACAACATCGTCGAGATCGAGTTGAGCGAGTATGCCGGATATTCAGGGCTGATCGCCGCGAACGGCGGGCTTGCGCCGAACGATGATTCGTACTTTGCCAAGAAGCACGGGTTCAAGGTAAAGTTGACGCTCAGCGAAGAGGAAAGCTGGTCGGCGCTCAACAGCGGCAGAATGGGGGCGAGCGCAACGACGGTGGATGTGCTTGCGGTTTATGGCAAGCAGTTTCAGGTTGTGGTTCCGGCGCAGATCGGTTTCTCGCGCGGGGCGGATGCGATTGTCGTTCGACAGGACATCAAGCGGATCAACAATCTGAAAGGACAGGTTGTGGCCGCGAGCCAGTTTACCGAGAGCGAGTTCTTTCTGCGGTTCCTCGCACAGGAGGCGGGCATTGGTGTCAAGGTTCTTGATGAACTGAGTGCGGGTCCGGATCCGGACAAGATCAATCTGGTGTTTGCAGCAGACGCCTTTGAAGCGTGCGACATATTTGCGGAAGAACTGGGTGAAGGTCAGGGTCGGGTCGCGGCGTGCGTGACGTGGGAACCGAAAACCAGCGAGACGGTGGCCGCGAGCAAGGGTGAGGCGCGGATACTGACGACGAATCGCAACCTACTGATCGTTGCGGATGTGCTGATCGTGAACAAGGGCTTTGCACAGGCGAATCCAAAGATGGTCGGTGGGTTGGTTGATGGGCTGCTGTACGGAAACAAGCTGGTACGCACAAACCCGGAGAGCCAGCTTGGCGTGATTGGCAAGGCGTTTGGTTGGGACCAAGCCAAGACACGCACCGAGCTTACCAAGGTTCACCTCTCAAACCTGCCGGAGAACATGGCGTTCTTCTCCGGCGCGATCGACATGGCGGGCAGCTTTGGCGGGATCTACCAAAGCGCGGTGTACGCGTATGGAAAGGAGTACATCAAAGACCCACCCGCAGCCGAGCGGTTCCTTGACCTGTCGTCGTTACAGTTGATCGCGGCAACGGGGATCTACAAAGATGAGAAGATCGAAATTCAGCCGATCAAACTCTCGGTCACTGGCTCGATCGAGACTGATCCGCTGTTGAGCAAGGACATCCGCTTCCTTTTCCTGCCAAACTCGGACAAACTCGACATGAACAATCCGGACAACATCCAGCGGCTCGAGTCGATCAGGGCCTTGTTGCAGGTCAGCCCGGGATCGACGGTGCTTCTGCGCGGACACGTGGATGACGCGATGATCGGCGACTTCAGGAAACAGGGTGGCGAGTCGTTTGTACGGCAGATGGCAATGAAGGCCGCCGAACTCAGCAAGAACCGGGCCGCTGAGATCAAGAAGTTGATGATCGAGCGGCACAAAGTGGAACCGATGCGCATCGAGACGGTTGGTCGGGGATGGGACGAACCATCTGGAAAGGACTCCGAGCAGAATCGCCGCGTGGAAGTCCAGTGGTTCACGGTTGAGTAACCGCCTCGTCGGGTGTTGGGCTATTGATACGGGCTGATGCTTGCCACGGGCTGATGTTGGCGCACCACGAGAGTTCACAAGACAATGATTTGCCTGGTCTCGATACTGCGCCGTTCAGCATCGAGCAACTCGGCAACATCGACCGCCTGATCGATGGTTGCCCGCAGGTCGTGGTTTGAACGATCACGCCGCACCGCATCGACGATGTGCATAGCCTGCCCTTCGTAACCCGCCCCTTCCAGACAAAGATCCTGCACGGGTTCAGAGGCACCGTTTCTGCTGAGCAGAAGATGTGGAGTGCGCATCAAATCCCAATCCACCGTTGCCTGTTCAAAGACGACAACGAACCTCATCTTGAACCCGAAGCCGGCAGAATGGTCCTGCCCTCCCTCGGCCACAACGTGTTTCGGCCCGCTTGTGGTGTTGAATCGGTAGAGCGTTGTTACGTGCGCAAGTGAGCCGGTGCCGACGACTTCGAGCGGGCGACCGAAGCACCACAAGATGAAATCCGCATCGTGAATGTGCAGATCAGTCATTGCGCCCCCGCTGCGTGCGGTGTCGTTGTAAAAGTCGCTGCTCCAGTTGGGTGGTGAGCCGAGCCGCTGAAACGTTGCGCTTAGCACGCGCCCGAAGACACCATCACGCACGCGCTCTCTCAGCCAATCCCACCCCGGCCAGAACCTCATGCACATCGCGGGCATGCACAGGCGTCCGGTTTCATGCACCACCTTCGCCAACCGCCGGATATCCGACGCGCCGAGCGCGACCGGCTTTTCCACAAGAACGTGTTTGCCCGCACGCAGCGCGGCGATGGCCAGTTCAACGTGTGAATCGGTCGGTGTGCAGATGCTGACCAGATCAATCCCGTCAAGTTTCAAAAGCTCCTGCGGCTCGCGAAAGGCTTGCACATCTTTCGCATCAAAGAGTGGCACCTCTTCCCCACCCGTACCACTCCCCAGGTTTCCGGCCGCGGAGACTCGACCACGCAGACGCTCGTCATTCCGATCCGCAACCGCAACGAGCCGACACTCAAACCCCGCCTTCGCGGCGGACGCGTACGCACGGATGTGCGTTGCCCCCATAAAGCCCAGCCCGATGATACCGATGCCGACCGGCTTGAGTCCCGTGGGCGCGCTCATCGCCGTTTCCCCGCGCGTGTAGTGGTGCGGACGCTGGTCGCGGCTGCGCGGGCTGATCTGCGGGGTTTCGCGGTTGGCATTTTCCAGGCGATCTTTTCGATCAACTTGCGGGCCGTGGTGATATCCGCTTCGCGTCTCTCGCCAGATTCTCGCTCGATCAGGCAGTCGCACCGCACAGCGTGTTTCGCGAGCGCGTCAAAGAACATCGACCAATCGACGGTGCCACTTCCGACCGCAACTTCGGTTCCCCACGTTCCGTGCTTGGTGGTTGGCCGCGCATCCTTGATGTGAATCTGCACGATGCGATCGGCCAGAGTGCCGACGGCCTCGATCGGGTCACCCATACCGTACAAGATCATGTTGGCGGGGTCAAAGTTGATGCCGATCTGCGCGCCGCCCATGCGGTCGAGCTCGCGAAGCGCATCAAGCAATGTCTCTGCATTCTCCTGACCGGTCTCAAGAGCCACGCGAACGCCGCAATCATCAAAGACATCGGCAAGACTGCGGAGCCGATCAAGAAGTTCGGCGCGCTCATCGCCTTCCTCGTGCGGGATGAACCCCGCGTGGAACGTGACCATGCAGATGCCGAGCCGCCGCGCCAGACGCGCGTTGGCCCGAGCGGCGATGATGTTTGCCCCCCACATCTCATCCGGGAACACACCCCCGGTCTTTCTGATCGTCTCGAGGGATGAATAATCTTCACCGGCCATCGCCATCATTCCGGAGATGATCTCGATTCCTGCGGTTCGCAGTGCCTGCACCGTCTCGATCTCGCCCCAGAGTCCCGTTCTGATCGGATCGAGCGCGAGCTGCACCGCGTTCACACCCACCGTGGCAACTTTGGCCGCGAGGTCGCGTGGCGATGTCGGTCGCAACGACCATGAGCAGACGCCGAACTCTGTTCCGTGATGATTCTTCACGCGTGCATCCTCACCTTCTTCACAGCTCTTCTTCGCGGTCTTCGATTCCTGCAAAGCTCTGCTCGGTTCGCTCATGCTTGGCAGGCCCGAGTTTGTTGCTGAGCCTCGCTCGCTACTCTCGGCGGCCCTTTCCGCGTTCACCAACCACCCTCTGCCATTGAAAGGCCGGGCCCGGGTCGATTTTGTTCGACTGAATGTGGTAGTGCCCGAGCAGACCGCGATAACCGGCCAGTTGCTCATCGCTCAGTTTGCCGGTGATCAAGTCGCCCGTTGCATCGCGCGGGTAATCACGCGGCATGTTCGGGAAAATTCGGCAGAGGGTTTCAGTCAGCTTGCTCAACGATTCATACTGCTCAGGTGTCAGGTCATACATCACCTGCTTTTGCCCCTGAATCTCCGCTTCAACAGGTTCGTCGGCGAAGGGTCGTCCGATGAAGTTCGGAGTTCGCACCCCTCCGTTGCCCATTACCTGCGGAATCGTGATGATGGTCTTCCCGTTCGCATCCTTCGCGTACCAATTCTTGAGCGGCCCGACCTCGCGATCGCTGTAGGCTCCGATATTGGCGATCTCGATCCCGATCGAACGATCGTTGCTTGTCGTCGCGTGCCATGCCCGCTCTTTGAGGTCGAGCGTCTGATAGATGGTGCCATCAATATCGAGCATGAAGTGAACGCTTAGCCCACGCATATCGTGCAAGACTCGGAAACACTGGCGCGAGGTGCCGCAAACGTCGTAGTGCATGACGAACTGATCGACGATGCGCTGCAGCGTGGACAGGTCCCATCCGCCACCACGGATGCGCTCAAACTCATCGGCGCTGATGGGGCACTCGGGACGGCCGAGCGAGCCAGCAAAGCGGATGTTGTAGCGTGTGGGGGTCGATGGACCCGGTGCATCACCGCTCCCACTATTTGCGCCGGGCGTGGCTACCGGCGGAGTCCAGGCCGCGCGCTCCCACGGCACAAACCTTTTCTCCATCCGATACGCGTCGTACCCGCCCGGATCGGTCCACAAGACCACCGGCGCTCCACCCGTGTGAAAGTATCGGCCGCAGACCACGATTTCATCACCAATCCGGGCCGCTTCGTGGCCGGGCCGATGGTGGCACCCCCACACTCCTATCGCAAGCAGCATGGTCGTGATGGAAACAATCAATGTTCGGATGGGTATCTTCATCAGGCCAGCAGAGTACCACGAACTCGCCCGCCCGACCAGGCCTGAGGATCGATCGATATCGGCCAACCGGCAAGCGGGCTGGGCCGCTCGCGCCGAGCAAACGCTCATGCCGTTCAGCGACTGGCCGATGCCCTCAAAGCCTACTTTACCAGCTCGACCGCCCGGTCAAAGGCGGCCGCGGTGGCAAGCCCATCATCGAAGCTCGCGAGCGTTGCTGCCGCTTTAGAGCTGGCGTTGGCGCTGGCTTTGCTTCCACCTTTTTTGCCCCCGGTCTGGCAGGCAGCGGCAAAGGCGATCATCTGGCGCGCAAAGCGCACATCGTGGCTCTCGACCTTGTGCATCTCGCTCTTGCCATCAAGGTCCTTCAAGACCAGTATCTCGGGGTTCTGGTAGTCGTAACTCATCATTCCCTCATCACCGATCAGGGCGATGCTGAACCGCGAGGTTTCGGCCCATCCGCTGATGATAGAGCCCGCCACGCCCGGCTGGTTGTTCCTCACACCCGTCGCGGATGTTGTGCTTTTCAGAAGAACGGTCCCCGCCGTCTCGGTGCGGCCTTTCCATGAATGGTTGAGCACCGCACCGGCGACCTCGCTCTGGCCGACAATGAAGTGGAAGAGGTCAATCGAGTGGCTGCCCATATCCAGCAAGGCGCCGCCGCCGGACTTCTTCACGTCGCTGAACCACTTGCCCTTGTGCCCGGGCAGGTCACAGGCAAAGGTATTTTCATACCTCACCAGTTCGCCGATCTCACCAGCATTCACCATCGACTTCATCACCTGCACAGCGGGCACGAATCGGTGGCAGTACGCGACAAAGGTGCCGCACTTCGGGTGCTTCTTCGCCAGCGCGGTCAGCTTCCTGGCATCGGCCAGCGTATGGGCAATCGGCTTCTCACTCAGGATGTGCAGCCCGCTCTTCAGGCAGGCCTGAATGATCCCGATGCGCATCGAGGGTGGTGTGCAGATCACCACACCATCGGCCTCGATCCTGCCGGTCTTGTGGGCCTTCAAAAATTCATCCACCTCGCTGAACGCGCTCGCCCCCTGATGGGCAGCCGCAAGCGTCTGGACCGCGGCCCGGTTCGGATCGATGGCGGCGGTCAACCGCACGCGTCCGCCTGAGCCCATGATCGCCCCGCTGTGTGCCCCCGAAATACCGCCCGCGCCGATGATCGCGACTTTGAAGATGTTGATCGCCATGCGGTCGGACTCCCGGGGTAATCGATCGTTACTGCGTGAGAGAGTACACCGATGCACGGATGCGTGCAGGCGATCGTGACGATTGGCCGCGCGCCGACCTTCGCCGTGATGCGTGGGTAGCCCCGCCCCCGAGCCGATCGGACCATCACCCTGCATTCCGAGTGGACAACTGATACTCTTGCGGCATGACCAGATGCTTCATCCTCGCGGCCGTTTGCGTGCTCACGATCTTCACGTTGGCGCCCCCGAGCCGCGCGCTCGATGCCCCACCACCCGCTTCTGCGATCCCCAACACCAGCACGCAACCCTTCATCGGTCTCTGGATCACCCGCTTCGACTATCTGACCGCCGCCGATGTCCGCGATGCGATCGGGCACGCCGCCGACCTTGGTGTCACCGACATCCTCTGGCAGGTTCGCGGCCAGGGGGATGCGCTTTATGAATCCATCCTCGAACCCTGGGCCGAAGAGCTGACCACCAAGTCGCCGGGGAGAAAGGGAACCATCCCGCCTTTCGATCCGTTGGCCCTTGCCGTCGAGCTTGCGCACGCACGCGGCCTGCGGCTGCACGCGTGGGTCAACATCATGCCCCTTTGGAAGGGCAAGAACGCACCAAAGGATCTCCAGCACCCGTTCAACGCACACCCGGAGTGGCGCTTGCGCGATGCGGCGGGCACACCTCAGCCACTCAACGACCACTACGTGATCGTGAACCCGCTGCTCGACTCGGTTCATAATCACATTGTGAATGTGTGCAAGGACATCTTGAAGCGTTACCCCGTCGATGGTCTGCACATGGACTATGTCCGGTTCGTGAGCGACACCATGAAAGACCCGGCGGCCTATCCCGGAGATCCGCGCAGCATCGCGATCTTTGAAGAGGCGACGGGTGCCAAGTGGATCGGGAGTGATGCAAACAAAGTGGCTTTCCGTGATTTCAAGCGGCAGCGCATCACCGATTTGGTGCGCCGCATCCGCAAGGAAGCGATCGTTGTACGCCCCGGGGCGGTCTTCAGCGCGGCGGTTTGGCGCAGGCCCGACCTGGCACGCGAATCATACCTGCAGGATGCCGCCCTCTGGCTCAACGAGGGGACGCTCGATCGCGCCCTCCCCATGATCTATTCCAAAGATGATGCCCAGTTCGCCGATGATGTGGACGCATGGATGGCCGCCGCGCCGAACGCGAGGATCACACCCGGGCTCGGGATCTATCTGCACACCCCAGCAGGGAGTGCGAAGCAGCTTGAGATCTCCGCAACCAAGCGCACCAGCGGCTTTGCGCTCTTCGCTTACGCCTCGCTGTTTAAAAGCCCCGACAAGAATCAGGATCGGACACCTAAGCACATCGCCGAGCGTGCTGAACGACTGAAAAACATCACCGCCGAGGTCGCCTCGCGCCGCGCTGGCCGCACACCATGAACCTGCTGGGCATCGATATCGGTGGAACCAGCATCAAGGCGGCGTTGCTCCGCCCGCATGAGCACGCACCCGACTGGGTCGCCACCAGCCCACGCTACCAACATCCGACGATCGATGAACTTGCGTGCCTGCTTCGCGACCTCATCTGTAACGCACCGATCCCGAATGGTGAACCACTCGGCATCGGTCTGTGCGCACCCGGTCTCTATGACCAGACGACCGGCAGCATTACACGCGCCATCAACTTGCCCTGTCTGGTATCGGTTCCACTCGCCGGTTTTGTGCGCAGCGCGTTGCCAAGCGGGGCACCCTCGCCCGCACCACCGGTTATCTGCTCGGATGCGCTCGCCGCCGCCACCGACTTTCAGGCACTCTTTCCCGCACGCGGACGGCTCCTCGCCCTGAGCCTCGGCACGGGCATCGGCGCGGCCGTGCTTGACAATGGTCAGCCACTCGTGGTCTCGGGCAACTCGCCCGGACACTTCGGGCAGATGGATGTGAGCATCGAAGCCGGAGAACTTTCTCCTCCACTGGGGCCTGATGGTGGGCGCGGCGGGCTCGAAGGGTACATCGGCCTCCCCGCGATCATCGCGCGACACGGGCCAGACCCCGAAGTATGGCTTGCATCGCTCAAAGGAGCCGAGCCCGAACTCCGCGCGCTCACCCGGGCCATCCGCATCGCTCACGCGATCTACCGTCCAGAACGCATCGCCCTGCTCGGCGGGGTCGGCAGCCGCCTGCGCTCGGTCGGACCCGTGCTGCACGCCGCGATTTCGCATGAACTCACGAGCCTGGCACGCCCGGGCTGGGAACTGGCGTTCGGAACATCCGACCACCACGCCGCCAGCGGAGCAGCACGCATAGCGGGTTGCTCAACTCCCAAGGCTTGAACTGGCTACCGACCATCCAAGAGCCACCTGTCGGATTCGAACCGACGACCTGCGCTTTACAAAAGCGCTGCTCTACCAGCTGAGCTAAGGTGGCCACACAACCGAACACCAGAGCATATTCCACCCCACGACCCGGTGCTACCACCTGCATCCGAATCCGCACCCCTCTCGTTTGTGATACCCTGCAAGCACCCATGGCCGAGATCGCTCTCAAAGACGTGCAGAAGACCTACCCCAACGGCTACAAGGCCGTGCAGTCGGTCAACCTCGATATCCCCGATGGCTCATTTTTCGTGCTCGTCGGGCCTTCGGGCTGCGGCAAGTCCACAACGCTGCGCATGGTCGCGGGCCTAGAGGACGTGACCGCCGGGTCGATCTCGATCGGCGGCCGCGTGGTGAACAACGTTCACCCCAAAGACCGCGACATCGCGATGGTCTTTCAGAACTACGCGCTCTATCCGCACATGAGTGTCTACAAGAACATGGCCTTTGCGCTCAAGCTGCGCAAAGTGCCGCGCGATGAGATCGACCGCCGCGTCAAAATCGCCGCTGAGACGCTGGGCATCACCGAGTTGCTCGAGCGCAAGCCCGCGGTGCTCTCGGGCGGCCAGCGACAGCGCGTTGCGGTTGGCCGCGCTATCGTGCGCGAACCCAAGGCCTTTCTGTTTGATGAACCCCTCTCGAACCTCGATGCCAAACTCCGCGTCACGACACGCGCCGAGCTGAAGTCTCTGCATCAACGGCTCAAGACCACGACCATCTACGTCACGCACGATCAGGAAGAGGCGATGACGCTCGGCGACCGCATCGTCGTGATGTCCAAGGGACTTGTGCAACAGGTCGGCCAGCCGCTCGAGGTCTATCGCGCCCCGGTCAACCGCTTTGTCGCAGCGTTCATCGGCACTCCGCCCATGAACTTCATGGAAGGCTCGCTCGCGAGCGAGGGCGGAAGGCTGGTCTTCAACGAAGGCACGGCCACGGTCGGAGGCCGCGCGGGCGGGGCTGGGTGCAGACTCCCGCTTGCTGAGAGCCTTGCCTCACGACTCGCCGGCAAGTTCACCCCCAACGCGCCCATCGTGCTTGGTTTGCGGCCGCAGGTCTTTGCCCCCGCAAGCCCGGGCCTCACCGATCGACCGACCATCCCGGTCACGATCAACGTCATTGAACCGTTGGGCGATCAGATGGATATCACCTGCTCAACCACCAACAACCCATCACTGGTCGCTCGCCTCCCCGCCTCAACCGACTTCACCCCCGGCCAGACCGCGATGCTCGCTGTCGATACCGCCAAGCTGCACGTCTTCGAGCCGGGCGAGTTCGGCAGAAACCTAACGATCGAACGAACCTGAATCGGAGCGAGCGCGGCATCGGGGTCTCTGTAGAACGCGCTAACGCGCTGACTATCGTGGAACAGCCATAGTTTGATCTTGCGCCGGGCTCGCGACGACGTTGAAACGCCGCTCCCACAATGACAACGGCCCCATCGTTCGCCGGTGCCTTCGGTAACTCCATTCGAGTTGTCGCGGTTCAGAACCTCACGCCGCGATCGTCGCCTGCGCCTGCTCGCTCCACGGCCCGCGTTCGCGGGTGGGCGATACCCACCGCATCCACACATAGTTGGTCTTGCCGCCATCGGTGGAGTCGAAGTTCATGGTGTACGGCGCGTTGGTATCGACTTCGACGAATCGCAAATCGGATTGGCCCGTCGGAGGCGTGATGCCGACCTTGTTCCAGATTTCCAACTCTCAGATTGGGCCCAGCACACCGGCGGGCCTGGCCTTGGTGGGGGGGCGGGAGGATCGCGGCGACATACGCGGCCCGGTTCTCATCCTTAGTTTGTTTCGCGGCCCCAGCTACTTATTATGTTGGCTTGGCGGCGTTGACGGCGGCCCCGCACGACTCGCTCGTGCATCCTCTCAACATAACTTATATGTCGTAAGGAGGCACGAGCGAGTCGTGTTATATGAAGTGGGCGGGGAACGCGGTAGCCCAGCCGGTCTGCGCGGCGGTGACGGGGGCCATGTCGGGCGCGGTCAGCCCGAGCGCGGCGAGGTTCGCGTTGGCATAGGTCACGAAGTTGGACTGCAACGCCTGAAAGTTCGCATCAGGACCGGGGTTGTAATCAGCCATCTTTATAGACTCGATTTCATGCCCACGCCGCGAAGCGCGGGGGATTCGGCGGCTCGCACAGGTTGCCCCGCACACGCTGCGCTGGGACGTCCAACCGCTACCCGAGCCGTCAATCTGCGCGCGGCGGACACTCCGAGGTGCATCGACGGGAATCCGGGGCGACTTCAGAAGCGCGCGAAAAATGCCGAAGCACCACGGCGACGCGGGGGCCGCGCCACAACCCAAACAAGGGCTTGACAACCTCTTGGACAAGGTGCTCTTGTCAGAGCATTCTTTCCCAGAGGAGGTCCGTGGGGCCGAGTCGCTGTTGATCCGAGATGTCCCGCCCAAGCTGAAGAACTGGATCGAGACCGAGCAAGAGCAGGCGATGCTCAGCCAGCGAGAGTACGTCATCAGCGTCCTCGAAAAGGCATACAACTCCAAGGCAGCTCCCACCCTGTTTGACGCGGCGCAGCACTCCGCACCGACGAGCGCGACCGGAACGCCTTTCACGTTCATTGACTTGTTCGCGGTTTTCGCCCCAACGAGGCGACGGGTTGTAGCCACGGGTGGAGCGACGCGGCTCTGAGCGTCGCGGAACCCGTGGAAGCGAGTGGCTCTTATCCTCTTCTTGCCCCGGAGGGGCAAAGGAACCGCGCGGTCAACACAAAGGCACGACATGCCCGGAACATACTCCCAGATTCTCCTGCACATCGTCTTCTCCACCAAGCACCGCGAGCCGTGGATCACGCCCGACATCGCGGAGCGCCTGTATCCGTACATGGGCGGCATCGTCCGGGCCGATAAGGGCGTGATGTACGACATCGGCGGCGTGGAGGACCACGTCCACATGTACCTGCGGTGGCGGCCTGACGCGACCATCTCGGACTTGATGCGCGACGTGAAGGCGCGTTCGTCGAAGTGGGTGCATGACGCGTTCCCGACGCTCGGCGCGTTTGCGTGGCAGGAGGGGTACAGCGTCTTCACCGTGAGCAAGTCGCAGGAAGGAGCCGTAAAGAAGTACATCGCGTGGCAGCACGAACATCACAAGAAGGAAAACTTTAAGTCCGAGCTCTTGCGACTGCTCCACGCCCATGAGATTGAGTTCGACGAGCGCTATGTATTCGATTAATCGCCTGCGCACTCGGACGCTTCCTCTGCCCCTCCGGGGCAGGATCGAGCAACGGAGATGCCTTACACGGGTTGCGCTCCACCCGGCTGTTGCCGGGCTGCGCTCCACCCGTGGCTACATTCCGCGGCCCCGTTGGGGCCAAAGGCAACTCGCCTCTGCGCGACATGGGATGTTCCGGCGTGTTACCCTAACCACGATGGAACGCCGAGCGTGGACACGCGACCAACTTCTGAAGACCCTGGCGCTCTACTACCAGCTCCCGTTCGGGGAGATGCACTCACGCAATCCGGCGGTAGCGGCGCTGGCGAGCGCGATTGAGCGCACGCCGTCCGCCGTGGCCCTCAAACTTGTCAACTTTGCCAGCCTTGACCCAGACCTTCGCGGGCGGGGTGTGGGC
>Ga0163155_10002652_pt1 | contig 19753 bp, 17 predicted proteins | sample OliLakLV19SP4G1_FD_148611 | JGI IMG/M metagenome (GOLD analysis project Ga0163155, IMG submission 148611) | Freshwater microbial mat bacterial communities from Lake Vanda, McMurdo Dry Valleys, Antarctica - Oligotrophic Lake LV.19.SP4.G1 | ecosystem: Environmental > Aquatic > Freshwater > Lake >... | reverse complement strand
CCTCGTCGAGGATCTGGTGAAGCCGGCAGGCATCCTCGTGGTGCTGGGGTGGTTACTCTGACGCGCCGCACCGCGCGTGATGTCGGATCATGCTTCGAGGTCCCCCGGTGGCAGAGCCGCCGGGGGGCTGTTCCCTTTTCCATTCGAGAGGTTGAGATGTTGCTGCAGATGCGCGCGCGCGCCGTGACCACGCTGAGCCTCATCCTGGCCCTGTCGCCGATGGTCGCCGCGGGCCAGCTCTCCACGAGCCGTGGCCTGTCGATCGGGCTGCAGGCGCTTGGCACGTCACTCCGCGTCGAGAACGGCGACGAGAACGGCGGTGGCGGACTCGGCCTGCGGGTAGGCTACGGATTCAACCGGAGACTCACCGGTTTCATCAACGTGGATGGCTCCACGGTCCAGATCCCGCAGAGCAACAGCCTCGTCGCGGGCGACTGGACGCTGTCGCACGCCGAGGTCGGTGCGCGCTTCCACTTCGCCAACTCGCTGCGTCGCTGGGTACCGTACGTGGAGACGTCGATCGGTGCCCGCTCGGTCGCCATCGACAATGCACAGGTCAACAATACGCCGGCGGGCAAGGTGTCGTTCAACGGCGCGGCACTCAGCGTCGGGACGGGGTTGTCCGTCTTCGTCACCCCGAAGTGGGCTCTCGATACCAGCCTGCGCTGGACCGGCGGCACCTTCACCGAGATCGATCTGGGGAACACGGCGCTCCGCAATCTCGACATCGAGGCCGCATCGTTCCGGTTCGGCCTCGGCGTCGTCTGGTGGCCGTGATGCGCGGCCGGCAGCGCTGAGTCACTGACCCGGCGTCAGCGACTCAGCTGCCGGTGTCACCGCGTAGCCGGCGCAGCGCCTCCTGCTGCACCGGCGTGAGCTGGTTCTTGATCCGGATCAGGAGGGTCAGATGGCCCTCCTTGATCTGCCGTTCGGTCTGCAGGATGCGCCGCATGCGATCCTGCGCACGATCGAGGTCGATACGAGGGCGCGCGAGTTCAGCCGCCAGCGCATCCACCTGCTCCTGTAATTCCCATTGCAGTGTGACAACCTGCCCCTGCAACTCGCGCAAGGACCTGCTGATCGCATCACGCTGCTGATCGGTCAGCTCGATCGCGCGTCGGTGTTTCATGATCAGCTCGGGCTCGAACAGCGCACGCGCGATCGGATCGCCGAGCGACACGCTGGACGGCGCCGCCGCCGCCTGGGCGTGGGCGCGCGAGGCGAGCGCCATCAGGCAGAGCGTTGACAGGAGCAGGCAACGGGAAACGTTGTGCATCAGGAACCCCTCCGTGGAGTTCGTGGGCCCATCCCGTCCATCGGGGTTCCGCGCAGGAACTCCGAGCCGGGAACGGACAGCAATCCATCTGTGGGTGATGACGCGGTGAGCGCCGCGGTGCGCGACCAGTCGGCGACCGCCTGTTCGAACTCGCGATCGGCCGCGCTCGCCGGACGGAACCACAAGGCAAACACGGCAGCGGCGGCGAGCGGTGCGCCGATGATCAACAGCCGTTTGGCCGACCGGATCCAGCGCACGTCGGCGACTGCCGCGGGCCCTGTTGCCGGAGCCTCGGCAGACGGTGCCACCGCCGCGTCTGCACGGGCGCGGGCGATCATCAGGCTGAAGTCGGGCACCTGTCGGGCATCAGCCTCCCTGATGCTCTCGAAGCCCCGTCGCAGTGTCTGGTCGAATTCCGGTTCACTGGTCATCGGTCGTCGTCGCTTGAGGAATCGTTCGGTCCGGGATCTCCACCAGCGAGCAGCACCCGGAGGCGCTTCTTGCCGCGGTCATAGTGCACACGTGCGGTACCCACCGACACGCCCATCGCGTCGGCAGCTTCCGCCACGCTGAGTTCAGCCTGAAACACCAGATGCAACACCTCGCGCTGACGCTCGGGGAGCGTACCGAGGGCCGTGCGGAGGGCGGCCACCTGCTCGGCGTCGATGATCAGGTCGTCGACCGCCTGGGCGTCGCTCATCGGCTCCGCGATGTCGTCGAAGGGGAGTTCGCGTCCGCCGCGGCGGCGGTGCTCGAGGGCAGTGAACCGGATGATGCCAAAGAACCACGTACGGAAGCTCGACCGGCCGGAGAAGCTGGCCGATCCCGACAGGACCTTGCAGTAGGCGGTCTGAAGCACGTCAGCAGCGTCATCGGGATCGCCATTGCAGCAGCTGCGTGCCCAGCCGAAGCTCGCCTCGTGCAGCGCATGGAGCGAAGCCTCGAGGTCAGGCGGAGCGAAAGCAGCCAAGGCTGTGGCCATCCCTCGGTAATGGGTGAGGCATCCACGAGATGGGTGTCGCGGTGGGCGGGAACATATGACATGCATCGGAAGGGCGTGGGTGGTGGCCCTTCGCCGTCCCAGTAACGCGAGGGTCAGGATTCGCGTGTCCCGTCCCGCCGTGGGATGCACCTCCGCCGTCGGGGGGCGATGGCCATAGCCCTAACCCAAAGGCGCGACCGAACCCCAATGTGGCTGACCAACTATTCGGGGGGGGGCGCTGTCGAGTACCGACAGCCCGTGCTCCTTCACCACTGCCAGCATCCTGAGCGCCAGCCTTCCTCGGCGCTCGGCGCTGATCACCCACTCCTCCACCATGCTCGAATTCGTGTCAGGCCGGCGCGCACCCTCCGCCCGACAGCGTCGCGTCATCTTACCGATCGTCTTGATCTGCGATGGCGTCATCGGCTCCGACTCGAACAACGCGGCGGCATGGAAGGCGAGCATCGCTTCCTTCCTGATCGCTCCGACCTCGTGAACCGCGCCGGCGGCGATATAGATCGTCTCGAACGAAATGTTGTTGGGCCTCTCCCGTTGAGACCTCGCAATACCGCAAATCGCGCGATAACCTCGTACGGACGGTCAGTCAGTGCCAGCCCTGCGATGGTCCCGATGCTCGCAGAAGGCACGGACAAAGCCATGCTCAAGAAATCGATGCCCGCGCATTCGCAGAAATGCCGGGTACGTGGACTCGCCGCTGGCCCCCGCCTTCCGACATCTCGATGCCCAATCGTTCCGCGTGCACCGTCGCTTCATTCGCTGCCGTCGCGTTCTTCCCGTTGGTCATCGAGTTCGCATATGCACAAGCGACCGCGCCTGCCGGACCACCGGCTGCCGAGGGTAAGTGGGATGTCACGAAAGCCCGCGGACGCACGCGACAGATCGACTTCACCACCACCGAAGGCACGTGGACCAGCGTCGACATCTCGCGCGATGGTGCGTTCATCGTCTTTGACCTGCTGAGCCACATCTATCGCATGCCCGCGAGCGGCGGCATCGCCGTCAGCCTGACGCAATCCAGTGGTATCGCCAGCAACTTCCACCCGCGTATCTCGCCCGACGGAAAGTCGATCGCGTTCGTGTCCGATCGCGCAGGCGGCGACTTCAATCTGTGGGTCATGGACTCGAACGGCGCGAACCCACGCATCGTTGCCAGTGCGCCGCGGGATAACATGCGCTATCCGCAGTGGACCGCCGACAACCGGTATCTCGTCGTCATGCAGGAAGGCGCGACCGACCGATCGTTCGTCATGTATCATCGCGACGGCGGCGCGGGAGTCACGCTCGTGAAGAGTGAAGAGGGGCGCACCCTGCACCGTCCTGCGATCTCCTTCGACGGGCGCTATCTCTATTATGACCTGTACACGGATCGAAGCACGGGCTTCGACGGCCGCCGCGATGCCCTCAGCGGTGGCGTACAACTGCAGCGACTCGATTTGCAGACAGGCGTTGTGCGTGCGCTCACATCCGGAACGGCAGCGCAGCAGAGTCGCGGTTCCAGTGGTGGAGCGTTCGCGGCCGAGCCCAGCCCCGATGGCCGCTGGCTTGCGTTCGTACGCAAAGTGCCAGGTGGCACACTCGAGTACAAAGGCCAACGCTTCGGACCACGCAGCGCCCTGTGGATTCGGGATCTCCGACTGGGCGGTGAGCGACTGCTGATGGACCCGGTCGAGATGGATCTCTCCGAGGAGAGCTTCACGGTGGACGGCTCCTACCCGATGTATCGCTGGGCTGCCGACGGCCGCAGCATCGTGCTGCATCAGGGTGGCAAGATCCGTCGCGTGGACGTCACGACAGGTGCCGTGAGCACGATCCCATTCTCGGCGCGCGTGCAACGCACGATATCCGAACAGGCGGTGACGACGCGCCGCATCAGCGATGGCGACGTGAACGTGCGTTACCTCCGCTGGGCCTCGGTATCACCGAATGGTCGTCGACTCGCCTTCCAGTCGCTCGGCCGCATCTGGGTGCAGACGCTGCCCACCGGCAAGCCGCGACGACTTACACAGACCGCGTTCGATCCCTTCGAGTTCCAGCCGGCCTGGTCGCCCGACGGGCAGTCGATTGCATTCACGACCGTCGACTCACTCAATCGAGGCGCACTCTGGCGCGTTGCAGTCACGGATGGCGACGCCGGCGGCGCTCCGCAGCGACTGACGCGTGACGCAGGCGAATACCTGAATCCATCCTGGACACCGAACGGGCGTGAAATCGTCGTGGCGCGCGGTGGTGGCGCGTCGGCGCGCGGCTCCTCCGTCCGTCGCTCCGGCTGGTTCGACGTGGTGCGTGTGTCGGCGAACGGTGCGACTGCCGCTGGTGCCGAAACCGAAATCGACATCGCGCAGACCACGGCGCGTGGAAATCGTGGCGTTGAACTTCGCCCAAGTGTGGGAGCAGATGAACGCGTGTACTGGGCCGTCAGCAACAGCTACGGCACCGGTGGCGCATTCGGCACTCCTCCTCGCGGCGTGGAGCTGGCCTCCATGCGATTGGACGGCACGGATCGACGGGTGCACGCGAGTATCAAGGATGCGGACGATGCTGCCATTTCGCCCAACGGGCAGTGGGTCGCGTTCATACAGGGCGGTAACGTGTACCTCTCGCCGCTACCAGCGCACCGCACTGGAACTACGGTACCGAAGGTTGCCAGGCGTAACGGCGATCTGCCCGTGATCGCGCTCAGCACAGGTGGCGGGCTCTTTCCTCGTTGGCGATCCGATAGCGTCGTGGATTTCGGCAGCGCCAATCACGTGTTCTCGTACAACGTCGGCACCAAGCGAACGGATACGGTCTCGGTGCAACTCTCCGCGCCGCGTGCCATCGCGGCGGGCTCGATTGCACTCACCAACGCGCGCATCGTCACGCTCGACCAAAAGCAGGTGATCGCGAGTGGCACAGTCGTGGTGACACGGGGGCGCATCTCATGCGTCGGCACGTGCAGTACCGCCGGAGTGAGCCGCGTCGTCGACGCCACGGGGAAGACCATCATTCCCGGGTGGGTGGACGCTCACGCGCATCATCACGCCGAGTACCTGGGAATGATGCCGCGCCAGAACTTCGAATCGGCGATTTATCTGGCGTACGGGGTCACCACGACCAGCGACCCCGCCTCGACGTCCAACGCGATGTTTCCCACCGCTGAGTTGATCGAAGCCGGCGAGATGGTGGGACCACGCGCGTTCTCGACGGCCGAGGCCATGTATGCCGGCGACGCTGGTCTCACGAATGACATCGGCTCACGTGCCGATGCCGTATCGGAGATCGCCCGGCGCATGTCGTGGGGTGCCACGATGATCAAACAGTACCTGCAGCCGACGCGCGAACAGCGGCAGTGGATCGCCGACGCTGCGCGCGAGCGTGGCGTGCGCATCACTGCCGAAGCGAGCGACGACCTGAATTATCGACTCGGCATGATGATGGACGGCTACACCGGTGGCGAGCATGTGCAGGCGCAGGCGCCCTTGTACTCCGATGTGACGACCTTCATCGCGCAGGCGAACTATGTGTACTCACACACGCCGCTGCTGAGCGGCTTTGGCGCCTGGAACGAGGAATGGTTCTGGCAAGAGCGCCCAGTCTGGCTGGATGCCAAGCAACAACAGTGGCTTCCATGGCGGATGTTGATACCGCACACACGGCGCGTGATCCAGCGGCCGGAGACCGACTATTCCAAGGACATCATGGCACAGTCGATCGCCGACATCGTCGCCGCCGGCGGGTCCACCGCCGTGGGCGCGCACGGTCAGCAGCATGGGCTCGGCTCGCACTGGGATGTCTGGATGACCGCCAAGGCGACGGGGAACATGACGGCGCTCGAGATCGCGTCGATGCACGGCGCGCGGCTTCTCGGCATCGACGCCGACATCGGCTCGATCAGCGTGGGGAAACTGGCCGACCTGATGGTGCTGAACGCGAACCCGCTGGACGATATTCGCAGCACCACCGACATCCGCTATGTGATGAAGGCCGGCGTGTTGTACGATGCGAATTCGCTTGATGAGCTGTGGCCGAAGCAACGCCCGTACGGTGACAGCCCCTGGCTGCAGCCCGACATGTTCAGGCGCGACAACAAGAAGGTGGACACGTTCGACAGGCCGTGAGCGATTGTAGAGAACCGCAGGTCCCTGACGCCAGACACGAATTTCAGGGGAACCCGGTTCGGCTGGAGCACCGCGAGCACGTGATCGCGGACTGAAGCTGTGCCGGGAATGCCCGTGCAACGCGGCATCATGCCTGGACACTGGTACCTGCACTCAGGCGATCGCAGCCGGTTGGCCGAAACGGACGAGAGCCCGACCGCCGAATCGGCAGCCGGACTCTCAGCTCTTGCCCCTCCGGGGCTCGAACCAGGACTCTTCTGCTCCAGAATCTGGCAGAACAGAAGCAACGTGTGAGTGGCGCACCTGTGATTCAGCAGGCTCGTTCTGGCTTACGGCCGGAGTATCACGCCCGCCAGCACGCTCCCAGCATCGCTGACGGCGAACTCACTGGCGGCGATGAAGACCACTGTCATGACGGCGTAGCCTGCCGTCAGCCCGCGGTCCGTGGCGCCGGCCAAGACCGCGCGAACCAGCACCAGCGCGGCGCCGAGCGTCAGGCTGGGCCCGAAGATTCCCTGCCATCCTGCCTCACCAAACACGGGGAACAACACCGGCATGCGAACGGTCGCACCCGCGAGAATACTCAAGCTTGCGAGCAGCATCGCGGCCTTGTGAAGCTTCGGTCGTTTCCGCAGGAGCACGCCGGCGAGGACGAAGAGCGAGAAGAGCGCCACCTCGGTGAGCATGACGAGCAGAAACTGTTGGTAGGTCATGCCCCAGAAGGGACTGGTCGGCTCTGGCCGAACCGATTGGACGGCGAGGATGCACCCGCTTGGCTGCTGCCACAACCGCAACCACAATCCCACCCCAGCCAAGCCGCATGTGCATGCGGAGCCGGCGCGCTGGTACGAGCAGCGACTGCACGAGGAGGAGCACCAGCCACGCCGACAACGCTGTCCCGTGAACGAATACGAGCGTCGCCAATTGTGGCGAAATCGTCCGCCCTGCCATGCCTTTGCCACGCAGATAATACTGGTGAAAGCCCGCGATCATCAGCGCCAGCATGATGATCGCCGCGACGGCAAAGAAATAGCGATCCCGCTGCGGTCGGCGCGTACGAGCGCCATACGCAGCGTGCGGGACTTCGGCGTGCTTGGCAGCCGCGGAACTCATGTGTTGCGCTCCCCACCCGTGGATCGAGACGTGTGATGGATGATCGGGGCCACAGGCGGAGAACGGTGCGGCGCGTTCAATGCGCCAGCTCTCCCATCAGCTTCTCGAAGGACTTCATCGTATCAGGGATGCGGTTCTTCTTCACGAACGGCGAACTCAGGAAACGTTCGACGGTGGCGTTGAACAATCCGGGATCGTCGTAGGGTACCAGGTGCGTGCTGTTCGGGAAGATGGCGAGTTGTCCGTTCGTCAAATGATTGAAGATTGCGACAGTGTGTTCCAGGCGGATGAGGTCGTGGTCACCCGCGAGAACCAGGGTCGGTGCGGCGATGCGTTCGAGCACCTTGGGGTCGATATTCGGCTCCTTCAGCATCGTGCCAGTCACCTTCTGAGCGCGCCTGCCCTCTGGTGTGTTGCGCACGCTATCGGGCATGGACGACAGCATGTTCACCAGTTCTTCCGTTTCGGCATAGATCGCCTGCAAGCTTGGATTCAGGTTCGCCGCCATCGCGACGAGTTTCCTGACTTTGGTCGGGTGCCGGATGCCAAGCAGCAAGGCCTCGATCCCGCCGTCGCTCCAGCCAACGACATCGACCGAGTCGAGCTTCAGGTGATCGATCAGCGCGGCCAGATCATCCGTCATTCTCTCGTACGTGATCGGGGTGTCGCTGTCAGACGAGCGCCCCTGATCGCGACTATCCATGACGATCACCCGGTAGCGCTGCGTGAAGAACGCGATCTGGGCAGCCATGGTCCCGATGCTCCCTCCATTCCCATGCACCAGCAGCAATGGCGTACCCGTCCCGTACACTTCGTAGTACAGGTTGACGCCGTCATGCGTGAACGTCGCCCCTGCTGGTGCGTTTGCACCGTAAGGGATGGCGGGTACCGTCGTAGATGGTGCCTCGACGGGCTTGTCGGACCTGGGGGCGCATGCAGCGCTCAGGAGCAGTGCTCCAGCGAGTGAGACCCTGCGAGACGACCAGGCCATGGTTCGGACTCCGGGCGACTCTGTGAGCAACCCACCCGCGCCGATGGTCCACCGCTCATAGCCGTGGAGGCGCACCGCCTTCCCTGTGCCGTCAGGCCCGGCATTCGTCCCGGTCCATGTCCAGTGAAACACCGGGTGCCCGTCCTGCTGGCGTACGGAGTCCAGCGTGACGCGCATGTCCGGAAACGCCGTCATGTAGGCCTGGGCCGTCGCCGTGGTCGCGACCGACGGACGGCGCGCCGCCATTCACCAGTTTACCCACCCCCGCACCAGCCGGCACCGGTCAGGTGGACGTTGCTGCACCGGAGGTATCGCTCGACTACGGTCGCGGGCGAAACAACATGAGTTGACCGCTCCTCGTGGCTGGGAACAGGCTGCCGTCAGGACCAATGGCAAGTTCGTGCGCGCGAATCGCAACACGTCCGAATACTTGGCCACCGACTGGGTCGATCCTGAACACATTGAACTCATCGTCGAGTGGCACACCCTTTGGATGCGTACTCACGTACACCTCGCCTCCAGCGCTGAACGCCACGCTGTATAGCTGGCCGCCAGAACGCCATTCGCCACGGAATCGTCCGTCGAGATCAAACCATTGCAGCCGCCCATTCTCCCGATCGGCCACGTACAGAAGGCCATCCGGGCCAACGGCGATTGAATGCACGACGTTGAATTCCCCTGGCCCGGAGCCGGGGCGTCCCCATTCACGCACTGTCTTGCCGTTCGCGTCGAACTCGATCACGCGCGCATTGCAGTAGCCATCCGCCACGAATACGCGACCATTCGGCCCGAACGCGATGTCCGTCGCGCCACAAAACTGTTGCGTCGTATCCGGCACGCTTCCGACATTGATTTCAAGGAGCTTCCGGCCGCGCGCGGTAAACTTGTAGATCATCGACGTGTGGGCGTCCACTGTCCAGACATTACCAGCGGGATCGACGCGAATACCGTGCGGGATCGTGAACATACCCGCGCCCCACGAACGCAAGACGCGTCCCTGAGCATCGAGAACGACGACGGGATCTCCCTGCACCGGACGGTGAAGGATGTAGATATTTCCGTGCCTGTCGACGCTGACCGCCGAGATACCCTCGAATGTCCGTGACGGACTCGTTGTCAGCTCGACGCGATCCAGGCGAAGTGGCGGCACGGATGCGGTGAGCACCCGTAGGCGATCTGCGTCGGGGTCCTGCGCACGCAATGACGTGCTGAGAAGGGACGCGACGACTACGACTGCGCGACTGGTATACAGTTGTCCTCCGAGACGTGAATCGCTGTAGAAAGAAAGCCGCACGACGCCCAAGTTGAGCAGCGGGCGATCTCATGAACTCCAGCAAAGCGAACACACCGCAAATCGTCCGTCTGCTCGAATGCGCGGTCGACGGTAGGCACTACGGAACTCGGATGAGCACACGGCATGCGAACGCTTGCCCACCAATGTGCAGAGTGTCGCGGCTGATGCGATATGCACGGCGTTGATCCGTTCCGATATATTCCGGGAACGTCCCACCCTCGACGTGATGGATCACAGTCGAGTCTGACGTGATCGTATACGTGCCGAAGTAACTGAAATAGTACGGTCGCAGTTCCGCTAAAGTCCCGAGGCGCACCGAATCGCCCGCGACTGGCCCGGCCGGAGGTGTGCGCATAGCGTGAATCGACAACTGACCAGTGGCCGTGTAGATGAAGTATCCCGTTGGACGAGGCCCCATCGGGTGGGTGACTGCTCCAGCGGAATCCTCATCACAGTAGCTGCGAACCTGCCACGTACCGATCAAGGCGCTGGAACGCGATTGTGCTTCCAATGTCGTCAAGCCCGAAATCAGCGAGCAGCTTACAAGCGGTGCGGATCGCACGATTCGACTCCTGTACTGTGTTGCTGGTGAAAGCCTTCTGCGGCCTGCGATTCGACTGCAGCCGGACAACACCAATGGCGCGAAGCACACCAGAAAGGCTCTGCTGACAAACTGCACCCGCGCGTAAAATGCCGACTGGGGCACCTCATCGCTTGTACGTCACGTCTGCAAGCTGAACACGTACCCCATCCGGGTCGCGCAGAAAGACCTGGTCCCCCGACTCCAAACTCGGTTGCGCCTCTGGCATCGCTGACTTGAGCACAGATACCGCGCGCTGCGCGTCGAACGCGTCCACGCCGAAACAGAAGTGATCGTAGCCGGCGCGTTGCCCGGCTTCAAGTGCATACACGCCCAAAAAGCCGTGCTCCAAGCGGAACTCGCAGGACTCGTCGTCTTCGGCACGCACCGCAAGGCCCGTGAGGGACTGATAGAACGCCTTCGAGCGAGGTAAATCAGCGGTCCGAATCGTGACGTGATTGATCGTATGTGCGCGGAATAATGGCGTGAGCAGGCGGCCAGACGCTGACAAATCGCTGCGCGTGCTGGCCACGCCGGTACCGAGTCCGAGGCCGATCAGTCCCTGGAGCAGCTGGCGGCGATTGAGATGACCGCCGTCATACATCGTGAGAAGACGATCAAGTTCATCGTTCATGTGGTTCCTGCCGAGGGAGTGAATTGCCTTGGTATTTCCGCAGAACCAGCTATTTGGCTGCCGCCACGGCGGACGCCGCGACGGTACGGTAACACGGCGCTTCAAACTCCGCCGGCGGAGCCATTCCAGCGTGGCGTACTCGAGATAGTCGAACGAGCGCCACGGCCGCGCGTAATGAATCAATTCCGCTTTGGACAAGCCGATAATGGTTTCGGCGCTTGGGGTACTCCTCTGACAGGCCGCCGGGCTTTCCGTCTTGCCCCTCCTGGGCTCGAGCCAGGACTCTTCTGATCCAGAACCGCCTCAACAGAGGCACTGTCTGACCGAGAGGGGCGGGGTGAGGCGGCACTGGCGTGCCCCACGGTCCGGCGGCCGCCAGCCGCGGCCGATCGTCCCAGAGCGCGAGGAAGACGGGTCTCTGTGGTTCGCGGATCTGACCGATGGCAGGGGCGGTACGGTCCCGGAAGAAAGCGACGCAGTGGGCCAGCTTACATGGCGCCGATGTCCTTGAGCACCGCGTCTTCCCATGAGTAATCACGTGCCACACGCGGCTGCTGCTCGTACCACGCATACGTCTCGCGCATCCCATCTTCGAGTGGCGTGAGCGTAAGTCCCAGCTGCTCGGTGACGCGCGCCGGATCCGCCGTGATGGCGGGGATGTCGAGGTACACGCCGAAGTAATTGGGCGGCTCCATGAGGCTGCCGCCGTGCTGCCAGATACGTTCGCGCGGCACGTCAACCAGCTTCACCTCGCGGCCGACGGCGCGCGCGAGCAGTTGCACGAAATCACGCTGAGTGATTGGAGGATAGTTCGCGAGGTTGTATGCCTGTGCGATCGCCACATTCCTGGTGGCCGCGAGGATCGCGGCGCGCGCCACGTCGCCCGCGGACACCCACTGCATCGTCGCCTCGCCGTGGTCGGGGATGATGATGGGGCGGCCGTCGAGGATGCGATCGAAAAAGAATGCTTCCCGGTCGAAGGCGTTGTGCTCGCCGTAAATGAAAGCGGGCCGCAGTGTTGACACGAGCACGCCTTCGCGCTCGTGCAGTGCGAACAGCGCGCGTTCGCTGTTCGCCTTTTGCGCGCCGTACACGTCGGGGTGATCGACGGGCACCAGTGGTGAGTCTTCGGTGTGCGCGCCGCCGGTGGGGTACACCGCTACGCTGGAAGTGAAGACGTAGCGCGAAAGCCCGGGGGCGGTGGCGCTTACCGCGGCGAGCACCTGATCCGGGGTCGTGCCTCGCTGCCAGTCGTACACATTGTCGTACACGACATCGAAGCGCTCATTGCGCAGTGCATGGCGGACAGCGGCCACATCGTTGCGGTCACACTGTATCGCCTGCACGCGGTCCCCGAACGGGGTGGTACTGCCACGGTGCATGAGAACCACCTCATCGCCTCGCGCAAGGAGCTGCTGCACGAGCGCGCGCCCGATGAGCTGGGTACCGCCGATGACGAGGACACGTGCCATTGGTTCTCCGATGTCGAATAAATGACCGGCGAGACTCGGCGGCGCTGATGGGCGGACGATCACCGCGATGACGACGATGAAGCCCGCCTCAGCGGCGATGGCCGCCGCGAGGAACATATAATCGTCGGGTCCGCGGACACAGGCGCCGCCACCTGCGGGGGCATCGATCACTGCGGTGTGGACCCCGCCAAAGAGCAGGCCGGACACCACCACGTTCGTGACGAGCGCCACTCTCACTGCGTGCGCAGCACCTTGGTCACGGCCGCGCAACATCAGCGCGCGTGAGGCCCGCCTGCCTCACCGCGCGCCGCGCGCGCGGTCAGCGCGGCAAACTCCGACGGCGCCGGCGACTCAAGCAGCTTGAGAACCACGACATCACGGTCGCCGACGCCCGGGCGGCGGTGAACTGGAATCTACGACGTGCCGGGGCAGCCGAAGACGTAACGACGAGCGGCGTCGATTGACCTGTCCCTAGTTGAGCGGATCACTCAGAAACTCCGAATACGAAGATCGCGGCTGTCGCGAAGACGTTGTGCTCATAATCAAGGAAGGCGAGCCATCGGACGTCGAGACGTTGATTCTGCTCGGCGCTCTCGTCTGCTGCACGGCGAAGTCCAGGCATAGTCAAACCGGAGTAGCCGAGTTCTGGCCTTTCGGATCATGGGGTCAGAGTCCCTAATCGGATTGACCAGAAAGCATGCTCGCGCTGGGATCAGTGGCCGCACTGCCCACGGCCGCTGGAACGGGCAGTTGATTGACGAAGCGGTGCGGTGCGGCCTGATACGCGGCCATGAGCACCACTGCTCGCTGGGCGCGACGCGCGTCCGCCAGACCGTGATGCATATCACACGGCGTGTGCAGGCCCACGCCGCTGTGGCGATGGATCGTGTTGTACCACACGAAGAAGGCGGTACAGTAGGCGCGGGCATCTTCCATCGCGCCGAAACGCGTCGGGAAGGTGGGCTGATGCGTGAGCGTCGTGAAGTGGGCTTCGGATTACGGATTGTCATTCGAGACGTGCGGACGCGAATGCGTCTTCGTCACACCGAGCTCCACCAGCAGGAGCGCGACGCTGGTCGACGTCATCGCCGCGCCGCGATCGGCGTGGATCGTCAGCTGCCCCCGCGTGATGCCTTCGCGACGGCAACACGTCGCGATCAGCCGCTCGGCGAGCTGTGCGGATTCGCGCGGCGCGAGCATCCAGCCGACGACAGAGCGACTGAAGACGTCGAGCACGACGTAGCGATGCAGGGCGCTCCGCGCGGCTCGCGCGATGCGGCGAGCGGCGGCAGTGTCAGCCCGATGAGTTCCGAGAACTTTTTTGGGGCGTCACCGATCAGTTCCGCGCGATCCGCGCGCCGCGCCGCCTGGGCGAGCGCGCGCTCCAGTTCTGCCACGCGCGACGCCAAGGGATTGGGGGCCGTCGGCGCCGGGCCACGCCGTGACGTCAGGGCGACGCCCTGCCGGTCGGCGGCACGCCACGCAGTCAGGTGCGAGGAGTACAAGCCCTCGCGGCGGAGTAAGGCGCCGATTTCCCCGGGTCGCGTACACGCGGTCGCGGCGTCCAAGGATCTGGCGCTTGTAGGCCGCCGTGAACCGGCGGGTACGGGTCGCGGACACACTCACATCAGGATTCAGCACGAGCGTCGGAGCAGGAGACAACGGGACATCCTCAAGCACCCTCGTACACCGAACGACGGGAAGATCGGTGTCTCACTCATATTGGCAGAGAGGGCTACATGAAGATCGCAGACGGGGTGTCGGGTGACTGTTCTTCCAATCCTGTGAGTGCAAGTCGGATCATCTTCTGAACATCATCGTTCGCGTCTGCTATTCTCAGTAAAACGTCGGGATGTGCAGTTGCAAAAACACGGAAAATTTCGTCGGCGAAAGCCTGGCCAATTGAACTAACCTCGCTAAAATCGAAAATTGCCTCCCTAAATCGTTCAATACGTGCCAAAACGCGTTTTGCCTGCGAGCGTGAGACCAAACTTTCTACACCCAGCTCAGCGAGATAAAGGGGTACAATCGTTTTGTCGAATCCGGAGCTTCCGTCTGCCGCGTACTTATCGAATAGCTGAGCGGTTGTCATTTCGCTTCGTAGTGGGAATTCCATCATCACAAAAGTACCCTTTACTTCCGGCGACGCTGTCTCAAGCAGGTAGTCTCGCCCACTCGAATAGTGTGTGAGCATAAGTCCGTTCGCCAAAATGGAAAACTCCGCGCATGCTCGGCTACTGAAAAAAATGCCCATGCCACTGTGCCGAGCGGGGTCAGTGGTGAGCTTCCCTTTCGTCAGGTCGAGCACCGCGTGCCTAACATGCTCAAGGCCAAAGTGCTCCTGAATCCTTCGGAATATCCCTATCCCGTCGTCAGTGATTGTCACCTTAATCATCTCGCCGTGTCGCCTCGCGTCGACCGACACGAGCATACCATCGGAATGATCAATCGCATTGTTTATCATCTCCGTTGCTGCGTACAACGACAGCGACATCGCAGTGCTACCTGCAACGGCAAAGAACCGTTGGAAATGTTCCCTCCAGAGAACGCTCTCATCGAGCCCCGCGAGAGGGACTGTCACCGTCGCGAGAAGCTTCTCCTCGACAAAGTATTTCCTCGCAGTCGTTCTTCCGGTCGCGGTGACGTAGCCATTGCCGACTAGCCGTCGCATGACCTTTTGAACCGTCTGCCGACTCACTTTCGTCCTGAGTGCCGCTGTCTGCACGGGCGTTCGATCTCCAGTGCCGATTGCTCGAAAGAGCGCCGCCTCTATTGAGTACCTCTCCGCGGCCGTGAGTGGTCTGGCCATTCTGGAAACCGCCAATGGTGGGTGTTTGTCAAACTCTTTCCTAGAGTTGTACAAATAAGCCAGAGATTCTCTGGTTGCGAGCGCTCTCAGGAGGATCGAGCGTCAGACAGACTCTGGAAGCTTGTCTTCTCCCGCACATGGTGGAGCCAGATGAGACGACTTTAGCCGCGATGCTGTTGCCCCACGGTTACCCGGGCGCACACAGAAACGAAAACGGCACCCCGCAAAGGGCGCCGTAATTCGTTGTGCTACAACTAGTTGCCCCTCCTGGGCTCGAACCAGGACTCTTCTGATCCAGAATCAGACATGTTGCCAGTTACACCAAGGGGCACCACAACCCGACCGCCTCACGGCCGCCGGATACTGCAAAACTACGCCTCCCGGCATCGCCCTTCAAGGGGAGACGCCCACACCACCGCAATCCCCACGCACGCCCGCGGGGATCGAGCCAGGGCGGCTACCTTCAACCCAGTGATACGCCGCCTCAGATCGATCCGATTCGCCGCGCTCCTGATCCTCGGCGCCCCGCTCGCGTCAGCCTGCAGGCCCGGATGGGATGCCTTCGGCTCGACGCCCGCACAGGCACAGGCCAATGGGGTGACCTTCGCTGATGCGCTCCATCGACGCTACGTGGGCGTCGAGCGTACTCCCTTCTACGCGGCCGCTCGCGCGAAAATCGGGAAACGTGCCCTGTCGCCGTCCGTGATCTTTGACGACACGACCACCTGGACGTCGCGACCCGACGCCAAGACCCGCGTCCTGATGGCGGAAGGCGTTTCGCTGCCTGACGCACGCTACCGATTCACGCCGCGCGCGAGTGCGCCGTTCCCCGATCGGCTCGCCGATGCGCGGCACCTCACGCAACTCACGCGACTGTCGAGCGACGGCGAGTACGAGTGGCGCACGTCGGTCGACTTCGCACTCGGGAGCGTGACGCCGACGGACTGGGGCGCGGGTTTTCGCGCGCTGCTCGGCAGCGCCGAGGGGCGAACCGATGCGGACCTGCGTGCCGATGTGCGGAGCACGTTGCCGAAGACGACCGCGGCACTCGGCCGCATGTTCTCACTCGACACGTTACACGCGCAACGTCTGGCTGATGGCAGCACCGCACTGACGATCACGACGAAGGTGCATCCCGACTGGCTCAAGGCGGGATTTCCCCTCTACGCGAAGTTCGTGGCGAAGTACGTCTCGCCATCGGCGTACCACATCGTGCTGCGCGACGCGCGGGGCATGCGCTGGCTCGACGCCGCAGCGGGTGACCGAGGCTTCACGCTGCACCTGCGGATACTCAATGGTGGACTGGTCCCGCTCGATGGCGCGGCGCAACCGATGCCGGATACACTGCGACTGACGATGGACGCGAGCACGAAGTTCTCCATCTTCACGATCGGCATGCGCGGCATGCAGGGATCGATGGTGTTTCTTCGCGCACCGAGTGAGCGGGGCTGGGTCTTCCGGTTCGATCGGGCGCCCGAGTGGCAACTGCCGTTGTTCGCGGCGTCGATGCTGAAGTCGCCGCTGAGGCGACCCTTCGAACAGGGAGGCGTGCTCGGCAAGGTGAGCTTTCGCACGGGCGCCGGTGGCCAGACCTACATCACGCGAGACTTCCGCTTTGCCGTGCAGGAATCGGCCATCATCCGATTCTTCGGCGGCCTGAGCGGCTCGGCATTCAGCGAGTTCGATGGTCCGGCCGAGCGCGAGGAAAACCGCTTCAACGCGGAGCTGTTTCAGGCGATGCGCGACGATCTGCGCACCCTGCGCTACGGCGCCGTCGCGCCGTGACAACGGTCCGATCGTCCGACGCGCCGGAGAACGACGAAGGGCGACAAATCCATTGGATTCATCGCCCCCGCATACAGCTGGGCCACGCACGCTGTCATTGGAACTCTCCGTCCTACCGAACAGCGGCGGGCAATGCTCTGTCAATCACACCATGGAGCTGAGGGGAATCGAACCCCTGACCTCTGCAGTGCGATTGCAGCGCTCTACCAACTGAGCTACAGCCCCGACTCTGTTGGCGCCTGAACAAACGATTGTATCGGCACCACGCACAGTCAAATGAAGTTATTCAAGAATGCCCATGCGGTCAACCACCCCTGCCGCGGCCGTCGGGAACTCCGTCGCCGGCTCGAACATCTGTACCCCGGACGCTCCAATGGTTCCAATCGCAAGATGATGCATCACCTCGACTCCCAATTCGTCCGCGACCAGCTCACGCTGCGATGCGTGTCACTGAACGCGATGCGCCTTCGGCCAGAAGGAGAATTCGTCCTCTACTGGATGCAGAGCACCCAACGGCTGGAGGAGAACTGGGCCCTTCGACAAGCGACGCTCGAAGCCGACCGGCTCGGGAAGCCCGTGCTCATCTATCAGGGGCTGAACCCTCACTACGAACATGCGAACGACCGGACGCATGCGATGATCCTCGGGAATGCGATCGAGCTGCAACGCCGCGCGGACATGCTTGGACTCACGTATGTCTTTCACCTCCGGCGCACCGTCGCAGACGACAACCGCGTGCTGGATCGACTGGCGGAGCGGGCTGCACTGCTCGTGACCGACGCATTCCCCACAGCCGGCGTCGACACGCGCTCGGCGCGAGTGGCCGCGCGTCTGGGGTGCCGGATGCTGGCGGTGGAGTCGCATGCGGTCGTGCCCGCGGCGGCGTTCCAGAAGGAGGAGTATGCGGCCCGCACGATACGCCCGAAGCTCGCGCGCCTGCGTGATCTGGCGCTCGAGCCTGTGCGTGACGTCGCGCCAAAACACGCCCTATCGGCACGGGTACTCCGGAGCCTCGATCTCGAAGTCATGCCGTTGGCAACGACCGATGTCGCGGCCGAAATCGCCCGGTGTGCGATCGACCATGCCGTTCGCCCGGTGGCGCATGTGACGCCCGGGCTGACCGCCGCTCGCGCGCGGCTGGATGCATTCTGTGCCGACGCGCTGCAGCAGTACTCGGAGCGTCGTAACGACCCTGGTGATGCCGATGGATCGAGCCACCTGTCGCCCTGGCTGCACTTCGGTCAGCTCAGCGCCGCCGAAGTGGCCCGCACCGTGCGCGAGCGTGGCCGTCCGGAGGAAGTGGAGAAGTTCCATGATGAACTGCTGACCTGGCGCGAGCTCTCGCTCAACTTCTGCATCCGGAATCGCGCGTTCGGTACGCTGGCCGGCCTGCCGAACTGGGTGCGTGAAAACATGGCCCGTCATGCGTCGGACACGCGAGAATACGTGTACGATCTGGCAACGTTCGAAGCTGCGGCGACGCATCACCCGCTCTGGAATGCGGCGCAACGCGAGTTGGTGGCAACGGGGGCGATCCACAATGTGATGCGGATGTACTGGGGGAAGTACATCGTGCTCTGGAGCGCCAGTTATGACGACGCGCTGCAGATCATGATCACACTCAACAACAAGTACGCGCTCGATGGGCGTGATCCGAGCAGTTACGGCGGCATTCAGTGGTGTCTGGGGAAGTTCGACCGGGCCTGGACCCGCCGTCCCGTGCTGGGGACGATCCGCTACATGTCGATCGAGCTGGCGTACAAGAAATTTGACGCCCGGACGTATGAGCGGCGCTGGAGCTGAGTGACGCATGTGACAAAGGGCGCTCCGTCACCGAGTCGGAGCACCCTTTGTTGTGTCGTGCGTGGCCAGCGGTGACACACTGCCGCAGTGCTGTGCGCGCAGGGTGAACCGAGGATCACCCCTGCGAACTAGCGGCGCGTCTCGTCGGTACCGCCGCGACGGTTTCGGCTGCGTGCGCCGCCACCTTCCCGACCGATCGAGGCCATGTGGGCGCGATCGCGACTGACGATCTCGCCCCCCTTCTTGCCGGCATTCCGGGCTTCGTCACGGGACCACTCGTGTGCGGTACCCTTGGCATGTGCCGCCCGGCCGCCCTTCGAGGCGATTTCCTTCTGCCGGTTGGGATCCATGCTGGCGAACCCTCTCGTGCTCTTTCGCGGCTTTTCGTCGCCCATAGGCGACGAGCCGCGGTCCATCGTCTCTGCCATGCAGCGTCCTCCTGCCCCGTGAAAAGTTGCCACCCGTGCTACCTGGTCGGAGTCAGTCGTGCACGCGTCTCCTGCCACCCCCTCCGCTTCCAGCTGGGGTTCAGCCAAGCCGTACACAACCGAAACACCGCCCTGCTCGCTCCGGCGACGATGGCTGTTACACCGTCTCCAGTCGCTCCGGGTGCATTGCCAGACGCCGACCCCGACGACTGAGCAATGTCCTACGCCATCCAACATATGCAGGTTACGGGCCGCTGGCCGAGCCCGCTCGGGCCGATGCTGCCGAGTTGGCTGACCAAAACGGCAGAATCCACGCGGAGGCGTCCAATTCGCTTACGGACGAGCCCGGCAATTGAGCCGGGCTATATTGGGCCAATGTCGCTCGCGCTCCGCTTCCTCGGTACCTCCGCCGCACGGCCAACGGTCGAGCGGAACGTCACCTCGATTTCGCTGGTGCGAGAGGGGGAA
>Ga0163155_10002650_pt1 | contig 19755 bp, 8 predicted proteins | sample OliLakLV19SP4G1_FD_148611 | JGI IMG/M metagenome (GOLD analysis project Ga0163155, IMG submission 148611) | Freshwater microbial mat bacterial communities from Lake Vanda, McMurdo Dry Valleys, Antarctica - Oligotrophic Lake LV.19.SP4.G1 | ecosystem: Environmental > Aquatic > Freshwater > Lake >... | reverse complement strand
CCTACAATGCTCGCAGAGGTGCAAAAGGCGGCAGCGAGTTTTTAGAACTCGGCTATCTCCGCCCCGATTTGATTTTAAAAGACTTGGTCAAAATTGCCCACCCTGATTTGATGACGGAGTATGAATTTTATTTTCATAAGAAGTTGGAGTGAGGGGTCGAGATTCTACTATTCAAGTTGAAGATTGAACTGATTGAAAATGTGATTTCTTGAACCCGACTTCACCTAGCGCCATGTTCTCCCACCTTGCGGCTCAAAAACCGCTAGGGCTCAAATGCTTAGTCAAGTTAGCAAAGCTATCGTCAGGTCGGAATACTTGATGGTATAGCCAACCTGGCAAACGTGATCATCAGGTCGAAATAGCTGACGCCAGAGGAAACAATAATTTGAATCTTTTTTTTTGATTACTTAAACATGAATCAAGGTATTTAATTATTAAATTTGAGATTTTATATCCCATTTTTGAACAATAAGAGGGCTAAAAGTGATGTCTTGATGCCTTTTGATGCCTTTTGAGTGTTGGTCTTTAATTTGAGTTAGTGAATTGATTTAATTTTTTTCTATGAAACCGTTTACAAGGGCTTTTATCTTCTTTTCTCTCTTTTTTGGCATTTTCGCCTCTGATTTGCTTGCCCAGACAACGGGTGACTACAGGAGTAATGCGGCCACCTTTAACTGGAACGCTGCCGCCAGTTGGCAGCGCTGGAATGGTGCCGCGTGGACAAGCAACCCCGCTGAAGGCCATCCGGGGCAAAATGCTTCGGGTATTGCCGGAACAGTAACTATTTTGAATACGCATACGGTTACTTTAAATGTCAGCCCTGCCCAAAGCATTGGTAACTTAGTGATTGCCTCAGGTGGTACTTTTGTAGGCGGAAATTTTACCCTAAGTACTACAGGTAACTTTACCAATAATGGCGGAACGTTTACTCCGAGCACAAGCACCATCACCTTTACAGGTAGTGGTGCACAGGCCATTAATGGATCGGCCGCCTCTCAAACCTTTAACAACTTGGTTATCAATAAAGGCAACATATTAAGCGTAGGTGGAAGTACGACCACCCTTAATGTCGTTAACCTAACTCTTCAAGCAGGTACATTTACAGCTCCTGCAACGGTGAATATTTCTGGTAACGTTCTTCTTACGGCCGGCACTTACACCGCTGGAGCCAGTACCAACGTAAGCGGAGACTTTACTAACAATGGAGGAGCCTTTACTCCTGGTGGCGGTGGCAATACAATAACTTTTAATGGCGCAGGTGCACAGGCCATCAATGGTACAGCCGCTACCCAAACATTTAACAACTTAATTGTTAACAAGGCGAGTGGCTCCTTGAGTGTAAGCACCGCTTCTGTGATAGCCAACGGCTCGATCACGTTGACAGCCGGAACATTCAATGCAGGGGCAAATACAAGCGTGGCGGTTAACTGGACTAATAATGGGGTAACATTCAACCCAGGAGTTGGTACGGTAACTTTTACGGGAGGGAATGCACAAGTTATCAATGGCAGTTTTGCCTCCCAGACATTCAACAACCTAGTAATAAATAAATCAGGCAACACATTAATCGTAGGTGGAAGTACGACCACCCTTAATGTCGTTAACCTAACTCGTCAAGCAGGTACGTTTACAGCTCCTGCAACGGTGAATATTTCTGGTAACGTTCTTCTTACGGCTGGAATTTACACAGCCGGGGCCAATACCAACGTTGGTGGCGATTTTACGAATAACGGAGGTACTTTCACCCCGGGTGCTGGTAATACCGTTACTTTCAACGGTGCGGGCGCTCAAGTGATTAATGGAACACTCACTCCCCAGCCTTTCACCAATTTGGTGATTGACAAATCTGCAGGTACGCTGAGTGTTTCTGGTGTAATTACTTTAAACGTTGCTGGTAACTGGACAAATAATAACAGCACATTTTCTCCAGGTTCAAGCACCGTAAACTTTAATGGAACAACTGGACCTCAACAAATTAATGGAACATCGGTAACTCAAATATTCAATAACCTTGTTGTAACCAAATCGGGTACCGCCCCACTTACGCTTTCGGTTGTCGGTAGTACGACAGCGATTAACGTGGCAGCATTTACCCAAACCACAGGAAATTTTACCGCCCCAACCACTTTCAGCGGGAGTGGTGCATTTACGCTAGCGGCAGGGACCTTTACGGCTGGAGCAAACACTAATTTAGAGGGAGACTTTATTGTTAATATTGGAGCAACTTTTGCGGCTGGTGCAAACACGGTGACTTTTGGCGGAGCTGGGGTTAAAACCATTGCCGGTACGAATGCAACAACTGCTACTTTTCACAACCTTGTCATTACTGGTGGCTCAGTATTATTTGGTAATAATACCACCACCCGCACGATTAATATTTCCAATAATTTAACAATTACCGGAGGCTTCTTTTTATCGGGTGCTACCGCAGGTGGGGGACATACAATTAATCTGACCGGAAACTTAGAGAACGATGGAACGATTAATTTTTCTGACAATGGTGCAACAGCGCAGCTTTTCATTTTGTTAGGAGGCACTAAATCGATTGGCGGAGCGGGCACTTCAACGTTCAATAACCTGCGGATGAGTACAACGGCTTCTGCAAATGTAAATCTAACTAGTAGCGTTAGAGTGAATGGCACATTGAATTGGACTGCTGACGGTCTTTTAATATTGAACGGAATCGATTTTACATTCGGTAACACAGCGTTGGTTGCTGCGCCATCCGCCTTACGCTATATTCAATCAGACGGAACCTCTTCTCTTACAGGGCAAGTGGTAAAAGTAAATAATGGAACGACAGCCACCTGGCAATTTCTTTTTCCTATCGGAACAGCCGTTAATGGATACTCTCCTGTCGATTTAACTACGGCAACCATAACCAATGCCCCACCCCCACAGATAGACAGCAGATTAGCCGCTAAGGCCATATTATCGGCAGATGCACCCGGAAGATTGAAGCGCACCTTTAGATTAGCTGTTTCGGGTAATGGAATAGCGACCACCTTTACAAATGGACGATTCAATTATTTCACTCCTGGCGATGTTTCTGGGGTGGAGCCAATTGCTAGTTATAACACCTTTTGGTATCAACGAGAATCAACGGGGATTTGGACAAGACCTGGCGGAACCGCTCCAGGTGTTGCTTTTTTTACCGGCCCCTCCACAGCGCAACCACTTAGCAACGATACGTATTATTTTACTATAGGAACGCCCGGAGCCTACGGACAGACTTGGTATAGCTATTTAAGCGGTAACTGGGACAATCCACTTTCATGGACATCAGATGGCAGCTTATTCCCGCTCTATGTAAATCCAACCAATGCTATCCCTGGGGTGGCCGATGATGTGGTGATAACTTCTGGTAGAACAATTACTATGAACGTGAATAACACGCAAGTAAATAGCATGAACGTGATCGGTACGCTAGATATATTGGCTAGCACAGGGCATAGCTTTACAACTATCTCGGGTATTGGAAGAATAAAAATAGCTGGGGTCACTGATAATTTCCCGAGTGGCACGGCCACGAATTTTGCTGACAATGCCGTGGGAGGCACGTTGGAAATAAACGGGACGGGCATGTTGTTGAGTACACCACGTACCTTCAATAATATGGTAATAAACATGAATGGAGTGGCTAATGCCGCAGTGCTAAAAAGCAACTTTACATTAAACGGTGATTTAACCATCACCCAAGGCCGCTTACAATTTGAAGATGGCGCTGCTCCCCAGAATAGGACATTTATTGTAAACGGGCATGCCACAGTTGCCACGAATGGTGGAATCAGAACGGTAAGTTCGAGTACGCGACATGAATTCAATTTGTTTGGCGACTTTGTCAATAATGGTACTTCGTATTTTACCGTGCGAACCAATGCCAGCCTTATTAATTCTGACACGAACGAGGGAATGGTAGACCTCAACTTGTTAAGTTCTTCGCGCGACCAAGCCGTGACCTGCAATGGAGAAACACGTTTTTATCGAATTGAAATAAACAAAGGAACCAACGACACGTATGTTGCCTCTGTATCAGCCTCCGCTCCTTCTAATTTTAGTTTATTTGGCTATGCCAACGAAAACCATGGAAATACACCTCAACTCGCAACAAATGCAAATGCTGTTGGATTGATCTTTGGCACTTTATCAATTGGTGCAAACGTATCTGTGTTGCTTAACAATACAGGAAATTACAATGTATCGGAAGGCGCCCGCTTGTGGGTTAATGGCGGAGATGTTTCCAAAACGGGAGGCAATGCAATTGTTGCGTATGGTACAGTTCGTGTTAGCTCAGGTTCACTTACCGCTAACACTATTGATAGCGGGATTACACTACGCGATGATGGGGTTATTTTGGTGGACGGAGGAACCCTCACACTCCGAGCAATTCGCACCTCAACTGATGGGGCAGGAGCTGTTGGAAGCTACATCCAATCAGGTGGTAATGTCATTTTGACGGGGGGCACGGTGAGTACTGATTTCGCTGTCTTTAGTTTAACCTATCCGGGCAACGTCTTTAACATGAGCGGTGGAACATTGACCATTCAAAACCCAGCATCAACAGGCACAGGTGGTTTGCGAGGAACAATTTTTATCAATTCAGATCCCGCAAACATAAGTCTTACAGGAGGCACGGTAATCATGGAGGCTAACAATGGCATCAATTATCGGATAACTTCCCGGGCCCCTTTCTGGAATGTGATCTTACGGGGAACAGGAGGAGTGCGTACCCTTCAATTGCTAGGTACTACCTCTGGCACTGGCGCATTTCCCGCTACGCAAACCCTTGGCATACAACCATTGGTGGTTTTAAATGATTTCAGTATTGAAAACGATGCCATTTTTACAACTAACAATGCGGATGTTACAATAGGCGGTAATTTTGAAATACAGAATGGAGCAACCTATACCCATGGCACTAACACGACTACTATCAACGGAGCAGGTGTTGGCTCTTTAATTTTTGCAAATACATCGGCTACTCAAACGTTTAATAATTTAACAATCAACAAGGCGAACTCGACTGATGAAGTTGTGATTAATGCAGGCAGGCCAAGCCCGAATGCAGCTTTGCAAGTAAACGGAACGCTTACAATTTCCAACGGAATTTTTGATTATGCTTCGTTTATCGCATCTGCGAGGGGAACAGTAACTTTAGGAAGCGGGCGAACGATTGGAAAAGCAGCCAGCACCGGAAGATTGTTGCTGGACGGTAGCCTTGCCCAAACACTAAACTCATCCTCTTCTTCCATACATAATGTGGAGATAAATAATGCGGTTGGCATAACGTTGGCAACGGGAAATCTAACGGTGTTGCGGACATTAACGTTAACAACGGGCGTCTTCAACATCAACACACGAAAGTTAACGCTTAATGGAGTTGCGGCTACAATTGCAGGGTCACCCTTCAGTATAACAAAAATGATTCAAACTTCTGGTAATGCCTCTGATGGAGGAGTTGAACTTTACTTGGATGCCAATGAAACGCTGACCTATCCGGTGGGTGTTTCAGGAAAATATACGCCCGTTACGGCTGCATTCACAGCTTTTAGCGATGATGGGTTGATCAACATTAATCCAGTGAATGGTATACTACAAACCACCAATCTAGCAGGCGGAGGAAATATTTTGGGTTATTATTGGAAAGTTACCCACTCCAATTTTACAACGCTTCCTTTGGTTTCCTATTCGTTTAACTATGTAGATGGAGACGTTGGGGGAACAGAAACTCTTTACGTTCCGGGTAAAGTATTGGATGGGTCGCCCTTCACTCGTTCATTTGAAAATGACGTTAACAAGGTTGTTGAAGCCAGTAATACCGTTATATTTAATGGTTCTGGTGCAGGGTTTACTCTAGAACAAGCCAATTACACTGCTGGAGAGACCAACAGATTTACAGGAACCGTAAGAGTATTTTATACAAGAATCTTAACTGACGCGTATAATACCGCTTGGACGAATGATAATATTTGGACATTAGTTACAAATGCAGGTATAAATCCGCATAGAAGCGATCAAGGAGCTACTACACAGTCCCCTGCAGCTGGCGATGTAGCCGTTATTGGCTATGTCCCTTTCGATGATCCAATTGTTGGTAATCGCGGAAGACCGCATGGTATTGAATTAAGCGCTAGTCAGGCGGTTGCAGAGGTAAGGTTCACACAAATGTTAAATGCTGGCGGTACCCCTACGGCACGGGTTTATTTTAGAAACTTTCAGTTCCGGCCAACTTTATGCTTAAACAATAATGGAGGAGGAAATCAGGGGCAACTTGCAAGCGGAGCCAAAGTATCAGGCGAAGGTATGTTTTGGAACAGAAGTACAGGTGGTAATTTGTCTGACCCAACTTTCACAGGCGTAGACTTAGGTGATTTCAATTTGCAAGATTCATCGTACATGGTGTATGAAAGTACGCTTGCTAATGCTACCTATAATAATATGCCGGCCTCATTCCCTAATTTAACAGTGGTGACGGATGGCTGGGGAAATCAAAACAAAAACTCCACGATCACAAACAACATCACCACCAATGGTGACTTTGAATTGTTGGGAAATATTAATCTGCTTTTAAATACGGGTGCCACAGGAGACATTACAGTGGGGAGAGATTTGAGAATGTTTCGATCTAATGCAAACTCAAATGATAGCGGTGATGGGGGCGAGATTCGTTTTGGTAATACAGGTACAGCAAGGACAATAACTGTATTGAGAAATCTAATTATAGGCAACGGAGGTTTTGGCAATGGCTTTGTGATTCGCGTGGGCGCACCGGATGCCGCACCTATTACACACACCTTCAATTTATACGGAAACTACAGTCAAAACACTTCTGGAAACAATACGGCAACTACCCCAAACGGAAATGGGTTCAAAGCGGGCGACAACTCTGCCAATGATCGGATTCAATTCAATTTGTTGGGTAATAACTCAATGGCGCTGATCAGCGCGTTGGGCAATGTCCCTCAATTTTATTCCGTCCTCGTTAACAAAGGGTCTTCGATCGCCACAACAGCATCCTTTAATTCCCCGTTTACTATTGACGGCCCTTCAGATCAGGCTGTCAAATCTTTGACTTTGTCGAACGGTTTGTTTGTGATCAACTCCGCAAGTACGGTTACGTTAACTTCTGGTGGTGGTGATTTCAGAATTCCCGCATCTGCCGGCTTGGAAGTTAGAGCAGGTACGGCTAGGACGACCACTACAAGCATATTGGCAAATATTCTTTTGGACGGATTACTTCGAGTAAGTGGTGGAACCGTAGATATCAACGGTGGAGGAGCGGCAGATTCTAATTTTATTGAGTACTCGAATTCTGGCAATGCCGCTATAGAAGTAACAGGGGGTTCTTTAACTGTTGCTGGACAGGTTCGTAGAGACTTGACAAGTACAACAGGCGTCTTAAAATATACACAATCTGCGGGAACAGTGTTGGTGGGCAATGAAGCAACATCTTCTAATATTCGCGGGGTTTTCGAAGTTATAAATCCTGGCAGTCAGTTTAATCATTCGGGAGGATCGTTTACGGTGGTACGAGGCAACGGAAGTGCGTCTGTGCCTTCGCTTTGGTTAGAGCCTGCGAGCGCTTCTATAACAGTTGGCTCAACAATTACTGTCGGTAATGCGAGCACACCAGGCGGTACTATTGGAATTCGCTCATCAGCAGCACTTAATAATTTAACCATAAGCGGGCTTGCCGCCAATACACCTCAAACAAGTTTGTATGTTACTCCACTCACAGTGAACGGAACTGTTACAGTGGCTACTGGTAATACTTTAAATGCATTAAGTCGAGATTTAACAATAGGAGGTAACTTTACAGTAAACGGAACGTACACTCCAGGCACCAATACAACAACGTTTACCAATACAGGAGCAGCGACTATTGGCGGAGCGCTCTCAGCGTTGTCTTTTTATGATCTTACAAAAACCGGTTCGGGCACACTGTCGTTAGCACGTGATATTGCCATCAACAGAGATTTAAGAGTATCGGCTGGCACTTTATCAACAGGCACTTTTGCTATTAATCTTTTGCGCCACGCAGAAGTGGATGCAACGATTACCAGCACGAGTGGCACAGGGTTGGTATTTGGCAGCACACTTCAGCAGCAGCGTTTAACAAGATCGGTAGCAGGAATTGGAACGCTCGGCATTGTAACGGTTAATAACGCAAACGGTGTGATCATCCCTGATGGTAATGGGTATGACTTTAACATCACCAATAATCTACGTATGCAATCGGGTGTTTTTGAGATAGGAGGCAGCTTGCTCTCTTTAGGAATCTTTGCGTTGATTACCCCCGTCAATCCGTATTCAGCAGCCAATTTAATTCAAACAAACAGCTCTTTCACAGATAAGGGAGTTAGGAAACAATTTCCAACAAACTACACAACCGATTTTGTGTTTCCAGTTGGGCAATCTAACTACACACCCGTAACCTTTAATTTTAGTGCCCCTGGAAATTCTACGGGTAGCACAGGCACACCTACTATAACGGTACGGCCTTCTAATAGAATACATCCGGTTATTGTAGATGATAATGGTCCTGGTGAATTGCCAAGTCCTGCGGCCTTCAATGATTTAAATAATGTTTTACAATATTATTGGATTGTCGGTGCTGCCAATGTTTCTAGCAGCTTCCAGTCTACCATGTCATTGCAGTACGTTCAGCCTTTGGTGAAGGTAGTAAATCCCTATTCAGAAGCAGATTATATCGCTGCCAGAATCCTTACCGATTTATCGATCAATCCCTCTCTCAACATTAGTAAATTTTCAACAGCCGAAGTGAACGCTGCAACGAACGTAATATCTTTTGCTTTTACCAGTGTTGTTGATCAGCGTAGTATCTCTGGAGATTATTTTGCGGGTGTATCGTTAGCGATACCGAATAACGTTCCTACCTACACAACCTTTACATCGGGTAATGTGGGAGACAATATTTATGTTCCGCTGGTATTTGGAGGAATCCCCGAAGGAGCTCGGGTAATTGTTTCCACTGGAAATGTGGTAACATTTAACACGGGTCAGGTAATACTTTTCCAAACGGTTATCAATCCAGGCGCCAAAATTATTATACCCTCAGGCTCTATTGGTCATAGCTTAGGTATTTTAACCGGCACAGGAGATCTGGAAATAAACAGCGATGATATAAGTGCTGTTTTGCCTGCCGCCATTTATGATGACTTCTTTTCGTGTGTCGGTGGCGGGTTAATTTTTGGTGGCAGTGGAACCTACGAAATATTAGGAGGCATTCCCTTGCTAAGAAATCTAACCCTAAATGGATCTGGCAATAAATCTTTGGCTAATAATAATCTCACCATCTGTAACGACCTTACGATAAACTCGGGTGGATTTTTCAACTCTTCCAACCGAACCATCACAGTCCAAAATGATGTGTTGCTAAATGGTGGATCGTTTAATAACTCAGCAGGTACTTTGACTATTACCAGAGATTTAGTACAAACCTTGGGAACATTTGATGGTGGTACTGGAGGCACCAAGACCGTCAGTAGAAATTTACTAGTAAATGGTGGAGTGTTTAATCCAGGTTCTGGACTTGCAAACATTTTGCGTGTAAATGGAAATATGACAGTATCTGGAGCAGCTACAATAGCATCAGGTACGAGTCAGCAGCGTTTTAATTTTCAAGGGTCTACCGCCCAAGTGTTGACTGGCAATTTTACCGGGACAAGAGCTTTTGAATGGTTCCAGATAAACAATGCAGCGGGTTTGAGTCTGGTTGGCAATACAACGGTTAGCGGGAGATTGCTTCTTACCAATGGAAATATAAGGCCTGGATCTAGTATTTTCTTAATTGATTTACCAACTTTAATAGTTCCGGGAATAGGGTCGGCCGCTTCTTTCGTAGATGGTAAATTATACAAAACCTTAAGCTTTGGACAAGGGTTCAATTTTCCAATTGGCAAGGCAACTCGTTGGAGACCTGGATCTGCAGTAAGTCAAAACGGTATTGGAGTTACTACTTGGGATATGGAATATTTCGATACCCCAGCCACAGGTGCTGTAGCGTTGGCACCTGCGCCTAGAAATAATCCAGTAAATAATCTTACTTCTTCCGACCCATCCATATTACGCATTTCTGGCGGAGAGTATTGGAAGATGTCCGATGGAAGTGCAACTTCTAATGGAAGAACATCTAGAGTTGGTTTAAGTTGGGGCATAGAGAGTGATGTCTCTGCCAATTTAGCCCAGCGAGAAGCTATGAAAGTAATGAGTTGGAACGGCACCAATTGGACAAATAATGGAGGCACAAGTTTCTCTGTCGGCCATATCCAAACTAGAGGAACATTTGAATCGGTCTCCACCCTTTCCTTTAGCGAGAACATTGTTACACTTGGATCCACCGAAACAGCCAATCCTTTGCCGGTTACGCTCATTAGTTTCACTGGGAAGTTGGACGGATCCATTGCCAGTTTAAACTGGAAAACAGCTTCAGAAATAAATAATGATTATTTTGAAGTGCAACGCTCTTCCGATGGATTTGAATTTGTCGCTATCGGTAAAGTGAAAGGAAAAGGTACTACCAATATCGCCACCGAATATTTTCTGGAAGACCGCAATCTTTCAAGCGGAAAAAATTACTATCGCTTAAAACAATTTGATTTTGATGGAAAATCAAGTTACAGTAGTGTAATTGTTTTGGATTACGATGGCTCTACTCCGCTGGGAGTTTTCCTTTATCCAAATCCTACTATCTCGCAAGACATCAATGCAGAGTTAGTAAATGCCTCTAACGAAGTAGTATCAATCAGGATCATCGATATGGCCGGAAGAGTTCCTTTTCAATCGACCGTTCAAGGGGAGTCAAAAACAATTCATCTAAAAACAGATGACCTGAAGCCCGGCCTCTATGTCGTTGAGGTAACTCAAGGCAATCAGCGCGTGGTTAGACGTTTAATAATTAAGGAATAAGTTTTTCTTGGGCGAGATTTTCTCGCCCAAGAATTTTTATGTGTTGCTAAGAATTAGAATCCCTCGCCATCTCCCAGCCGATAATGCTTTTTTTGCGCGTGGAACTCCATCGGTATTCTCCCAAAATTCCATCTTTGCGAATAACGCGATGACACGGAATCAGATAGGCAATGTGATTGGAGCCAACTGCCGAACCAACTGCCTGCATGGCTCCGGGGCTTTGAATTTTTGTGGCAACATTTTGATAGCTAGTCACTCCTCCAAGGGGTACTCTCAATAGTGCCTCCCAAACTTTTACCTGAAAATTGGTTCCCTTCACAAATACGTGCAGCTTTTTGTCCGGCTTTCGTTCGCCAAAAACTGGACCCACAAATCCGCTCGTCAGTTCTTGATCTTGATGAAAAATAGATTGGTGCCAGTTCTCTTTCATTTTTTCCAGTTCAAACTTGTGATCTTCGTCTGTTGTGATAAAGGATAGCCAGCAAAGGCCACGATCAGTTACCCCGATCAATACTTCCCCGAATGGTGTATTATGGAAGCCGTACTCAATACGAATACCGGCCCCGTTCAATTTGTATTCTTGCGGTGTCACCGCTTCCAATGTAGTGAACAGGTCGTACACCCTCGATTGACTGGAAAGACCCACTGCTTCTGCGGCATCGATAAGATTTTTGGTTTCATCTAGTTTTTCTTTCAGAAAGCCAATGGTCAGAAATTGCAAGAATCTTTTCGGGCTGATACCCGCCCATTCTGTAAAAATCCGTTGGAAGTGAAAGGGGCTTAGATGAACTTTTTCAGAAACTTCATGTAGTTCGGGCTGATGGCGAAAGTTTTTTTCTAGGTATTGGATCGCTTGTTCAATGCGTTGGTAATTGACGTTTGGTTCTTGATCGGTCACTGTCATAAAGTTATTATTTTTTTGATGGATCGAAGACATAATTGCCTAGCCCTTTGAATCCAAGGATTGGAGAACTGCTTTCCAGTAGATGTTGGTGAAATTGATCTTGCCGTAAATAACGAGCACATCAAAATAGTGTTCCACTCGATTCTTGCGGAATTATTGGCAACTAGATTTAATCACAAATTATTCTTTACCATCGTCAGATGAATCGTTTCACTATTCCCGTTCCGAAAGAATTTGATTTTCAATTGAGTATGGAATTTCTTCCTCGTTCGCCCGAGGAGTTACTTTACGCGTAGAGGAAAATCGTGCAGTGAAGTTGGTGAAGATTGGTGAAAAAAATGTTCTTTTTGAATGCCTGTGACGTTGCTATCGTAAGCAGAGATTGGCACGCGTGAAGCTTGCGGCTTAAGTCGTGAAGCCTAAGTTTTAGATAAGTCAAGCGCTCTTTAACTCAATCCTGAAAGTCGTTCCTTGTTTTTCTTCTGATGATTTTACGAAAATTTTTCCTCCGTGATAGAGTTCGATGATTCTTTTCGCCAGCGCCAGCCCCAAACCCCATCCGCGTTTTTTTGTGGTGAAACCAGGCTTAAAGACACTTTGAACCAATTTTTTGGAAATACCTTTTCCGGTGTCAGAAATATCGATTAGCACTTTGCTATCGCTGCCGCGAAGAATTTTGATTGCAATCGTGCCTGTATTCTCCATCGCGTCTACTGCATTTTTGCATAAATTTTCCAAGACCCATTCGAAAAGGGGCGCATGTACGTTGGCCAAAATATTTTCCGATAAGGTATATACTTCGATTTTTACTTTTGAAGAAAGTCGTGGTTGAAGATAGGCCACTACATTATTTACTAACTGAAAAATATTTTCTTCTTTTAGAACAGGGGTTGAGCCAATGCTGGAAAACCGTTCGGTCACCATTCTTAGCTTTCGGATATCTTTGTCCAGCTCCTCAACGAACCCCTTATGTTTTAGCTCTGGATCATCTCTCAATACTTCTACCCAGGCCATGAGTGATGAAAGCGGAGTGCCAATTTGATGAGCTGTTTCCTTGGCAAGCCCTACCCACACCCTATTTTGCTCGGCTGTTTTTGAGTAATTGAAAGCAAGGTAAGCGATGAATCCAAAGATCGCTAAGATGGAAGTTTCTACGTACGGAAAGATGGTCAGTTCTGACAACAGAAATGAATTTTTATAATATACTTTTTGAATGGCTGTCACTTCTTGGCCCGTTGCATCTTTTAACAAAATATCGATTGGCGGGTATGAATTTTTCATGTCTTCCAATTCGCTCGCCAACACCTTATCCTTTTTTTTATTGGTCCAAGTTGAATCGATATCAATATTGACATACGAAATGATACTTCCTTTTTCGTCCAACAAAATGGTGGGAACAGAGTTATTTTTGAAAATGATTTCCTCTGTGATGAATAACACCTCGCCCCCGGTGTCATTGTTGATTGTGTATTCAAGTGCTTTGGCGTAAAGCTTTACCTGGTTGCGTTCGCGTTCCTTCAACTGATCAACCAAGATCTTTGTGAACAGAATGGTACCCGACCCGATAACAACGGATACCACCAGAATAATCCACTTGAGATTGGTATTATCCCTGTAAAATTCCATGGAGGCGGGCGAGGCTGGATTTTTGGACATAAATTGGAATGGAAGGTAAATAAAAAATCCGGATGTGCCCACCCGGATATTATGTGACAAATCTATTTTGAATATCTAGCTCTTCATCAAAAACCATTTGGCCAATACTTTCCAACTCACTTTGGTTCCCGTCATTAAAATACCAACGCGGTAAATTCTGCCGGCAATCCAAGTGGTAAAGAGAAATCCACCGATCAATAAAACCATTGACAGCGCCAACTCCCAAGTGGGCACATCAAATGCAATTCTGCCTACCATGGCTACGGGTGAGGTAAAAGGTATGACCGATAGCCAAAAGCTTACCGGGCCATGGGGATCGCGTAAGATGAACATGAATAATCCAAAATAGCCGATGAGTAGAGGAAGCGTGATGGGGAATTGAAATTGCTGGGATTCTTGCATGGATTCTACCGCAGAGCCTACGGCTGCAAACAGCGCTCCGTACAATAGATATCCTCCCAAAAAATAAAAGACAAAAACAAAAGCTATCTTTCCTAGTGGTAGTTGACCAACATTACCAAGCAACTCGTTAATTTTTGAATCTTGCTGGTTCATCGCTTGCTTCATTTCTTCGTTTCCCATAGACTTGGTCATTTCTTCCATGGCCTGCTTTTGCGGCATCTTTAAACCAAAATAGCTTAGTGCCCCTGTGGACAGAACAGTAATTAGAATAATCCAGATCGTAAATTGAAGTAGACCTACTGAGGCGATGCCGACAATCTTTCCTAACATTAATTGAAATGGCTTTACAGAAGACACAATAATTTCCACAATTTTTGATGTCTTTTCGTCAATCACACCTTGCATGATTTGAATTCCGTATACCAACACGAACATATATATCAATATCCCCAAACCAAATCCTAGCCCATAAAGAATTCCCGAATTGCTCGATTTTTCTTCGCCTGTCTCAGAAAGATTGATTTGCTTTAAGTTCACATCAACTTTCAACCCCTTCAATGTTTCTTTATCGATCTTGTATTCTTCTAGCTTTAAGTCTCGAATCCGATCTTGCAAAATGGATTCTAGGTTACCAACTTTTTGAAGGCTCGGGTTTTCTTTGGTATACATCACCATCCCCTCGGGTTTGTTCATATCGAATGGAGGGATGTAGAGCAAAGCAAAATCTTTTGTTTCGTTATAGGTTTTTTTTGCTTGTTCAAGCGACATCGATAGCGGCACAAATGTAAATTGCCTGCCGTTTTCGAAAATAAATTTTCCGCTTTCATCCACCACCTGTACGGTATCAGCCTTCGCAGCTTCCGCTTCTTTTTTCATAATGTAAACCAACACGCCAATGATGGCCGGAAAAATCAAGGGTACTAAGATGGTGGTGATGAGAAATGATTTCTTTTGTACGCGCGTTAAAAACTCGCGCTGAATGATCAACCAAATTTTATTCATAGGTAAGGAGTAAAATAGTTTAATTTTAAAACAGGGTCATTATACTTCTTGTAGGTGCTTTTTCAACGCCTCATCGCCTTCGCCTTTCACCAAACTGATGAAGATATCTGCCATGCTTGGCACTTTTTCTTGAAAGCTGTGCAGCTCTGTGATATCGATCAAGTCGCGAATAACTTGATTGCCCTTGATGCCGTCAGCCGCTTTAATGGTGGTGGAATAAAGATCATCTTCAATTTTTACTTGACCTTTTACTTCGTACTTCTCAGGGGCAAGAATTAAGTGATTGCCACGGTGTTCCACCAAAAATGTATTGGAACGGTAGCCATCTTTGATCTGTTTCTTCGGCCCTTCCAGTATTTTTTTGGATTTGTTGATCAATGCAATATGGTCGCACAACGCTTCCACCGTTTCCATTCGGTGAGTAGAGAAAATAATCGTACTGCCGTTTTCTTTTAGTTCTAATATTTTCTCGGTAATTAGCTGGGCGTTGACTGGGTCAAATCCCGAAAAGGGTTCATCTAAAATAATCAATTTGGGCTCGTGCAAAACCGTGCTGATGAACTGCACCTTTTGCGCCATGCCCTTGCTGAGGTCTTCTACTTTTTTGTGCCACCAATCTTTGATTTCGAATTTCTCCAACCACACTTTAATGCGTGCCAGCGCATCGTGTCTGCTTAACCCTTTTAATTGAGCCAAATAAAGTAGTTGATCGCCTACTTTCATTTTTTTGTACAAGCCGCGCTCTTCTGGCAAGTAGCCAATGATTTCAATATGGTTGGGGCGAAGCTTTTCCCCAAAGATCAATATTTCGCCACTATCGGCATTGATGATTTGATTGATGATTCGGATGAGCGTTGTCTTTCCGGCTCCGTTGGGCCCCAGCAAACCAAAGATCGTTTTTTCAGGAATGGTAATGCTTACGTTATCCAAGGCTTTGTGCGTTGAATAAACTTTGTTGACATCTTTTACAATAAGTGCATCCACAGGGTAAAGGGTTTTTGTGTAAGTACCAAAAATAGCGATAGAATTACATACCCACGAATCTTTATTGGTGCATTTCAAATTGTTGCTAATAGCGACTCACCCCCGCCCTCGCGTGCGAGGTCACCCCTCTCTCTACTTCGTATGAGAGGGGATATGACTAACTTAACTTAGCCAGTCACAGGAACTAAATATTAGTTTGATTCTTTGAATACAATCTTGCCCATAGAAACATCCAGATCGAATGTAAGGGCATCCTTTGGGTTTTTTGCGTAAGCAGCATTGGCAAATTTATTGTCGCCAATCTTTTTTAAACTCTTGCCCAGATAGACACTGCACAGCCAAGACTCATTGATCTTCACCATCACCGGTACATCTTCATCCGGCAGGTGAATCACCAAATTGCCAGCACCCACACTGCCAATTACATGATTGTTTACACTGGGGCGATTAGATAAATCCAGAAACATGTTCCCAAAACCGACATCGGCCACGATCACTTTAGACCTGGAGAGATTGATCTGTTTGGCATTTACTGTGCCCATGTCTACTTTAATGAAAAAAGTATCCATCACTACTTTATTTTGTATGCCCGAACTGTATGATACATTTACGTCAGCACTGCCTGTAATAATTTTTAGTTTGTCAATGGACAGCCCTGACAAATCAATGTTTGCATTACCCAATCCATAATCTAGGCTTAGTGAGTAAGGGGTTTGCTCGGTGAGATAAACCTTCCAAAACTTATCTGCCGGATTTTCATCTCCCCCAAATACGCGATACGAAATCTTTTTGCCAACACCTCTTTCGCCTTCTTGTTCTAAAGCAAGCTTGATCATGCTTGTTTTGCCCTTTATTTCATTGCTAAATGAGTGTGAGTATTGTTCTAAATCTTGGTTGCTGTAGATGTTGAGGTAGTCATTGCTTGGGCTGGGGCGAATAAAGTAGTTGCCTGTTTTGGCTTTGAGGCTTAGTTCTACGTGATTGCACGCATCGGATTTCTCAACCGAGAATTGCTTTTTGATCTGACCAAAACTGGCGATGCATAAGCCCGTACCAATCAAACCCAATGTTATAGCTCTTACCATTTCTTCACTTTATTCGGTTCGCAACACGTTTGACTTTTTTTAAGCCAAATTCGGTAATCAGTAATGGGATTTCAACGGGTAACTATAGAAAAGGTTTTATTTTTAGCCCTTCTCAATTGCCAAAATATTCCTTCATCCGCTCAAAGAAGCCTTTTTCGTTGGCATCAGGCTGTGGCTGAAAATTGGGTGAAGTACGAAGACTTTCAAGTTTGGCTTTTTCTTCGCTGCTGAGCTTTTTGGGTGTCCACACATTTATGTAAATGAGTTGGTCGCCTGTTCCATAGCCATTGATGTCCTTCAAACCCTTTCCGCGCAAGCGCAAGATTTTGCCGCTCTGGGTTCCAGGGTCGATTTTGATCCGCACTTTGCCCCCAATGGAAGGTACTTCTACACTTGTGCCAATGGCAGCGTCAACAAAACTGATGTGTAGATCGTAGACTAAATTGGTGCCATCGCGCTTTAGTTCTTTGTCCTCGGTTTCCTCAATGACAATCAACAAATCACCCGGTACGCCTCCACCAGGAGCCTCATTTCCCTTGCCCGACATAGATAGCTGCATGCCATCGCTTACGCCCGCGGGAATTTTTACCGTGATCAGATCTTCTTTTGAAACCAACCCAGAGCTATCCACTCCGGAAGGACGCTTGTCAATAGTCTGGCCTGCCCCGTTGCAGGTAGGGCAGTTGCTGGAAGAGACCATCTGTCCTAACATAGTGTTCACCACTTTTCTTACTTGACCGGTGCCTTGGCAAGTGGTGCAATTTTTGAACGTTACCCCCTCGGCTTTTATGAGTCTATTAACTTTAATTTTTTTCTCGGCACCGTTGGCAATTTCTTCGAGTGTCATTTTTAATTTGATCCGCAGGTTTGAGCCTTTGCGTTGGCGCGATCGCCCCCCGCCTCCAAAGAAACTATCGAAAGGGCTACCGCCAGCGCCACCTCCGAAGATATCCCCAAACTGGCTGAAGATATCTTCCATGTTCATTTCGTGCGAGGAATACCCACCGCCACCACCCCCTGGCCGATTGTGACCAAAGCGGTCGTATTGTGCGCGCTTGGTTTCATCGCTCAGTACCTCATAGGCTTCAGCAGCTTCTTTAAATTTTTCCTCCGATTCTTTATTGCCCGGATTTTTATCAGGGTGAAATTGAATAGCTGTTTTGCGGTATGCTTTTTTGATCTCTTCGGCTGTGGCCGATTTGCTTACTCCCAATATTTCGTAAAAGTCTCTTTTGGCCATGGGTGGATGATGGAAGTTAGAAGTTAGATGTTGGAGGTTTGATCTTTGGTAGTTGAAGATTTTGACGTCTTCCAATTTTGATGAAGCTTAGTTAGCATTTTACTGATTTGATCTAGCTCATCGGAATATCCGTCAGAAATGTAACCGCTAATGTATCTCGATGAACGAACGATTTGCGATGTTATTGAGTAAAGTTTTTTCTTTAAAAAATTCTTCGATAGAAAAAAGATGTCCATAGCTTGCCAATAGGAAAGATGGTAAACATCTAAATCTTTATAGGACTTTATCATTTTAGTTGATGCTTTGCTAACCTCAAACTTCTACCTTTGGTAATCTTTCACTAGTTGCCGACAACTACTTTTGCAAATCGGATTACTTTGTCGTTCAATAAATATCCTTTCTCTACAACATCAACAATTTTTCCTTTCAACTTTTCAGTCGCAGCGGGCATTTGGGTAATGGCTTCATGCAAATCAGCATCGAAGGCCGTTTCCTTTCCTATCTCCATCACCTTTACATTGTATTGATCCAACATCTTTTTAAATTTATTTTGGATCAAAAAGAAGCCTTCGGATTCTTTGTCATTTTTGTCTTTGAAGGATTTTTCGGCCCGTTCAAAATCGTCTGTTACCGAAAGAAGGTTTTTTAAAAGGTGCTCGTTCGCAGACTGAATCATATCCAATTTCTCTTTTGCAGACCGCCTGCGAAAGTTGTCGAACTCGGCATAAAGCCGTAAGTACTTGTCTTTGGCTTCTGCCAATTCGTCTTGTAGTTTTTTTATGTCATCCAAGGGTTGCTCGGGCTTTGTGGTTCCCGCTGGTTCGGGCGCTTGCATTGGTGGCACTTCTGCTGTCAATTCGTTGTGATTTTCCAATTCCGACTCGGGATGAACAGTATTTTCCATTTTATTGATTTAATCAAGGTGGCAGACACAAGAATTTTGCCAATTGGCCGATTATGCCAACATGACCGTAACAGAGTTTACAAAATGTAAACTTCTGCCCGAGGTAGGTGTTCTCACCGCACCACCAATTTAACGGCATTGCAAATGCCTGTCTATCTGTCGTTGGACAGGCGCTGTGTTAACATGTCGAGCAGCAGAGGATATGTAGGAAACAACGGTGTGAGAAAGTAGGTTTGGTGGTCGGTGTTCTCACCGCACCACCAATTTAACGACATTGCAAATGCCTGTCTATCTGTCGTTGGACAGGCGCTATGTTAGCATGTCGAACAGCTAAGGATATGTAGGAAACAACGGTGTGAGAAAGTAGGTTTGGTGGTGCGGTGAGAACACCGACCACAGGCAAAATATGTAGGAAACAACGGTGTGAGAAAGTAGGTTTGGTGGTGCGGTGAAAACACCGACCACAGGCAAATGGCTAAGGATATGTAGGAAACAACGGTGTGAGAAAGTAGGTTTGGTGTTGCGGTGAAAACACCGACCATAGGCAAAATTTCAAAAAAGGTAATAAAGTCGCTCCATCAAGAACTTGGAATTCCCTACGAAATATTAATGGCCTGAAATAAATTTCAGTTCTTCAAGTTTTTCCAAA
>Ga0163155_10002643_pt1 | contig 19781 bp, 20 predicted proteins | sample OliLakLV19SP4G1_FD_148611 | JGI IMG/M metagenome (GOLD analysis project Ga0163155, IMG submission 148611) | Freshwater microbial mat bacterial communities from Lake Vanda, McMurdo Dry Valleys, Antarctica - Oligotrophic Lake LV.19.SP4.G1 | ecosystem: Environmental > Aquatic > Freshwater > Lake >... | reverse complement strand
GTGCAGATGATGCCAGCGACGATGACGAGCGTCGGCAGCGCGCAGGCTTCAAGCGAAACGGCGAGGCCCTGGATGACGTTGGTGCCGTGACCGGTGACCGACGCCTGGCTGATCGAGCGGACCGGGCGGAACCCGATGCCGGTGTAGTATTCCGTGATCCAAACGATGAGGCCGGTCACAGCGAGGCCGACGAGGCCGCACAGGAACATGTTCCAGCCGGTAATCGACACGCCGTCGACGGTCTTGGCGATCTCGCCCCAGTTGCCAGCAAACACGAGGTTTGTCGCCAGCCATAAGCCGCCTGCCGACAGTACCGTCGATACGATGAGGCCGCGATACCGCGCGCCCATGATCGAGTTGTTCGAGCCGAGCTTGACGAAATACGTGCCGATGATCGAGGTGATGATGCACACTGCGCAGATCGCCAGCGGGTAGATCATCATCGAGGTGGCGATGGTGTCTTTGAACAGGATGGCGGCGAGGACCATCGTGGCGACGATCGTCACCGCGTAGGTCTCGAACAAGTCGGCGGCCATGCCCGCGCAATCGCCGACGTTGTCACCGACGTTGTCGGCAATCGTCGCCGGATTGCGGGGATCGTCCTCGGGGATGCCGGCTTCGACCTTGCCAACGAGGTCGGCGCCGACGTCGGCACCCTTGGTGAAGATGCCACCGCCGAGACGGGCGAAGATCGAGATCAGCGAAGCGCCAAAGCCGAGCGCGACGAGCGCGTCGATCACGGTGCGGCTCTGCGGTTTGAAGCCCATCGGCCCGGTCAGGAACCAATAGTAGACGGCAACGCCCAGCAGCGCGAGGCCAGCGACCAGCATGCCGGTGATGGCACCGGCTTTGAACGCGATATCGAGGCCAGCGCCGAGCGACTTGGCCGCAGCAGCTGCCGTGCGGACGTTGGCGCGGACCGATACGTTCATGCCGATATAGCCAGCGAGGCCCGACAGCACGGCGCCGACGAGGAAGCCGAACGCGACGAGTGGTCCAAGCAGCGCCCAGGCGCCAGCGAAGATGACGACGCCGACCATGGCGATCGTCGTATACTGGCGGTTGAGGTAGGCCGACGCGCCTTCGGCAATCGCGGCTGCGATCTCCTGCATGCGCGCATTGCCAGCGTCTGCGGCCATCACGGCGCGCGCGGTCACCAACGCATAGAGGACCGCAAGGCCCCCGCATGCGATGATGCCCATCATGATCTGATCCACGTTATCACTCCCCTCAGGCGTTATCGTTTGCTTGTTTACACCGTTGTTTTGCCCGGCTTGCGGCCGAGGTGGCGAGCAGACGTGCGACACGCGCCATCGGGTCGTGGGGCTAACTGGGCCCCTCGACACCTGAAGCGTGCCGGCACGTGACGCGTCCTCGGCGGATTGGGACAAAACGCGCGCGGACCATGCCAAAAGCCGCCTAGTGTTGCAACTTGGGATAAAGTCTCGCTTTTTCGGCGTGCCGTCCGGCTGCCAGCGGGCGCGTCTGGAACGCAAAAAGGCGAGGCTGAAGCCTCGCCTTTTCGAGATTACGAAGATTCCGCCGCTTTATCCGCACACCCATGTGGCTGGGCAGCGGTGCGTTTCATCAGTGGTAGTAGTACGCGTGGCGGTTACGCGGGCCGATGTAGAACGAGAAGCCCGAGTGCGAGCGGTAGCGCGGATAATAGTACGGCCGGTAGTACCGCGGATAGTAGGCGTACGGGCGGAACCCGAAATGCCGAGAACCGAAGTGGCGGCGGCCATAATAACGGTGACGGCGGTAGTGGCGGTTCCCGACCAGCGTGGTGCCGGTCTCGACGGTGGCGGCCAGCGAGCGGGTATGACCCAGCGGCGAGGCCTGCGCGGGAGCCCAGCCGATCGCTATCGCGAAGGCTAAGGCCATGGTTGCCAGAATGGATTTCATCGCGGACGTCTCCATTAGCGTCATGATGTCGACCAGGCGAACCCGGATACGTTGCCGGCGGGCCCGGCGACGTTACGAATTTGTCGACTGCGTCCCCAGTGCTCACAACCACCGAAGCGGTCATGCGACAAAATCATCATACCTTTCATCACGCTAAACGGTCAACGGCTGCTGTTCAAAAAAGTGTCGGACGCTGACATGATAACGGGGTGAGACCGTAATCTCACCCCGTTGTTTCTAGCTACGACGGCCGCCCGTCAGCGCTTACTGAACGGCCTACTTGGCGCTCAGTAATGGCGGAAGCGCGGACCGATGTGGAACGACAGGCCACCGAACGTATGGTTCGGGTAGAACCCGTAGTTCCGGTAGCCGTAGTTGCGATAGCCGTAGTTGCTGTATCCGTAGTTGCGGAGGCCGAAGTGGCGGCGACCGTAGTGGCGGCGACCGAAGTTCCGGTGCCCATAATGGCGGTTGAAACGGCGGTTCCGGTAGCCGACTTCGGTCACTGCGGCGTCTGAGGTGACCTCAATCGCGCGTGCCTGTGTCAGCGGGGCGGCTTGGGCCGGCGCCGTTCCGATCATCATCGTGATCGCGACGGCAAGGCCTGCCAGAATCGATTTCATGGATTTCATGCGTGGGTCTCATTTTGTTGCCCGGGCTAGTAGAAACGCTGTTGAGCCCGAACGGTTTCACATTTTTTTCAGATCGTGCCGCGGAGGGGTATCGTTTGCGAATTGGGGCGAGACCTGGTCGCTCGACACTGCGTCACCGCAAGATCAGGGCGCGGCCCACCCGCTGCTCCTGCTTCGCGATTTTCGCTTCATATGCTGGTCCATACCGGAACCGCCACCTATGCGACGTACCAGCGACCGCAACTGCGATTCAAATCCCGAGGATGGATCGCAGACCTAGAAAGCTATCCAGATGTCGATCGAGTGTAGCGGGTGTTCCTGAACCGGCCCTGAACCGCCCCGCTACGGAAGCAATTGGTTACTCGGTTCTAACGCCGATCAAAATCAACCAGCCCATCGACTGTCGACCGACGTTCGACCGACGCTCTGCCCGTCGCTCTGACCGTCTCGCGCTCAACGCCAACGTGGTGTAAAACCGCGCCATGATGACCCTCGTTCTCTTCGACTGCGACGGCACAATCGTCGATAGTCAGCACCTTATCGTCGCATCGATGTCGGCTGCCTTTGAAGGTGCTGGCCTCGAAGTACCGCCGCGTCCGGCTGTGCTTTCGATCGTCGGCCTTTCACTCATCCCGGCCATCCGGCGGCTTCTACCGGCGCAAACCGATGACCGGCTGGCCTCCAGCCTCGCCGAAAAATACAAGGCGGCCTTTCGCGACCTGCGTGCCGACCCGATGAACCACGAACCGCTTTACCCCGGTGCCCGCGACGTGATCGAGGCGCTGGCCGGACGGGAGGGCACCGTGCTGGGTGTTGCCACCGGGAAATCGCGGCGCGGCGTCGATGCGCTGTTCGAACGCGAGGGATTGGGCGACTTTTTTGCAACGATCCAAACCGCCGACGACCACCCGTCAAAGCCGCACCCGTCGATGATCCATCGTGCTCTGGCTGAAACCGGCGCTGCCGTCGCCGACGCGGTGATGCTCGGCGACACGACGTACGATATCGAGATGGCAGTGGCTGCTGGGGTCGTCCCGATCGGGGTCTCGTGGGGATATCACGACGTCGGAGCCCTGCAGGCTGCGGGCGCTTCGGCGATCGCAACGGCCTACGGGGACGTGCCTGGCCTGATCGCACGGCATCTCGGCGACACCCGTGCCCGCACGCCCAGAGTGTCCGCATCATGAGTAGCCGTGAACCCGATGCTAGCACGTCCGAGGCTGGCGACGCGCGCACGCCCGCATCGGATGTCCCCGTTCAAGCTCGGCGCTTTTACTCGGCCGTGTCGACCGAACGTACACCGGGTGGCTACGAAATCCGGCTTGACGGGCGAACGGTCAAGACGCCCAAGCAAGCCGTACTTAGCGCGCCCAATCCCGACCTTGCAGCGTTGATCGCCCGGGAATGGGACGCGCAGACCGATCGCATCGTGCCATCGACGATGCCGGTCACCAAGCTCGTCAACTCCGCCATCGACGTCGTGACCCCGAACTGCGAGGCGGTCCGCGCCGATATCGTCGCTTACGCCCTCAACGATGCGCTGTGCTACCGGGCCGATGGGCCAGCCGAACTCGTTGCCAGGCAACTGGCCCTTTGGGACCCGATCGTCGCCTGGGCCGAGCGTGACTTGGGGGCACGCTTTACCGTCACGACGGGGATCGTGCACATCGATCAGCCCGATGCGACCCGCGAGGCGCTCGAGGCGGCGACGGCTGCGATCGCACCGTTCCCGCTGACAGCCGTTCATGTCGTCACGGCGCTGACCGGCTCTGGCATCATCGCGCTTGCACTGTTGGCACGCCAGATCACCGCCGAAGCGGCTTGGAACGCGGCCCATGTCGATGAAGACCACCAGATCGGACTGTGGGGCGAGGACGCGGAAGCAACTGAGCGGCGTCATCGGCGCTGGCGCGACATGGAAGCGGCTGGGCGCCTGCTCGAAAGCCTTCGTTAACCGTGTCGTATTAACATCTTAGATTCGGCCTGGTCAGTTCGGGAGACGTCATGTGGGAGCATGACGGTTCCAGCTCGCCTGCTGGCCGATGGGTTGCCTTGCAGGGAGCGCAAGCACGTCATGCAGATTCGAGCGCGGGTTCCTGAGCTCGCCCAACGCGAGCGGTTCATTCGTAAACTGATTTCCACTGCTACGCTTTATTTTGTCGCCGGCAGCGATGGGTGGGCCACCGTTCCCTTTCGCCACGATCGCAGCCGGGAGGTCGTGTTGTTCTGGACCTGTCGGCCGGAGGCCCAAAAATGGGGCGAAGTGGTCGTTGAAAACCCTATGGTTCACGACGTAAGTCTCGGTCAACTGCTGGCCGAAGTGCTGCCGATGCTCGACGCCAACGGTTGCCTGATCGGGCACGATTGGAGCAGTGACCCGTCCGATCCTGTCATTTCGCCGGGCGAACTTAGCGAACGCATCTGGCGCGACCGCAACGATCACTTCATCGCTGCGATGCGCGCGACCGACACGCTCTGGGTCCTCGAAAGCGCCACTGGACCAGCGCTCATTCCGTCTGCCCGAAGCGCGGCTAAAGATTGTTTGCCAGTTTGGGCAACGCGCGAGACCGCTGTTGCGCACATCGCGGGCAGCTGGTCGAACAAGCGTCCGCTCGGCATCCCGCCGCAGACGTTCCATGACCGGTATCTTCCGTTCGTCGCATCGCGCTGCGGGCTGATCGGAATCGAGCCGTTGCCGCAAGCGGGTGCGCGTGAACTGACCACTGCCGAATTCACACGCCTCGCCTTTCCGGCGATGGCGCTGTCACAAATCCGTGCCGTGGGCTGACGCCTGCGCGGGCAGGCGAAAGGCCTACTCTGCGGCGGCTTTCTCGGCATGGTGCCCGGCGGCGAGCCAGCGCTCGGCCTCGAGCGCTGCCATGCAGCCCATCCCGGCCGCCGTCACCGCCTGGCGGAAGACCTCGTCCTTAACGTCACCGGCCGCGTAGACACCTGGGATGTCGGTCGCTGTGCTGTCGGGGTTGGTGATCAGATACCCCGACGGCGTCATGGCAAGCTGGCCTTTGAATAGGCCGGTGGCTGGCACGTGGCCGATTGCCACGAAGATACCGTCGACGGCGCGCTCGCTGATTTGGCCGGTCTTTACGTTCTTGAGCCTGATGCCGGTGACCATTTTGGGGTCGGCCGTGCCGATGATCTCTTCGACGGCGCTGTCCCAGACGACCTCGATTTTCGGATTTGAGAACAATCGCTCCTGTAGGATTTTTTCAGCGCGGAAGCCATCGCGGCGGTGGACCACCGTCACGCGCTTGGCAAAATTGGTCAGAAACAAAGATTCCTCGACAGCCGAATTGCCGCCGCCGACCACAACAACCTCTTTGCCGCGATAGAAGAAGCCATCGCAGGTCGCGCAGGCCGAGACGCCGTGGCCCTTGAACGCTTCCTCCGAGGGTATGCCCAGCCAACGCGCTTGCGCACCGGTACAGATGATCAGCGTGTCGCAGGTGTAGATCGTGCCACTCGAACCCGTCAGGCGGAACGGCCGCTTCTTCAAGTCGACGGCGTCGATGTGGTCCATGACCACCTCCGTGCCGACGTGGGCGGCCTGGGCCTGCATCTGCTCCATCAGCCAGGGGCCTTGGATCGCTTCGGCAAAACCCGGGTAATTTTCGACCTCGGTCGTGATCGTGAGCTGGCCGCCAGGTTGTGACCCTTGGATCATCATCGGCTTCAGCATCGCGCGCGCAGCATAGATCGCAGCGGTCCAACCGGCTGGCCCCGAGCCGAGGATGATCATCGTGCGGTGGATCGTCTGCGTCATGGGCGGGCTCCGGGCAGTGGCTGGGCGGCCGAAAAATCGTCGACGTTATAGTTAGGTGTCGGCACCCGCTGGGTCAACGCGGTCCGACCGCGCTGCTTTGGCAGTATCGGCAGCAACCCAGTTGGTGTCGTTGCGCCCGCGCCGTCAGCCGACCCGTGCCAATGCCTGATCGAGGTCGGCGATCAGGTCGCTGGCATCCTCGATACCGATCGACAGGCGGATCACGTCGTCGCCGGCACCGGCCATCGTGCGTTGCTCGGTTGTCAGCTGCCGGTGCGTGGTCGACGCCGGGTGGATGACCAACGAGCGCGTATCGCCAATGTTGGCCAGCAGCGAGAACAGGTTCAACTCCGCGCACAGCTGCTTGCCCGCCTCATACCCGCCCTTGACGCCGAAGGTGAATACGGCGCCCGCACCCTTCGGGCACACGATCTTGTGCATCGCGTAGGACGCATTCGACGGCAGCCCGGCATAGTTGACCCACGCAATGCTGGGATGGGCCTCAAGATGGCGCGCGACGGCCAATGCGTTCTCGCAATGCTTGGCCATCCGTAATGGCAGAGTTTCGATCCCGGTCAGGATCAGAAACGCGTTCATCGGCGCGATCGCCGGGCCTAGGTCGCGCAAGCCCATCACGCGGCACGCAATCGCAAATCCAAAGTTACCGAACGTCTCGGCGAGCCGCATGCCGCCGTAGCTGGGATTGGGATCGACCATCGTCGGATAGCGGATCTTGGCGTTGAGCCAATCGAACGTGCCGCAATCGACGATCGCGCCGCCGAGAGAGTTGCCGTGCCCGCCGAGGAACTTGGTCAGGCTCTGGACGACGATATCGGCGCCGAAATCCTTCGGCCGGCACAGGTATGGCGTTGCCATGGTATTGTCGACGATCAGCGGAATTCCGGCTTCTTTGGCAACCTTGCCGATGCCGGGAAGGTCGGCGATCACGCCGCCGGGGTTGCAGATCGATTCGCAGAAGATGGCGCGCGTGCGGGGCGTCATCGCCCGGCGGAAACTTTCGGCATCGGTGCTGTCGGCCCACGCGACGCGCCAGTCGAACTTTTTGAACGAGTGATTGAACTGGTTGATCGACCCGCCATAGAGCTGACGGCCGGCAACGAGTTCGTCACCCGGAGACATCAACGTGTGGAGCGCCAAAAACTGCGCCGCGTGGCCCGAGGCCAGCGCCAAGGCTGCCGTGCCCCCTTCGAGCGCAGCAACGCGGCTCTCCAGGACCGATTGGGTCGGATTGCCCATACGGGTGTAGATATTGCCGAACGCTTCGAGGCCGAACAGGCTCGCAGCGTGGTCGGCGTCGTTAAAGACATACGACGCCGTTTGATAGATCGGCGTTACGCGAGCGCCCGTCGATGGGTCTGGCGTCGCACCAGCGTGGACGGCGAGGGTGGCAAATTTGGGCGGTTCGGCGGCGGGCATCTCGGGGCCTCCATCAAAGATGCCCGAGGTGCGACGAACTCAGCGAGCGAGTCAATGCCCACGCTATGCCCGCCCCCGTTGCGATGCGACGGGCTTTGGCTTTGGGATCGGATGGCGCGGTCGCGTATCAGGCTTTGGCGAAAACGCCAGATCGCGAGCATCCCCATTTGGCAACTTGCCAATCGGGGTGGCTGTCCATCCATTTCGCTATTTCAATCTGGCCGGTCATGACACACGAATACGGGGTCACATTCTGCTCGGCGAATGTCAGCCGGACGTTTTTGCAATTGTCGGGTTCAGCGATCAGGCAAATCGACAGGACGAGTTCGATCATGGCAGTGCTCCATTCGTCTTGCGGACCGGATTGTCCCGGTGCGCGGGGTCCATTGGAGCGGATCGTTCCCTGTCGTGCCTGCCCGGCGTTTAGGCACCGGCGCTAATTCTTACGGTATTCCAGAGACTAAGCACGATTCGAAAAACGAACAAGTCAGACAACTGCACAATCCGTGCTGCCTTTTTGATCATGTGACAGATTTGCTAATTAGGTCATGTCTTTGATGTGCCTGTTTTTTGACCTGCGGCATTCAGCAAAGCGATGTTGCGGTTTAGAGACGGTAAACGGCGGCGCTCGTGCTGTTTGTCGGGGCATGGCACGCCCACGAGGTCTATGGGGCCGCGCTGGGCAAAACACCGCCATTGGCCACTGCCTAGCTTAAGGGCGAGGAACAAAGACAAGTTTCTCGCGTTGATGGGGTTGTTGCAATGACGGCACGTGTCTCTCAAGCCACGTTCATGCGCCTGCCGCAACACCGCCGCGACCTTGTCTTGACGCGGCCTTGGCCTGCGCTGAAACGTCTGGCCGACGGAGCGCGATTCTGTTTCGCCGCCGCCCCACGAATTTGCTCACACGGGGCTTCCTCACGCGGGGCTTGCTCACGCGGGGCTTGCTCACACGGGGCTTGCTTGCGTGGGGCTCGCTCACGCGGAAATTGGCTTTCAACTTCGACCTTCAGGGCCGACTGACATGACTACCATGATGGACACTTCTTCCGCGACGGCGGTTTCCGCGACGGCGGTTTCCGCGTCGGCCGGTCCCGCTGCGGCGGGGCACGCTCCGCAGCGCCGGGGCAGCGTGCGCGGCTTGGCTTGGATTGCGCAGCGGGCCGTCCTCGGTCTGGCCATCATGCTCGCCGTCACGGGGATCGCTGCCTACATCGCCCATGCCTCGATCGAGGCGTCCGATGGTATCGACGAAATTTCGATCGGCGCCCACGCGCAACCGTTTCTTGGGCAATCGAACTCGGCCGACTAAGCTCACAGCCAAGCCGCGCTGACCTCGTCGTCGCTGAATCCGCTGGACCAAGCCAACGCAGCGGACAGATCGGCGTTCGTCGTCGACACTGGCATCTAAGTCCCAAAGCGGCCGATGCGGCGGAGCCAGCCAAGAGAACGGCTCTATTCGCTAGGCTGGAGTCGCGCCTTAGCGTTTTTGATCAGCCAGTTGCGAGGTAGTTGCGCATCGCGGAGACCTCCAGCGTCATGTCGGCGATGTGATATTTGACAACGTCGCCAATCGAGATGATCCCGACGAGTGTGTCATTTTCGACGACGGGGAGATGGCGGAACCGGCCTTGCGTCATTGTCTCCATCAACTCGTCGATCGTGCTCGCTTCGCTGCAGGTCACGACGTTGCGCGTCATGCACTCACCAACCGGGAGCGTGAGCGCGTCGGTCCCCCGCTCGGCGAGCAAGCGGACGACATCGCGCTCCGAGATGATGCCAGCGACGCGGCCCTGATCATTGACGACAACGACGGCACCAATTTTCTTTGTTGCCAATGTCGATGCCAATTCGTTCAACGGGGCGCGAGCCGTCGCGGTTTCGACCGCGCGGCCTTTGGTCTTGAGAATTGCGGCTACGTTCATCGGCTTCTCCTTTTCGGCCGGAGCTATAGGATCTGGAGAGTGCGACATTTTGCATGTCGCCGCAAGACGACGTGGCGATGGTCGGCGTGCAACGCACAGTCTCATTTTTTGCGTGCACCGCACAATAACGGGCGTCCGAGATGTCAGAGCCGAGTATGGACGCCAAAGTCGCTGGTCATACCTTCCTCGAAGCTCCTGCATTCGCGGCCGTTCTGGTACCCGGCGCGCGTCTCATGGGCATCGACGGCGGGACCAAACGGTTGGGGCTTGCGATCTCCGATGTGACGCGAATGATCGCGTCTCCGCTTGCCACACTCGAGCGACGGAAATTCACGATCGATGCAGCAGAAATGCTGGGGCTCGCCAGCCGCCACGATGTCGGCGGCTTGGTCTTGGGTTTGCCGTCAAACCTCGACGGCAGCCAAGGTCCGCGCGCTCAGGCAACCCGGGCTTTTGCAAGAAATATCAATGCAATCAGCCCCTTGCCGATCCTTCTATGGGATGAGCGCCTGACCACGGTCGAGGCAGAACGATTGTTGATCGCGGCCGATGCCAGCCGTAAGCGCCGGGCGGAGGTGATAGACCGGATGGCGGCGACTTTGATATTACAAGGCGCACTCGATCGCCTTCGCAGTGCAGCGTGAATTTAATGCGCATCCAGTGTAATCCACCGTCCAACGCGGTTCGTTTGAACGCGTAGATGGGTCAGGTTCCGAGCCGATGCATCTGCCGTAAACGTTCGGAACCACGTCAGCACATCTGTCAGCTGCCACCGATCGGGAGCCTCGACTGCACCGATCAGGACTATGACACTCGGGCCGACGAGTTGACCGCGAACCTCTTACGTTTGGCGAGGCTGTCATGCTGCTTTCGAAAACAGAGACTGAAACCGAGGCGGCTCCCCAGTCGCCGCTCGCATCGGCCGTCCACCTCCTGCACCGTGCGGGACAGTGTGCGGACGAGATCTTCTCCTTGAGCCTTCCGGCCGGCACGATGACGCCGCGTCAATACGCGGTTCTGAAAGCCGTCGAGTCGAGCGTGGAGCCGAGCCAGACGACGCTCGTCGAAATGACCGGCATCGACCGCTCGACCGTTGCCGATATCGTTCGGCGCTTGGTCGAGCGTGGCCTTTTGCAACGCCGCAGGACGCGGCGGGATGCTCGGATGTACGCGCTTCGGCTGACGACCAAGGGCGTTCAGACGCTGCGTGGTGCTGAGCCGGCCGCCGTTTGTACCGACGACAAGCTTTTGGCGGCGCTCAATCCAACGGAACGGGCGGCATTCGTCGACGCTCTGGTCCGCATTGTGAAGACGATCGGCCCGATCGCAAGCGCCCGCGTTACGCGCTAACGGCGTTACGCGTCACAGCGTACGCGCACGACCACCGCCGTGCTATCCCCGCCTCGGCCACCTGTTCAGGTTTGGCCGAGGCTTGCGGGCACGGGTCGGCTCACATAGTGTCCGGCTCCATGTCACCGCGATCAAAAACCACCCTGCCGGATCAGGCTCCGCCCGCGCCTCACGGACCGCTTCCCGTGCTCGCCGATGGCAACCTCTTATCGTGCGAAACGCTATCCCACCCGGCGATCGTAACCCTGCTCGACATGGCGGACGCATGGGCTGCCAAAAATCGGCGGCCGGAGCCGGTCAAGTCGACGATCCTTTCCGGCCGCACGCTGATCAACCTGTTTTTCGAAGCGTCGACCCGAACCCAATCGTCGTTCGAACTCGCCGCAAAGCGGCTCGGCGCCGACGTCATGAACATGAACGTGCAAGCGTCGTCGGTTCAAAAGGGCGAGACGCTGATCGACACGGCGATGACGCTCAACGCCATGCGGCCCGACATCATCGTGGTCCGCCACCATGCGGCGGGCGCCACGGAATTGCTGTCGCAGAAAGTCGATTGCGCCGTCATCAACGCTGGCGATGGCGCCCATCAGCACCCCACCCAGGCGTTGCTCGACGCGCTGACCATCCGGCGGATCAAGGGCCGGGTCGAAGGCCTGCTGGTCGCGATCTGCGGCGACATTCTTCATTCGCGTGTGGCGCGGTCGAACATCAACGTGTTGAACACGCTCGGTGCGCGGGTTCGCATCATCGCACCCTCTACGCTGCTGCCGCCCCAGCCCGAACGGTTCGGCGTCGAGGTCTTTACCGACATGGTGAGCGGCATCTCAGGAGCCGATGTCGTGATGATGCTGCGCCTCCAGACCGAGCGCATGTCGGGTTCTGCGGTGCCGTCATCGCGGGAATTTTTCCACTTCTTCGGGCTCGACGACGAAAAGCTCAAGAGTGCCAAGCCCGACGCGCTGATCATGCATCCTGGGCCGATGAACCGCGGCATCGAAATCGCGTCGACGGTCGCCGACCATCCGCGCAGCGCAATCCGTGAGCAGGTCGAAATGGGCGTCGCGGTGCGTATGGCGGTTCTTGAAGCGATCGCCCACCAACTCAAATCGCGCGCCGGGGTTCAGCCATGAGCCCCAATCGTATAGCGTCCCGCTCGCACGGTTCGCATTCGACCCTCGGCGCGGCTGGCGCACGCATGCGCCACGAAGCCCCGGCCAAGGGCACGCTTTTCGTCAACGCGCGGTTGATGGACCCCGAATCCGGGATCGACGCGGTCGGCGGCGTTCTCGTCCGCGAGGATAAAATCGCCGATCTTGGACCACATCTGACGGCCGGTTCATTGCGCGACACCGATCGCGATACGGACATCGTCGACTGCCTCGGCCATATCCTTGCGCCCGGCCTGATCGATGGCCAAGTGTACATCGGCGAGCCGGGCGAGGAACACCGCGAGACCCTCAAAACCGCCAGCAAGGCAGCGGCGGCGGGTGGCGTCACGACGATCGTCGTGATGCCCGACACCCGGCCGGTGATCGACCAGGTCGCCCTGGTTGATTTCATTCAACGCCGCGCCCGCGACAACGCGCTTGTCCATGTTGCAACCATGGCTGCGATGACGCGCGGGCTCGACGGCGAGGAAATCACCGAGTTCGGCCTGTTGCAGCATTACGGTGCGATCGCCTTCACCAACGGCAAGTCGAGCATCGCCAACACCCGCGTGATGCGTAACGCGTTGCTCTACGCGCGTGATTTCAATGCGCTCATCGTGCACCACACCGAGGACCCGTATCTGACCTCGCCGACCACGATGAATTCGGGCGAGGTGTCGGCGCGGCTTGGCCTTCCCGGTGTCGGCACGGTCGCTGAAACGATCATGCTCGAACGCGATATCCGCCTCGTGGCCACGACCGGCGGCCGGTACCATGCCGCTTCGATCACCTGTCGCGACAGCCTCGAGGTCATCCGCGCGGCCAAGGCTCGCGGTTTGCCAGTGACCTGCGGGGTGTCGATAAACCATCTGACGTTCAATGAAATCGACATCGGCTCGTACCGGACGTTCTTCAAATTGCGGCCACCGTTGCGCACCGAAGCCGACCGGCAGGCCATGGTCGAGGGTGTCGCCGATGGTTCGATCGACATCGTGGTGTCAGGTCACGATCCGCAGGACGCTGACGTCAAGCGCCGTCCGTTTGCCGATGCCGCCGCTGGCGCTGTGGGTCTCGAGACATTGCTTGCGGCTGCCTTGCGCCGCCATCACGCGGGCGAGATCCCGCTGATGCGTTTGCTTCAGGCGATGACCCTCAACCCGGCAAAATTGCTCGGCCTCAAATCTGGACGGCTGTCGATCGGTGCGCCCGCGGACCTTGTCGTGTTCGATCCCAATGAGCCGTGGGTGGTTGCTAAGGAAGATTTGCATTCGCGGTCTAAGAATTCGCCGTTCGATACCGGCACGTTGCAGGGCCGCGTCAAACGCACGATCGTCGCCGGATCGACGGAGTACCCGTTTCCGGTGTAGCGCGGACCGGTCGCACGAGCCTATGAACCGCCACAGACATTTCCCGCCAGTCCTGGATATTCCGCCATGGCCCTCGACACACCCGTCATCAACTCGTTTCTATTGCTGATGGTGGCTAACCTTGGCCCCTGGCTGATCTACGCACTGGGACTGGGCTACGGGATCGGTTCGATCCCGTTCGGTCTCGTCTTGACGCGGGCGGCCGGGCTTGGCGACATCCGCAAGATCGGCTCGGGAAACATTGGTGCGACCAACGTTTTGCGCACCGGCAACAAGGGACTAGCTGCGGCAACGCTACTGCTCGACGGGCTCAAAGCGACGTTGGCCGTGGTGCTTGCCAACCACTGGTTCGGGCTCGCCCCGGCAATCGCGGCGGGCCTCGGCGCGTTCATCGGGCACCTTTATCCGGTGTGGCTCGGCTTCAGGGGCGGCAAGGGCGTTGCGACCTACATTGGCGCTTTGCTCGGGCTCGTGCCCTGGGCCGCTCTGGCGTTTATCGTGACCTGGATCGCCATGGCGGTATGGAAACGCTACTCGTCGCTGTCGGCGCTGGTCGCAGCTTGCGTCACGCCCATCGTGCTCGTGATGGCCGGGCATCCGATTCTTGCTGGCGTGTTTACGGTCATGACGATGCTGCTGTTCTGGAAGCATCGCGCCAATATCAACCGATTGCGGTCGGGTGATGAACCGCTGATCGGCGTTTCGACGGTCGATGGCCGTGCGGCGGCGTGAGGTGGGCGACAGCTCGAGCGATCTTTTTACGCCAGCCCCGTTGCCGGTCACGCGTCTCGACGACGGCGGGCGGATCGCCTGCTTGCGGCTGATCCGTTCGGAGAATGTCGGCCCGGTCACGTTCCGCGAGTTGATCAACCGTTACGGCAGCGCGCGTGCCGCGCTTGAGGCGATCCCGGAGATCGCGCGCCGGGCCGGGCGCTCGCGACCGCTCAAGGTGTGTGCAACCGAAGTGGCCGAAGCCGAACTGGAGGCGGCCCGGAAGGCCGGCGCCGAGCCGATTTTTACGATAGAGCCCGGCTATCCATCAGCGCTGGCAGCGATCGAACATCCGCCACCCCTCCTTTACGTCCGAGGCCGTCTTGCCACCTTATCGGCCGAAATGATCGCGATTGTCGGCTCGCGCGAGTGCTCCGCCAACGGCATCACCATGGCGCAAGTGTTGGCCAAGGGCCTCGGCGAAGCGGGCTATGTCATCGCGTCGGGGCTGGCGCGCGGGATCGACGGCGCGGCCCATCGCACGGCGCTGCGTAGCGGTACCGTGGCGGTTTTGGCTGGCGGCATCGACCATGTTTATCCGCCAGAAAACCGCGACTTGTTCCAACTGATCCCCGACAACGGCGGTGCGATCGTCACCGACATGCCGCCGGGTTATCAGCCACGCGCGCGGGACTTTCCCCGCCGGAACGGCATGATTTCGGGGATGTCGCGCGGGGTCGTCGTCGTCGAGGCGACGGTGCGGTCGGGTGGGATGGTGACGGCGCGGCTCGCCACCGAGCAGGGCCGCGAGGTGTTCGCCGTGCCGGGCCACCCGCTCGACAGCCGGGCGGAGGGTCCCAACCGCCTGATCCGTAACGGCGCAACGCTGATCACCTCGGCGCAAGACATTCTCGATGATCTCGGGCCTATCACCGGGCGGGACCCCGTGCGCGTCGCAGAGGACCGCCCGCCGCAGTATATAGCGCCAGCGCGACTTCCCGAGGTGGCGGCCTCACAACCGATTGGCGGCGACAGCGCTGTCAACGACGCCGTACTGGCCGCGCTCGGACCGTCGCCCGTGCATGTCGACACGCTGATCCGGGCCACGGGGTTGCCATCGCGGGCAGTCCAGATCGCGCTGATGGACCTCGATCTCGCCGGGCACATCGTCCGGCTCGGCGGCCAACTGGTCGCGCGGAAGTTGTGAGTATCGGCCTAAGCGCGATAATAATCCCGATACCATGCGACGAACGCGGCAACACCGGCCTGGACCGACGTGCGTGGCTGGAACCCGGTCGCGGCCGTCAGCGCGCTGATGTCGGCGAAGGTCGAGGGCACATCGCCCTGCTGCAGGGGTAGCATTTCCATCGTCGCTTTTCGCCCGACGGCGGTCTCGATCGCCTCGATATAGGTCATCAGCGAAACCGGCGTGGTGTTGCCGATGTTGAAAATCCGGTATGGCGCGCTGCTTGTCGAAGGGTTTGGATGCGCCCCGTCCCACGCCGGGTCCGGCTTGGCGATATCGTCGCTGGCCCGGATGACACCGTCGACGATGTCCTCGACGTAGGTGAAGTCCCGCGTGTGCTGGCCGTGGTTGAAGACCTTGATCGGCTCGCCCGCCAGGATGTTTTTGGTAAACAAAAACAGCGCCATGTCGGGCCGACCCCAGGGGCCGTAGACGGTAAAAAACCGAAGGCCCGTGGTCGGCAGTCCGAACAAGTGAGAATAACTGTGCGCCATCAATTCGTTGGCGCGTTTCGTGGCGGCATAGAACTGGATCGGGTGGTCGGCGCCGTTGCGCTCGCTGAACGGCATTGTCGTGTTGGCACCGTAAACGCTCGAGGTGCTGGCATAGGTCAGGTGCGGGACCTTGGCGTGGCGGCAGGCTTCAAGGAGATTGGTGAACCCGATCAGGTTGCTCTCGACATAGGCATGCGGATTTTCCAGCGAATACCGCACGCCGGCCTGGGCGGCGAGGTTGACCACACGGTCGAACGAATGGCTGGCGAATACCGCTTCGACGACGGACCGGTCGGCGATATTGCCTCGCACGATTTCAAATTTTCCCGCTGCGGATGTTCCCGCCGCTGATGATCCCGGCGCCGTGCGGTTGGCTGCGGGCGCGCAAAGCCGGGCCAGTTCGCGCAGGCGAGCTTCCTTCAGCTCCGGGTCGTAATAAGCGTCGACGCTATCGAGGCCGACGACGCTATCACCGCGAGCGATCAGGGCCTTGGCCAAGTGAAACCCGATGAAACCGGCCGCACCGGTGACAAGAACCTTCATCAACGTCTCCGCATGTGCCCAAGGGGCGTCGTCGGCCAGACCCAGCAGATCACCGACGGTTTGCACCCGCTGCGGCGTCTATGGCCGAGCTAAATGATGCTGGCAAGCGCACTGCAAGCTTCCCGCGTAACGCCGCGCACGCCCTTTTATTGTCGGGTTCCGCGATTGGTCGCGGTGCCAATGCTGGTCGATTGCGCATAGTCAGACGTGGAACATAACGCTGTAAGCTGACGACTGGGCGCGAGGTGAACGAATGCATGTCGTCGTCGTCGGCGCGCTCGCCCAGTCGCTGGTCAATTTTCGCGGCGACCTGATCTGCGCGATTATCGCTGCTGGCCATCGCGTCACGGCGATGAGCGGCCCGGCCACTCCGGACGGAGGTTGGGCCATCGCGGCGCTCGGCGCCCGCCACCGGGTGTTTGCCGTCGACCGGACCGGCATCGACCCAAACGGGGACTTGCGCTGCCTTGGCTCGCTGCGGGCCGCGTTCGGTGAACTCGATCCCGATATTGTGCTGGCCTACACCGTGAAGCCCGTCGTGTGGGGCGGGATCGCGCTGCGCAGCCTCCGATCGCGGGCGCGTTTTTTTGGCCTGATCACCGGTCTTGGCTACGCTTTCGAGGGGCGCAGCCCGGCGCGCAGGGTATTGGCGGCGGTCGTCGCGCGCCTTTACCGCGCTGCGTTGCGCCACGCCGAAGCGGTGATTTTTCAAAATGCCGACAACCGGGACACGTTTGTCCGCCTCGGCATCGCGCGCCCTGAGACCTGCCGGATCGTCTCGGGCTCGGGCGTCGATACGGCGCGTTTTGCATTCACGCCGCTGCCGCCGGATGGCCCGCCGAATGGATCGCTCGACCGGGCTGGCGCTGACGCCGGCTGCCGTTTTCTGTTGGTCGCCCGGCTGCTTGGCGCCAAGGGCCTGCGCGAGTACGCGGAGGCTGCTTTAATCGTCAAAGCGCGCTATCCGACCGCCAATTTTGAACTCGTCGGTCCCGCCGATACTTCGCCCGACGCCGTGCCGCTCGCCGAAGTCGAAAGCTGGCATCGGGTTGGCAGGGTTGCCTACCTCGGTCCGTCGTCCGATGTCCGGCCTCACATCTCTGGCTGCCACGTCTTCGTGCTGCCGTCATACCACGAGGGCATGCCGCGCTCGGTCCTGGAAGCTATGTCGATGGGCCGCCCAATTTTGACGACAGACGTGCCGGGCTGCCGCGAGACGGTCGTTGCCGGGGAAAACGGCTGGTTGGTGCCGAAAGCTGACGCGCAGGCTCTCGCGGATCGGATGATCTGGTATATCGAAAACCGGTCGCGGTGGCAGGCGATGGCCGAGGCCAGCCGACGGATGGCGGTGGAGCGCTTCGACGTTCATGCCGTTAACCGGGAGATGATCGCGATCATGGGTCTAGCGCGGGATAATCTGGAATGATGAAGCGCATGACCGATCTGGCTCTTGCTACCTTGGCAATCGTGGTGCTCGCTCCGGTTATCGCCGTCTTGTTCGTGCTCGTCCGGCGCAAGCTCGGCAGCCCGGCGGTGTTCCGTCAGATGCGGCCCGGGCTCGGTGGGCGAGCGTTCGAGATGGTGAAATTCCGGACCATGACCGACGCGCGCGACGCCAGTGGCCAGCTGTTGCCGGATGCCCAGCGACTGACGCCGTTCGGGGCATGGCTGCGCGCAACGAGCCTCGACGAACTCCCCGAACTCTGGAATGTGCTCAAGGGAGAAATGAGCCTCGTTGGACCCCGCCCGCTGTTGATGAGCTACCTGCCGCTTTACACCAACGAACAGGCCCGCCGTCACGAGGTTCGCCCCGGCATCACCGGCTGGGCGCAGATCAACGGGCGTAACGGCTTGTCGTGGGCCGAGAAATTTGCGCACGACGTCTGGTATGTCGACAACCGAAGCGTGATGCTCGACGCCCGCATTGTGGTCGCGACTGTCGCGACGGTTCTGCGCCGCGACGGCGTCAGCGCGACAGGCGAAGCTACCATGCCGAAATTTACCGGCGCCGAGTTCGCCAGCACTGATGGCGTCAGCGGACAGGCGTCGAGGGCACCATGAGCGGCGGTTCATCGGGCGAAATATTCGGCATTTACGGCGCGGCCGGCCATGGCCGGGACATCATGCCGGTTGCGCGCGAAAGCCTACGGGCGAGGGATATATCCGCAGACAGGCTGGTGTTCATCGATGATGCGCCGGACATGGCAACTACGATCAACGGCCAGCGCGTCATGAGCTATGGCGCGTTCAAGGGACAGGCGGCTGACCGCCGCTTCGTCGCGATCTCCATTTCAGACGGCGCGATCCGGTCTTGCCTCGCCGATAAACTCGCTGCTGACGGGATCGCTGCGCTTACCGTGATTGCGCAAAACACGGTCATCATGGACGACGTGACACTTGGCCCCGGTGCGCTTGTGAGCCCGTTCGTGACGTTGACGTCGAACATCCGCATCGGCCGGTTTTTTCACGCCAATCTCTACAGCTACGTCGCGCATGATTGCGTCATCGGCGACTACGTGACGTTCGGGCCGGGAGCGAAATGCAACGGCAACGTCGTGATCGAGGATTTTGCCTATATCGGCTCGGGTGCCGTCATCAAGCAGGGCCGCCCAGGGGCGCCGACGATCATCGGCCGCGGCGCCATCGTCGGCATGGGCGCGGTGGTGACGAGAAGCGTTGCGCCTGGCGTCACGGTCGTTGGCAATCCCGCCCGCGCGCGGACCGGAGCTGGCTGATGCTGACTACGCCGTTCGCACCCTGGCCAGCTTTCGACGACGAGGAAATCGCGGCTGTCTCTCGCGTGCTGGCCTCGAACCGGGTCAACTATTGGACCGGCGAGGAAGGCCGACGGTTCGAGGAGGAGTTCGCCCGCTTTGCTGGCGCGACGCATGCGATCGCGCTGGCCAACGGGACCGTCGCGCTCGATCTCGCACTCCATGGGCTCGGGATCGGTCCGGGCGACGAGGTGATCGTGACGCCGCGCACGTTCATCGCCTCGGTCTCGTGCGTCGTGAATGCGGGCGCAACGCCGGTGTTTGCCGATGTCGACCGCACCAGTGGCAACATCTCAGGCGCAACGATCGCTCCGATGATAACGCCGCGCACCCGCGCGATCATCGCAGTCCACCTTGCCGGCTGGCCGTGCGGGATGGACGCCATCATGGCGCTGGCCAACGCGCATGGGATCGCCGTGATCGAGGACAGTGCACAGGCCCACGGCGCGCGCTGCCGGGGGCCTGTGC
>Ga0163155_10002640_pt1 | contig 19788 bp, 14 predicted proteins | sample OliLakLV19SP4G1_FD_148611 | JGI IMG/M metagenome (GOLD analysis project Ga0163155, IMG submission 148611) | Freshwater microbial mat bacterial communities from Lake Vanda, McMurdo Dry Valleys, Antarctica - Oligotrophic Lake LV.19.SP4.G1 | ecosystem: Environmental > Aquatic > Freshwater > Lake >... | reverse complement strand
CAGTCGTTGACATCCGTGTTGTACTTCACGCCGCCGTACCATTCCCAGACGCGTGGGACCAAGAAGCGCTGATCCGCGGGCATCAAGGGCGGACCGACCACGCGGCAGAGATTATCCAGAAGCACGCCGAGGTTGTCGCAGGCGTTGATGTTAATGCGGCTGCCGGAATCAAAAATGTTGAGCGTAAAGCGGTCGCTGCCGGTGGTAATGTCGGTGGGGTCGTCATAACCGCAGGTGGCACCCAGCGCGCTGGAGAAGCCGCAGTGATTGAGATCGCCTTTAACTTCTTCGCGGTTATCCACGATCCCGTCGCCATCGTTATCCAAGCCGTTATGAAGGAGCGGGCCGTCGGCGTAGGAGACGGAGCGCTTGGCGCCGCGCAGGTAATCCACCATGTACCACGGATCCGTTGGATCTTCGGTCTTTTTAAACGCCTGATCGTGCAGATGAGCCACGGCGAAATCGATGCCGCCGCGCGCCATCATGTCAGCTCGGACACTATCCGAGTAACGCAAGGCGGATTTTGTCTGCATCAGCATCATGGTATAAAAGCCGGTAGCAAGTGCTGAGAGGATCGCCAAAACCGCGGCCACCATAATTAACGTCACACCGCGTTCTGGCCGGACAACCAGATAGCGGCTAGGCTTGAATTCCATCATAGTCCTCACCCTCCGCAACCCGATCGTAAGTCTTTCGATCTCTGGTGACTTGTAGCGCCGCGTCGTCACATCGAGACAAAAATCTTCATGTGCAGCCCTTTTTTATGCCGCTGAAAACGTCACGTTACATTAGGCAAAAGATCGGAATGATTCAGCGGTTGACATGGGGAAATTGTGTCAAAAGAAGCGTCTTGTAATGAATGAACATTACAAGACGAGTTCGCTCTTGCGGATCACTTCGACAATTAACTGGCGATGCGTTTGGAAGGCTTGGATTTGGCTTTTGTTTTGGAAATTCCTGAATTCGAGACCGCGGCAGGTCGCTTGTTCAGACTGCGTTCCAGCACCAGCGTTTTTACATATTTTAACGCGCGCAGACAATCGTTGTCGGGTGTTTCGGAGTTTCCGGCCAGTTGCCACGTCAGGGGTCCGTTGTAACCAACGGCATCCAATGTCCTGAAAACGGTTCGAAAATCGATTTCCCCGTCACCCGGCACGTGCGCGTAATGTTGACGGCCTCGGACATCCATGAGCTGCACGTGGAATAGCCGGTTTTTGACAAGTCGTATGGAAGCGTTGGCGTCCTCGCCCATCATTTCAGCGTGCCCGACGTTTAAGCAGGCTCCCAGGTAGGCGGAATTGAAGGATTTCAGCAAGGCGCTCAACTCGCTGGTGCTCTCTATATAATGAGAGGGTTCACAGACGAAGGCGATGCGCTGCCCGAGATGTTCGGCCAGTTCCAGCAGCCGGGAGAGACTGTCGTGCAGCAGTCTCTGAGCCTTCTCGGGTGTAATGCCATTGAGCAATTTTCCCGACGACACCGTGACGGCATCCACTCCAATTTCCCGCGCCAGGCGCAGCGCTTTCTTGGTGTACGCAATGCGCCATTCTCGCAGCGTGTTATTCCGCGAAATCAGGGAGGGCTCGGAGAGGCGTTCGGCCGGCGCGTCGCTCCAGTAGCCGGTGGTGCAAGTGGCGTCGATGGTGGAAACGAAAAGGTCTAGCTTTTCAAGCTGCTTGGAAAGTCGGGAGGCCTCCTTAAGAGGGAGCTGATCGAGCCAGAGGTGGGGTTTATCGGCGCTGATTTCGACGCCTTTGAAGCCCGTTTTGGCGATGCGCTTAAGGACTTTTTTCAAGGGATGGCGGCTGTACGACTGGGTGGAGAAAGCAAACCGATGTAAATCCACTCAGACGCCTCCCACGAAGTGACGGACTGAAGCTATATCGGCGTTTCAAACGGCAGTATACAGCCGATTCAGGCTCCTTCTATCAAACACTCAATCTTTATCGGATTCAAACATTGAGATACAACCACCATTCGGCGCAACGAATGCATGCCACTCCGTACCGCGCCGAGCAGTACTACAAATGTCAATGGTGGGTCAAGCGCGTGTATCGAGTGACATTTTAAAGCACTGTTGACGGCTGGATCGATGTAAGCGTCCGACCAAGCACATGCTTCAGCAGGACCGTGGGTTTGCAGAGCGGCGGTTACGGCGAGTGCTGAATGCAGGCACGTTCACACCCGAAAGTCAACAAGCGGTGTTTCGGACCCTCATCTCTCGTGTGGTAGTGGCGAAGAACGGAATCAAGGTCGAGATACTGGACCCATCAGCAACAAAGTTGGTGCTGGCTGAGGGCTCCACAGGGATGTCGTGGTTCGAACAACCATCAAATAATGGCGGAGCGGGTGGGATTCGAACCCACGTGACAGTTACCCGTCTACACGCTTTCCAGGCGAGTTCCTTAAACCGCTCGGACACCGCTCCACCTAAGTGCTCCGGCGTCAAATCGCCCGCCGGGGAAGATTCGGAGTATAGTCAAAGCGTGCGCTGCCGCAAACTCAAGCGCCAGATTCTGTGAATTTCGTTTGGGGTCGCCGCGGCCAGGGCGTGCGCAGTAACTGAGATCCCTTTGGGTGCGAGCAACCTCACGGCGCCCCACGTCTCAGGCCATCGCGGACGAGACCGTAAAATCATCCGCGCCGAAGTAGGGAATGCTCACTTTGTTCTTCGTGTGTTTCTATAAAAAGTCTACAGCCGGCAATTCAGAATCTGGGTCTCCAGAATGGCGGAAGCGCCGAGCGCTTCCAGCCTATCCATGATCTCGATCGATTGCTTTTTCGGAATCATCACTTTTACTGAAATCCAATTTTTGTCTTCCAGATCGCTGAGCGTCGGGGATTTGAAGCCGGGCGTGATCTTTTCGGCATCCTTCAACTTTTTGCGCGGCACGTTGTATTCCAGCAGCGTGTACTGCTGAGCGGTCAAGACGCCTTCGAAGCGGCGCACGATCAAGTCGCACAACTTCGGATCGCGCGGCTTCGGCGATTCAATCAGTACGGCCTGCGATGTCGAAACCGTTTCTATGACCTCGAGTCCGTTGTCGCGCAGGGTATCGCCGGATTCGACCAGATCGACGATGGCATCGGCCAGACCCAGCGCCACCATAATTTCAACCGAGCCACTCACTTCCAGAAGCTGGACGTCGACGCCTTTGCGTTTGAAATACTCGCGGGCGGACTGCGCCATCGAGGCGGCGACTTTCTGGCCTTTCAGCGCCTTGGCCGTTTTCGCGCCGCCATTCGTGCGCGTCGCCAATGCCAGGCGGCAATGCCCGTACCCGAGGTCGAGCCGCTTTTTCACACGGTCTTCACAGCATCCTTCGTGCACGAGATCCTGCCCGACCATGCCCATGTCCGCAGCGCCTTCGGCGACTAAAAGGGGGATGTCATCAGGCCGCACAAAAAGTATGACCGCATTCAATCCGTCCACGTGCGCAAACAGCGAGCGATCCCGCTTGCGGTATTTCACGCCCGCCGCTTTCAGCAGCGCTTCGCTCGGTTCCTGCAGCCGTCCCTTGCTGGGGATGGCAATGCGCGTCACGTTTTCATCCAGCCGCACGTCATTCTCCTTCGTCGATTGATGAGTGCGCCCTATAGGCGCATCGCAAGTGTTCGTTGATGCCTCAAATGGATTCAAACTTTTTATACGATAACACCGCCGCGTACAGCCAAATCCTGAGCCCCTCCATTTTACAGATTGCTCTACTTGACCCCATGCAGGCGTCGGTTACGCAGGATATACGAGTTGCACTTATTGATTGAAAACGCCGGAGTCGCATAGGGGGCTTCATGCTGCAGCAGCAATTACAGGGCGCGTGGTCGTTGAAAGCCGTGGGCCCGGCCGCGGACGTTCCGGCGGACGTTCGCGACAAAACGATTCCTGCAACGGTGCCGGGTTGTGTGCACACCGATTTGATGGAGGCCGGCCTGATTGACGATCCCTACCTGGATCGCAACGAGACGAAAGTCGCCTGGATCGGCCGCACCGATTGGCGCTACGGCTGCTCTTTCACCGTCGATGCGGCGCTGTTGAAACTGGATCGCGTGGTTCTGGTTTGCGAAGGCCTGGATACGATCGCGCGCGTCGAAGTCAACGGCACGCTTCTGGGCGAAAGCGCGGACATGCACCTGCCGCAGCGCTTCGATCTCAAGCCGCTGCTGATCGCCGGCGGCAATCAGCTGACGATCACGTTTGCATCGGCCTTGAACTATGCCGAACACATGCAGAAAAATCTCGGTGAATTGCCGCATGTTGAAAAACACCCCTTCAATTACATCCGCAAAATGGCCTGCAATTTCGGCTGGGACTGGGGCCCGGCGCTGATAACGGCGGGCATTTGGCAGCCTATTTATATTGAGGCATGGAATATCGCGCGCCTGAGCTCTGTGCGGCCGCTGGTCATGCGCGCGGATTCCCGCTCCGCGGTTGTCGACGTCATGCTTGATCTGGAGCGCTACGACACCAACGGCTCTCTCAATTTCTCAGCCTCGCTTACCGATGCGGAAGGCCAGACGATTTTTCAGAACACGGCTATTCCGGCCAATACGACGCGCGGGCAGTTGAAACTGGAAGTTTCCAATCCAAAACTTTGGTGGCCACGCGGACATGGCGCTCAGCCGCTGTACGAATTGAGCGTCACGCTGACGGGCTCAGCTGGATTGGAACTTGATAGCTGGAAGCGCAAAATCGGGCTGCGAACGGTGCGCTTGAATACCGATTCTGACAGCATCGGTGCTCAATTTACCATCGAGGTCAACACTAAACCCATCTTCTGCAAAGGCGCCAACTGGATTCCCGACGACTGCTTTCCGCACCGCGTCGATACGCTGCGCTACCGCCGCAGGCTGGATCAGGCTGTCGCCGCGAACATGAACATGCTGCGTATCTGGGGCGGCGGCATTTATGAGACCGAAGCGTTTTATTCGATCTGCGACGAACTGGGATTGATGGTCTGGCAGGATTTTCTTTTCGCGTGCGCCGCTTATCCGGAAGAAGAACCGTATGCAGCGCTTGTCGCCGCAGAGGCGAAGCATCACGTCGCGCGGCTGAGCAGCCATCCGAGCCTCGTCATCTGGAACGGCTGCAACGAAAACATCTGGGGCTACTTCGATTGGAACTGGAAAGAAAAAATCGGCGCCCGCACGTGGGGCCTCGGCTTTTACACGCAGATGCTGCCGAGCATCGTGAAGCAGCTCGATCCCACGCGGCCGTACTGGCCGGGCAGCCCGTACTCCGGCAGCATGGATCGGCACCCGCTCGACGATCGCTACGGCAACACACATGTCTGGGACGCGTGGAATCAGAAAGATTATTCTGTCTACCGGGAATATTCGCCGCGCTTCTGCAGCGAGTTTGGACATCAGGCGCCGCCCACGTACGCGACGCTGCGCCACGCAGTCCCGGTGCGGCACTTGTCGCCGGATTCGCCGACGATGCTGCATCATCAAAAGGCGCAGGGTGGCAATGATAAATTGCATGGCCGTTTGACGGAACACTTCGAAATTCCAGCCGGCTTCGACGACTGGCTGTACGTGACGCAGCTCAATCAGGCGCGCGCGGTGCAGACCGGCGTGGAGTGGTTCCGCTCGCGGCAGCCGGTGTGCATGGGCGCGCTGTACTGGCAACTCAACGACTGCTGGCCGGTGACGAGCTGGGCCGCGATTGACGGGGATGGGCGTCCCAAACCCCTCTGGTACGCGACGCGAAAATTCTACGCCGACCGCATCGTCACCATTCAGCCCGAAGTCGATGGCAAGCTCTACGCCTACATCATCAACGACACTCTTGAGGCCTGGAACGGGCAGCTGTTCCTCGGCAAAATCAATTTCAATTGGACGCAGGGGCCGGGGGGATGGAAGACCGTTTTCATTCCACCGCGCAGCGTGCTGCAGGTTCCGCTGGCGTATTATTCCAAACTGGCCGGGCAGAAATCCACCGATGAAGAGACGAAGATTCATTCCAACAGCGAGCTGATCATGGTGCAGCTCGGGCAGCATCGCGCCTTCTGGTATTTCGACGTTGATAAGAATCTGGCCTATCCCGAAGCCTCGTTCGACACGAGCGTGAAGGCTGAGGGCACCAAGTATTCGGTGACGGTGACGGCGAAAAATTTCGTGCGCGATCTGGCGCTCTTTGCCGACCGTTTAGATGAGCATGCGGTCGTCAACGATCAGCTCGTGACGCTGCTCCCCGGCGAGTCCTTCACGTTCACGTTCGAATCGCAGAAGCAATTCCCGGAGAAAGCGCTGACCACGCCGCCGGTGCTGCAATGCGCCAACCGCTTTGGAAAGAAAAGCTGACGGCTCCGACTCGATACAGTGTGGACTACCCTAACGTGTCTGGGCGTCACGCCCGGACACGTGCATGGAATAATCTGTCCGGGCAAGACGCCCTAACCACGCACTTCAGACACATTCAATCGAGAACTGCTTTAAAGACTCTTCCAGGACGAAACGTTCAGGACGACTTTGCCGTCCGGAGTTTGAATTCCCTGGCCTTTTGCGGACACCGTCCTGAACGTTCCCGATATCCGCACCATTCTCCCGGACATGGCCTCGGGTATTGAATCGTTGGTCAATTGAACGATGGATCGATCAGGCAATTCAAGCTCTGAGAAACCCTTCGCGGCATCCTTTTTTGTATACACGCCTTCGAATGAAACGATCGTGCCGTCGAATTTGCTCTTGGGCTCTTCCACTTTTTTCGGCGCGCCACAGCCCGCAAAAAAGAAAAGCATGACACAAAGAAACACGATATCAATGAGGTTTTTCATCCCGTTCCTTAGTGCCTTTGAGACTTTGTGTTGAGGCTGTTTAAGTTTTCTGGGCGAGACGCCCAGACCACAAGCAGGCTGGAAGCCCGCGCGACAAAAACTATACTCGCAGAGTCGCGTCGAATTTCGCCAGCAGCGCGTCCTGAAACTTCTTGTGCGCTGCATTCACTTCGTCATCGGTCAGCGTGCGATTGGGCGCGCGGTAGGTCAGCGAGAACGCCAGTGATTTCTTTCCGGCGCCGACCTGCTTGCCGCGGAAGACCGACATGAAACCAGGCGCCTCTGCTTTGTCGCGCAACGGTTCGGCCCATTGGCGGGAGAACGAATCGACGTCTGACCACGTGATGGTTTCGTCGATCACCAGCGCGATATCGCGAATGACTTCGGGATACGCGGCGGGTTCAACGTAGCGCGACGGCGCGTGCGGCAGCGTCGCCAGCTTCATCAGATCCAGCTCGCAGACGGCGGCGGGCTTGCGCAGGTCGAACGCTTTCTGCAACTCCGCGCTGATGACACCCAGCCAACCAATGCTGTCTTCCGCGCGTTCGTTTCCAACCATTTCGCGCACGCGTTGAATGTGGCAGGCGTGCTCGGCGTTCAGAAAATTTGGCGGAGGACCCAGAGGCGCCGCTATTTTCAAATGCGATGCCTCCAGATGCAGCGCTTCACCGACGCGCGCGAGCGTATCCGTGAGCGCCTGGAAGCCGCGGTCATCAACGAGCGCCAGAACGGCACGTTCTTCGGGCCGTCCCAGATTCGTGGTGCTCGGCAGGAAAACTTTCCCGAGTTCGAACAGGCGCGCTTCGCCGGTGCGGTGATCCTGATTGTAGCGCCGGATATCCAGCAGCGACGCGAGCAAACTGTTGCGTAGCGCCGAATGGTCCTCGCGCAGCACGCTGGCCTTGTCGAGCGGCAACGGTTTCTGCGCGGTCCATACCGCGGGCGCGGTCCAGCGCGGATCGACGAGACTGTCGCTGACGCATTCGAAATAACCCAGCGCCGTGAGCAGCGTGCGCAATTTTTCGGACGTGATCTCCAGCGCGGAGCGTGCCGGCACACGCGCGGACATCGCGGTAGTTTCCGGCACGTGATTGAAGCCGTACAGGCGCGCCACTTCCTCGATCAGATCGATCTCGCGTTCCAGATCACCGCGCCGCCACGACGGAACGTTCACCGACACATGTGACGCTGTTTCGGCCGTGATGACGCAGCCGAGGGTGGTCAGAATCTTTCGCGCAATCTCCTGTGAAATAGCGCAGCCGAACACGCGATTGAGTTCCGCGTAGCGCATTTCGACGGGTTTCTGTTGCGGGGGCTTAGGAAAGATATCGATGACGCCCGGCGCGATTGTGCCGCCGGCGACTTCCACAATCAGCCGCGCCGCGCGAGCTGATGCGCGCGCGACATTTTCCAGATCGATGCCGCGTTCAAAGCGGTAGCTTGAATCGGTGCCGCGTCCATCCATCACTTTCAAGCGCCTAACGGTTCGGCGCGTATTGGCCGGATTAAAATATGCGGCCTCGAGCAGGATATCCGTGGTCGCTGCCGTCACTTCCGAACCCTTGCCGCCGAGAACCCCGGCGACGGCGCGCGCGTGCTGGCCGTCGGCGATCACGAGCGTCTCAGTCGTCAGCGGCGGAATCGTGCCATATAAAGGAGCGAACCCTTCTTTGTCTTTAGCTTTGCGAACGATGATCTGCCGGCCTTCAAGCGTGTTCAGATCAAACGCGTGCAGCGGCTGGTTGAGTTCGAAACAGATGAAATTGGTGACGTCAACAATGTTGTTGATCGGCGTTAATCCGATCAGTTCCAATCGATCCTTTAGCCACTGCGGCGAAGGTCCGACTTTCACCCCCCGAATAATGCGTGCGGTGTAGCGCGGGCAGAGTTCCGGTTCGTCAATGCTGACGCGCGCCGATGTTGAAGCGGGCTCGCCGGACTCTTTATCGCTGGTTTCGAACGAGGGATTTTCAACATCGACCTGCAGCACCGCCGCGACTTCGCGCGCGAGGCCGAGGATGCACTGGCCGTCGGGACGGTTGGAAAGTACGTCCAGTTCCAGGATGCCATCTTCGCCCGTGCCGCGAACCGCATCGCAATTGAAACCGGCGAACGTCATCAATCGTCCGAGCGTCTCCGCCGGATCCTTGCCATCGGCCAGATTCCAGCGCCGACACGCAGCATTCAGCGCGTCGTTGAGCTTCGCTCCTTTGACGGAGGAAGGGAGGTAATCGAGCAACCAGCGGATCGGAAGTTTCATGCTAAAAACCTATTTGAGCAGAGCATTGGATTCGTCAAGGCTCAAGCCACTTTGACGAACGATGGCGCGGAGTGTGCCGCGGTCGCAAGTTCGGAATGGTCGGGAATTGTTAATTGTGTTTGGGGATTCTCACGTCGATAGATCATGTGGCTACCGTGTGCCTTTTAAAAACAAATCCAGCCTTACCGAGAGCCTTGGCGCACTCACGTCAAGATTGCCGCGGCATTTTGCTCATACCGCGACAACCATCGTCTCAAATTTTTCTTCAGGAATAGGAAGGCCATCGTCACGTAGAGTTTCGATGTACCCCGCGATAGCCTCTTTGATATTCGCAACGGCTTCGTCCCGGCTTTTTCCCTGACTGATGCATCCAGGCAGGCTCGGGCATTCGGCAACCCAGACGCCGTCTTCATCGGGGTAGATAATGACCTGTCTCATTTTCGCGCCTCCAGCACTATCATAATTAAGCACGCGCCTATCGAAAGCGTATTCCGTCGTGATCGTGATGATTCTGAAAACCGTTCTCTGCGCTCCCGCGGTCTCTTTTAAATCTGCCGCAAGAACCGCAGATCGTTCTCAAGGAAACGCCGAATATCCGTGATGCCGTGCCGCCGCATCGTCAGGCGCTCAATGCCGAAACCGAAGGCGAAGCCGGACCAGACGGATGGGTCGTACGCGTTGTCGCCGCGCGCGCGGTTGATGGCTTCAAAGACGTTGGGATCGACCATGCCACAGCCGCCCATCTCGACCCAGCCCGTGTGCTTGCACACGGCGCAGGCCATTCCGCCGCACGCGGGACAGGAACAATCGAGTTCCGCGCTGGGTTCGGTGAACGGGAAGAAGCTGGGGCGGAAGCGCACTTTCGTGTCGTCGCCGAAGAGGCCGCCGACAAACAATTTCAAGGTGCCTTTGAGATCGGCCATCGACACTTTTTTATCGACATAAAGGCCTTCAATCTGATGAAACGTGCTGTGGTGCGTCGCGTCGATCAGGTCAGGGCGGTAGACGCGGCCGGGCGCCACGACGCGCAGCGGCGGCGTGCGCGTTTCCATCATGCGCACCTGCACTGTTGAAGTTTGGCTACGCAGCAATGCCTGCTGATTGCCGTCCAGAAAAAACGTGTCAAAGCTGTCGCGCGCGGGATGGTCGGCGGGAATATTGAGATCGTCGAAATTGTGGCGCGGGTCTTCAATCTCGGGCCCTTCGACGACTTCAAAGCCGAGCGCGTGAAAGATTTCGATGAGGCTGTCAACGGTGCGCGTGAGCGGATGGCGCTTGCCCAGAACGTGCCGCGCTTCAGGCGGCAAGAGTTCGGAGATGTCGAACTTCGGCCCCGTCGGCGCCGCCTGGCTTTTGGAAGTTTGCGCGGCAGCGAATGCCGCTTCGAGTTCATTCTTGATCTGGTTGGCGAGCTTGCCGGCTTGCGGTTTGATGTCCGGAGGGGCCTTGCCCATCTGGCCCATCAGCTCCTTCATGCGGCCCTTCGCGCCGATATATTTGATGCGCGCGTCTTCGAGCGCCTTGGCATCGCCAGCCGCGGAAAACGACGCGAGGGCTTCGGCGCGGAATGATTCGAGATCATCGAGCAGTGACATAAGGAGTCCATAGACCAAAATTAACGCCAAGATCGCCAAGGGGCCAAGAGCGCCAAGATAAAAATTTTCTTGGCGTTCTTAGCGCTCTTGGCGATCTTGGCGTTAAAAAATTCTTAAGCCAGTTTTGCTTTGGCGGTTTCGACGAGCGCGTTGAAAGCGGCTTCGTCGCGAACGGCCATTTCAGCCATGCTCTTGCGGTCGAGTGTGATATTGGCTTTCTTCAACCCGTTGATGAACCGGGAGTAGCTCAGACCGAGCGCTTCGGAAGCGGCGCCGATGCGGATGATCCAGAGCGTGCGGAAGGTGCGCTTCTTGGTGCGGCGGTCTCGGGTGGCGAAGGCTTCAGCGCGTTCCACGGTTTCAACCGTTGTGCGGAACATCTTGCCGCGGCCCATGACAAAGCCTTTGGCGCGCTTAAAAACTTTCTTGGTGTACTTTTTACGGGCAACGTTCGTCTTCGTGCGCATCTTAACCTCCTTAAGGTAACAACTGGGGTTGAGGGTCGTTGGGCAGCAGGCAACAACTGGAAAGTCGTTCTAAAGTCCTGCTGACGGACCGGGCTCGTCGGGAGTGCGCATCCCGATCGGGCTCCATGGCGCAAGCTTTGAGCTTGCGCGCTACTTCGGTGTTTAACGCAGACCGAGCAAACGGCCTACGCGTTTGGCTTCAGCGCCGGACATGATCACAGAGCGCTTGCCGTGGCGGCGTTTGGCGCCACCTTTACCCGTCATCAAATGACGGTGGAAAGCCTGCATGCGCTTGATCTTGCCACTCTTAGTAACCTTCACGCGCTTGGAGAGGCCCTTATGGGTCTTAAGCTTGGGCATTTCCTTTACTCCCTTACATTACAACGAGCCAAGAAAAGAAGCGGCCTGCCAGAATCACAGAGACCGCACGAAGGGTGAATTTATATACAAGTCTCCGCGGAATGCAACGACCATATTCAACATTGCGGGATGCGCGAACTTCGGTGAGGTTCGCGAGTTCAGCTATAGCTATGGATTCGACGGGGAATTGCTGAGCGAGACGGTTCCGACTTCGGGCTCAAGCCCCACACCATCTCGCAGAAAAGCGGGCGGAGCGTTGAAACGCTCCGCCCGCATGTCCGGCCACCTGTGTCGGCGCCCGGGACGCTCTCCAGCGTTGCCCTATCCTCCGCGCAGGCATTGGCAGCTTTAAGTGAAAGGCGGTAGAACGCAACTCAAGCCGGAGATCCTAACATTCCGACTGGCCCTAAGAATGGGGGCAGGTCAGGATTTCGCGAGCTTGTCTTCAGCTCAATACGCTCGCCGTTCACTCCGGTTGGCTCTCTTTCCGCCGGGGCGTTCACAGCTCGTGTTTCAGGAGTACTAACTTGATTTGAGATGCGCGAACCTGTTTTTACTGGTTTCGTAATGAGCGTCACGACCACCGACCCACACAGGATCAACAGCAGCACCGATACAGCGACGACGACTTTTGACATTTTGGCTACCTCGACAGGCGCGCGCGAGAACGATGTCGCGCGGCCAGTTTTGTTTGCCGCTTCAGCCGAAGGGGAGACACCCTCTGGAACAGAGACCACGCCCGAGACGCGCTGCAGTTCGTGCGGTTGAACTTCCGATGCGAACGCACGACCGGTGCTGAACAGACTGCCGAGCAGCGGGAAAACCAGCGCGACACCGGCCAGCGCGAAACCCCGCCGCTCCAGCCGTTCGCGCAGTTTTTCCCGTCCCCGGCTCAGTCGCTGCTTGCATGCGTCCACCGTGAGTCCCATCTGCCGCGCGACATCAGCCACCGGCAGTTCATCCATGTGAAAAAGCGCCAGCGCGACCTCCGTTTCCCTGGGCAGTCCCGCAAGTTCTTCGCGCAAGGAAACCAGCATTTCCGCCTGTTCCAGAGATTCTGTGGGCATCGCTGGGCTTTTCTCCTGCACGGCCACGAGATGTTCGCGTTTTTGCCGGCTGATGTTCTTACGCTGCAGATCGATGGCGGCATGATGCGTGCAGATGTAGACACAACTCTTCACCGCCAACTCCGGCCCCTCTCCGCGAATGCTCTGCGCAACTTGCAGCATGGCCGCCTGAGCCGCATCCAATGCATCCTCGCGATTTCCAATCAACGAGTAGGCATAGGCGATCGCCATGGGCGTGTGGCGTTGCAGCAGCGCATCAAGCGCGGTGCTGTCTCCCGCGCGTGAGCGCCGAAGTAGCACCTGGTCGTCAAACGTCGAAACAAACGTCGACATGGGTGGGCTCATCGCTCCTGCCTGCCGTTAGCACTGGATGCTGGCCGGCAAGTGTCTCCCCTTTAGCAACCGCCTGCCAGAACAGTTCCGGCGATCAGCGGTCGCGACTTCAGCATCAATGCGAAGCCGCCCGGAGTCGGTGACACACCTTTTTACAATTATTTAAATCGTTCGCATGAAGTATCCGAAGCCCGCGCGTCAGCAAGGGCTTAAGGCGTTGACTGCAATCCGGCGTTCAAGGCCCTCCCTCACGGTCGGGCTTCTGATACGGGGCAGCAGGCTTTTGGATCAAGGCGCGGGCTAGCGGTTATGCCGGCGCGCGGAGGCGCAACGGCACTGGCTGCGGCCAGTGGCACCACGTAGTGGTGCAAGCTGGATGGGAATTGGTGGGGCAGGTGAACTTGGGCGACGCGTTGACGGGGGCTGCGGCCCCGTCTACCGGAGAAGGTTATCAGCCCATTATTTTGGCCCAGAGGTAATCGCGGTTCATGCGCGAGATGTTGGCGAGAGAGATCTGCTTGGGACAGTGGGCTTCGCATTCGCCTTCGTTGGTGCAGTTTCCGAAACCTTCCTTGTCCATCTGATCGACCATCGAAACGACGCGCTTGTAGCGTTCGGCCTGGCCTTGCGGCAGCAGGGCGAACTGCGAGACTTTGGCGCTGACGAAGAGCATGGCGGAGGCGTTCTTGCAGCTGGCCACACAGGCGCCGCAGGCGATGCATTCGGCGGCGTCCATCGCCAGATCGGCCTGGATTTTTCCGATGGGCAGGCAGTTGGCGTCCTGCGCGGTGCCGGTATTGATGGAGATGTAGCCGCCTTTGTTCATGATGCGGTCGAAGGCGGAGCGGTCCACCACGAGGTCGCGGATGATGGGGAAGGCTTTGGCGCGGAACGGTTCGATGGTGATGACTTCGCCGTCCTTGAATTCGCGCATATAGAGCTGGCAGGTGGTGCGGCCGCGCGGCTTTTCGCCGGGCGCGGGTTGGTGGTCTTCGTGCAGTTTGGGGCCGTGGGGCATGCCGTTGATGTGCAGGCTGCACGTGCCGCAGATGCCCTCGCGGCAGTCGTGATCGAAGGCGATGGCTTGCTCGCCCTTGCTATCGAGTCCGTTGTTGACGACGTCGAGCATTTCGAGGAACGAGGCGTCGGACGAAATATTTTTCGCTTCGTAGGTTACGAACTTGCCGGCATCGTTCGGGTTTTTCTGGCGCCAGACTTTGAGTGTGAAGTTCATCTCTCGCTATCGCTCCGCTTTTCTAGATTGTACCCCAAATTTTAACCGTCCACGCCTATTTGTAGCTGCGCGTGGCGGGTTTGAATGTTTCAAAGTCGAGCGGCTCGACGTGGCGTTCGGGTGCGACGCCTTCGCCTTTGTATTCCCAGCAGGCCACGTGCTGGAATTTACTGTCGTCGCGCTGGCACTCGCCTTTTTCCGGGCCTTCGGTGATCTGTGATTCTTCGCGGAAATGGCCGCCGCAGGATTCGCGGCGTTCACGGGCATCGAGCGCGAGAAGTTCACCGAATTCCATGTAGTCGGCGACGCGTCCGGCGCGTTCCAGCACCACATTGAATTCGCCTTGATCGCCGGTGACGGCGACGTCGCGCCAGAAATTCGCGCGCAACTGCGGAATTTTCTGCAGCAGGTCGTTGAGGCCGGATTCGGTGCGGGCCATGCCGCAGTTTTCCCACATGGCGAGGCCCAGTTCGCGGTGCAGCGTGTCGACGGGGCGGCCACCTTTGACCGAGAGCAACTTATTGAGGCGGTCGCGCACCTGGCGTTCGGTGTCCTTGACGGACGGATGATTGGTGTCGATCTTCCATTTCGGGTCGGCGGGCTTCACGTGGGAAAGATAGCCGCCCATCGTGTAGGGAATAATGAAGAAGCCGTCGGAGAGGCCCTGCATCAGCGCGCTGGCGCCGAGGCGGTTGGCGCCGTGGTCGGAGAAGTTGGCTTCGCCGAGCACGAAGAGACCGGGAATGTTGCTCATGAGATTGTAATCGACCCACAGGCCGCCCATGGTGTAATGGATGGCGGGGTAGATGCGCATCGGCGTTTCGTAGGCGTTTTCGTTGGTGATTTCCTGATAGATGTCAAAGAGATTGCCGTAGCGTTCTTTGATTTTCGGGAGCGTGTCGCGCTTGATGGCATCGCGGAAATCGAGGTAGACGCCGCGACCGCCGGGGCCGACGCCGCGGCCGTCGTCGCAGGCTTCCTTGGCGGCGCGGGAGGAGATATCGCGCGGCGCGAGATTGCCGAAGGCGGGGTATTTTCGCTCCAGATAATAGTCGCGTTCTTCGTCGGGGATCTGATTGGCGGGACGGCTGTCGCCTTTGTTCTTGGGCGCCCAGACGCGGCCGTCGTTGCGCAGCGATTCGCTCATTAAGGTGAGCTTGCTCTGGTAGTCGCCGGTCACGGGAATGCAGGTCGGATGGATCTGCGTGTAGCACGGATTGGCCATGTAGGCGCCGCGCTTGTAGGCGCGCCAGATGGCGGAGACGTTGCAGCCTTTGGCGTAGGTGGCGAGGAAATACAAATTGCCGTAGCCGCCCGTGGCGAGCACCACGGAATCGCCGACCCAGGATTCAATTTTGCCGCTGACGAGGTCGCGTGTGACGATGCCGCGCGCGGCGCCATCCACGATGATGAGGTCGAGCATTTCGTGGCGCGTGTATTCCTTGACTTTGCCGGCTTCGACCTGGCGTTTCATGGCGCTGTAGGCGCCGAGAAGAAGCTGCTGACCGGTCTGGCCGCGCGCATAGAATGTGCGGGAGACCTGCGCGCCGCCGAACGAGCGGTTGGAAAGCATGCCGCCGTATTCGCGAGCGAAAGGAACGCCGAGCGCGACGCAGTGGTCGATGATCTGGACGCTGTTCTGCGCGAGCCGGTAAACGTTGGATTCGCGGGCGCGATAGTCGCCGCCTTTGACTGTGTCGTAGGCGAGGCGGTGCACGCTGTCGCCATCGTTCTGATAATTTTTTGCGGCGTTGATGCCGCCCTGCGCGGCGATGCTGTGCGCGCGGCGGGGGCTGTCCTGGAAGCAGAAGGAGAGGACGTTGTAGCCGAGTTCGCCGAGGCTTGCGGCCGCGCCGGCTCCGGCGAGGCCGGTGCCGACGACGATGACGGTGTATTTGCGCTTGTTGGCCGGATTGACCAGCTTCATTTCGAACTTCCGGTTTTCCCATTTTTTATCGATGGGGCCGGATGGGATGTTTGAATTAATGGCCATGAAGTTTACTCCACCTGTGCCTTCGAAACGGGCACGTTCTGGGCCGTATCCGGTCGTGAGAAAGTTGTGGCCGCGTTGCTCCTGGGATCAGCAGCGCCGACTTTGAGTTGAATGGCGTGATCGTCGATGGGCTCGTCTTTCGCCAGCGTCCATGCCCAGAGCGGAAGGATGGCGAATCCGAGCGCGATGCCCCAGCCGATGGCTGTCGCGACGGGGCGAAGTTTCGGGCGCGCGCCGGGTTTGAGCAAGCCGAGGGATTGGAAGGCGCTGGAGATTCCGTGGCTGATGTGGAAGCCCAGGCCGATCATGCAGAGGACATAAAAGAGGGCGACTTGCGGCTGTTTGAATTCACGGACAACCATTCCCCAGACGCCATTCATGCCATCCTTGTCGCCGAACTTGAACATCTTGATATGGATAACGAGGAAGAAGAAAATCAGCAGGCCAGTGAAAAACATGGTGCGGGAGGCGAAGGTGCTTTCTCCGGCGGTGTGGCGGACGGCGTTGGCTTCGGGGCGCGCGGCGCGGTTTTCCAGGGTGAGTTTGATGGCGAAAAAGAGGTGGAGCAGGAAGATGGTGAGCAGGCCGATTTCAGCGGGAACCAGAAACGGATTTTCTTCAAGCATGTGAGCGTAGGCATTGAATTTTAGCGGCGCGAACAGCAGCAGATTGCCGGCGAGGTGAGTGACCAGAAACCCCACCAGGGCGAGGCCGGTGAAGGCCATGAGAGATTTTTTGACGATCGATGAAAGGTTCATGTCTGCTTTGCCTGATGCCACGAAAATGAAATTTCGCCGCGCAAAATAGCGCGCGCCGAACCGTTTTGCGTCCCTGCCTCGCTCACGTTTCAGATCAAAAATAGTTTAAAGAATGAATCCGTCAAACTACAAACTGACAGGTTGCCGGTTACGCAAACTGCTTGAAGTTATCGCGCGTATCAAAATCTGATGGAGAAATCGCGCAAACTTTTATGGAACTCTTGCGCTGGAGAATTCGTGTGGTTAACTACATCTACATGGGCTGACGCAGGACGCTGGTCAGCATCACAACCAATGCACTTGTTCGACCCGCAAGCCGCGAGGATAGCGCTCAACAATGAATTGAGCGCCCCCGGTTACGGTCTCCTCCGAGACCGTTAGGATCAGACAAGGGGGCTGCAACTAGAAAGGGAGGTGGTCCAGTGAGTAGAAGTAAATCCTACGGTGACCGGAGGTGGCTGTCCGCGTAAAAGGGGACGGTACTTTTGTGGCAACACCGTTGTGGACGGACCACGGCAAACGAAGTCATAATTTGTTTGCCACATCTGTTCGACAACATGCTCTACAGTTGACACGGCCGCGTCTGTGGGCCTGATCTTTACGACCGTTGATCAGAGACCGACGGCCGGCTCCGAAGACTGCTCTCGGGGCTGACGGGTTCCATACGCGGGACAGCCGAAGAATCACCGGACCGGCCCGTGTCGAAAGACAGGGGCCGGTTTTATTTGTGCGTCTATTCACCACCAAAACTCGAAGGGCTCCCAGAAACGGCGACGGAGAAGTTATGGGAAAAAAGGAACGGAACCGCCAAAGCGCGCCAAGGAAAAGGAGAGCGCCATGAACGACGGAAGTCCCACCTTTTCAGTTGAATAAGCGAAAATTTATTAGAATTCAAGAATGCGCGTCAGCACCCATCCCGCCAGCCAGATCGACGACCTGCCGCCCCACCGCTGGAAGCCCGCCCCGTAACCGCCGCTCTGCAAACTCACGGTTCTGCTGAGGCATGTGCTTGGTCGGACGCTTACTCTTAATTCATCAATCGCTCGCCACAAATGACCACAAGAAGACATCGGTTCCCCATTCTGGCTCCCTTTGAAAAGGAAGGAATAACGCGCTACGCCTCCGCTGGCACGTAATACACAAAATGTCTCACCGAGGATGTTTAAAATATTTTGCAGACAGCGAGCAACGCGCCAGTCGTTCTTTGAACTTGTAGCTTCTGGGACACACCTATCTTGCCTCCCACCGCCCCGCGCGGTTAGACTCTGTTGAGCGACAATGCCAACTTCAGAATCAACCAGCCCCAGCGCCCCACCCTCTGCCTTCGCGCAACTGACGCGCAGCGCCACGGCGCGTGACGGCGTAACCGTGATGCTCGCTCAAATACTCGCGATCGCCATCGCTCTCGGATTGGACGTTCTGCTGTTCCGCACGCTGCCGCAAGGAGAACGCGGAACGCTCTCCGCGACTCTGGCACTTCGCAACGTACTCCTTTATGTCGCGGACATCGGCCTGGCACTCACCACTGTTCGCGTCGCGTCCGGTTACCTGGCCAGCGGCGATACCACGTCGGCCAACGCCGTTTTCCGCCGAGCGTTCACCACGCGGCTGGCGCTCGCATCGTTGGTTCTGCTCTTGGCCGCGCTGCTCGCCCCTGCCCTCACCTCGTTTCCACTGGCTGCGCCGAACCGCCAGGCGCTTGTGTGGGCCGCGGCCGCGGGAATCATCGGCATGACTCTGACCTCCTGGGGTGTGGACGTCGCACAGTCCACGCGCCGTTTTGGTCTCTACCTTTTTCATCACGTATTAGAAGCCGGATTACGCGCGCTCACCGTCGCGCTATTCATCCTCGCAATCCAGCCCTTCGCCTGCGCGCCGGAAAATATCCTGTGGGTAATGGCCGCTGCCGCCCTCGTCGCAGGGCTCGTTAGCACGTTCATTCATCGCGATATCTTCAAGCAATCCGCGCCGTTGCCGCCCGATTCGCGAGCCGCGCTGCACGATCAACTTAAATCGTTCGGGCGCTACGCCGGAGCCGTCGCATTGTTGCAAATCGCCGGCGGATGCGTCGAACTCTTTCTGCTTCAATGGCAATCCGGCCCGGTCGATACCGCTGTATTCGACGGCGCGCGCCGTCTGGCGTCGGTGTTGCCGATCGTGGGCGGCGCGTTGACGACCGTTCTCTTGCCGCGTGCGGCTGCTCTGCAAAGCACCGCTGAATGCGCCGCTTACGTCCAAAAATCATTCCTCGCCAGCGCCGCGATGGCCTTGATTTTTGCCGGCGGTCTGGCTGCCTGCGCTGGCGTCATCGTTCCTCTTTTGTGGGGAGCACGCTACGACGCATCCATCCCCGCGCTGCGCTGGCTGTGCCTCGCCTACGGATTTTCAATGATCCTTAACCCGCTCAGCCTGATCCTGTTTCCGCTCAAACGCCTGTCGCTGCTGGTGGCGTTGAACGCCGCTAGCCTCCTGCTCTCGCTCACGCTGGGTTTTTATTTCATCTCCAGCCAGGGCGTCGCCGGTGCAGTCTGGTCCGCCGTGCTTTCTAAAGGAATATCCCTCGCCCTCTTTGTCGGCGCAATCCTCTGGGCCCTATACACGGCGCGCCAAAAGTCGATTTAACGCCAAACCTTTTTGCGTGTAACATCAGCCGTGGAGTTGGAGTTCACTTTATGCCGCAGCCCAGTTTGCAGTCCACGCCTATCACGTCGCGACCTTTTCTTCTCGATGGTGAGTGGATTGACAGCGCCGATCGCCTGACCGTCATTTCCCCTTGGACCGCGCAGCCCGTCACCACCGTTCCCAACGCCGGCGCCGAGCACGCCCGGATCGCCGCCGACGCCGCAAAAAAAGTGGCTCCAGTGCTGCGAGAAATGTCGTACGCGCAACGCGCCAACGCGCTCCAGTCCATCGCGCAGGGAATCGCTCATCGCGCGAGTGAAATC
>Ga0163155_10002634_pt1 | contig 19798 bp, 16 predicted proteins | sample OliLakLV19SP4G1_FD_148611 | JGI IMG/M metagenome (GOLD analysis project Ga0163155, IMG submission 148611) | Freshwater microbial mat bacterial communities from Lake Vanda, McMurdo Dry Valleys, Antarctica - Oligotrophic Lake LV.19.SP4.G1 | ecosystem: Environmental > Aquatic > Freshwater > Lake >... | reverse complement strand
TGAGGGACAGATGCACGACTTTACGTTGTTTGAGGTTGCTTTTAGACGAGTCTGCTGATTTATTGAGGGTTTAGCTATGGATGCTGTTCTGCCTCAACTCTTCAATAATTTCTGTGATTTCCTCTAGTAAAGGATGACTTTTGCTATAGCGTCCTTTTTGCAAGCCTTTCGAGCATTGCTCAGTGGGTTGCAATGGAGAAACTTGCTCTAATTTAGTCCAAACTCAAGTCATCACCCACAGCCGATCAGCTTTGCAGCACAACCAATCAACTTTCTGCCGATATGCCTGGGCGTTGTTATGCGGCGGATCTGAGCGGCATAGCCTCGGCATCACCCAATGTCCCCATTCGTCCGTTTCAGAACGTTCTCAACCGCTTTCGACACCACACAATGAGCCTAGAGGCAAACTAGATCTAGACCGCCAAAACTGATTTAAGCTGCTGATACAGATCTGAAACTGTACTAAGAAATTCAGGATTATCTCTATCACATAGCCAACCCTTGCTGTACCACTGATGATAAGGAACATGAACAATCTTCCAACCAGCCCGTTGAAGGATCTCAATCCGTGAGAGATGACTTTCGGAGTAGGTGCCGCCTTCAGCAAAGTGATGCACCCCATCAACCTCTATTGCACAACATTCCTCATTTAGAGAGTTAAAGATTACAAAATCTAATCGTTTGCTACAACTCTCAACCTGATTATAAATTTTCAATGATTCAGAACCGTAGCTCCGAACAAATTCTTTGAGGTAATTTAACACCTTAAACTCAAATTCAGATTCAACATTTGATTCATCAAATCTCCAACCGAGCTTGTTGTCTAAAACGGTTTCTTGTTGAACAGGTTCTATCAAGTTATTTTCATGAGCTTGATAACCAAAATTCCGCAAATACTGTTTTAGCAAATCAGCAGTTCTAGGAATTCCACCATAAATGAGATAGGTATAGTTGATAGCGCGACTGGTTGCCACATTAAATCGATTAGGATTTTCATAATGTCCTCTTGACCAACGGCTGATTCCATCTAGTCCTAAAGTTATGAAAATAATATTTCTCTCATTTCCCTGAAACTCTTCAGGTGTACCAACCAATAGTTGATAATCTTTCCACTCCTCATCAGAAAACTCCTCCTGGAGGCGCTCTTTAATGTAATTTCTTTGCTGAGTCAGAAAAGATAAAACTCCTATTGTTGGCTTATCTTGAGTTGTAAAACCATGCTGACTTAAAGGTTCTTGCAGGTAAGTATTTTGATGAATTAAGCCCTTAAGTTTGTTGATAAGCTCCTCAACTTCTTCAGGAACAAGTTTTGCATTAGCCTCCCTTTGACCACCCACTTCAATCGCTTCAAAACAAGATTTAGTGACGTTTTTGCCTACTTCCGTCATAATCAGCAGGTTATCATCATAAAAGGTTTTGCTTGTAAACTTAGCCAGTTGAGGCATAGATCGAAAGTGTTCATTGAGAGTCACTTTTGGAATAGTAAAGTGGTTATCTTCATTGATGATGAAGTCAAGAATTGAAGATTTACTGACAATTAAATTTTTGCCTTCTGCCCTCTCATAAGAAATGATCTGATTAAGCCCTGCGAAACAACGATTCCAAATCAGCCTTTCAAACTTTCTATTGAGTGCGAATAGACCCGCTGCATTTAAGCCAAGCTGCTTATCATCACCTACTATGCAAAAACTTCTACCTCTATAAAATGCAGGTATTATTTCCGCAATATTGACTTGAGAAGCCTCATCAACAATAACCAGATCAAAAATCTCACTTTGAAAAGGTAAAAATTGACCCAGATCCTTAATTTCCCCAGCCCAAAGCGGAAAAATATTGGTAAGTTTGTTGTAGTTAATCCTATCCATGGATTCCAGGACTTTATTTTGATTAGTCCATCTTAAAAGCTTCCGAAAGCTGTCAGCAATAGTTTGGTGTTGTCGTAAATTCTTGGCAAATTTATATTCAATTAGTTGCTTAATATATTGTCTCTTTTTATCTACTAAGGTTTGCTCTTGCTGCTGAATTACTTTTCTTATTTGACCTAAATTAGGATTAATTCTGCGTCGTATGGATACAGACTCGGCATAAGTACTATTAAGTTCAAATAGGAACTCTAAATATATAGGGATTTGACTAAGTTCATTCCTTGAAAATTTAGCTTTGTCAGCTTTTAAGTCATCAATGCACTGCTTGTAAAACCGCTTTATATAGATAATATCCTTACGCTTAAAGAGACTTCCTGGTGAAAGTTTTTCTTTAAGTTTATTAATATTGTTTTGGAACCAAGCTTTGCCTAATTCGTGAATTTCTTCCTCTCTCAAATTAATTTGCTTCGTGTAGTCTTGACCAAAGATGGCAGCAAAATTATCTCTTTTCTTTAGATAGAAATCGTTTGCATGAAAAAATTCTTTTTCTGCATCTAAAGCTCTTTTTAATTGATCTCTATAATTTTCAAGCTTTTGATCTAAATCTGTAATTTCTTGATTTAAGGAATGAAGTTCCTGCTCCTTTTGAGAAATGTGCCTGTAAAAATTGTGTGCGTTTACTTCCGAAAGCTTGGCTTCAATGTAAGCTTGAAGCTGCTTACGCTCCTGGCTTTCAGAACCTACATAAATAACAGCGTTTTCACCCAAAAAATCTTCTAGTTTTCTACGGACGACATCGATCGCAGCCTTTTTTTGAGAAACAAATAATACTTTTTTGTTTAATAGCAACGCTGAAATCATGATCGCTACGATGGTGTAAGACTTTCCTGTGCCGGGTGGTCCCTGGACGTAGGAAATCTCTTGTTGCCATGCATTGTATAGAGCATCCTTCTGACGCTCGGAAAGAGGCAGTGGCAAATAGGTAACTGCTTGATCAATTAAAGCGCGATCAATTAAATCGTTGTTAAATTCAATAGACTGAGATTGCAATATTCCTTTGAACAACTTTTCCAGAACTTGATTTTGGAAAGGCATTTAGCTGACCTCTAGAATCAGTTTTCGTAATGCGGTATAGGTTGATAGTTGACCAGGCAAACTAGCAACGTAAAAGAATTGATGACCATAGAAAGTCAAGTTCGCCTGTCCACTCGATAAATTGTCGAGTCTATTAAGAGTGAATTCTTCTGTTGAACGGTTGACTTGATTAAACTCAGGAATTTTCTGATGAATTTGTTGAAAAATTTCGAGGGCTAATGAAGCAGATATCAATTCTTCACTTTCATGCTTCAGGATGTTTTCTAAGTTATTTTCTATATCTTCCAGATTTTCAAGCTTGTTGGCATCAACGCCTGCACTTTGAAATCCAATGTCATCATTATCTTCTTCATCAATATCTTGCTCTAAAATTAAGGTGATTAAATCATAATTTAGGCTCACTGAATCCCATTCGATGCTGTAAGTCAATAATCTGCCATTTTCATCTAGATCAGTTTTGACTAGAAAATAAATTAATGGTGCAGCAACATACTTCTTAACCTGCTTCTTCTTGAACAAACCGGCGATTAAACCGTTTCCCAAAAAAAGTTTGCGATCGCTTTCCTTTTCAAGATAATTCTTGACGTTGCGCAAATACTGAGGATCTATATTTTCAAAGCGTTGATAGTAGTGAGGGCTTTTCTTAGTTTTTCCATAAAGAGTGTTCTCCATCCCAGTGCGTAGGCTAATTTTGCGACTCATCTCTTGAAGATAAGATAAATACGCCTGCACTACTTCAGATGATTCTTTTAAGTGTTTGGAATCCATATGTCTAAAACCTAACTGATTCTTCTAAGCTATTTTTTAGCGCTTCAAGCTTATCTGCAACCGTTTGAAGTTTCCCTACTTGCAGATCCCCATCTCCACGTAGGAGTTCATATAAACTAGCAATGTTTTTCTTTAGGATCTCAAGCGTATCGATAATTGCTTGGAGTCTCCCAACTTGTAGCTCTCCACTCCCACGTAAAAGTTCATACACTTTGTCGAGCGATTTGCTTTGAGCATCAATTAGTTCAACTAACTTTTGCTCTATAGCTTGATTTCTTTGTAGTAAGCGTTCAAGTTGTTTTTGGCTATCTGCATCGGATTCAGTTCGTTTCTTAGCGTTAATTTTTAAGCTTTTTTGAATTTGTAATAGGAGAAATGCAAGAGTTGTAGTTGAGATTGCCGATACGGCTGAGAAAATTACCAGGGCTAGTTCCATCTTTGAGGCTTTTTGGGCTAAATGATCCTTAGCATAGGATAACAAAAGCTTTAATGAGAGGCACTTACCGAGGACTTTACCGTAGCATGATGCCTAACGCTGACAAGGAGCCTCCAAACTGCCGCTCCACAGATAAGCTTGCGAACTAACTATAGAACTTTCCTACTATTTCTTCCGCAGTGCAACCCAGCGGTAAACCAATTTTTCCATTTCAATCCAAACAAACATCAATAAACTAAAGCCAACGCACACCCCCAACTCATTTAGGCTGAGAAAGTGAGTTCCAAAAAAGTTTCGTAGCGCTGGCACATAGATCAACATCAGTTGCAAAATGCTGGTCAGAACCACAGATGCCAGCACGTAAGGATTGGAGAATGGGTTCATTTCAATCGTCAAACGGGTACTAGAACGAATTGCCATCGCATGACCCATTTGGGCAAGACAAAGCGTAGTAAATACCATTGTTTTCCAGCGATCGGGTTCGGGAGTGCCCTTTGTGTAGTTATAAGCGCCCACCATCAACACGATCGACAAAATAGCAAGAATTAAGCCAATTCGGAGTATGTACGCCCCCAACCCACGGGCAAAAATACTCTCCTGCGGATCGTAGGGAGGGCGTTTCATTACGTTGGGGTCAGCCGATTCGACGGCAAGCGCTAGAGCAGGCAAACCATCTGTGACCAAATTCATCCACAAAATTTGCAGAGGGGAGAGCGGCACGCCTCCTAAACCAATTAGCGGTGCCGCTGCGATCGTCAGGAGTTCACCAACGTTGCTACCCAAAATGTATTTAATAAAGCGGCGAATGTTGTTATAAACTACCCGACCTTCTTCGGTTGCCGCCACGATCGTCGCCACGATCGTGGCAAAGTTATCGTCTAGCAACACCATATCGCTAGCATCTTTACTCACATCGGTGCCTGTAATGCCCATGGCAATGCCAATATCTGCCTGTTTTAAGGCGGGAGCATCATTCACACCGTCACCCGTCATGGCAACAATGTGATGTTTGCGCTGCAATGACTGCACAATTCGCAATTTATGCTCTGGTGCAACTCGCGCATAAACACTCACCTGCTCGACAATCTGATCGATCTCAGGATCAGACATAGCTTGCAAATCACGCCCGGTCAACACCCGCGTCGGTTGATCCTCATTGTTGTGATCGTTGACTTTGACGATGCCTAAATCTTCGGCAACCGCTTTTGCAGTTAACTGATGGTCACCCGTGATCATCACGGTACGAATTCCGGCTGAGCGGCAGCGGGCGATCGCCGCTCGAACTTCAGGACGGGGCGCATCTAACATTCCGATCAAGCCCAGCCAAACGAGTTCTTGCTCTACAAGGTCTTCGTTTTGCGTATCTGGAACCGTTGTCAATGGTTTGCAAGAGAACCCCAAAACGCGCAGCCCTCGTTCTGCCATCCGGTTATTGCTCGCTAAAATGCGATCGCGTTGCTCAGCCGTTAACGGTTGAGCTTCATCCTCTACTTGAATTTTGGTGCAACGTTCCAGAATCAACTCTGCCGATCCTTTGGTGAACATCATGTAGCTGGATGTGTCGCTAGTTGCGATCTCCTCTTTGTGGGATGCCTCCACAATTACGCTCATGCGCTTGCGTTCGGATGAAAAAGGAATTTCAGCGACACGAGGTAGCTTGTCTGTTAGTAGATCTTTTTGAAAACCTGCTTTACTCGCTACCGATAGCAGCGCTCCTTCAGTTGGATCTCCTAAAATGACCCAATCTCCGGCTTCTTTTTGAAGGACGGCATCGTTACAAACGGTACAAGCAGTGAGTAAGTTGAGCAGTTCAGGTTCATCCTCTGGGGCAACTGGGATGGCAGAGTCTAGCTTTTCGGTAGCAATATAAAATTTGCCATCTGGATCGTAGCCCTCACCGCTAATTCGCAGAGAGGCGGTGCAGGTATCAAGCAGCTTTACGACCATTTTGTTTTGGGTCAGAGTACCCGTTTTATCCGAGCAAATAGTAGTAACGGAGCCAAGAGTTTCGACGGCTGGCAATTTGCGGATAAGGGCATTGCGCCGTACCATCCGCTGTGTGCCGAGTGCAAGAGTGACGGTGATCACGGCGGGTAAGCCTTCGGGCACGATCGCCACTGCCATACTCAGCGACACTTCCAATAGCTCTTGCCACGCGCCCAAACCTAGATAGAGAATGCCGCCGACAACGACCAGAGCCACTAACACCAATGCCCCTGTTACCAAAACTTTGCTAAGCTGATCCATCCGCTGCTGCAAAGGCGTGGGTTCTGACTCAACCGATTGCAAAAGTGTAGCGATGCGTCCAAGCTCTGTTTTCATGCCCGTGTTGGTGACGATCGCACTCGCTCGACCCTGCACCACATCGGTTCCCTGAAAAATCAAATTGGTGCGATCGCCCAAAGAAGTATCTTCTGGTAGCTCCACATTCACCGCTTTGGTCACTGCAAGAGCTTCTCCAGTCAGCGCCGCCTCGCGCACTTGCAGATTTGCTTCCTCAATCAGACGCGCATCGGCAGCCACTTGCACTCCAGCTTCCAGCATCATCAGATCTCCGGGCACCAAGTCTTTAGAGTCTATCTCTGAAGTTTTGCCGTCTCGAATGACACGTACTCGTGAAGAGGTCATCCGCTTGAGAGCTGCCAAATCTTTCTCGGCTTTAATCTCTTGAAAATAACCCAATAGCCCGTTCAGAACCACGATCGCCAAAATCGCGATCGTATCTTTAAAGGGAATTTCGCCCGGTTTGATATTACCCGCTTGCAGATTGACAAAATCCAAAACCCCAGACACCACCGCCACCGCAATCAGCAAGAGCAGCATGATGTTGGTGAACTGATCTAGCAGAATTTGCCAGGGACTACGTCCAGCAATTTCTTCAAGCTCATTGACTCCATACCGCTCACGGCTTTGCGTCACTTGGGAGGCGGTTAACCCGGTTTGGCGATTGCTTTGAAAAGACTCTAGAGTCTGATTGACACTGGTTGAATGCCAAGACACAGCGGAATTTGAAGCGGGATGGATTGTCATAGCAAGATAAGGGAAAGGGACTGGAGGCGCAAACGGGATTTGAGTATCGTGTTAGGATTCTACCGAACGGCACTATTATATAGTGCGAACTTTGCAAAAGTTAAGCTGCTGTAAACTGCTTAGATTCTTTACAGTATTATGTCTATTCGATTTTCCACGCTCTATCACTCTATGGGTGCTGGTATTTTTACTACTAAACATCTAGTAGGTCGCCAGGCAGAGCTAAATCAGATAAGCCAGGTTCTTGCTACTGATGGCGACTTGCTAATTGCTGGAGTGCCTGGAAGCGGTCGCCGTACCTTGGTTCGGTTTGCCGCTGAGCGCGTGGATGCTCGGATCATCGAAATTGATTGTTTAAGAGCCACCGACAGCGATCGCTTTTTACGTCTATTTGCTGAAGGGCTATTGCAAGCGTTTGGGTCTACTGCCGAGCGATCGCTGATTCAGCGTTGGAGCGCCCAACAACCCATTCGCCTAGAACACACTGCTAATGGAACGCAGCTAGTTTGGCATGAATCTACCGACGAATGGGCGCTGCTGGAAGCTTTATTAGGGTTGCCTCAAACTTTGGCAGAATGGCTCATCTGCCGCGTTGTGATCGTGTTTCAAAATTTCCCTCACATTCGGTCTTGGGATCGATCGCAGCAGTGGGAAAACTATCTTCGTCAAGAAATTCAGCGGCAACCGCAAGTTAGCTATGCGTTTATTGCCACCGTTGCCGAAAGTTGGGTGCAACAGAGCGAGTTGCAAGTGGTGTTATTGGGTCCGCTGAAGTCAGAAGATCTTCAGCCTTGGCTAGAGAAAGCAATGGCAACTCAAGGAATCACCTTTGAACCTGAAGCGCTGAACTTGTTTCTGGACTACGTGCAAGGCAATTTTGGCGACGCGATCGCTCTCATGCGCCGTCTTTGGCAGAATCACCAGCTTACAAAGATTGCTGAACTGAATCACTTTTCAGCTTCTTTACTCAGCGATTCTTCTCACTCTTCACTTCCTCCTTCCTGCTCACTGGATCTAATCCGCCCTGATCAAGTTCACACCAGCACTCTGGCATTGGTAGAAGATCTTGCACGAACCTTTGAAGCTTTGTTAATGCTGCTGCCGCCTAGCCAGGTGAGACTGCTGGAAAGTTTGGCGCTTGACCCAACCGATAGTCCTCATTCACGGGAATATATTCAAAAACATCATTTATCCCGTGGTGGGGGCTTGCAAGGGGCGATCGCTAGCCTCCAGCAAAAAGGCTTAGTCTATGGGGCAGAATACGGCTATCGAATCACCATGCCCCTACTGGCATTTTGGCTAAAACATCGGCTGGCGTAGAGTTTAGGTTTTAGGTTTCGCACTCCTACGCCGCGCTTTTAATGAAATTAAGCAAAATCTCCCGATGGGGTTTTCCTAGAGGGCGCACTTGGTTGATTTTGGCAGAGTAGCGATCGCCCCGTTCAATATCTTCTGGTGTAAACCACTCCAAATCCATTCCTTCTCCTAAAACCATTTCATTCACTGCTTTATCCAATTGCCCATGGTAGACATAGCGAATGACGTAGGTATCTTGATGGCAATCAAACAGCGTCAGGATTGGCGGGCAATAGCTGAGTTCCTCCATCAGTTCGCGCTGCACACCCGCTTCAGCATCTTCTCCCGGCTCTAAATGCCCACCAAAAAAACCCCAGTGTCCAGGGTACAAAATATCAGGATTATCGTCTCGCAACTGCATCAAAAACTTACCATCTTGATAGAGAATGGCTATCGCCACCTTAGGCAGAGGCTCAGAAATAAGCTCAGTTTGAACATCAGAAGTCATTAGATACTCCTCCTCTAGTGGTCTATAAATTTAGCTAAAACCTATCTATAGGTTAAGCAAAATAACTTAATAGTTCGTTAAGATTAAACTTAATAGAAATACACATACTTCTTAGCAATCATCTCTATTTATGAAAAGCCCTTCTTTTATTCTGCGGCGTTCCTCTACTATTCTGGCTGTCAGTGTTTTGACCCTAACACTGCTTGCTGCTCTTACTGGAAGCTTGCTCGCATTCAACTATCAACCCACAGCGGGTGGTGCATTTGAGTCTTTGACGCAGATAACGACTGAAGTACCATTTGGCTGGCTGATTCGCCGAGTTCATGATCTGGCGGGTAATTTGGTGATTGTAGTGGCGTTGATTCAAATGGTGGTGATGTTTTTAGGTGAACGCTATCGCCGCAGTTGGCTAACCGCCTGGATTAGCGGGATTTTATTCATTTTGGCAGCGATCGGATTAGGTTGGACTGCCATGCTGCTAGATTGGTCACAGATTGGTTTTTGGCGCTTACGGGTGGAACTGGGCATCATCGAATCTATTCCGATCGCTGGATCGATTATTCGCAATATTTTGACTGGCGGCGGCGCGATCGGGTCTATCGCAGTCGGTCATATGTATGCGCTACATAGCTATGTTCTATCTGCGATCGCGGTATTGCTGTCCGTCATTCATCTAACTGGGTTAGTGTTTCAAGAACGAGAAATTGCACAGTTAGCGGTTCAGCAGTCTACCTCCGAAGTAGTTCATCAATCTACGCCGCAAACTCCCGATTCAGACAGCAACACAACTGTGCCCGTGTAGCGCCATTAAAGAAGATAAAGTTGTAGGTTATTAGGCAAGGGCGTGAGTCAAGTTCATGCCCTTATTTTTTAGGAAAAAGTGGAAACTACACCCCATGGGGCAACTGAGGGGTGTGACATACCTTGTAATCTTCACGATTTTCTGGTGGTAGAGGCGATTTCCTTACTAAGAATTTACTGAGATTTTTGAATAGAAGCATTAGCTTAGAGATGAATGATTTTTTCTCCGGAGTCTACACTGCTCAACTCGTAAAATTACGTTAGAGCGTTATTCTCCTGAACGGTCTACTTACCAAAAAACTCAGCATAGAACGGCTCACTGGTGGTTTAAGTAAGATTGACCATTTGAGTCATTGGTTACAGGGTGCATATTTAAGACAACCAAAGAGGTCTGAAGATTTAGCCGCTTTGGTTGTCGGGCTAAAGAATTTTCTGTATTGATTTTGCCAGATTTCTTGTGGAGATTTGCCTGGTGGGCTAACCTCCGCGAGAATTTGTGCAGTTTGGATTTACTCACTCAGTATCCGCAGTTGGAACACAGGAGCGTCAGTTGGCAATGCAAGCAACAGAGTTTCTCGTCAAAGAGGCATGGGAACTTTTAGAAAAATCAATGGTGTATTTTCGGGGGCGACCTGTTGGCACGGTGGCGGCTCGCGATCCCTATGTGGAAGCGCTGAACTATGACCAGTGTTTTATGCGCGATTTTGTGCCCTGTGCCCTGCTGTTTTTAACGAATGGCAGAAGCGAGATTGTGCGGAATTTTTTGATTGAAACGCTGGCACTTCAAAGTAGCGATAAGCAAATGGATAGCTTTAACGCAGGTCAGGGATTGATGCCTGCTAGCTTTAAGGTAGAACTGTGGGATGAGGAGCAATATCTAACGGCGGATTTTGGCGAACACGCGATCGGTCGGGTGACTCCGGTCGATTCTTGCCTGTGGTGGCTGATTTTGCTCAGAGCCTATGTGAAGGCAACTGGGGATATTGCCTTGGCGCATCAGCCAGAGTTTCAGCACAGCATCATGCTAATCCTCAAGCTGTGTCTTGCCGATCGCTTCGATATGTACCCAACCATGCTGGTGCCCGATGGCGCATTTATGATCGATCGCCGGATGGGAGTGTTTGGGCATCCCCTCGAAATCCAGGCATTGTTTTACGGAGCGCTGTGTTCTGCACGAGAACTGTTAACCGGGCGCAGAGGCGAGTTTTATAAGCAAATTGTCAACCAGCGATTAAGTGTGCTGAATTTGCATATTCGCCAGTATTACTGGATAGATCTGAAGCGACTAAATGAGATCTATCATTTTCGGGGTGAGGAGTTTGGCGAGAGTGCGATCAACAAATTCAACATTTATCCTGAATCGATTCCTTATTGGTTAACGGAATGGATTCCGGAAACGGGTGGTTATTTAGCCGGGAATTTAGGTCCAGCGCAAATGGATTTTCGGTTTTTTACGCTGGGCAATTTGATGGCAATCAATTCATCTCTAGCAAGCGATCGCGAATCTCAATCCATCATGGATTTGATCGAGCAGCGCTGGCAGGATCTAGTGGGTTATATGCCCATGAAAATCTGCTTTCCTGCCGTGGAAGATCTGGAATGGAAAATTTTGACGGGCTGCGACCCTAAAAATGTGCCCTGGTCTTATCACAATGGGGGCAATTGGCCTGTGCTGCTGTGGTCGTTTGCAGCGGCGGCGGTGAAAACAGGCAGAACTGAGCTAGCATGGCGGGCACTGGAAATTGCCGAACGCCGACTGAGTGAAGATGAATGGGCAGAATATTACGATGGCAGAAACGGTCGCTTAGTTGGCAAAGCCTCACGCAAGTTTCAAACCTGGAGCATTGCTGGCTACCTGCTTGCCCGTGAATTTCTAGAACATCCTGAACATTTAGCTCTGATTAGCTTTACCGATGATCCAGAAATGCTGGAATGGATGGGCTACGCCCGCAATGGCTACGATAGCTCAAAATGCTGATTAAGACTGTTCAACCATGTGAACCACTGCGCCTTGGTGCCCTTGCTTCAGGTGATGGGCTGAAAGGTCATGGACCAGGATGACTGAATCAATTTCCTGAATTTCAGTATCAATTGTTTGGCTCATAATTAGTTACCTTCCATAAAACCTTACGGTCTGCGGCGAGCTATTTGAGAAAGGGCACGACGCAGTTCTACACTTGTAATCGATCCTAGCAATGACTCTGGGAGCCGTTGGGTGAGCAGTTCTACAATCCTGGCATTGACAACTTTACTGGCAGTATCGTCTGGCAAGTTAATGAAGATGACACCTGCTGTAAAGTTCTCATCCCAGCTTTTGATGTTCGTAAAGCCCCTGTCTTTGGTGATGATAATGGCATCTTGCTCAACCGCGATCGCCATCACTTCAGTATCGGGTTGCCCTCTTAGCCCAATGTCACGCGCGTCTTGAACGTAACCTTGCAGCCTAAATCGATCAGTTGTGGTGCAAGAGAACGAGGCATACTCTCGTCAATCAAGATGTTCAAGCTATGCGCCTAGTGGAACGACTTCAGTTTGAGCGACTAACGTTGCAGCATAGGCTAAGGCAGCTTGAATTTGCTCAGCCGTTAGCTCATATTCTTGCATGACATCTTCTAAACTCATGCCACTGGCTAAGGCTCCAATCACTAAAGAGACGGGCATTCGAGTTCCAGTAATGACTGCCTTGCCATGATGAATAGCTGGATCAACATCGATATGAGGTGCAATTTCCATGTGTGTACTCCTTGAAGCTGCTTTACTCCTCACTTTTTAACATCCTTCCAGCCTTCGTAAATGGCGATCGCGATCGCGGCGGCGGGATGATCCACTAGTTTTTCCAGGGCTTTTTTACCACCTTTTTCTAAAGCGCCCACAACTCTGGCGCGGACTTCTGGCTGCTGCTGGGACACTTTTTGCGAGAGAGCCGTGGTTTGTTCGGTTTGATTGGTGGTTGCGTAGTCCAGATCCAATTGCTGGAGCAATTCCCGAATATCTTTCGCAGCTTGGGCTAAATCTTGCTGTGGAGCGTAATTGTGTTGAATGCCGACCTAATCGCCGTGAATAGTGACATCTCCAGTACTAAGATTGCCAACTTGATTGATGTGAAAGGTGGGCTGATTTTTGGCGGGTTCTGCCATTGGGGTTGCCTCAAGCTGCTGAATTTGTTCTAACCAATGCTGCACCCATTCTGGCGAAAATTCTGGGGTTTGATCGAATAAGCTTTCGTTGGTTTCATGCCAGTTACCGAGCAGACATTCCCATTGAGCGGTGATGTCTGCCAGTGTTAACCGTAGTTGGTGAGCTTGGGGAGAGCAATCGCTGCGATACTCGCCTTCGAGCAATGCCCAGTACAGCCTTTCTGCCATTGCCACGAATTGCTGACTGGTGAGGGTGCGATCGACCAGTTGGCGCAAAGTTGCGGCGGTGTGTTGGATGACTGAATGTGAGATGGGCGTAATTGAGTGAGTGTCTACCATCGCTCAGCTTCCTTGCCTGTATTGGGATTGATTTCGATATGTCCCAAGTCGGTTGGTGTTTTGGGATGAACCCGAATCACCCGTCCTTCCGCATCATAACTCTCGTACCAGGTGCGAAGGGGTTGACCGGATGCAGAATTGACTTCAACCACAAGTCGCGCCCCTACGGTTTTACCTGCACTTTTAGATAGTTTATAGCTGCCATAGTAGCGAATTCGCCCATTGTCCAACACTTTGAACAATTCATAGGTTGCCGCTCTGCGGTCATGTTCTGGAACGAAAGCCAGGTCAATCACAAACTCAATTTAGCTCTAGTCAGAGCATTCTCCATCTTGCTGTGGCAGTTTACCTTGCATCCCAAACTGCTTGGTATGAATGTTTGTAGTTCCAGTGAAGATATTACCCACAGATCCAATCTGGTATGTAATATTTCTTCCTTCTGTTTCCCCTTTTCCCTTTTCCCTTTTCCCTTCCTCAATCGCTACCTGAGCAATTTCGTAGTTGTAGAACCCACAGCGTTCTTGAATGGCAGCTATGGTGGTACTCAAAGAGGGTGATTTTAACTGTAAGTATTTTCTCCATAGCATACTTAAATGCTCAGGTCTGCCGACGTGTTTTAACATCACGGCTGCACTCTCAGAAACATCTTCTCTTAAATCATCAAGAGCATCCAGCAAATGATTAACCTGCTCAGGCTTTGTTGTTTTAAGAACATCTGGCACGATTGAATCCCAAGTTTTCAAAAAAGTTGGTTCCAACTTTAACTTGGAAGCAATTTTTACCAAAGCATGTAATGTTTCATTAATAACTGAGTTATCGTCGTCACCTAAAGTTGCTAATAGTTCTGGAACAGATTCTTCCGCCCCTATATTGCCTAACGCATAGGCTGCGGCTATGCGCACACCAGGTTCTAGATCCGTCAAAGCTTTATGCAGCGCTGAGATTAGGTGCTTTGCACCAATTTCTCCTGACGAGTAGGCTGCTGCTGAACGCACTTTAGAATCTGAAAATTTAAATGCTTTGAGAAGAGTTGGAATAGCTTTCTCAGAAGGAATCTTACCAAGTGTCTCCACTATAAATTGAATCAAACCATTCTCATAATCAATGAGAAACTCTGAGTTGCTACTAGTGTCTCTAGATAAATATATTTTTTGTATACGTAAGTTCGCTTTTTCAAACTGCTCAAGCAACATAGGTAAAAATAAATCGTTTCTTGTTTCTCCTAATACGTGGATTGTCAAATATCTAAAGATTTCTGGATACTGTACATGAAAATTTGATTTTTCAAGGTGCTCTAACAAGTCAAAAACAATTTGATGATTTGTAGTTTTTGCTAGTGCATAAGTCCCTCTAAAAATCAAATCAATTTGCGGAGTTAAATCAAGTTGTGAATCTTCGCTAAAACCAGCAAGATTTGATATGTAAGATTTCATTAAATCAAGAAGCATTAAGGTGCCGCTGCTCGATTGAGTTCTATCTAAAAGCTCAATTTGCAACCACTCTGGAACACCTAATTTTTTTACAATCTCGATAGTCTGAGCCTGGATTTCATATCTCACCTTTCCCGCTAGTTTTGCGCCTAACATCAAATCAACTGTTGGAAGTTTGGAATTCTCTTTTATAGCTAGAGTAACTATTCGCATGGATTGCTTTTGATCTTCTACTAAACCCATCATGAAAGCGATCGCTTCCGTCCATTTCAAATAATTCAAATAATTTTGCTTCAGTTCGCGATCGCTAAGTGTGGAAAGCAACGTTAATAGTTTTTCAGCAGCATAGTATTCCTGAAACAGTTGATGAATAAACTCGATGTGTTCAAGATCTTTGACGACCAAAAGTTTAAATCTCAATAGGTCTTCCAGCCATGCTTTGGCATTTTGAGCCGGAGCTTCAACGCGATCGGTGAGGTAATCTTCTAAAATTTTCTCGGCTTTCGCTTTGGAGATGATTAACCAGGAAGGAGTCGGTTTGCAGGGATCGGTGTGTGGATCTCCCTGAGTCATTGTGAAAGCAAGATGCTGGAGCAGTTCTGAGGTGAAACGGCGTGAATCGCCTGAGATAGGCAAGGCATGAGAGGGTTTGAATTTTTCGTAGCGTCGGATAAACTCTAACCGGAACAATTCGCCTCGATTCTGTGGCAGTTGTCCATCGGGGCTTTCCTGCACTACATCGCACAGTATTTTCAGCAGAAGAGGAGTTTCTGCCAGTTCCCGTAGACGGTCTTTCAGTTGTCGCAGTAGGTTTTCGGCTCGTCCGGGTAAGCGGTTCTCGATGAATTGCCGCATTTGAGATTCAGTTAGCGGCAGCATTTCCAGCTTTTTCTCGATGCCTAAGTCCGATCCGGCTCCCAATTCGCGGGTGGTGAAGATGCGGGGATTGGTGCGAAAGTCACGATCGCGTTGAAATTCATCCAGGGCTGACCAAACATCGGGGGAGGGCACCTCATTCACGCCATCAAACAGCAGCAGAAATCGTCGATTTAGGAGTAAATCCTCGATCGCTTCTGCGCTGATTCGGACTCTTCGCAATGATTTTTGCATCCAGTTGACGACAGAACCCTGACGGCGATCGCGCAACTCGATCAAAACCGGAATCGTGAAATTCGTTTGTCCATTCTCAATTTCTGATAAGGCTTTTTGTGCTTCTTCCCAGAGCAACCGTCGCAACGCAGTCGATTTTCCAGAACCGGGTTTGCCCACCAGCAAAACGTGGTCGGCTGCATAGTCTCGCAGTCCTGCCAGCACTTCAAACCGTTTGGGTGCTTCTCGTTGGCGTTGCGTTGGATCGTCTTGGCGAGAAATAACGGTTTGGACTTTTAAAGGTAATTCGGCTAAGGGTAATTCGGCTTCTGTGGGCGTGTAGCGATCGCCCCAATCTTGAGCAGCGGGGACAGGCAGCGTTTCCAAATATTCTCGAAAATTCAGTTCTGTCATGAAAAGATTTTTGCGATCGCGTTGTTTCGATGATAGGCGATCGCTTTGATAGATACCCAACCATGCTGGTGCTGGATGGTGCGTTTATGATCGATAACCCAAAATGCCAAGCCTCACCCTGTCCAATCGATAATTTTGGCGATCGCAAAGGCTGTTTGATACTCTAAAGGCTCTATCCCAAAGCGTTTGTTTTAGGTTGATCGCAGCTATGGATTTGTTTGATCAGCATCGTCAAGCACAAACAGAGGCAGAAGCGCCGCTGGCAGCACGAATGCGTCCCCGCACGTTGGATGAATTTGTCGGGCAAGACGCGATCGTGGGAAAAGGACGGCTATTGCGACGGGCGATCGAGGCGGATCAGCTATCATCGCTGATCTTTTATGGACCGCCAGGAACGGGCAAGACCACTCTGGCACGAATTATTGCCAACACGACTAAGGCACATTTCATTGCGATCAATGCGGTGCTGGCGGGGGTGAAGGAGATTCGGGAGGCGATCGCGGTTGCCCAAGAAAAGCGCGGCATGTATGACCAGCGGACAATTTTATTTGTGGATGAAGTGCATCGGTTCAACAAAGCTCAGCAGGATGCGCTGTTGCCTTGGGTCGAGACTGGCACCGTGATTTTGATTGGGGCGACGACCGAGAATCCCTTTTTTGAAGTGAATAAAGCGTTGGTATCGCGATCGCGCCTTTTCCAGCTAAAGCCTTTAAGTGAAGCCGACTTGCGGCGAGTGGTGCATCAAACGTTGGTAGATCCATCACGCGGTTATGGCAAGTTAAATATTCAACTAGAAAATGAGGCACTAAATCATCTAGTAAATGTGGCAAATGGGGATGCCCGCGCCCTGCTCAATGCGCTGGAACTGGCAGTAGAAACTACACTACCGGACGATCAAGGGATTCTGCATCTCACCCTCGCCGTTGCAGAAGAATCTATTCAGCAACGAGCCGTGCTGTACGACAAAGAAGGAGATGCTCACTTCGACACTATTAGTGCGTTCATCAAAAGTGTGCGTGGCTCTGATCCGGATGCGGCGCTCTATTGGCTAGCACGTATGATCTATGCCGGAGAAGATCCGCGCTTCATTTTTCGTAGACTGCTGATTTTGGCGGGGGAAGATGTGGGCATGGCAGACCCCAACGCGATCGCTGTAGTTAACGCTTGCGCTCAAGCCTTTGACCGAGTGGGAATGCCCGAAGGACGCTATCCCTTAGCGCAGGCAACGCTTTACTTAGCAACGGCGGCTAAATCCAACAGCGTTATGGGCTTTTTCGATGCCCTAGCTACAGTGGAGCAAGAACGAGAAGGGGATGTGCCAAATCCATTAAGAGATGCTAGTCGAGATAAGCAAGGCTTTGGGCATGGGGCAGGCTATCTCTATCCCCATGCCTACCGCGACCATTGGATAGAGCAGCAATATTTACCCGCTAGCCTTCAAGGTCAGGTGTTTTATCAGCCGTCTAGTCAAGGCTATGAAGCGCAGATTCAAACTCAAGTGGCACAGCGACGAGAAGCTCAATTAGCAGGATTGCTGGAAAGTGTGGCTATGCCAGAAATGTTAACTTTTAGCAGTGTAGACACGGCACAAGAACGATGGTTGCAGCGAACCCTCAGTCAATCGGGGGAGCAGTTAGCAAAGGTGCGCGATCGCCTATTTGACCACGCCCAACCTCAACGCCATCATCGAATTCTGGATTTGAATGCAGGCAGTGGATTACTCACCTGGGAGGCGGTACGGCGTGTGCCAGAAGGAGGTGTATATGCCTACGTTGATTCTGAAGCCAAAGCCAAAGCACTAGAAGAACAAAGCGCAGCTCTGCCAGAATTGAGCCGTCCGATGATTTTGCAGACATCGCTCCAGCAGCTTCCGGCGATGTTATTAAAGCAGTCGATTCAAGTTGACTGCATAATAGGGCGAAATGTTTTGGCTGAGGAATCGGATAAAGCGAAAGCCGTGGATTGGCTAGCCGCGATCGCTCAGTCTCACCCACAGGTTTCAAGAGTCAATCCCATTAAGATTGCCCTAGCAGAACTGCTCCCTTATCGAACTCAACGCCTTTACAGCTTACTCAAACCAGAATGGTTAGAATCTGCTCTTTATGCTCGATTGGTAGAGGCAGAGGAAGCAATTTATAGTCACGAGGCTAACCAGTTGAACTGGAATGAAACCGAGCTAAAAATGATATTTCAGCAAGCTGGATTTACCCTAGAAGTAGAGGTAGAACAAATGCAGATGCCGCTTTACATTACGCCAGATGCGATTCAGAGATGGTTTGCGATCGCTGCCGAAACTCCCACCTACAGAAGCTACCTGATCCAAAGTTTAACGGACGCTGAACTAGAAACGGTACAGTCTTGCTTTAGGCAATATGTTTGTAATCAAACTGTTTTGTGGAAAAGTGCGATCGCCCTCTTATGGGGACACATCCCCTAATCTATTGGGTATTCACTATCGATTTTAGAGCCACTCTTATAGGGATCATTTGCGCTCCAAACAGCCGCAAGGACGGCAAACCCAAACGTTGAACATAACCGCTTTGTGAACAAAGCCACTGTTGAAACACCGTTCATAGGAGGTGGGTTGCTTTTCATTGAAAATATCCTACTAAATAACTAAATTTTGTTGCGTAAATTACTTAGGTAGATACATTTGAGATCTATAGATTCTATACATAAAAAATTATGATGAAACAATCTAATTCGCACAGCAATAATACCTCACAGACATTATGTCTAGGTCAACAGAAGTGTTTAAATACTGTCAAACTGATATGCTGTCAATTTTGCAATCTTACTTTTATCCTTCGCTGTGAACCCTACGACAAGCAAGCTACAGAATGACACCAACAGGATGCTCCCGTACAATACACCTACTCACGAAAGGTAAAGATCCAACCTCTCTGAAAATCTACCCTCCGTACCCCAAATATAGCATCCGTAAAATTGCTTATGCCTAGCTTCATCAAGACAACAAAAAATGCTTCGGAAATTAAAGATTTAGTAAAGCTATCTTATGTAAGGGTCAGCTTTTTTCGGTTGCATCAAAAAGCTTTGCAACTGTTTGAACGTCTTTATCTCCACGTCCAGAACAATTAATCACAATCCGAGGAGAGCCTTCAAGTTGGGGACACAGGACTTCTAAGTAGGCGATCGCGTGAGCGGTTTCTAATGCTGGAATAATCCCTTCCAGTTGAGATAATCGTTTGAAGGCATTCAACGCCTCTTGATCAGTGACGCTGTAATATTCAGCGCGACCCAGTTCTTTGAGATAGCTATGCTCAGGTCCAACTCCTGGATAATCCAACCCGGCACTAATCGAATGAGGCTCAACTACTTGACCATCTTCATCTTGAAGCAAGTAGCTCATTGCACCATGCAATACGCCAACCCGTCCATGAGTCAATGTCGCAGCATGTTTTCCAGTTTGCACCCCTTCGCCAGCCGCCTCAACTCCAATCAAACGCACAGATGGCTCATTCACAAACTCGTGAAATAGCCCCATTGCATTGGAACCGCCGCCTACACATGCCAATAAAATATCGGGTAAGCATTGCCATTTCTCCTGGCTTTGAACGCGGGTTTCTTCG